>Ga0070698_100004891_pt1 | contig 14707 bp, 14 predicted proteins | sample KBSK1502metaG_FD_65477 | JGI IMG/M metagenome (GOLD analysis project Ga0070698, IMG submission 65477) | Corn, switchgrass and miscanthus rhizosphere microbial communities from Kellogg Biological Station, Michigan, USA - KBS K1-50-2 metaG | ecosystem: Host-associated > Plants > Roots >...
AGGCGGCGATGCCGACGAGCATGTTCGATTCAGCGTCGACGGCGAGGCAGGCCGACTGCTTGACGCCCGCGTTGCGCGCCAGCCATTCGAGGCTCAAGTGCGCGCATCGGACGATGTCTTCGTGGTTGGCGAGATAGTGCTCGAGCAACTCGAGGCGTGCGGCGTAGTTGACGGCCGTTCCGGCCGTTCCGGCTGGTCTCCGCGTGAAGGTGCGCGCCTGAAGCGAGCTCATGGCCTGCCCTTGGTTCGGTCATCGCTGGCGCCGCGCGCGGCGGCGCCTTCGACTATTGCCGTGTGCGGCGGCGAGTGCCCGCCGGCGTCCGCGTGGCCCCGCCGCCGGGCGTTTCCAGCTGCGCGCGCAGCGAGACATTCTCCGCCGCGAGCTCGTCGTACGGGCGCGGCGTCTCGATGGTCGGCCGCGCCGCGGATGCCGCTGCGCCGACCGCTTCCGAGTATTTGAGGTACGTATCGATGGATGCCACGACCACGCGCGCCTCGACGGTAATCAGATCGATCCCGACGAGCGACACGCGCACCCAGGCATCGATGACGATCCCCTTGTCCAGCACGCGGTCGAGGACGTCAATAAGACTTGTTCCGCCAGCAGCTCGTTCGACGGCCATCGTGAAGACTCCTTAAAGCGGTCTCATTCTTTGCCGGTCGCACGGGCGCGCCGGCCGGAGGCGCGCGTCAGAGACGCGATCCGCCGCTCGAGCAGCCGCAGCTGCTCACGAAGTTCCAGGTTTTCCTGCAGCATCTGCTCGCGTCCCGGCGAGAGATGACGGTCGTACTTCCACCAGTCGAGACCGATCTCTTCAGCCTTGTCGATCGAGCAGATCATCAAGCGGATGCGGATCGTCAGGAGCTCGACTTCGGCAAGCGACACCTTGATGTCGCCCGCAACGACGAGCCCCTTGTCGAGCACGCGATCGAGAATATCGACCAGCCCGGCACTGCCGCGGCTCGGACTCCTTGTCAGCTCGGTCGGCGGCATGCAAAAAGTGTGATCGGCTGGCCTTTCGTCGCGAGAGCGCGGGCATGATGCCCGCATGAAGCTCACGCGAACCGAGGCAGTATAGCTCGCGGATCTCCGGCGACCAAGACACGCGCGTTGCGTGACTGCTCCGGCTCAGCCGTAGCGCGCGTCGAAGAATGCAGAAAGACGTCAGAACGTGCGCGCGCAGATCGATTCATGCAGATCGATCACAATGATCGGCGCGGATGAGCTCCCGGTTGATCGCCCTCATCGTTCTGCTGCTCGTCCTGCCGAGTCCCGCGGCGTCATCTCAGCCAGGTGCGCAAGACCTGAAGCGCCTCTCCATCGAACAGCTGATGCAGATCGACGTGACGCTCGCCGCGCGGCGGCCCGAGCCGATCGCCACCGCGCCGACGGCCATCTCCGTCGTCACCGGTGACGACATCCGCCGCGCCGGCGTCACCACGCTTGCCGACGCGGTCGCGCTCGCCGACGGCGTCCACGTCGCGCGCTTCAACAACGGGACGTGGTCGGTCACCGCGCGCGGGTTCGCGGCGGTCGCCGCCAACAAGATGCTGGTGATGATCGACGGACGGACGGTCTACAGCCCGCTGTTCACCGGCGTGTTCTGGAATGCGCTCGACTACGAGCTCGAAGACATCGACCGGATCGAGGTCGTGCGCGGTCCGGGGGCGACGTTGTGGGGGGCCAACGCCGTCAACGGCGTCATCAACATCGTCACGCGAAGCAGCCACGACACGCCGGGCGTCTTCGTCCAGGCGGGGAGCGGCAACGAGGATCCCGCCGACGCGGAAGTCCGGTACGGCGGCCGCGCGGGCGGCGCGGCGTACCGCGCCTACGCCAAGTACGTCGTCCGCGACAGCCAGCGGTTCTCGACCGGCGCGTCGGCCGGCGATCGCCGACGACGCAGTCAGGCCGGCATCCGGTTCGACGGCGGCAGCCAGGCCGCCGGCACGTGGCTGTTCAAGGCGGACCTCTTTCACAGCATCGACGGGCTGCCCGACCGCCCGGACGGTGAATTCACCGTTGGCGATCTGCACGGCGCCTGGACGCGGTCGATCTCACCGCGATCGGAGCTGCGTGTGGCCAGCTACGTGAATCACGAGTACCGGCGAATCCCGCTCCAGCTCACGCACCGGCTGACGATGTTCGATCTGGACGCGCAGGAGTCCACCACGCTCACGCGCCACTCGGTGGTGTGGGGCGGCGGGTTTCGCGTGAACTCGGACCACACGGAGGGCACGCCGGCATTTTCGTTCGATCCGCCGAACCGCGTGTACAACGTCGCGAACATTTTCGCGCAGGACGAGATCGCCGTCCTCCCGCAACGGCTCTACGTCACGGCGGGCGGCAAGTACGAGCACAACGCGTTCAGCGGCGGCGAATGGCAGCCGAACGTGCGGGCGCGGTGGCTGTTGCCGCGACAGCAGACGCTCTGGGGCTCGCTCGCGCGCGCCGTGCGGCGTCCCACGCGCTTCGAGGACGACATCGTCGTCCGCCTGCCGAACGGCCTGGTCGCCGTGACCGGCAACGAAGACTTCCGCGCGGAGACCGTCGTGGCGTCGGAGATCGGCTATCGCGCCCAGCCGGCGCCGATCCTGGGCATCGACGCCACCGTGTTTCACCACGCGTACGACCGCCTGCGAAGCCAGGAGGCCGCCGCGGGTGCGGTGCCGATCCCGCTGGTCGTCGGCAACACGCTGAATGGCACGTCGCGCGGGCTCGAGCTCGGCGTGAATCTCCAGCCGTTTGCCGCGTGGCGCACCCATCTCGCCTATACGCTGCTCGACGTCGCGCTGACGACAGATCCCGGCAGCCGCGATGTCGGCGGACTTACGACCGAGGCGAACGACCCGCGCCACGTCTTCAGCCTGCGTACGTCGGTGGACCTGTCGCGGCGCGTGGAGCTCGACGCCAGGTGGCGGTCCATCGGCGCGCTGCCGCACCCGCGCGTCCCGGCGTACTCGGAGGCCGCGGCGCGCCTCGGCTGGCACGCGTCGGCGCACGTGGACCTGGCTCTGGTCGGCGAGGACCTGCTCCATGCGCAGCACGTGGAGTTCAGCCCCGTGGCGGCCGGGTTCGAGGAATTCCAAAGGAGCATCAGGGCCGTGTTCACGGCCCGATTCTGATGCGGTATCTGCTCGCGGCGTCGATCGTCGCGCTGGCGGTTCCACCCGCAGGGGCGCAGGATACGCCGCTCGAGTATCAGGTCAAGGCGGCGTATCTGTACAACTTCGTCAAGTTCGTCGAGTGGCCGGTCGGCGCCGTCGACGGCACGATCACGATTTGCACGGCAGGCCGCAATCCGTTCGGCGTCGCGCTCAACGACATCGTGCGCGGCGAGTCGATCGAGGGGCACGCGATTGCGACGCGCGTGGTCCCGGCGCCACAGCCGGACTGCAACGTGGTGTTCATCCCGGCCGACGTACGCGCGGGCGAGTACCTGCGCGCGCTGCGGGACGCGCCGGTGCTGACCGTCGGCGAATCCGCTGACTTCATCGCGCAGGGCGGGATCATCAACTTCGTGCGCGACGCGGGGATGATCCGGTTCGAGATCGATCAGGACGCGGCGATGCGGGCGCGGCTGCAGATCAGCTCGCGCCTGCTCCGGCTGGCGCGCACCCCCACGCGCCGAGGCGCGAGATGACGCGGTTCCGCGATCAGCCGATCGGCCGGAAGCTCCTCATCCTGACGCTCGCCTCGAGCGCGACGGCGCTCGTGCTGGCCAGCAGCGGCTTCCTGGCGTGGGACATCACACAGTTCCGGCAGGAGCTTCAGCAGGATCTCGACGCGCAGGCCGCGATCGTCGCCGAGAACAGCGCCGCTCCGCTCGCGTTCAACGACACGCAGGCGGCCGCCGAGACGCTGGCGGTCATGCGGCTCAGGCCTCGCGTGGCGATGGCGTGCCTGTACAAGGGGAGCCAGGTGTTCGCGGCCTTTTACCGCGACGTCGGCGCCAGGTGCCCGGCGAGCCCATCCGGGCAGGGCGCGAACACCCCGTCCTACACCGTGGTGAGGCCCGTCACCGCCGCGGGCGATACCGTCGGCACTCTCTATATATCCCGTGACCTCAAGGACCTGACGGACCGCCTGCGGGTGGGCGCGGCGGCGGTGGTGGCGTTCCTGCTGATCGCGCTGGCGGCGTCGTTCGCGATCGCGCGACGCATCCAGCACGTGATTGCCGCGCCGCTGCTCGAGCTCGCCGGCACCGCGCGCACGATCTCGGCCGAGCAGGACTATTCCATCCGCGTGACGCCGGCGTCGAACGATGAAGTGGGCGTCGTCATCGAGGCGTTCAACGCCATGCTCGATCGCATCGCCGAACGGAATAGCGAGCTGTCGCGAGCGAACCGCCTGAAAGACGAGTTCCTCGCGACGCTCTCGCACGAGCTGCGCACGCCGCTCGGCGCCGTGCTCGGGTGGACGCGCGTGCTGAGGACGACCGGCGCCGAGGGCGCGACGCGGGAGCGCGCGCTCGAGGCGATCGAGCGCAACGCGCGCGCGCAGGCGCGGCTCATCGAAGACCTCCTCGAGATCTCCAGGATCGTCTCGGGCAAGTTGAGCATGCAGGTGAGGCCGGTCGATCTCGCGGAGATCGTCGACGCGGCGGTCGAAGTGGTCCGTCCCGCCGCGGCCGCGAAGCAGATCGCGTTGACGACGGAGGTTGTCGTCCGGCCGGCGATGACGTCGGGCGATCCGGACCGGCTGCAGCAGATCGTCTGGAACCTCATCTCGAACGCCGTGAAATTCACCGAGCCGGGCGGCTCGGCGCGTATCCGCCTGACGCGGAACAGAGGCTACCGCATCGTGGTCACCGACACCGGAGAGGGGATCGACCCGCGATTCCTCCCGCACGTGTTCGACGCCTTCCGGCAGGCCGACGGGACGACCACGCGCGAGCACGGCGGCCTCGGACTTGGCCTGGCGATCGCACGCGAGCTCGTGGAGCTGCACGGCGGCACGATCAAGGCGCGGTCGGACGGCGTCGGCCGCGGCAGCACGTTCCAGGTCGACCTGCCGTCGGTCGTCAGCGCATCGAGGGCGGCGACCGAGGCGCCTGCGTCAGCCGCGGGACACGGGACGCCGGCGATCGACCCCGACCTGCTCCATGACCTGCGCATCCTCGTCGTGGACGACGAAGCGGATGCGCGCGACCTGATCGAGATGGCGCTCTCCCAGTACGGCGCCATCGTGACTACCGCGGACAGCGCGGCGGCGGCGCTGGCGGAAATCGACCGCGGCGTGCCCGACGTCCTGCTCAGCGACGTCGGCATGCCGCGCGAGGACGGCTACGACCTGATACGCCGGCTGCGGAGCCGTCCGCTCGAACGGGGCGGCGGCATACCGGCGATTGCCGTCACCGCGTACGCGTCGGCGAAGGATCGCGAGTCGGCCCTCGCATCCGGGTACGAGGCGCACGTCGCGAAGCCGTTCGAGCCCGAGGCGCTCGCGCAGACGGTCGCCGCGCTGTGCCGCGCGCAGACTCGCCCGTCGTAACCGTCGCTGCGCTACCATGTGTGCGCATGGCGACGCAGTGCTCCTTCGACGTCACGTCGAACGTCGATCTCCAGGAGGTGGACAACGCGCTCAACCAGGCGCGCAAGGAAGTGGCGCAGCGGTACGACTTCAAGGGCTCGAAGGCGTCGATCGACTTCGACACCAAGGATTCGAAGCTGGTGCTCGTCGCCGACGACGAATTCAAGCTGAATTCGCTGTGGGAGATCGTCTCGACGCGCCTCGTCCGGCGGAACGTCCCGGTCAGGAACCTGAGCCGGGGCGCCGCGCAGCCCGCCGCCAACAGCACCGTCCGGCAGGAGGTGGCGCTCCAGCAGGGCATCCCCACCGAAAAGGCGAGAGAGATCGTCAAGTTCATCAAGGATTCGAAGATGAAGAAGGTGCAGGCGTCGATCCAGGGCGATCAGCTGCGGATCACGTCGCCCTCGCGCGACGAGCTGCAGGAAGTGATGCGGCTGCTTCGGGAGCAGGACTTCGGCGTCGCGCTGCAGTTCGGCAACTACCGAGGATAACCACGAAGATCGCGAAGACACGAAGATTCGTTCTTCGTGTTCTTCGTGACCTTCGTGGTTATTTCTTCGCTTTCTTCTCGTCCCAGGCCACCTCGGTTTCCCCGTTCTTCCCCGACGCAAGAATCGCGTTCGCGATGCGATCGGTTCTGGTGTGCAGCGGCAGCTCCGTGTCGTAGATGACTTCCTTCTGGGCGAGCGTCCGCAGCTCGAACTTGACGTGATAGCGCCGCAGGATCGACTCGATGTCGTTCCGCATCGCGCCGGGATCGCCCGCCGTGATCTTCAGCTCGAAGTGCTTGGTCAACTCGGGCTCGATCGACTCGACCGCCCAGAGCACCGCGAGGAGGAACACCGTGGCGAACATCGCGAGCCCATACAGCTCCACGCCGCAGCAGAGGCCCATGCTGAGCGTGGACAGCATCACGACCGCGTCCTTCGGGTCGTCGATCTTCGCGCGATAGCGAATCAGGTTGGCGGCGCCGACGATGCCGAAGGCCCGCGCGAGGCTGGAGCCGACGACGAGCATCACGGTGGCGCCGACGACGGCCAGCACGATCTGCGTTTCGATCACGGGCGCCGATCGAGGCGGCGTGCCGCGGCGCCGCGGCCTGAAGGCGAGCGCCGCGCCGAGCGCGGTGGCAAAGGGGAGCGCGAGCACGGCGCGCTCCACCATATCGAAATGAGACTCCAGGACCTGGGGTACGGATTGCGCGAGCTCGGGCGGGGGTTGCATCGTCGTCGTGTCGGTCGAACGGTCAGCGGGTCGCCTGATCGACGGGACGCGCGCGCAGCGCGAGGCCGTCGTCAATCTTCTCCTTGAGTTTCCGGATGTAGCGATTCGCGTCGCCGTCCGCGTAGTTGGCCGCGCGGAAGGCGTCGTGCCACTGCTTGTCGGTGAGCTTCTGCATGTGCTCGGCGGCCCACCGCACGTCCGCCGGGCGAACCATCGACAGCAATTCCTGGTGCAGGCCCGCATAGTCGAACTCGATGCGGTCGCCATGGATCGCGGTGATGAAACCGTGGTGCTCGAAGCACTCGAGGCAGTTGCGGCGCGGGTACATCCTGCCCGTCTCGCCGAGCGCGGCGCCGAGGTCGCGCACCACGAACCAGCGGTCGACGCCTTCGACAGGCTCCTTGAACTTGTAGATGCTGTTGTTGTCGTTCTTCAGGTCCGTGCCGTTGAACATCAGCAGCACGACCAGCAGCCCGTTCAATTCGCGCGTGCCGACGAACGGGTTCTGCTGCCACCACCAGTACTCGTCGAGCCGCGGAAACTCTTTCAGCTTCGGGCGGAAGCGCCCTTCGCTCTCGGTGAACGTGGTGCCGTCGCGTTCGAGGGTCCACGACGGGAGGTAGTAAATCGGCTGCTGGTGGAAGCCGAGGCCCCAGAGGATCCGCGACATCAGCACCTCGGTCTGCGCCTCGGGGCCGATCTTCGCGCTCCACTCGATGCCGCCGGGCCCTTTCACCTCGTACTTCGTGCTGAAGCCGCTGGCGTCGCGCTCCTTGAACCTGTAGACCGCGTCGGGCTTCGGTGCGTACTTCTGCCCGCCGATTCCCCAGAAGAGGTCGCGCGGTTCACTGCCCGGCTCGATCCAGAGCTGCTTGATCGCCTCAGGCGAAGGCGGCTGTTCAGGCGGCTTGATCTCGATCGCGCCGCCGCACGCCCCAGCACTGAGCGCAAGTACTACAACAGCCGAGGTGAGACGCCGGGTCACCCTGACCTCGTCAGCAAGCTACGTTCCACTGGCACCGCGTTTGGTTGACGTACCTCGGCTATGTCTGCCGCCGTCGTCCCCTCCGCGACTTACCGCCTGCAATTCAACAAAAGCTTCACCTTCGACGACGCGACGGCGATTGTGGACTACCTCGACCGCCTCGGCATTTCGCACTGCTATGCATCGAGCTACTTCAAGGCGGTGCCGGGCAGCACACACGGATACGACGTCGCCGATCCGACGCGGCTCAATCCGGAGATCGGCGATCGCGCGACCTACGACCGCTGGGTCGCGGCGCTGCGCGCCCATCGCATGGGGCACCTCATCGACATGGTGCCCAACCACATGGGCATCGCGCAATCGTCCAACCCGTGGTGGCAGGACGTCCTCGAGAACGGTCCGAGCTCCCAGTACGCGTCGTTCTTCGACATCGACTGGCGTCCGCTGAAGCAGGAGCTCACCGACAAGGTGTTGCTGCCGATCCTCGGCGGCTCCTACGGCGCGGTGCTCGAACGGCAGGAGATCACGCTGCGGTACGTCGACGGCGCGTTCTCGGCGCACTACTTCGACAGCGTGCTGCCGATTGCACCGGGCACCTACGATCGCATCCTCGCGGTCGAGGCTGACACGCTGCTCGCGGACATCGGTGAAGCGAGCGACGAGGGTCAGGAGTTCCTCAGCATCCTCACCGCCATCGGTCATCTGCCGTCCCGCGACGCGCAGAGCCCGGAGGCGCGCGCCGAACGCCACCGCGAAAAGGAAGTGATCAAGCGGCGCCTCGCCCGGCTGACCGAGGCCTCGCCGGCGGTCCTCGCGCACATCGAGCGCGCGGTCGCGACGTTCAACGGCACCCGGGGCAACCCGCGGAGCTTCGATCCTCTCGACCAGCTGCTGTCGGTGCAGGCGTACCGGCTCGCCTACTGGCGCGTGGCCGCGGAGGAGATCAACTACCGGCGGTTCTTCGACATCAACGATCTGGCCGCGCTGCGCATGGAGGACCCGGAGGTGTTCGAGCGGACGCACGCGTTCGCGTTCGAGCTGCTGCGCGAGGGATCGATCGACGGCCTCCGCATCGATCATGTCGACGGCCTCTACGATCCGGGCGATTACCTCGAGCGGGTGCAGGCGCGTGCGCGCGACGTGCGCCCGGACCTGTGCTCCGGCGACCGCGGCGTCTACCTCGTCGTCGAAAAGATTCTCGGGCTCGACGAGTGGCTGCCGTCGTGGCCGGTGGAGGGAACGACCGGCTACGAGTTCCTCGTCCGCGTGAACGGCCTGTTCGTGGACGGCCGCAACGAGCGCGCGGTCAACGGCGCGTTCGAGCGCTTCACGCGGCTGCGCTCGCCGTTTCGCGAATTCGCGTACCGCAGCAAGCAGCTGATCCTCCGGATGAGCATGGCGAGCGAGCTGCAGGTGCTGGCCCACGGCCTCAACCGCTTCTCCGAGCGGAACCGCCACTTCCGCGACTTCACGCTGAACCTGCTCGTCTACGCGATGCGCGAGATCATCGCGGCGTTCCCCGTCTACCGGACCTACGTCAACGGCCGCGAGCCCGACGTGAGCGCGCACGACCGGCGCTACATCGAGTACGCGGTGAGCGAGGCGAAGCGCCGGAACCCGCGGCACCCGGGCGTGGTGTTCGACTTCATCCGCGGGCTGCTGCTGAAGACGGCGGACTACATCCCCGAGGAGGAGCGCGGCGAGCACCTGGAGTTCGTCGGCAAGTTCCAGCAGGTGACGAGTCCCGTCACCGCGAAAGGCATCGAGGACACGGCGCTCTACATCTACAACCGTCTCGTGTCGCTCAACGAGGTGGGCGGCGAGCCCGACAAGTTCGGCATCCCCGCCGACGCGATGCACGGCTGGCTCGCGGAACGGGCGAAGCGATGGCCGCACAGCCTCTCGGCCTCGTCCACGCACGACACGAAGCGGAGCGAGGACGTCCGCGCGCGCATCAACATCCTGTCGGAGCTGCCGGCGGAGTGGCGTCAGGCCACGGGACGGTGGGCGCGGATGAACCGGAAGGCGCGGGTCGTCATCGACGGCGAGTCGTACCCGAGCCGCAACGAGGAGTACCTGCTCTACCAGACGCTGGTCGGGACCTGGCCGACCCGTCCGATGACCGCGGACGGCGAGCGCGAGTACCTCGAGCGGATTCGCGGCTACATGCTGAAGACGATGCGCGAAGCCAAGGTCTTCACGAGCTGGCTCAATCCGAGCGAGCCGCACGAACGGGCGATGGGGCGGTTCGTCGAGATGGTGCTCTCGCCGGCGAACATCGCGTTCCGCCGCGACTTTGGAGAGCTCGCCGCGCGCGTCGCCCGCTACGGCGTGTACAACTCGCTCGCCCAGCTCGCGATCAAGATCGGGGCGCCGGGCGTGCCGGACTTCTACCAGGGCACCGAGCTGTGGGACTTCAGCCTGGTCGATCCCGACAATCGGCGGCCGGTGGACTACGCGAAGCGCCGCGAGCTGCTCGACGCGCTGCCCGAGGCGCGCATCGGCGACCCGTCGACCGCGTCCGCGCTGCTCGAGCACCCGGAGGACGATGGCCTGAAGCTCTTCGCGACGGCGACGATGCTGCGGGCGCGGCGGGCGGCGCACGACGTCTTCCGGTGCGGCCGCTACGAGCCGCTGATGGTGGATGGCAGCGCCCGCGAACATGTCTTCGCCTTCGCGCGAGTCCTCGGGCAGCGTCAGGCGATTGTCGCCGTCCCGCGGCTGGTCGCGACGCTGCGGCCTGACGGCGGCGCGCCGATCGCCGAGACCTGGCGCGAGACGCGCATCGGCGTTCCGGAGGAGGCGCCGCGATGCTACCGGCAGGTGTTCACAGGCGCCTGCGCGAGCGTGATCGAGGAAGAGGGCCGCCGGTGGATCCGCGCGGCGGACGCCTTCGCGCACTTCCCGATCGCCTTCCTGGAGGCGATGTAGCGATGGGGTGGACGATCATCGCCGTCGGCTTCCTCACCTGGTTCGTCCTCGTGCTGTTCTTCACGCCGCGGATCGACTACAAGGTGTCGCATCCCACCCGCCCCGACAGCGACGAATTCCTCCACGTCTTCGAGTCCACCTGCCAGGCCGCGATGCACCGGGGGAACAGCGTCGACATCCTCACCAACGGCGCCCAGTTCTACCCCGCCATGCGCGACGCGATCCTCGCCGCGGAATCCTCCGTGAACATGGAGGCCTACATCTTCAAGAACGGCGAGGCCGCGAAGATGCTGATGGACGCGTTGATCGACCGCGCCCGCGCGGGCGTGGAAGTGCGCTTGACGCTGGACGCGGTCGGCAGTTTTCGAATCGGCTTCGATCCCGCGCTGTGGCGGCTGCGGGACGCCGGCTGCAACGTGCAGTTCTACCAGCGGATCACGTGGTACCGCTTCCACCGGCTGAACAATCGCACGCACCGCGAGCTGCTGGTGATCGACGGGCGCGTGGCGTTCACGGGCGGCGCGGGCGTCGCCGACCATTGGTTGAAGCCGAAGGGACGCCATCGAGCGTGGCGCGACACCATGGCGCGCATCGAGGGCCCCCTCGTCGCCGCGCTGCAGGGCGTGTTCGCCGAGAACTGGCTCGAGTGCTGCGGCGAGATCCTCACGGCGCCCGGCCATTGGCCGGAGCTGAAACCGGCGAACGGCGCCGAGGCGATGCTGGTCAAGAGCTCGCCCTCCGATCGCGCCACCGCGTCGCGCGTCGTCTTCCAGATGCTGATCGAAGGCGCCGTCAGCTGCGTCGACATCCAGACGCCCTATTTCCTGCCGGACAGGGCGCTGCGCCGCGCGCTGGTTCGCGCCGCGCAGCGGGGCGTCCGCGTCCGCGTGATCGTTCCGGGGAAGTACGCGGATCAGGGGCTGGTGCGCCTGGCCAGCCGGCGCATGTACCGCGAGCTGCTGGTGGGCGGCATACGCCTGTTCGAGTACCGCCCCGCGATGACGCACGTGAAGGCGTTGATGGTGGACGCCGCGTGGGCGGTTATCGGCACCACAAATGTGGATAATCGTTCCTTTGAGCACAATGATGAAGTCAACGTGGCGTTCCGGGAGACTCGAGTCGCCCAACGCCTTCGCCGGGACTTCGAGTCCGATCTCGCCGCCTCCGACGAGATAACGCTCGAGCGATGGGCGAAAAGGCCCGCGCTCGAAAAGCTGGTCGAGCCGGTCTGCTGGATCCTCGAGCGCCAGCAATAGCCTGGTACGCGAGTTGCTGAGCCACGAACTAGAGGTAGATGACCGTGGCTCGACACATCGTTCGCTCCATCGCACTCATACTTCCGCTCGTCGCGTTGACCGGCAGCGTAGGTTCCGCGAAAGACAACGTAGAAATCAGGCTGACCGGGCGCTTCTTCGCCGAACCGGCGACCGTGCAGCTCGTCGTCGCCGTCGAACCGAACTCCGAGAACCGCACCCTCCGGGTGGAAGCGGACGGTGACAACATGTTCTGCGCGACCGAGATCCAGCTCGCAGGCGCGCGCGAGCAGCGGCTGCACACCGTGGAGTTCAAGAACCTCGCAGCCGGCGGGTACACGCTTCGGGCCCAGGTCCTGTCGAACTCCACCAACGTCCGCTCGCAGGCCGAACAGGAAATCATGGTCGCGGGCGACGGGAGCGATACGGGCGGCTGGTGAAACCCAAATCCCAAAGCCCAAACCGCAAATCCCAAAAATCCCAATCGCCCGATCTGTAATCGAGTGTTGGGATTTGGGACTTGGAATTTGGGATTTGGGATTTGGGATTTGGGATTTGGGATTTGGGATTTGGGTCTTGCTAGTGAGACTTGTCGATCGCAGCGGTCCATTCCGCGATCTGTTCCGGCGTCATCGCACCACGCGGTGCGAGCCGCGCGTCCTCGTAACCCCACTCGTCGATATCCACCAGATACTGCCCGCGAGATAGCAGCGTGCCCTGGCAGACCTTGCTGTCACGGGTAGGTACATCGAGCTCCGCCTGGAGGCGGTTCATCAGGTCTCGAATCAGTGCCGACGGCACCAGCGAACGCTCGCCCGGGTAGATGAATCCGAAGAGCACGAGGTGGCTGAGGAGGACGCGCCAGTGCGGCCCGAAGCAGCGCACGAGGCGATCCCAGTTCACGAGGCCCGCGCAGTGGCGCAGCAGGTGCGCGACGTCGGCGCCGTCGTAGCGCTCGCGCTCCATGATGAGCGCCTTGGTCCAGATCATTTCCTCCGCGGGCACGAGCCTGACCGGCACGCCGAGCACGGTCTCGTCCACGGCATGCGCGAACCACTCGTCATCGACCTCCGCGATGCCGTTGCCGGAGCTGAAGATCACGTCGATGAACTTCTCGCCGTGATACGCCTTGGCGAGCCAGTGGTGGAACGCGATCTCGGTCTTGAAGCCGCAGCGCGTGAGCACGTCCAGGACCCGGCGCACGTCGCGCGGCCGGACGAAGATGTCGAAGTCTTTCGTCGTGCGGCAGATCCCCGAGTAGTACTGAAACGCGTACGTGCCGCCGACGAGGTACGGGACGCCGCAGTGATTCAGCATCTCGAGCGCGTCACGGTACAGCTGCGCCGTATCGGGCGACGTCAGCAGCGGAACGTCCGTGTCTATCACGTGTCGGGCCGTGCAGGATTCACGCCGATTTGACGAGCGGCTGGCGGCGCGGCTCTGCCGGCGGCACGGCCGCGTCAGCCTCTTCGACCGGCACTTCGACGATGAGAAACGGCGGCCGATTGGGATTGGTCCGGATGAGCAGCGGCATCGCGACGTTGTGGACCGGGATGCCCGTCGACGTGCGGCCTTCCGGCGTGCCGCGATGCGCGTGGCCGTGGAACACCGCGCTCACGCGGTAGCGGTTGATCGGTTCCTCCAGACGGCTCGACCCGAGATACGCGAAGATTTCCGGCGGCTCGCCCTCGACGGTCTCGCGCACCGGCGAGTAGTGCAGCAGCGCGACGCGCTTCGTCGTCCGGAGACGCGCCAGCGCCGCTTCCAGTTTGAGCGCTTCGTCCACGGCTTCCTGCACGAATGCCTTGATGGCGCGCTCGCCCCACGGGCCGAGCGCGCCGCGCCCGAAGCCGCCCGCAAAGCCTTTGACGCCGGCGAAGCCGACACCATGCATCTCGGTGGCTTCGCCATCGAGCAGCGTGACGCCGGCGCCGGTCAGGATCTCGCGGATCTCCTGCGGCTTGCCTCCTTCGTAATCGTGGTTGCCGAGCACGGCAATCACCGGAATCTTGATCGCCGCGGTCAGCTCGCGGGCGAGGATGCGTGCCTCCTCGGGCAGGCCGTAGTCGGTGAAGTCGCCGCAGAGCAGCAGCACGTCCGCCTCGTCGCTGACCTGGCTGAACAGCGGCTGGAATACGCCCTGGGAATTCTTGGAGACATGCAGATCGCCCATGGCGGCGATGCGCAGGCGCGTACGGCTCGTCCGTTCCGGCATAGCTCGGCGATGTACTCAAACGCGGTGCCCGCCTGACCGAGGACCCCGGATCCCGTCATAATCCACCAATGGCTGTGCTGCACCAGATCTGGATCAAGCGCGCGCACCGGGGCAACATGGACGCGGCCGTGACGGCGACGCTCGTCGCCGGGCGCGGCCTCGCCGGAAACGCGCACCAGGGCGGCAGGCGACAGGTCACGCTCATGGACCTCGAGCGCTGGCTCGAGCTGATGGACCGGCTCGGCGGCGATCTCGACACGAGCGTGCGGCGCGCGAACCTGGTGATCGACTCGCTCGAGTTGTTCGACTCGCGCGGCAGGACGCTTCGCATCGGCGGCGCGCGGCTCCGCATCCTCGGCGAGATGCAACCGTGCGAGCGGATGGACGACGCGCTTCCGGGACTGGAGGCGGCCATGCGCGAACGCTGGGGCGGCGGCGTCTATGCGGAAGTGATCGAGGGCGGGGACATCTCGGTGGGCGACGAGGTCGAGTGGGACTTTGGACCGCCGATCATCGATTCCGCATCGCCGAGGGACGCCACGTGACCGGCGGCAGCCACGGGCCGC
>Ga0070698_100004893_pt1 | contig 14702 bp, 11 predicted proteins | sample KBSK1502metaG_FD_65477 | JGI IMG/M metagenome (GOLD analysis project Ga0070698, IMG submission 65477) | Corn, switchgrass and miscanthus rhizosphere microbial communities from Kellogg Biological Station, Michigan, USA - KBS K1-50-2 metaG | ecosystem: Host-associated > Plants > Roots >...
AGCCTCTTGTCTTCGGGCAGCGGCAGGGCCGAGGGAGCGTTGTCGAACAGTACGAGCTCGTCGAGCTCACTGCGCTCGAGCAGTTGCAGGACCACTCTCCGGCCCAGAAACCCGCAACCGCCGGTGACGACGACACGCATATTTCGATCTCCTCCTCGGCTGATCAGATGTAAGGATCCCTCGCTCGGCTGCCCCTCACCCTCCCGCTGCGCGGGCCCCTCCCTCTCCCCGCAAGCGGGCGAGGGGCTCGACCGCGTTCTCCCTCGCCCCGCTTGCGGGGAGAGGGTCGGGGTGAGGGGCAAATCTCGCCTCAGCCCCCGATACCGTAACGCTTGGCCCAGCCGAGCCCAGCCTTCGTTTCTCCTTGGGGCCGATACTCGCATCCGATCCAGCCGGAGTAGCCGCGCTCGTCGAACAGATCGAACAGGAAGGGATAGTTGATCTCGCCGACATCGGGCTCGTTGCGGCCGGGGTTGCCGGCGATCTGGACATGCGGGTAGTGGCCGGCGAGCGTGCGGATTCGGTGGGCGAGATCGCCCTCCATGATCTGCACATGATAGAGATCGAGCTGCAGCTTTAGATTTGGGTGTGCAACCTGCTCGATCACCGACATCGCGTGGGTCGTCGTGTTGAGGAAATAACCAGGGATATCACGATTGTTGATCGGCTCGATGATGACGATGATGCCGTCGCGGGCGAGGCGCTCGGCCGCATGCCGCAAATTTGAGACATAGACGCGCTCGGCCTCGGCCGGGTCGCGCCCGGCCGGCAGCACCCCCGCCATGGCATGTAAGAGCCGGCAGTTTGTTGCCTTGGCGTAGAGGAGCGCCTTTTCGACCCCATCGCGGAATTCCTGTTCGCGGCCGACCAAGGCCGCAGTGCCGCGCTCGCCCGCCGCCCAGTTGCCGGGCGGCATGTTGAATAGCGCCTGCACGAGTCCATGGCGGTTCAGCTGTTCGGAGATCACTTCGGGCGGGTGCTCGTAGGGGGAAAGATACTCGACGGCCTTGAAGCCACAGGCGGCAGCAGCGGCGAAGCGGTCGAGAAACCCAACTTCCTGGAAGATGAAACTGAGATTGGCGGCGAATTTCGGCACAGGGAGGCTCCGTTGCGGGCGTCTGGCGGGACCGCTACTCTTCCGCCGCGGACCGATTAACGCAATACCCTCGAGGAGGGCGCGATGAGTGTGCTGTTGGGAGCGATCGCCGACGATTTCACCGGCGCAACCGATCTGTGCAACACATTGGTCCGGCGCGGGATGCGCACAGTGCAATTGATCGACGTGCCGGCGCCCGGCACCGATGTCGCCGACGCCGAAGCCGTGGTCATCGCACTCAAGAGCAGAACCATCCCGGCCGCTGAGGCCATCGACAAGAGCCTTGCTGCGCTTGACTGGCTCCAGAAGGCAGGGGCACACCAGATCCTCTTCAAATACTGCTCGACCTTCGACTCGACCGATGCCGGGAACATCGGTCCGGTCGCCGAGGCACTGATGGACGCCCTCGGCACGGACTTCACTCTGTTTTGTCCGGCCTTTCCCGAGACCGGGCGGACGATCTACCGCGGTTATTTGTTCGTCGGCGATATGCTGCTGTCGGAATCGGGAATGCGCGACCATCCGCTGACCCCGATGCGCGACCCGAGCCTCGTACGCGTTCTGCAGCGGCAAGCCCAAGGCCGGGTAGGACTGGTGCCGATAGCGACCGTTTCCCGCGGCGGCGCGGCGATCCGCGCCGCCTTCGCCGAGCTGCGCTGGCAGGGGTTTCGCCATACCATCGTCGATGCGATCGAGGACCGCCATCTTGAGGCGATCGGCGCCGCAGCGGCGAATTTCAAGCTGATCACCGGCGGCTCCGGGATCGCGCTGGGCCTGCCAGAGAATTTCCGCCGCCAGGGCCTCCTCGGCGACAGTCGCGGCGCCGGCACCCTCCCCGCGATCTCCGGCGCTGCAGTGGTGCTGTCGGGATCCTGCTCACCCGCTACGATTGCCCAAGTGGCGTATGTGCGTGATCGGGCGCCAGTCTTTACGATCGACCCGATTGCCGTTGCCGAGGGCCGCCGGGTCGCCGAGGAAGCGCTCGACTGGGCGAAGCCGTTGCTCGGTGACGGCCCGATCCTGATCTCGGCGACCGCACCGCCTGACAATGTCGCCGAAGTGCAGCGGCGCCTCGGCCGGGAACGGGCCGGGGCATTGGTCGAGGAGACGCTCGCCGCCATTGCCCGTGGCCTTGCCACAAAGGGGGCGCGGCGGTTCGTCATCGCCGGTGGCGAGACCGCGGGGGCGATCGTCCAAGCGCTCGGCGTCACCGGGCTGCGCATCGGCCGGCAGATCGATCCGGGTGTGCCATGGACGATGAGCCTCGGCGAGCCGGCGCTGGCGCTGGCGCTTAAATCCGGCAATTTCGGTGCGCTCGACTTTTTCCTGCGCGCCTTTTCCGTGCTGTCCGAGGGAGAGATGAGATGAGCGAGGCGACAGAGCGTGAGGCGATCTGCGCGATCGGCGCGTCGATCTTTGCGCGCGGGCTGACCGCCGGGTCTTCCGGAAATATCAGCGTGCGCACGGACGAGGGCTGGCTGATGACACCGACCAACGCTTCGCTCGGCCGCCTCGACCCGGCCCGCCTTTCAAGGCTCGACCATGACGGAAGGCTCGTCTCCGGCGACCCGCCGACCAAGGAGAGCTTTCTGCACCGCGTCATGTATGAGGAGCGGCGTGCCACCGGCGCCGTCGTGCATCTGCATTCGACGCATTCCGTCGCGGTCTCTTGCCTCGCGGAGATCGACCCCAAAGACGTGCTGCCGCCGATCACGGCTTATTATGTGATGCGGGTCGGCCGGTTGCCGCTCGTTCCCTATTTCCGTCCGGGCGACCTCGCGCTCGCTGAGGCAGTGCGTGGTTTTGCTGGCGAGCACCATGCAGTGCTGCTCGCCAATCACGGCCCCGTCGTCGCCGGATCGAGCCTCGACGCCGCCGTCAACGCGATCGAGGAGCTCGAAGAGACGGCCAAGCTTTATCTGCTGCTGCGGGGGGCCAAAACACAGTATCTGACCCCGGTGCAAATACGGGAACTTGAGCAGTGAGGCGGTCTTGGCTGGCGCCGCTGACGGTAATGTTCTTTGCGTCTGCGGCGGTGCCAGCCGCGCGCGCGGCAGAGCCGATTACGATCGGCTTGGGCATGGCACTGACGGGCGGATTGGCGGTGGTCGGCAAGTCCGGCCTGCTGGCGATGCAAATTTGGGCCGAGGACATCAACGCCAAGGGCGGGCTGTTGGGCCGGCCGGTGAAGCTCGTCTATTACGACGACCAAAGCAATCCCGCGACGGTGCCCGGGATCTATACGAAGCTGCTCGACGTCGACAAGGTGGATTTGGCGATTTCCGGCTATGCGACCAATCAAGTGGTCCCGGCATTGCCGGTGATGATCCAGCACAATCGATTGTTTTTTGGATTGTTTGCGCTCGATGCCAATGGCGAGTTCCACTATCCGAAATACTTCTCGATGCTGGTGTTCGGGCCGGAGCCGCTGAAGACTTTCTCAAAAGGCTATTTCGACCTTGCGATGTCGCAGACGCCCAAGCCGAAGACCCTGGCGATCGTCGCCGCCGACGCCGAATTCGCGAAGAAAGCTTCCGACGGCGCGCACGACAACGCCAAGGCGGCCGGGCTCAACATTGTCTATGACCGCACTTATCCCCCGACAACGGTCGATTACACGCCGATCGTTCGGGCCGTGCAGGCGGCCAATCCAGAGATCGTCTATGTCGCCTCCTACCCGCCCGATACCGTCGGCATTCTTCATGCCGTCAACGAAATCGGGCTCAAGACCAATCTGCTTGGCGGCGCCTTCGTCGGATTGCCGACGGCGGCGCTGAAGACCCAGCTCGGCCCGCAAATGAACGGCATCGTCAATGTCGAGCTGTGGGAACCGGTGCCAACAATGGAATTTCCCGGGATCATGGAGTTCCTCAAGAAATACCAGGCCAAAGCGCCCAGCGAAGGCGTCGATCCACTCGGCTACTTCCTACCGCCCTTTGCCTATGCCGAATTACAGATCCTCGGCAATGCGGTCGAGGCGACCCAGAGCCTCGATGACGACAAGCTCGCCGACTACGTGCACACCCACACCTTCAAGACGATCGTCGGCGACATCGCCTTTGGGCCCGACGGCGAATGGACCGAAGGCCGCCCGATCTGGGTGCAGTACCACGACATCAAGGGCAACGACCTGGAGCAATTCAAGAAGCCGACGACGGTCGCTATTCTCGCGCCGACCCAATACAAGACCGGCGACATGATCTATCCGTATACGGAGGCGAGGAAATAAGGACCTCGTCGTCCTCGGCCCACAGGTCCGGACTTCGGCCGTCCCGAGGACGGGCTGCGATCCGCACACCCCTGTCCGAAATGGATACAGACTTTTCGCCGGTGTGATCAAAGTTTGGGGATAGCGCTCCACCGTCAATCGGCTGGCTGCTAGCGGGTTGTCGCAAGGAAGCTGCTGCCGCATGATGCGATCGGGAAACGACAAGACATCGCGGTCGGGGAATGAACGCCAAAAGCAAGGTCTATTCGAGCTTCGACGAGGCGGTTCGCGACATTCCGGATGGAGCGACGCTTGGGTTTGGGGGGTTTGCTGTTGTCGGGATGCCGATCAATCTCTATCAGGCGGTCGCCAAACAGGGTGCGAAGAAGCTGACCTGCGTCTCCAATTCGACGCGCGGCGGTGCCACCTTGCCGGCAGATGCGCCCGATATGGGACAGATCATCAAGAACAGGCAGGTGAGCAAAGTGATCTGCGCTTTCACAGCGCCGACGCGAGCCTCGCAACGGCTGATTCTGTCCGAATATCTCGAGAAGGGCCTGATCGAAGCGGAGCTGGTACCGCAAGGCACGCTCGCCGAACGGATGCGTGCGGCGGGGGCTGGAATTCCGGCCTTCTACACCCCGGCCGCAATCGGCACCGAACTCGCCGAGGGCAGAGAGACGCGGGTCTTCAACGGCCGTCAATACCTGTTGGAAGAGGCATTGCCGCTCGACTACGCTTTCATCCGGGCCTTTCAGGCGGACGCCTCGGGCAATCTCCGCTTCCGCCGGTCGCAGCGCAATTTCAACCCGATTATGGCAATGGCAGCGCGGGTCACGGTGGTCGAGGTCGAGGAGGACATCCTGCCGGTCGGCGCGATCGATCCCGACGACGTGCACACGCCGGGCATCTTCGTCCACCGGATCGTCAAGATCCCGCCGCGGCCCGAGGGGTGGTGGCCGCAGCCTCCAGGGAGCATCGGGCGATGAGCGAAAGGGCGAAAGGCTTGACCCGCCAGCAGATGTGCGACCGGCTGGCGATGGAATTCGGCGATGGCTGGATCGTTAATCTCGGGATCGGCATTCCAACCTTGTGCTCGAATTTCGATTTCGGCGACAAGGAGATCATATTTCATTCCGAGAACGGGGTGATCGGCTACGGCCCGCTCGCGGCGCCGGGCAAGGAGGACCTGCACCTCGTCAATGCCGGGGGTCAGCACGTCACCTTGCAGCCGGGCGCGGCGATCGTGCATCACGCCGATTCCTTTGCGCTGATCCGCAGCGGCAAGATCGATGTCACGGTGCTCGGCGCTTACGAAGTCGCCGAAAACGGTGATTTCGCAAACTGGAAGATGGCGGGCCAGCAGGGCGGCGGCATCGGTGGGGCAATGGATCTGGCGGCCTGCGCCAAGCACGTCTTTGTTGCGATGGAGCATCAGACCAGAGATGGCAAACCGCGTCTCGTCGAGCGTTGCGCGATCCCGGCGACCGCCCGCGGTGTCGTCAATCTCGTCGCCACCAATTTTGGATTGTTCGAGATAACCGTGCGAGGCTTGGCCCTGCGCGAGATCGCTCCTGGCGTCACGGTCGAGGCAGTCAAAGCCGCGACCGGATGTAACTTGATCATCCCATACGAGGTGCCGGCTGTCCGAATGATTGGATAGTAGGTCGTTCCGGGTCGCGGCTTGACCGCGAGCCCGAAACCCATGACCACCGGCCTCCGCGATCAGGGGGGGACCTGTGTTCATAGGTTCCGGACACGCCGCTTCGCGGCATTCCGGAATGACAAACTTACCGTCGTGGGAGACTTTTACCCCACCCGAGGCGGATGCGGCTGATCGCTATCGCGACCGCAGCCTGGGTCGGTTCCACGACCGGGATCCGGAGGGCTTCCTCGAGATCGGCGCGGTGCTGAGCTGGCGAGGATCGAGATCACGTATGTTCTTTAATAGTGCCCAACCGCCATATTAGCCTGCCTCGATGGACTGTCGTACCCGATTGCGGCGCGGCTCCCGAACCGACGGCTGCCGCCCCTTGAAGCGAGCGTTTATCAGCTCGCGCGGACGGCCATCTTCGTCCACGGCAACAAAAGTGAATTCGGCTTGGGTCACCTTGATCCGCTCGCCTTGACCTTGACGGAGCACCCAGACTTCGACATCGAGCGTGATCGAGGTGCGGCCGATGCGCTTGACCTCGGTGTAGCAGCGGACGGTATCGCCGACATGCACCGGTTGAAGAAAAGTGATGTTCGAGACGGAAACGGTTACGACCCGCCCGCCAGCATGGGGTGTGGCCGACATCTTCCCGGCGGAATCCATCAGCGCCATGATCCAGCCGCCAAAGATGTCCCCTCTGGGATTGCAGTCGGCGGGCATGGCAAGGATGCGACAGGCGAGTTCGCCCCTCGGTTCGATCGAATTCCGTTGCCTTTCCTTGGAACGCATTCCTGTACCCCCAGGCTGCGATATCGAGCGCAGCGGCGCCCCGGCCATGAGTGTGTCAGGCTATGTTGCATTGCAGCGTGAGATTGTCAATGTCTCTGCAAGACATGGATTTTTTTATGCTGCAATGCGTAAAAAATTGGCCAAGAGCACAGCCGTGCCGCAATTCGCCCACGGTGGCGCCGCCAAATGTTCACTGCGGCGTCGCAGATGCCGAATTCTTGCCCCGAGATCACTCTTTTGCAACTGCGCCCACTGATCTAAGAACATGCAGGCGATGGCGAATTGGCGCCATCGGAGCAATAAAACACAGGGAGGCAACGGCTCATGAAGCCGATCGTTCGAGGAACCGCCGTGATTGGCTTCCTGCTGTTCGGTATGGTCGCTGCCGAGACCGCCATGGCGCAAAAATCCGGCGGCGTCCTCAAGGTCTATCATCGCGACAGCCCGGCGAGCATGTCGATCCTCGAAGAGGGAACGAACTCGACCGAGATCCCGATGATGGGGGTGTTCAACAACCTCGTCATGTACGACCAGCACGTGGCGCAGAACAGCCTTTCTTCGATCGTGCCGGATCTTGCCACCGACTGGTCAACCGGTGAGGACGGAACCCAACTCACCTTTCATTTGCGCAAGGACGTCAAATGGCATGACGGCAAACCGTTTACTGCCAAGGACATCAAATGCACTTGGGATCTGCTGACCGGCAAAGCGAGCGAGAAGCTCCGTCTCAATCCGCGCAAATCCTGGTACAACAACATCGAAGAAATCGCCACAAACGGCGACTACGAGGCGACCTTTGTTCTGAAGCGGCCACAGCCATGGTTAATTGCGCTGCTGGCTTCGGGCTATGCGCCGGTCTACCCGTGCCACGTGCCGCCGCGCGACATGCGCACACATCCGATTGGGACCGGCCCGTTTAAATTTGCCGAATTTAAGCCGAACGAGCGGATCGAGGTGGCGCGGAACCCCGATTATTGGAAGAAGGGCCGTCCTTATCTCGACGGCATCGAATACACGATCATTCCAAACCGTTCGACGGCGATCCTGGCCTTTATCGCCGGCAAATTCGACATGACCTTTCCGTTCGAGGTCTCGATCCCGCTGCTCAAGGACATCAAGAGCCAGGCACCTCAGGCGAACTGCGATCTGGTGCCGGGCAACGCCAGCACCAACCTGATCGTCAACCGGGAGAGAGCGCCATTCGACAACCCGGAGATCCGGCGGGCGATGATGCTGGGCCTCGACCGGAAATCGTTCATCGACATTCTCGCAGAAGGCCAAGGCGACGTCGGCGGAGCCATGCAGCCGCCCCCCGCCGGGATATGGGGAATGCCGCCGGAGTTGTTGAAAACAGTACCCGGCTACGACCCGGACGTGGAAAAGAACCGTACGCAAGCTCGCATGATCATGGAGAAGCTCGGCTACGGACCAGACAACCGGCTGAAACTGACGGTCTCGGCGCGCAATATCCCGATCTTCCGAGACCCGGCGGTCATTCTGATCGACCAGCTCAAGGAAATTTATATCGATGGCGCCCTCGATCCCGTAGAAACCGCCAATTGGTTCCCCAAGGTCGCACGCAAGGACTACCAGATCGGCCAAAACAATACCGGCAGCGGCGTCGACGATCCCGACCAGCAATTCTACGAGAATTATGCCTGCGGCTCTGAGCGCAATTACACCGGCTATTGCAACCCCGAGCTCGAAAAGCAGTTCGCCCAGCAATCGATGGAGGCCAACCAGGAGAAGCGTCGCCAGCTGGTGTGGGAAATCGACAAGAAATTGCAGGAGGACGGGGCGCGGCCGATCATCTATCACTTCCGCGCCGCGACCTGCTGGCAACCCAGAGTGAAGGGGCTGACGATTATGGTCAACAGCCAATACAATGGCTGGCGCTTCGAGGACCTCTGGCTCGAAGACTAGCCGACCTCACCGGGTGGGGGCGAAGGCGACGCCGCGGAACACTTCACCGGAGCGCGATTGCTGCAATGTCACAAAGTGCTCGAGCGTTCCCTGGTAATCGCTCCATTGGCCATAGTCCCGATCATCGCCCGCCGGCAACTGAGTTGCAGTAATCACGTCCGTCACGGCGACGAGCTTCGTCGGATCGGGCTCGCCGCCCGAGATGGTGCTGGTCTGAGCTGTGATGGCGTAAATCGTCACTGTACCGTCGCCATTGACCCGCCCCGTTAAGTTGCGCAGCCCGGTCGTGAAGGTCGGTACCGGATAACCCGATATCTTCTGCGGTTTGTTGATCTGGAGCCCGTCCTGAAGGACGTAGACGAGCTGCCAGAACGGTGAACTGCCTGGGACTAGCACCCATTTCTGCAACCCGGCCAGCGGATCGGAGACTAGATCGGCTTCACTCTGACCACTGGCGTTCGTCAATGTGATCGTGGAGTTGCTCTCATCGGCGACGTAGAGGGTCGTAGGATTGGCGAAGAAGAAGCCGAACGGGGTCATCGGCGAAGGCCCGTTGGTATTGGGATTAGTGGCCTGGTTGCCGAGCAGCTGGACAATGGTGTTGTTGGTGCCGCCCGTGGGTACACCGGCGCCAGTCCCATTCACAACCTGAGCTAGGGTCGCGTTCGGAAAGCTGCCGTTCAGCACTTGGAAAATGCCGTCATCGCCATTGCCACCGCTCCCCTTTGAGACATAGAGGTTTTGCACGCCGTCGGCGTTGGCGAAGATCTCGATGCCGCGCCAGTTGCTGTCTTTGATGTGTTGCTCTGCGGATTCATCCGGCCTGTCATTGGCAATATAGGTGCCGAGCTGGATGGAATTCGGCGAACCGGGCAGCCCAAGTCGGGCGCCGATGGTGAGCCCAGGCCCCGTTGTCGGGTTGGTATTGTTCGTTGTCGAGTCGGCGTTCCCTGCCATGTAGAATTCTTTGCCGTCCAACGTAATGGCGCCGCGCGGATTGTCGCCACTGTAAGCGAAGTCCTCTTTTGTGACGGCGACAGTGCGGTCGTATTTGATCAATGCGACGGCACGATCATAGAACGGTCCGGGGGCACCCGTAATCTGCGCGTTGGGGTTCGTCGTTTCGGAATTCGACACCCCGATGAGGCCAGCCGCGCCGTTATATTCCATATAAGTCAGGTAATGGCCGTCTAGTGACAGGTGCAGCGCGCCTTCGGATTTCGAGCTGAAACTCGTTGTGATGATCGGCTGCCCCTGTTTCACCGCTGCGGCTGGCAGAGGCAGTGTCGAGAGGAGAGGCGCGTCGGGAATCGTCTTGTAATAGTCAAGAAAGATGTTGCCCTGGACGCCGCTCACACTGGGATCGGTGAAGATCTGCGGGAATGGGTCGGGCGCAGGCGTCGGGGCGACGTACTGGATGCGGCTCACGACCAGTGTCCCGGGGCTGATCTGGTCGGCTGAAGCGGTAAGGCCAACACCGCTCGCGAGCATCGCCGAGCCGCAGAGCAGCCCGAGGCGCAGCGGTTGGGGCATGCTTTTTAACAGAACCGTTGTGATCATTGAAATTTCCCCCTCTTTGCCATTAGGTTTTCCTCTAAATACCGTCCAGCGATGTCAGTTTTGTGTCGGAGCGGTATTTTGATAGAATGTCCGCGATTGCTGATCGGCACAGGTCAACTGCATTCGTGATAATCTCGCCGCCTATTGGCAGCTGGACTGAGAACTCACCAAATCAAGCCGGCGGGAGTACCCTGCAGGCCCTAGGATACGCATAGGGGGAGGGACCGGAAAATGAGACGGGATCTTCGTACGCTTGCGGCTGCCGCAACTCTGGTGGCGGCAATCGCTGCCTCAGAAGTCGCGCTTGCGCAACAGCAGGGCGGCATCCTCCGACTGTCGCATTTCGATAGCCCGGCCAGCATGTCGATCCCCCGAGGAATCGACGCGTGCGGCCGAACAGCCGATGATGCATGTCTTTAACAACCTCGTCATGTACAAGCAGGATGTGCCGCAGAACAGCCTGCAATCGATCGTACCGGATCTGGCGACCAGTTGGTCGTGGAGCGAGGAAGGAACCGAATTGACCTTCCCGCTGCATCAAGGCGTCAAATGGCACGACGGCAAGCCCTTTACCGCCGCCGATGTAAAATGCACCTGGGACCTGCTGATGGGAACCGGGAGCGACAAGCTTCGCCTCAATCCGCGCAAATCCTGGTACAGCAATATCGAAGAGGTGGTGACCCGAGGCGATTACGAGGTCACCTTCAAGCTCAAGCGCCCGCAGCCGGCGCTGATCGCATTGCTGGCCTCGGGCTGGTCGCCGATCTATCCGTGCCACGTGCCGGCACGCGATATGCGTCAGCACCCGATCGGCACCGGCCCATTTAAGTTTGTCGAGTTTAAGCCGAACGAGTCGATCAAGCTCGTTCGGAACCCGGATTATTGGAAGCCGGGCCGGCCCTATCTCGACGGGATCGAATACACGATTATGCGGGAGGTTGCGCCGGCGGATCTGGCGTTTTTCGCCGGCAAGTTCGATGTGGGGTCACCCTTTGGTGTGTCGCCCCCGAGGTTGAACGATTTCAAGAGCCAGGCGCCGCAGGCGATCTGTGAAATGACAGCGGTCAATGTTCCGCGCACGATGCTGATCAATCCGCAGGTGGCGCCGTTCGATAACCCGGAGCTGCGTCGAGCCATGAACCTGAGTCTCGACCGCAAGGCCTTCGACGACATCGTCAACGAAGGGACAGGCCATATCGGCGCGACGATGATGCCTCCGCCGGAGGGCGTGTGGGGCATGCCGCCCGAAATGCTGAGAACGCTGCCGGGCTACGACCCCGATGTCGAAAAAAATCGCGTCGAGGCCAAGAAGATTATGGAGAAGCTCGGCTATGGCCCGAATAACCACCTCGTTACCAAAATATCGACCCGAAACATCCCGGCCTGGCGGACGCCGGCCGTCCTAATCAGCTCGCAGCTGAAGGAGATCCACATCGACGCCGAGCTGGACGTCGTCGATACGACTCAGTGGTATCCAAAGGTGATGCGTAAAGACTTCACAGTGGGCGCGGTACCAATTGAAACCGGCGTCGATGACCCGGATCAAATGTTCTACGAGAATTTTGTTTGCGGCGCCGCGCGGAACTATGCCGGCTATTGCAATGCCGAGTTCGACAAATTGGTCGACGAACAATCGATGCAGTCCGACCCGGAGAAACGGAAAAAGATTGTCTGGCAGCTCGAACGGATGTTGGCGGACGCGGCAATTCGGCCCGTCATCTTCTACCCGGTCGGTGCTACCTGCCGGCAACTCTATGTGAAAGGGCTGACAATCATGGTCAACAGCATCTACAACGGCTGGCGCTTCGAAGACGTCTGGCTCGACAAACAGTAGAGCTTCCGCGGCCCTTAGCGATTTTTATTAGCAGCTCGCTACTGCCGGGGCCACGAACCGGCTCGGCTGATAGCCATATCGATCTCACTCGGTCCATGGTATCTGTCGAGGCCTCGGCAATTGGCCGTGAGCGCCAAAAAGGCCTGGCACCGGCGATATCGCTTTCGCGTAAGCGACGGGCAAAGGGAGGGTAACGGCGATGACGACAGATCTAACAAAGCTCGCGGCAGCTGGTGGATTACTGCTGACCCTCACTTTGGCTGATCCGTCACTCGCGCAAAAGCAGGGCGGGATTTTGAGACTGTCGCATTTCGACAGCCCGGCGAGCATGTCGATCCTCGAGGAATCGACGGTTGCGGCGCTACGGCCGATGATGGGGGTATTCAATAACCTCGTCATGTACAGGCAGGATGTGGCGCAAACCAGCCTGCAATCGGTAGTTCCCGACCTCGCCACCAACTGGTCGTGGAACGAGGAAGGAACCGAATTGACGTTGCCGCTGCGCCAGGGCGTCAAATGGCACGACGGCAAACCGTTCACGGCTCGGGACGTCAAGTGCACCTGGGATCTGCTGACCGGAAAGGCCAATGAGAAGCTGCGGATCAATCCGCGCAAATCTTGGTACACGAACCTTGAAGACGTCGTCGTCAAGGGCGATTACGAGGTCACGTTCCGTCTGAAGCGGCCGCAGCCCGCATTGATTGCGCTATTGGCCTCCGGGTGGTCGCCGATCTATCCCTGCCACGTGTCACCGCGCGACATGCGCAGTCATCCGATCGGCACTGGCCCGTTCAAATTCGTCGAATTCAAGCCCAACGAGTCGATCAAGCTGACGCGCAACCCCGATTATTGGAAGCCGGGCCGGCCTTATCTCGACGGTATCGAATACACGATCATCAGAGAGATCGCGACGCGCAATCTGGCGTTTTTCGCTGGCAAGTTCGACGTGACCTCGCCTTATGGCGTGACCGTCCCGACCTTGAAGGACTTTGCCGCGCAGGCACCGCAAGCGATCTGCGAAGTAACGGCGACAAACGTTAATCGAACGATGATCATCAATTCGAGCGCGCCGCCCTTCGACAATCGAGATCTTCGGCGCGCCATGGCGCTGAGCCTCGACCGCAAGGCGTTTATCGACATCATTACCGACGGACAGGGCGATGTCGGCGCAACCATGCTGCCGCCGCCGGAGGGCGTGTGGGGCATGCCGCTGGAAGTCCTCCAGACATTGCCGGGCTATGATCCCGATGTGGCGAAGAACCGCGCCGCGGCGCGCAACATGATGGAGAAGCTCGGCTACGGGCCCGACAACCGGCTCCCGGTCAAGGTGTCCACGCGCAACATCCCTGCCTATCGCGATCCGGCAGTGATCCTGCTCTCCCAGTTGAGAGAGATCTATATCGACGCCGAGCTCGAGCCGGTCGACACCGTCCAATGGTACCCCAAGATCATGCGCAAGGACTTTACTGTCGGCCTCAATGTGACCGAGAGCGGTGTCGACGATCCTGATCAGCAATTCTACGAAAACTACGTCTGCGGTGCAGAGCGCAACTACACTGGGTATTGTAGCCCCGAGGTCGATAAATTGGTTGATCAGCAATCGATGGAGCCCGACCAAGAAAAGCGCAAAAAGCTAGTATGGGAAATCGAAAAGCGATTGGCCGAGGACGGCGCCCGTCCCGTCATCTTCTACCCTCGCGGCGGCACCTGTCGGCAGCCCTGGGTGAAAGGACTGACGATCATGGTCAACAGCATCTACAACGGCTGGCGCTACGAAGACGCCTGGCTCGACAAATAACACCACGGCCCAGCGAGGCCGCCACGGGAGGGGCGCATGACGCGAAGACAAGACCTCTTCGGGAGGATCGCCGGGGTATTGATGGCCGTAGCTTCGGTCGGTCCCGCGCTCGCACAGAAACCCGGCGGAATTTTGCAGATGCCCGATTTCGCCAGCCCGGCGAGCATGTCGTTGCACGAGGAATCGACGATCGCGGCCGGCACTCCGCTGATGGGCGTATTCAACAACCTCGTCGTCTTCGACCAGCACGTGGCGCAGAACAGCCTCGCCTCGATCGTGCCTGATCTGGCGACCGGGTGGTCATGGAGCGAGGACGGGATGCAACTGACTTTTCCGCTGCGCAAGGGTGTCAAATGGCACGACGGCAAACCCTTTACCGCGCAGGACGTCAAATGCACCTGGGAGGCATTGCTGGGCGTCTCGGCCGACAAGTTCCGAATCAATCCGCGCCGGGCCTGGTACCGCAATGTCGAACAAATCGCCACCAATGGCGATTACGAGGTCACCTTCCAGCTGAAGCGTCCGCAGCCCTTCTTGATCGCGCTGCTCGCCTCCGGCCAATCGCCGGTCTATCCGTGTCATGTACCATTGCGCGACATGCGCAGCCATCCGATCGGTACCGGCCCCTTCAAATTCGTTGAGTTCAAGCCCAACGAACGCATCGCGGTGACCCGGAACCCGGATTACTGGAAGCCGGGGCGGCCCTATCTTGACGGGATCGAGTACACGATCATTCCTAATGCCTCAACCCGGATGCTGGCCTTTGTTGCCGGCAAGTTCGACCTGATCTGGGTGACGATGCCGCTGTTGAGGGACATCAAGAGCCAGGCCCCGCAGGCG
>Ga0070698_100004894_pt1 | contig 14701 bp, 16 predicted proteins | sample KBSK1502metaG_FD_65477 | JGI IMG/M metagenome (GOLD analysis project Ga0070698, IMG submission 65477) | Corn, switchgrass and miscanthus rhizosphere microbial communities from Kellogg Biological Station, Michigan, USA - KBS K1-50-2 metaG | ecosystem: Host-associated > Plants > Roots >...
TGTCCCTGGGATCGCGAACAAACCTATGCGACTTTGGCGCCGATGCTCCTGGAAGAAGCGTACGAGGCCTTCGAGGCCGTGGAGGAAGCGCGCGACGGCCAGCCAAATGAACTGCGCGATGAACTGGGCGATCTGCTCTTCCAAATAGTTTTCTACGCTCAGGTCGCTAAGGAACAGGGCGACTTTTCCATCCTCGACGTGACCAACGCAATTCACGAAAAGATGGTTCGTCGACATCCGCACGTCTTCGGCGACACCAACGCTGCCGACACGGCAACCGTCCTGCGCAATTGGGAAGCAATGAAGCAGGACGAGCGGCGCGCCGCTGGTAAAAGCGAACGCGAACCGTCACTGCTTGATGGCGTATCGTCGAAAGCGCCGGCGCTAATGGAGGCGCATCAGCTTTCAACCAAGGCGGCGCGCGTTGGTTTTGATTGGGAGAAACTGGAAGACATCTTCACCAAACTCGAGGAAGAGGTTGGCGAACTTCGCGCGGCGATTCAGACTCACGCGTCGTCAAATACCGAAGCCGATCACACCCGAGTGAGAGAAGAATTAGGCGATCTTTTGTTTGCGGCCACAAACATCGCGCGACATCTAAAGGTCGAACCCGAGGCTGCCTTGAAGTTAACTAATCGAAAGTTTCGCCAACGATTTGGATTTATTGAAAGGAAACTTCACGAGCGTGGACAGACATTTGACGCAACTACGCTTGACGAGTTGGAAGCGCTCTGGCAGGAAGCTAAGAACAGTGGACAGTAGGCAGTGGGCAGCGGTAAGAAAAGGCAGAAGGCAGAAAGCAACAGACAGAAAACACAGAATCCGCATTCTGCTTCTGCCTACTGCCTTCTGCCCACTGCTTTCTGCCCACTGCCCACTGCTTTCCTCAGTCGTTGATCTGCAGCGAGCGAAGTACGTTGCGAAACGCGGGCTGGTAACTTGCCGACTCGTTTTCCGGCGCCACGGCTATCATGTAGAGAATCTGGCCGTTGCGCATTTGAGTTGTTATCAACGTGATCGATTCCGCCTGCCCGGTAGCCTCGTTGGTATTCGTCAAGCTCGTAGTCAAACCGGTTCGTCCGGCAATAGTTGTGCGCACCAAAGTGCCCCGTTGACGGAGATTTCTGTTGCCCTGAGTCAGACCGTTTAGAAACTCCTGAGTGGCTTGTTGCAAACCGCGGCTTTGGGTTTGTGCCAGGCCAAGGTTGACGCCGTGTGTGTAGACGACCTGCCCCTGATACTGGCCATAGGCTCCTTCCGGAGAAAACCAAACAGAATTACTATCACTCAATTGCCGCCAATTGCTGGGCACGCTCGCGCGTATGATTCCGCCCAGCGTGGAATAGGTTTGATAGCGCGTCGAGGGATACTCAACCCGACCGCGCGGTGCACTGTTGGGATAGTTTCCGCGATTATCTCCGGTAGGATAACGATTGCCGCTTTGCGCAATCTCCTGCATTGACGGAGCACGGCCCATCCCGCGCAGGCGCGACTGAATTCGCAAGAACTCACGCGAATCGCGACTGGATTCGCTGACCCTCAGATACTGCGCTTCCTGGTTGATCCGCGCGTAGCGATCTTTCGGACTCGGGTGGTCGCTCAAAAAGCCAGCACCACCACCGCCGCTCTGCTGCTCAATTGTCTTGAACATGTTGGCCAGATCGCGCGGGTCATAGCCGGCGCGGGCCATTACCTGCGCACCCATGATGTCAGCTTCAGTTTCGTATTCGCGGCTGAACTTCAGAAAGTAAACACCTACGCCTTGGCCGGCGATCTGCGCGGCGGCTCCCGGCACGCCACCAATGATCTGACCGCCAATGCCGAGGATCCCGGCCAGCAAACTATATTTTTGCGCCTTCGAAGCCTGAGCAGTGCCATGGCGAAGAAAGACGTGGGCCAGTTCGTGGGACATGACTCCAGCCATTTCCCCTTCGCTACGCGCCGCTTCAATCATGCCGCGGTTCACATACATTGGCCCGCCCGGTAGCGCGAAGGCGTTGATGTCGCGCGCATTTACGATCTTGAAATAGTATTGGAACTCCGGATGCTGAAACTCTGACGGAATCGCACTCACAAGTCGCTGGCCGACTCGCGAAACGTAGCTGGTCGCCTCGTTGTCGTTGAGGATCGGCATCTGCTGTTCTACTTCCGCAGCCGCTTGCCGTCCGACCTTCACATCATCAGTGGGTTTGTATTTGTTGCTGTGATATTTGATTTGCGTCTGCGCGAAAACCGAAACAGGCATCGCAAAAATTGCGACTACTGTTAGCCACGACACCAGCCGCTGTATTCCATGTGAATTTTTCCTAATCATTTCTTCCTCCCTGTCCCACCTATCAACGCTCAACCTAATGCTTGAATCCAAAGATACCAGCGGTCGCGCGAGGATTGCAGCTAATCTCCGCTGCTCGAGTCGTCCTCCGCGGATTTTATCTTTTCATCGGCCGGCCATGTTGGGAAGAGAGCCTTTGGTCTGGTTCGCGTTTGATGACCGGACCGCGAGTCACGTTTGCCGGTTTCAGGCTCGGGAATCATCGCAAGACGAAAACTAAAGCTGAACCAAAACGCAACATTACCTCCGTCGCTGAGGATGATTTCAGTTCGAAGATGCCTCAAATTGGTTATCGGCGAACCCTCCACAGGTCTTCGTTGCAAGGTCAGTGCCAGATAGACTCAATTGCTAAGATTTGTTTTTTGGTTCGATGTGCCCATTGAACCACTGGGTGAGGTCCGCAAGTGGAGCTATGTGATGTGGCCGGCCTTTCCAAACGCGAATCATCGAAACTATTAGAAAAACAGTAGCAGCCGCCCCAACCAAATTCCCTCCGAATCCGTTGCCGGTGAGTGTGCCAATGAGTCCTAACAAGGTTTGCACCACCACAATGACAATCTGTAACGCAAGAGCCTGGGCTGCGTGAAAACGGACCCTCAGCTCTTTACGCGGTACCAGGAAAAGCTCCAGCAGTGCAACAACGATCCCCAGGTAAGCGGGAGCGTAGGGCAGAACCATAGCCCACTTTTCCGGTACGCTTATGCCGGCTATGGATCGGTGCGACGGCCTTTGATTGACCGGCTGATATGGTGCAGGAGGTGGTTGATAAGGTGTAGGTTGCGAGTAGGTAGGCGGCACAAAAACCGACGGATATGGAGCGTCGGGAGACACGGTATCGTAGCGGCGCGTGGGGGCCTCAGAATAGATGTTGCGGCGCGCGTTTTCGTTCGGCGAAGAGCCGATTTCACGCGTCGCGCCCTTCACTTCCTGAGTCTCTGGCCCGCTGTTGTCGCGCCCTGCTTCAGCATTCTTCACGAAGTCCGGATCAAGTGGATTCGTGTCGTATTTGCTCTTCTTCGGCTCCATCAACAATTCCTACGATCTGTTTGCTCGAATGGTTCAATCTTACTCGCCCGCTATTACATACTCAACCTCTTCCCAACGCTCTTCACGCTCGGAAATGCGAAAAGCGCGGGCCACGGGCTGTGGACCGGCTAAGCCGATGATGAAATAGACGGCCCGCGGGTAATACGCCAGCCGAACATCGGTTTCGGATGGCACGGGCTCGGCCGAACGCGGGTGGGAATGATAGATGGCCAGGAGTTCCTCACCGCGGTCTCGCATTTGGCGCTGCGCGGCGAAGAGATCTTCCGGCGCCGCTTCGTAAGAGACTATTTTGTCGGCGGCGAGATTGCGCAGGGAATAAATGCTTTTTGCGATGCCGTCGTTTGTGCCGCCAATCAAGCCGCAACATTCAGCGGGTACGGCCGCGAGGGCGTATGCAATAATCTTTTCAAATTGAAGAAGAGTCAGGGTAGTCATTCGGCTTGATTGCACAACCAGTTTTGCTAAGATTGTTGGCGATGTCAAAAGCATTTGAAGAAATTGCCCTGGAGGCTACTCAGCTTTCGCGCGAACAAAGACTTGAGCTCGCAAGTCTGCTTTTGCAATTGAACGAAGAGCCCGCCGACTCAGAGGTGAATGCTGCGTGGGAGGAAGAGATCCGAGCAAGAATTCGTGCCGTTGATGAGAACCGGATAGAGGGCGTTTCGTTCGAAACTGTAATGCGTGACGCTGAAGACCGCCTCACTTCATGAACGCGGAGTTTACTTTGGCTAGTTGAACATCCAGAAGTTTGTCCGCTTAGACCGAACGCCTATCGAAGATTGAACCTCAGAATATACCCGTATTACATTCCCTACATCGTTCGAGGTCCGACTCTGTGGATCGTTGCGGTTGCCCATGACCGCCGCAAACCTGAATATTGGATTCAACGAGATAAAAGGACTTAGTAGGAGTTCCCTTCTTACTTTTCTACAACTCGAAGGTGGAGTTCCTCCAATTGCTTTTGATCCACTTCTCCAGGCGCATCGATCATCAGGTCCGTAGCTGAAGCTGTCTTTGGAAACGCCATTACGTCGCGAATATTTTCGGTCGGGACCAGCACCATCAACAGTCGTTCAATCCCAGGCGCGATGCCGCCATGTGGCGGAGTGCCAAACTCCAGTGCGTCAAGAAAAAAGCCGAAGCGCGAACGCGCCTCTTCAGTTGTCATGCCCAAAGCCTTGAACACCAGGCGCTGCACGTCACGGCGGTGAATACGAATTGAACCGCTCGCCAGCTCAACTCCATTCATCACCGGATCATATGCCTTGGTACGAAGCTTACCGAGTAGCGCCGTTTCACCGCCCTCGACCGCGCGCTCCAGCAACTCCAGGTCTTCATCAAGCGGCGAAGTGAAGGGGTGATGCATTGCATAATAACGATCATCATCCTCGTGATACTCAAACATCGGAAACTCAGTCACCCATAACGGCGCGTAAACGTTTGCTGGTATCAGTTTTTCGCGACGAGCCACTTCATTGCGCAACGCGCCCAGGCTCGCCGCTACTGTCTTGGCTTTTCCGGCGACGATCAAAACGGCATCGCCCTTTTCAGCGCCGGCCAGCGTCGCCAGTTGCGCAACGCCTGCTTCACCCAAAGCCTTCATTAATGAAGATGTAGTCTCGTCACCAAGTTTGATCCAGGCGAGTCCACTGGCGCCGTAACGTTTGGCGAACTCCTGCAGCTCGTCCAGGACTTTTCGCGAAAGACCCGCACCACCCTTAACGGCGATCCCTTTCACTTCACCACCTGCATCGAGCGCCGCAGCATAGGGCGCAAAATCAGTTCCCTTGAGCGCTGGCGAAAGGTCCTGCAATTCCATGCCCGCGATCCGCAAGTCAGGCTTATCCGAACCCCAGCGCCCAATCGACTCCGCGTAGGTGAAACGCGGAAATGGCAAAGGCAAATCAACGCCGATGAGCTTGAAGACGCGCGCGAAGAGTCCTTCAGTTACCGAGTAGATCTGATCGAGCGTGGCGAAACTCATCTCCAAGTCAAGCTGCGTAAATTCCGGCTGGCGGTCAGCACGCAGGTCTTCATCGCGGAAACAGCGCGCGATTTGGAAGTACTTATCCAGACCGGCGATCATGCACAACTGCTTGAACAACTGCGGCGACTGCGGCAAAGCGAAAAACTTTCCGGGCTGCACGCGCGAGGGAACGATGTAGTCGCGCGCGCCTTCCGGAGTGGACTTAATCAGGATCGGAGTTTCAATTTCGGTAAAACCTTGTTCGTCCATGTAGCGTCGTATCTCACGAAGGACACGATGTCGCAGCCTGAGGTTGGCCTGAAGTTGAGGCCGGCGAAGATCAAGATAGCGATACTTCAACCGCAGATCTTCGCTGGCGAGCGCATCGGTGGAAGCGGTTTCAAGTTGAAACGGCAGCGTCCGCGCGTCATTGAGCAATAGTAACTCGCGCGCGTGTACTTCAACCTCGCCGGTCTCGAGTTTTGGATTGCGCTGGTTTTCATCGCGCAGCGTGACTTCTCCGGTAATGGCGATAACATATTCGCCGCGCACTTCTTTCGCCTTCGCGTGCGCGTCAGGCGCATCCTCGGCATTCAGCACAACCTGGGTGACGCCGTCGCGATCGCGCAAGTCAAGAAATGTAAGTTCGCCGAAGTCGCGCCGCTTCGCCACCCAACCCATAAGGGTCACAAGCTTGCCTACGTCATCCGGTCGCAGAGCGCCGCATGAATGTGTACGTTGTAAGTTTCCAAGGTTATCTAACATGCTTTGAATACTAACCGCCAAGACGCCAAAAACGCCAAGAGAGACGGAAGGAAAGCCGAACTCTGTTAGTCCGACTTGGCGTTTCTGCGTCTTGGCGGTTTAGTCGGTCTTTTGAGTTATTTCGAGCAGATTGCCGCCGGGGTCGCGCACGAAGAAGCGTGACTGGCCCCGCACCGGACGACCGTCGGCAATGATCTCAACTCCCGCATTGCGAAAATTGAGGGCGGCGACAGCTATATCGGCAACCTGATAACAAACGTGTCGATCGCTCGCTTCGTTCTGCACGTCGTCTTCGACCGATAGATGAAGTTGCAAATCGCCGAGCTGGTACCAGGCGCCCATGTTTTGCCTTGTTCCCTCAGGCTTGGGAATCTGTGCCAGGCCGAGCACGTCTTCATAGAAATGTTTGGCAGTCGCCTCCAGCGCCGCCGGCACGGTTACGTTCACGTGACTCACCGCAATGATTCCGATAGTCATACTCTTGGATATCCGGGAAGGGTCAGAGTTTAAAGTTTGGATTCTCGATAACGCCGAAGATATTCCCAAAAGGATCTTTAACGGATGCTACTTTGATATTGCCGCCGACGTCCTGCACGTCGTCATTTGGCGTCGCGCCATGTTCGATCAAGTGCTTCAATGCGGCCGTAGCGTCTTCCACTCCCCAGTAGGCCACCACTCCTTCCGCTTTGTTGGATGGTTCAGCCTCACTCGGTTGTAACCCGAGCTCGTAGCCGGCGACGTTGAACCCGACATAGAAGGGTTGATCAAAGTAGGGAGCGAACCCGAGAATCGAGCTGTACCAATCCCTCGCCTTCTCGATGTCGGAAACGTGATAGGCAGCTGTGCGCAATCCGAGAAACATTTTGATTGCCCTCCGGAAAATTACCGCCAAGACCCAAGACCGCCAGGAAACAGAACCACAAAACTGCTGACTCGAATTCTAACTATGTCTTTTTGTTGGCGCTCTCTGCGTCTTGGCGGTTGAAATTTGTAATAGCTTCCAACTGCTTTTCTTTGTCAGCGACTCCAGGTTTTTCTGCAAGATAGGCGTTGAACTCAGCTGAACGATTGCGCGGAATGCTCAAGGACCTCCAATCAGCGGAGCGAAAGTGTTTAGCCAGGAATACAATCTGGCCTATGTGATTGGCGTAGTGCATTAACTGGCGGTTAATCGCCTGAATAACCGTATGCTCTTCGCCACGAATCAAAACCTTCCTTCCCAAATCCTCTGGGCGCAAAGGCTCAAGCGCGTTGAAGACGCATTGCCAACCGCTATTCCAGTAGTCAAGTACCGCGTCCTTGCCGGTTTTTGGATCGATGACAAACTCCATATCGCGATTGCGGCTGGGCTTCTCACCATCGGTCGTCAAAAAGTCGGTCCAGCGCGAGAACATGTTGCCGGCCATATGCTTCATGATGATGGCGATGCTATTGCCCTCTTCGTCGAGCGTAATGAAGAATTCGTCTTCGTAGAGTTGATCCAGGGCTTTTTCGGCAAGCTTCTTGTAGGCTCGCAGGCTCGCGATTGAGTCTTCAAGATAGTGTGTGGCTAGTGATTCGTTCATTACTCTATCTCGTTTGGTTTCAATCACCCTCACGCAGGTAGTCTTTATAATCTTGAGCTGCTTTCAACCTCGTGCGTTCAAGTTCTCGAGTCTTTCTAGCGCTCACGAGCATGGCTTGGGTGATCTCAACAGCGATCTGGCGACCAGGCCTTTCTTGCGTTCTCTCGACCAGGTTTCTAACAGTAACGACGCCATTCTTGTATTCGTCCCCGCCGATTAGAATCGCAAGCGGAATCTCTTGAGCAGCAGCACTCGAAAGAGGCTTTTGAGGCTTATGGGTTGCTTCTGGATATACCGAGACATTCATCCCTGCCCTACGAAGGTCTGTTGCCAAACTCAGAGCGTCAGAGAAAAAGTCCTCCCCCAAACTTGCTATTAATATGTCTACGGGCGAGGTTGCCAACTGCGCGGGAAACATCTCGCGCTCAGTCATGATCAAAATAATTCTTTCCAATCCGAGCGAAAGACCGCATGCAGGAATCGCTCGGCCCGAGAACATTCCCACAAGACTATCGTACCGACCTCCGCCGCACAGGCTGCCGATGCCGCTGACACTAATCTCCATGATTGATCCTGTATAGTAAGAGAGTCCGCGAGCAAGCGATGGATCGATTCTGAGATGACCTGCGGCAGGAGTGGCCCGAACGAAATCAACAATCTGTCCCAACTCTACAATTGCTTCGGCTGCTATCGTGGCCTGATCCAACCCGTTGAAGTATTGGAGCAGAACACTTATCCATTGCTGATTAGCTTCATCGTTGTCTTCAGAAATGCGTTCGTATTGCAACGCTCCCTCTAGACTCAGGAAGGATGTGTTAGTTGTTAGGTGGAGGATTGTGTCAATACTATTCTCAGGAATATCGAAACGGATCAATTCTTTTTTAAAGGCTTCAGCATCGATCTTGTCCAATTTATCAATAGCCGTGAGAACACTGGAACGCTTTTCTTTCGGAATCATCGCATTGGACATCATCGCATCCAAAAGCAGGCGATGGTTGATGCGAATAGTGAAATCGTTGAAACCAAGTTTCTTGAGTACTTCACTCGCTGCGCTGCAAATCTCAGCTTCCACCACCATCGAACGTGAACCCAGGATGTCAACGTCACATTGGTAGAACTCGCGAAACCTGCCACGCGCCGGACGATCCGCGCGCCAGACAGGTTGAATCTGATAACGCTTGAAAAACTTCGGCAGCTCGTTTTGGTATTGAGCCACCACGCGCGCCAGGGGAACCGTCAAATCGTAACGAAGTGCCAAATCGGCCTGGCCGGTCTTCTCGTGTTCGCCCCGCTTGAGTATCTTGAAGATGAGTTGGTTACCTTCTTCGCCATACTTCCCCATCAGCGTTTCGATGTTCTCAACGGCGGGAGTTTCCAACGGCTCGAAGCCGTAACGCTGATACACTTCCTTGATGACGCCGATGACGTATTCACGCCGTCGCACATCAGCAGGAAGAAAATCGCGCATGCCGCGCGCGGGCTGTGTTTTGGAGGAGGCCACTTAATCAAGATTACCGCAGGAGTGTAAGATCACGCGTGGCATCATAACCTGAAACCATCGGCGCCAAAAGTGGCACTATTATCGGTGCTGTTAAATCTGAACTCCTGGGCCGAAGGATCGCTCAGTCCCGGAGGGACGGAATGTTTATAGAACTATCTGGACCATAATGTTCTTCGCTCCAGCGGAGCGAAGCCTGCTCATCTAGAAGTACATTGCGCTCCGCTGGAGCGCCAAAGATTTGTTGGGGGCAAAAATCTATAAACATTGGCTCCTCCGGAGCGAGAACATGGTTTGAGATTACTTTTGTCGTTCGTTTCTGAAACGTGCGCCGGCATTCTGGACAGTTTGGTCGATTGTGAATAGTCTCTTCAACCTGAGGACCGGTCTTCGTTTACACCCCAGTCATGTTATGAACGTTTCAGTTGCCGAAAATCTCGCTGTGCCGAACATACAGGCGCCTCAAGCCTCATTGGGCGTGGCCCTGCGCAATATCGTCGCGAGTCTCGCCTTGAGCATTCTTACGCTTGCGCTTACTGGCTGGATCTGGCGCGAACAAGGTTATGAAATGCTTATCGTCGCCATGGGCTGGCCTCACGTCCTGCTCGGTTTCAGCTTCTTCTTCGGTCGGGTCCTGCGCGGTGAACGGGATAGTCGGACCACTCTGCTCCTGCTCGCTCTAGCCACGCTTGCGATTTGCGTCATCCACTATCGCTATTCCATCACTGGCCTGATCTATCTCTACTTCTTGTTTCATCTCTTTCGTGACGAGATCTTTGTTTACCTGCAGACGCGAGCGCGCCATCGATACAGTCCCAAAGTCTATGCGGTCGCTGGTGTCGCACCGTTAATTCTGTTGATCCTGCTGGTTCCCAAGCAACAGGATTTTCGTCACGACCTGCGTCGCGTGGAGTTTGCCGGAACACAAGTCTCAAGCAACGACTGGACGCTGATTCCGTTTAAGGCGGTGCCCAATTCGCTGGGACGCGATTTCTATTTTTACCTGCACGCTCCGCAAACGGAAGGACTTCGTTCGTTTATCACGCACGCCAGCTCCGGTAACGCACGAAGCGACGGCGAGATGATTGTGGGAAAGAGCAAGTGGGACCAGGCTGAGGATCTCGTCTTTCACCCACATTACGTTGGCGATCCGGAAGCGCTCGCTACAAATGTGTCTACCGCAGCCGGCGATGTCCCCGTCTTGTTAACCGGGGGGCATTCTGTCGGGCAAGTTTTCCGCGCCGAAAAGAATAATCTCGACGGTGTCTGGATTCCGATCGAACGATTTGAACAAAGCGCAGAATCCACCCGCTTCGTCTTTCATATTGCATCGCCGCCGTTGCTTCCTTATTCGGCCCCGGTGGACCGCTTGCGCGCGGCTCTCATGCTGGTCCTCAGTGCGCTGGTGATCTGGAGATTGATTCCGCGACGAGGACAGGGTTGGCAGTTGTGGATTTACCTGGCTGTACTTGCGGGTGCGTTCGCGGCCTCACAAACAATTCTCAGGTCGTCGAACAATGCCGGTTACGCTTTTCCCTTAATCTTCCAGTTTGCCGTCGTCTTTCATTACTGGAGCTGGTACGTATTTTCGTTCGATAAGCTGCGCGTCAAATCCAAACCGCCGGTGAGTTCGGCCGCGGGCCGGCGCCCTTACGATCGCATGCTCACTTACCTCGGCAGCAAACCACACTTCACCGCAATAGTAATCCTAATGAATGTGATCTCGGTTTTGTTTGTCCTTTGGTACTACCGGTTTGCGGCGCCGTCAGCTCTGCGCTACTTTTTTGACTACAACTACTTTCTTTACTTCCTGGTATTTCACGTCACCTTTAGCTTCAGGCCCATTCTTCGTCGCGCACAGTAGACAGACGTCCTACTGTGGCTCATTTTTGTAGAACGGAACGTAGTTGACGTAGTTTCGCCAGAACTCGTTGAGGCCGAGGACTTCTTCCTCGGTAAGTGGTCGCTTTACGCGCGCCGGAACTCCCATCACCAAAGACCGCGGCGGGATGACAGTGCCCGGCGAGACCAATGAACCCGCCGCAACCAGCGACTGCGCGCCAACGCGCGCGTCATCAAGCACGATCGAGCCTATACCGATCAGCGCGCCGTGCTCGACATAACAGCCGTGCAGCGTGACGCTGTGGCCCACCGTCACTTCGTCTTCGAGGATGGTGGGATGTGAACCGGTGCGGGTATGAATTACGGAGTTGTCCTGGACGTTACTGCGATCGCCGATACGGATGTAGAACATGTCGCCGCGCACGACGGCGTTACACCAGATTGAGGATTGCTCGCCAAGATGCACGTCTCCGATGACCTGCGCGCTGGTGTCGACATATGCGCTTTCCGGGATCTGCGGATGAACACCGCGAAATGGTCTGATCATAGTTGCGGAATATTATAGACCCAATGGAGCGGGGGCAAGGTGCTCTCATCATTTTGAGTACTGGGTCAGTTTGATGTCCGATAAGTTTTAGCTTGTCGTGGTGCTACGACAAACTGAAGTTTGTCGGACATTAAGTTTGAAACTGACCCACCACCTCATTTTGGTCATTGACAGTGTCGAGATCAGCATGAGAGATTTCGACTAATGTTGAGCCACAATTATTTGCTAAGGGTCAGACTTGCCGCTTTCTTGATTGCCGCCGGCCTGCTGGCCAGTTCCTGCGCCGGCTCGCTCTTCAAAGTGAAACCGGTGGTCGAATTGCCGCCCCTCAGCGGCGATTTGAAAAGCGCAAACGCCGGGGGTGTCACTGTTCGCGTCGCTCCTCTGATAAGCGATGAGGAAAGCCAGGAACTCTTTGAAGCAAACCTGCCCCTGGGTGGGATCCTGCCGGTGCGATTGGAGCTGGTGTTTGATAGCGGCGTGGCCGTCGAAACTAAGAAAGTGCGTTTTCGTCTGCGAGACGGCGAGGGGCGTCAGTGGAAACAGTTGTCGCCGAAAGCGGCGGTGGCGCGAATTCTGAAAGCAAACGACGTCTATGCCTACAATCCGAATTCACGGAAGCAATTTGAAAAAGAGTTTATGGCTTACGGCATCGATCTTACGTCGCCTTTGTCTAACGCTGATCGCCGTCACCAGGGATTTGTTTTCTTTGAGACGCCGAAGAAGGAACCGGTTGCGAGTCCGCGCGATTTAGTTCTGAGTGTTGAGCGGTTGCCTCAGCCAGTCGAAGTCCCATTAAATTAAGTAACGCTCAAAGACAATTAGCCGCGGATTTACGCAGAACAACGCGGATCTGAACAGCCGAAACATTAATTCAGATCCGCGTAATTCCGCGTGAATCCGCGGCTAGTTAACCCGTTGAACCAAACCCTCCGTTCCCGCGACCAGTGTCACCGATTTCGTCTGACCAGACGGCAACGGGTGTAATTATCTTCTCGATTATCAGTTGGCAGATCTTGCTCTGCGCCGGCAAGTGTATGGGTTCTTCGCCGGCGTTGTAGAGCAGGCACCGCACCTCACCGCGATAGTCTGAGTCAATCACACCGGCAAGAACATCGAGTCCACTTTTCACCGCGAGACCTGAACGAGGCGCGACGCGGCCGTAGTAACCTTCAGGAATCGCCACCGCCAGCCCGGTGCGAACGAGGGAACGCTGCTTCGGTTCGATAACCACTTCTTCAATCGAGAAAATATCCAGCCCAGCCGCCTGGGAACTTCCGCGTGTCGGCAAAGTCGCTCCTGGATCCAGGCGCTTGAACCTCAACCGTTGCAGTTCCGGATTTGCAGAGTCGTCAACGTCGCTAGAATCCAACGACCGAATGGGGTGCATAAGGTTCCTCCAGCGAAGCGATTTCTTCAGGCGTGAGCTTGAGCGAGAGCGCGGCAACGGCGTCGTCCAGATGATGTAGTTTCGAGGCACCGACGATGGGCGCTGTGAGGAATGGTTTCTGTAGCAACCAGGCTAAGGCAACCTGCGCTCGCGGCACGCCACGCTCGGCCGCGACCTCTGCCACTCGCGTAACAACCCGGCGATCAGCGTCCTCCGTAGCCGCATAGAGCGTTTTGCCAAACTCGTCAGTCTCCAAACGATTGGTCGTTTCGCTCCAGTCGCGTGTCAACCGCCCACGTGCAAGTGGGCTCCAGGGCACGACACCCACTCCTTCCGCCTCGCAGAGCGGCATCATCTCGCGTTCTTCTTCGCGGTAGAGGAGATTGTAGTGATTCTGCATCGAAACAAATGGGGTCCAGCCGTTTTGTCGCGCCAGATGTTGCGCTTTGGAAAACTGCCACGCAAACATCGACGAAGCGCCGATGTAACGAGCTTTCCCTGCCTTGATCACATCGTGCAGTGCTTCGAGTGTTTCCTCTATGGGTGTGTGTTTGTCCCAGCGATGAATCTGATAGAGATCGACATAGTCTGTCCCGAGCCTTCGCAAGCTGGCATCGATTTCAATCATGATCGACTTGCGTGAGAGGCCGCGCGCGTTGGGTCCTTCGCGCATCGGATAGAACACCTTGGTTGCAAGCACGACTTCTTCGCGGCGGGCGAAGTCTCGCAGGGCTCGGCCGACGATCTCTTCGCTGGTGCCGTCAGAATAAGTGTTGGCAGTGTCAAAGAAGTTGATGCCGAGTTCGAGCGCCCGCTGGAAAAAAGGGCGACTCTTTTCTTCATCAAGACTCCAGGGATGCGCACCGCGGTCGGGCACGCCGTAGGTCATACATCCGAGACAGACACGCGAAACTTTAAGACCGGTTCGTCCGAGGTTAACGTAGTCCATGGCAACTTGAAGAATTGGAAATCAAAGCTTAGGCAGCGTCACGCCAACCTGCCCTTGATATTTCCCACCTCTGTCTTTGTAGGAGGTCTCGCATACTTCGTCTGACTCGAAAAACACGACCTGCGCCACGCCTTCGTTCGCGTAGATTTTGGCCGGCAGAGGCGTGGTGTTGGAAAATTCGAGAGTCACAAAACCTTCCCATTCAGGTTCGAATGGAGTGACGTTCACCAGAATCCCGCAGCGAGCGTAAGTGCTCTTGCCCAGGCAGATGGTGAGGACGTTTCGCGGAATGCGAAAGTATTCGATGGTGCGAGCGAGCGCAAAGCTGTTGGGCGGAATTACTACGAACTCGCCTTTGACGTTGACAAAGTTTTTCTCATCAAACTCCTTCGGATCAACGATGGTGCTGTTGAGGTTGGTGAAGAGTTTGAATTCGTCGGCGCAACGAATGTCGTAACCATAACTCGAGGTGCCGTAGGAAACAATTCTTCGTCCATCAACTTCTTTGACCTGGCCAGGCTCAAACGGCTCGATCATGTTTTGCTCGGCCGCCATACGGCGAATCCACTTGTCTGATTTGATGCTCATGTTGGTGAGACGAGAGGATACGCTGAAAAGTGAAAAGTGAAAAGTGAAGAGTGAAAGGCCAGACCTCTCTTTTGACTCTTCACTTTTCACCCTTCACTTTTCACTGTTTTTTGATCACGATCACGCCATCGCCCACCGTGAGTTTGAATGCAGCTCCACCGGCGCCGGCGCGAGCCGACAGGGTTCGTGGATCCACACCGCGGCTAGCACGG
>Ga0070698_100004895_pt1 | contig 14698 bp, 10 predicted proteins | sample KBSK1502metaG_FD_65477 | JGI IMG/M metagenome (GOLD analysis project Ga0070698, IMG submission 65477) | Corn, switchgrass and miscanthus rhizosphere microbial communities from Kellogg Biological Station, Michigan, USA - KBS K1-50-2 metaG | ecosystem: Host-associated > Plants > Roots >...
CCAGGTGACGTTGTCCGTCACGTGCCAGTTGGTCATGTAACTCTTGAACGCGGTATTCACCTGCAGGGTCAGGCCTCGGTTGACGGAGAGGAACCAGTCGGTGGGCTCGTCCGGGCCTCCAAGCGGCACGCACGAGGTGCACCCGAGGTCGCCCCAGCCGTGTGGATCCGTCGTGACCGGCGAGCGTACGAACGGGTTGTTCGCATAGGTCACGGTGGCGGTGTTGACGACGCTCGTGCCGAACGTGTGCACATCGCTGAGGGTCATGTTCTTGGTCTTCCAACGAAACTCGGTGTTGAACGCGGGGAGGTTCGCATTCGCCTGGTTCGCGTAGTTGTCGTAGAAGAACCGCGCCGAGACGCGGTTCTTGGCCGTGAGCTGGTGGTCGACGCGGCCCACGACCTGGTCGTCGTCGGTCGGGACCAGGAGGTTGTAGGCGTAGATGTTTCCCGGTGAGTTGGGCAGCGGCATGAAGGTCTGGGCGAACGCCACGGCCACCCGGTCGAGCCGGTTGGCGGGGACGATGTTGCCCGGGAAGGGGAGGCCGGTGAGCGGGTCGCGGACCGGCGACGTGAGTGGCGACTGTGAGAAATCTCCGTTTCGCTCGCGCTCGGTCGGCACGATCGTGCTCGAGTTCGTGCGGGCGTTTTTCTCGCGCGTCCCTTCGTACGAGACGAAGAAGAACGTCTTGTCCTTGATGATCGGGCCGCCGACGGTGGCGCCGTATTGGTACCGCTGCAGCTCCGGTTTCGTCTTCGCGAAGAAGTTCGTAGCGTTGAGCGCGTCGTTGCGCAGAAAGCCGTAAGCCGAGCCCCGGTAGTCGTTCGTCCCCGACTTGGTGACCATGTTGACGACTCCGCCGGCGTTGCGTCCGTAGGCCGCCGAGGCGCTGTTCGCCAGGACGCTGAACTCCTGGAGGGCATCCGGGTTCGGGAAGGAGGTGGCCACGTTGTTGTACATGTCCATGTTGATGCCCCCGTCGAGGTAGTAGGCCGAGCCGTTGGGCCGGGCCCCGTTGATCGAGAAGCTGTTGGCCGTGTTGAGCGCGATCGTCGTGGCCGCCTGGCCCGCGAGGACGCGCACGGCCCCGGGCGTCAGGGCTTGGAGCTGCAATGCGTTGCGTCCGTTGAGAGGCAGGGCGACCATGCGCCGGGAGTCCACGACCGTCTTCAGGGTTGCGTTGGACGTCTCCACCGTCGAGGCGTCGCCTACGATCGTGACGACCTCGGCGACCTCGCCCAGTTGCAGGGCGGCATCCACGCGGCCTTGCTGGTTGACTTCGAGGAGGATCCCGGTGCGCTCGGCCGGCTTGAAGCCCGCAAGCTCGAACCTCACCCTGTACTGGCCGGGCCGCAATCCGGTGACGACGTAGTCACCACTGGCGTTTGTCGTGCGGTGGTAGTCGGCGTTGGTCGCCGCGTGTGTCGCGGTGACCGCCACCCCGGGCAGCGCTCCGCCACTCGAGTCCGCGACGTGGCCGCGAAGCTCACAGGTGGCGAATTGTTGAGCCGTGGCAAGGCTCGGGAAGAGCATCCCGAGGCACGACAGGACGATGAGCAGCGGCGATCGACGCATGTTTCACTCCTTCCTATGTAGGTGTCCCTCACGTTCAGGTCCGTCACGCGGCCGCCTCGGCCGCCGTGCCCGTCGCCCGGCGCCGGCGAGATGCGGCCGCGGCGAGCGTGCTTCAGTGGCCTGCTTTCCGACGCGGGGCGTACCGGCCAGGAGAGCAGCCCAGGCGCCAGAACAAGGGTCAGCGCCATTTGCCGCGCTACTGGGAGCGGGGACCAAAATGTGGCATCGGCTGGCCCGCCTCCAATGCGCCCAGATCGGGCGCATTGCCTCCGTAGGTGTCGGTCACATTGGGGATCACCGCGCCGCGATCCACGGCGACCGAGCCTGGCTTTAGCCGGAAATCGAGGTCTTCGGCCCGGTACAGCTTCCGCACGGTGTCGACATCCTTGGCGTCGAGCATCGGCACGTGCGCGAACACATCGTAGTCCAGCAGCACCGAATGCCTGTCCTGATGTGTGTCGGCGCTGTAGGCGGCCAGCGTCGCATAACGCCGCCGCACGAGAAAGTTGTCGGGCGGCACCTGTTGCCCGTCCTCCGCCGCCAGCAGGTCGCGGTAGTCCTGCGCCACGCTCCACACCGGCGAGTCCCATTCGAAGCTGGTGGCCGCGCCGGGATTGACCCGGAAGCCGTTGTAATCCGACGAGGTGTAGTTGGTGTACGTGTTGACCGCGAAAATGGCGGGCGCGGAATTCTCGCCCAGCATCAGATTGTTCATCCAGTGGCTGTTGGCGGTGGTGCGGATATTGGTCTCGGTCAGAATCGTGTTGTTGAGGAAGACCATGCCCGGCGCACCGTTGGACGTGCGAGTGGACCCGAACGGCGCATGGTAGACGATGTTGCGGATCCAGTAGATCGGACCGCCGATGGCCGGCTGGTTGCACAAGGGATGCGAGGCGGAGTTCAGGATCATGTTCCGCATCACCCGCACATTGTGCATGGAGCCGTCGACCTCGAACGCATTGTCGTGAAAATTGGTCATGTAGTTGTTGTAGAAGTCGATCGCTACCGGGCGGCGGTTCCAGAACGTGCGCGGCGGATAGTACGGACCGTGGAGCGCATCGGAACCGTCGGGATTACCGTAGGTCTCTACGTCGATGCCGTCATGGAAATTGGCGACATAGTTGTAGGCGACGACGTGGCCACCGCCGTAGATGCGCACGGCGGTATAGGAATCCAGTTTCGGCGGAAACGCCTGACCATCGACGCCGGCAAACTGTTTCCAGAACTCGCCGCTCCAGCCCATCAAGTGCCTGGGGTCGTCACGGCCGATGAACGTGTTGTCCAGGATGGTGAAGTTGCTGGAGCCGGCCCAATTGCTGAAGATGCCGAGATTGACGTTCTCGAAGAGGCAATGCTTCACAGTCAACCCGCTGGACCCGGCGATGAACTGCGTGCCCGCCCAGATGGCGATCTCGGTGCTGCGGAAGGTGACGCCTTCGAAATAGTTGTAATTCGCGGCCTTCACGTTGAAGAGGTTGAAATTGCCGCCACCGTCGAAGATCACCGGGCCGTCGCCCGCGCTCTTGATGACAATGGGCTTCTCCGCCGTGCCATTGGCGGTGAGGTAGTAGGTGCCTTCCACCGGGGTAGTGGAGTTGATGCTGCGGTCGCCGGTGTAGAACTCCGGGTGATAGCGATAGGTGCCCGCGTGCACCACTATGATGTCGCCCGCTTGCACGCGCGGGCGCGACGCCGTCACTGTGTCGCCGCCGCCGCAATAGGTGTTGTAGGCGCACATCACGTCGTTGAACGATCCCGGCTCCTTCGCGCCTTTCCAGTCGCGCGGATAGACATGATAGGTGCGCCCGCCCGCCGCCGGCATCGGCTCGGCGCGGGTTCTCACCGTGACGATCCTGGTGGCGCCGCCGCCGTCGGGATCGCGCAGCACCAGCCGTGCTTCGTAGTTGGTGTTTTCGTCCAGATCGAGAATGGACCCGGCGAACATGTTGGGCATCTCGACATTGAAGACGCCTTCGCCTTGGAAGACACGCTCATGTTGCAGCCGAAGCAGCGGCATGGCGGCCCTCCATGCGGTGTCGCCCTTCTTGCGGTAGGAGACTTCGACGCTGGCATTGCGGTTGTCGTCGCCGCCGATCACCCACTCGAAGCCGAGGTTGATCAGCGTCGGGGGGTCGATCACCAGCTCGCCGGCCTTCACGCTATTGACGGGTTTAGGAGCCGCAGCTTCGTTCGTGCCGGCAACACCCAGCAGGCACAGGCCAAGTGCGGCGGCGCAGGATTTCCACATGTCGGCATCCCCCCAATTGTCCACGTTCGCGTACTCATGGCTGATAGCCTTTCAGCACGGGTTGTCGCGCTGCGTGCACGCGGGGCCGGAAGCTCGCGGTAGCACCCAGAGCCAGACAGACGCCGAGACAGCCGCGGCGGCTCCCGAGACCGGACCGCGGTACTACGGTTCGCGGACGCGCGGTCAGGCCCACCCGTTTGATTGGTCGCTGCGTGCTTTGCTAGGATACGGGTCTTGCCTTCGGGCCGCTAGCTCAGCTGGGAGAGCGCCTGGTTCGCAATCAGGAGGTCGGGGGTTCGAGCCCCCCGCGGTCCACCAATCCCCACAACTACTTCCACTCACCTAGCACACGTGTGTCCCACGCGGGGTAAGCCAGGGGCTAATCCCGAAGCGCGGCTGCTGCCTTGGGCACCGCCTTCTCTGGTTCAAATCCCCGGCAGCCAGTCGGGATCGGTAAGTCGCCGCCGAGTGAGCGTCAGGATAACGGCCGGATTGACGTGGCACGATGGTGATCTTCACGCCGGCTTCTGGTCGACCACCACGATGGTGCGAGCGGCCATGTCGCCGAGGCGCTGCCAGTTCTCCGTAAGCGCCACGAGCAGAGCGCCCACCAGGAAGCTGAAGAAGCCATCGACGAGAGTCAGCAGGTTCCGCAGGAACGCACGGCCGAAACCGCAGGGCTGCAGGTCGGTGCCAAGGACGCGGATCCCTACGAGCCACTTACCGGGCGTCTTGCCGAAGCGGCCTTCGAGGTAGCTGTACGCTAGGAAGACGATCAACATCCACAAGGAAGCTCCGATGAACAGGCCGAACATCTTGAACGGGAAGGTGGGGCCGTTCTCGAACAGGCTCTCCGGGTCGGAGAACATCCGCCACATCCAGATCATCGGGAGCGCGAATCCAACCACCAACGGAACCAGGTCCACGAGCTGCGCAAGGGCGCGCTGCCACAACGAAGCAAAAGCCCGACGCTCTGCTCCGAACACGTAGTCAGGCACGCGGTGCCGACGCATCTGAATCGTGAGCAGGAACGCGAGGATCAGCGAGAGCAGGATGGGCAGTAGTTGAGGAACCATCATGAAGAGCATCATGTTGGGTCCGAATGGGAAGGAACCGGGCCTCTTCGAGGTCCGCGCAACTCGGCCATCCTCGACCTCCGCGACGCGCAAGCCGCCCGGCATCCCCTCCGAAACCAGAACCAAGCGGCTCCGCGACGCGAGTGGCTGCCAATGGCTCCACGCCTGAGCGCCCGCGACCGTCTCGATCGGCCTCCGCTGCGGGCCGTTTGCCGTGACGGTGACGACCGACAACTGAGCCTTACCTCCCTTCTCACGCTCGGACAGGAACACGGCAGGACGCGACGCGAGCGCGAGGGCCGTCCAACCAGCGCACGAGCAGACTTCGTCCACGAGCGGAAGCCATTCGGCATGTTCCAGGTCACGATAGCTAAGGGAACAATGCTCGGGCGCATCCGAGCAGAGCTGACCAAAGAGATACAGGGAACCGCCCGCTTCCACGGCTTGCACCGCGGTGAGGGAGCCAACCCCTCCCGGCTGGCCTAGAGAAAGCTCTCGCGTCACCCACTTCGCGTCACGGTCGCTCTCGAGCATCGCCAGCGCCGGTGTGGCGCCGAGGGTGATGACCGCGGGGCGTCCCTTGTAGGCGAACGGCCGGCTCGCTCGTGCCGGCCGCTTCGTCCCGGGCACCGCTTTGAGCAACCCGTTCTCGTAGTAGGCAATCGCAGCGGATCCAAAGACCCAAAGGCGCTCGCCGGCGACCAGCAGGTCTGGGGTTGCATCGGTGGCGACACCCTCCAATGGAATGGCAGGACCGACCTCCGAAAGGTCCGCGAGACGGACTCGCGTCAACGCGAGCGCAGTACTGGGACTCTCCGCACCTCGCATGTTGAGCTTGACGGTCCGCTCGACCACCCACAGCTCGTCGCCGACCAACGCCGCGCCATCGAGGTCGAGGCTCTTCATGTCGCGCATGAACATGGCGGGCATCATGACGAGGAACATGATGGCCATGGGCAATAGGAACTGGCCGAGGAAGAACACAGCGCCAAGCACACCGGCGATGATGGTGAAGCGTCGCTTGGAGTCAGCGGACAAGTAGCCGCGTTCGGACTCCTCGGAAATCGCACCGTTAGACATCGACGGCCCCCTCGTTCAGGCGGCCGTGCGGGTCGACCCGCTCGAAATCGGCCACCACCGTCGTCATAATGAGCAGCATCCACCGGCATTATTACGCGGAGGTCGACGTACCGCAGGGTCCGCGCCAGCGGCACGGCGTTGGCTGCGCCGCTGTCACGGTCCCTGCAAGCCGCACGTGGCGCGCTGGCTAACGCTCGCTTCTCACCCCGCAGGCTCCCTTGCTGTGAGGAGCCTGCGGGGGGCGGTGGTTGGAGGGTTCCTTCTCGTTCCCGACCGAACTTCCCACTTGCCGATGAATCAACAAGCCGTGGCTGCGTTCTGCGGTTCGGATCGCGGCCTACCTCGGTGGAGAGGTTCCCGCCCCCGTACGCGCCGACATCACCAAATGCGCCCTTGCCGACGATTCGCCGTCGCTCCGCCGCGGAGGCGCAGCCCTGCCGAGCGATCTCGACCCGGAGACGGCAAGGGGCCTGGCCGAGACCGCGATGGCTGACGAACCTGACTCCCTCCTCCGGAAACGCCTACAGGAACATCTCGCCCGGGCGTCTACCTAGCCCCAAGCGCGACGGCGGCGCCAGCGTTCCGGGAGGGTCATGGCAGAGTCCCTTGGTCGGGGCTCGGCGCATCACACTTCATTGCGATAATCGGTCATGCGATTCCGACGTCTGGCCGTAGCGGCCATCGCCATCGCCGCGTCTTTCGCGGCCGCCGCGTGTGACGGGTACCTGAGATCAAGGATCAAGGTCGTGTCTCAGCATGGCGAGCCGATACCAGACGCTCTCATCCATATTCCGCGTCGCGAGAACGACCTCGCGCGCTTCACCGACGAAAAGGGATGCGCCGATTTCGGAGGGGTCGTCGCCCCCGCTGGCAAGGTCGCGGCGGTGATCGAGAAGGAAGGCTATGAAACTCAGCCGCTGAAGCTCGGCCTGGGAAGGAGTTGCTTCGTCGTACGTCTCGCCTCGCGTGATGCTAAGGGCGAAACCTCGGTTGAATCACGGACGCCGGACGAGTGCCCATGCTCGGACGCCTCAGGATACTCACCAACAATGGCGGCTCGCTTCAAGGTAAGAGCCAGTGATGGCGCACCTGTCGAGCTCGTGTCGGTTCGTCGGTCCACGCGGCCGCCGGATGCATGGTCCCAGGTCACCGATGCTGCAGGGTGCCTCGGCGTCACGTGGATCATCTCGGCGGACGAAAAGAGCGTGCCGCTCCTCCTCGAACACGCCTTGTATCAACCGGTGCGCGTCGATGTCCCGACCATGGAGGATAGATGCTACGCGGTAACGCTCTCTCGCTCAGGCGAGCCTCCCGCTAGCACGATCGCCCTGAACCCGACCGAGAATTGCGAATGCGCGATGTTTACTGGCAACACAATATGGCCGGAGCGACAGTCCGCAAAACCCAAATAGCCGTGCAGACCCCGTAAAGGCGAGCACACAGCGCTCGGATCACAGAGAATTGCTCCGTGAGACGGTGGATCGCATGCCTCACCGCGGCGGCTGCAGTCTTCCTCTGGTCGAGGCCTTCCGCCTCGACCGTGCGCATCGATCCCCACTTTCAGAACCTCAGCGTGATGGGCGATCGGATCCTGTTGACCTCCGTCGATGGGCGTCGCCTCGTCTGCCTGTCCTCCGATGGGAAGAAGCTCTGGGAAAGGCAATTCCAACAGCGAATCGTCGTGGGCGAGTACGACAAGGAATCGCTCTACGTTCAGGACGGAACTTCCCTCCTCCAAGTGAGGCTGTCAGCAGGCACCCTCTCGCCGCTCGGTACGCTGCCAGCACATCAGATCCTCGGGTGGCTTCCGTCGGAGGGATTGGCCAGCTCAGTCGACGATCGATTTGACGTCCGATCCTTTCGCATGCTCGATCCAAAGTCGCTCGCGCTTATCTGGAAGACGGACGACCTTGAATCCGTGGTCGATATCGTCCAGGACACTGTCGTGGGCGTCAGGGCCATGCGCAGCTACGAGAAAGGTGGCCAGGGTTACAACCTATCGAACGCTACCCTGGTCGGCCTGGATCGGCGCAGCGGCGCGCGCTCCGGTGGAAGGTTCCACTGCTCAACGACCAGGCCAGCTCCGTAAGCACGGCCCGAGCCGGTTCCTTGCTGGTCGTCATCGACGATCCCTTCTCTGGCGGTCGCCTGTTCTGCCTTGACCCGCGTAAGGGCAAGATTCTTTCCAGTCTAGCCGGTGGCGACGACGGGTCCACCGGACGAAACTTCCTCGACGTCTCGGTGGATGGCTCCGAGGTCGTCTACCTCGACAGCGAGCAAGAGAGTTCCGACGTCGTCCTGCATTTCGCGACCCTGCCCGACCTGAAGGACACGCGGACACTGAAGCTCGTCGCCAAGGAGATCCTCCGCTTCTGGCTGCAGGGCGATTTCGTCCTCACCGCAGGGATTTACGACACGGCCTCCTTCGACCGGAAGACCGGTGAGCGTTACTGGGAGAAGGGGGCACTCGGTGAATGGGTTCGGTTCGGGGACCGCATGCTGGCGACCGACAGCACCGAGGGAGGAAAGCGGGCCCGCCTGATCACGATCGGCTTGCGGGACGGTGCCGTACGTGAGCTCTATTCCGAGGCAGTTAGTGAACAGGACCGCAAGGACTTCAGCCCTTGGTAGTGGATCCTCATGACGCCACGAGGGCTCAGCGCGTACCCGTTCGCGCCAGCTCCTCAGCCAGTTGAGCCAGGCCCGACATCGTTTCGTGGGAGGCCGCTGCCGCGCGCTTCAGGGCCAGGTACGCGGGCTCCGGGAGCATCAGCTTGGCCTGGACCTTCTTGACACCGCGCGACGCCCTCTCCGTTCGCCTACGACCTCTATGATCGCTCCGTAGGCCTGGTCGAGCCGCTTTCGTTCCCCAGCGGTGATCGTCACGTCGAGCTGGCAGCCAATCCTGCCGTCGGTCGTCCGGTAGAGTCACACCGGTCCCGCATTCGGGAAGAAGCGCTTCGCGACCGCGCGCGCTTTCGATTCCTTCTTCCGGAGCTCTCTGTCCGGAACGACCTCCACGACGTGTGCCTTGGTCTTCCGCATCGACGCTCCCTTTCCGCCGGTCCCTGCTCAAGTGGGAAGGTGGGCCGCCACTCGATCTACCCTTCGGAGCTGTTTCTCGCTGACGTGCGCGAAGAGGAGGCGCAGTCGAAGGACTCGTCCGCGCTGCCGTAGAGGTACTTGTCGTGGTTCTCGGCCATCTCCGGAGGCGCGTCCTTGACGATCCCCCGCAACGTGTCGATCGTCTGCCAGCCCGTCGGATCGTCCGGGTTCCTTGGATCCGTCAACTCGTCCCTCTTGGCCTCGATCGTGACATGGACCTTCGCCCTCTCCTTGAGCGCGAGGGATGCTCGGGCTTTAGGACGCCGTCCTCGTACATCGCGTCCACTTCGATCGTCATGAGGCCGTCCTCGACGGCCCGGGCTTTACGACGAAGCGATGGGTGAAGTCGGAATCTACGGCCCACGCCTCGGTGATGCCGAATGCATCCATGACGACAAAGCTCAGGCAGTCCGTGAAGCTGTACTCCTTGTCCTTGTGCTTGGCCAGGTATTCGAAAGCGGCTCTCTCGTCGTTCGGGCTCGCCCAGTGGATGCGGGCCATTCTCTCGCTGTAGAGATGGCGGCCCACCTGGACCGCGAGTTCGTGGCCGCCGCGAACGCGGGCGAGCGTGATGGTCTCGCCCACGACGTGGTTGGTCGTGAGGAGGACATCCGGCAGCCGCCGGTTGCCCAAGTTCTCGAAGACCTCGCGCACCCGCGCGTGGTCACGGTCATGCGCCGAGAGCAGCGGGAAGAAGAAGCTCGTGTCGACGAAGATCACTTCCGTCCGTAGATGTACTTGTCGTGCTCTTCGCCGACGTTCTCGCCGGGCGTGCCGCCCTTCCACATGCCGATGAACTCCCGCGCGGCTTTCCAGCCCGTGGGGTCGTCGTCGTCCTTGGCTGCCGGTGTCTGATCGGCCTCGGCCTGGATGGTCACGTGGACCTTGGCCTTCTCCTTGAGCGCGAGCGGACGCTCGGGTTTCAAGACGCCGTCCTCGTACACCGCATCCACGTCGATCGTCATGACTCTGTCCTCTGGTCCCTATTGTACCGCCGCGCCTCGGCCGGCCGCTTCGCGCGAGGCGGCCTGCGTACGGGACACCTCACGGGAGGCCAGGTTGACGATTTGCGCGAGCCGCCGGCCCCAGGCCTCCAGGGCAGCGCGCTTCTCCGGATCGTAGGAGTGACGGTCGTAGATCGCCGTCACGTCGCGCTCGGCGTGGTTTAGGATCTTCATGACCGTCAGCCTGGAGATTCCCATGCCGGTCATCAGCGAGGCAGCCGTTCGCCGAAAGTCGTGGAGTCGCAGGTCAGATACCTTCGAGCGCTCGCGGAGGCGTTCGGCCGCCTTCTGCGGGTTCTCAATCGCGTGGCCCGTCGTCGGCGACGGGAACACCCACGGGCCATTCGCGCTCTCATGGCGTCGCTCGAGGATCGCGAGAGCCTGCGGACTGAGGGGCACGCGGTGTGACCGGCCGTTCTTCGCGACCTCGGCCGGGATCGTCCACCAAGCGCCGTTGACGTCCTGCCAGCGCATGGACAGCACCTCGCCGCGGCGCTGTGCCGTCACGAGCATCAAACGGAAGGCATCCGCGATGATCCCCGGCTCGGCATCGCACGCAGACCATACGGCTCGGATCTCGTCTTCACTCAAGACGCGATCGCGCGGCGTCTCGTGGCCCGGCTTCGACAGGCCCAGGCAGGGGCTCGTCTCGACCAGGTCCTTGCCGATCGCCCAGGTGTACAGCCTCCGCGTCACCTCGAAGACACGGTTCGCCATGATCGGAGCCCGATCCGACAGGCGATCGATGAGGGCACGCACTTCCCCACGCTTGACCTCGTCCGGCTTCAGGTGGCCCAGGGCCGGAATGACCTCGACTCGAAGGATGCGTTCGAACTCCTGCCGCGTCTTCGGCCGCCACCCCATCGCTTCCTTCGACGACAGGAACGCCTCGACCAGCGTGGCGACTGTCGCCGCCGTACGTGGCTGCCGGCGGGCGATCATCCGGTCGCCGTGCGGATCTTCACCTTGCGCGACCGCTCCGCGGAGCCTCTTCGCCTGCGCTCGTGCATCCGACAAGCCGAGCGGTCCCACCGGACCGAGCGTGCACCGGCGCAGCCGGCCCTCGCGCGTCGTGTACACGATTCCGAAGCTCCGCGTGCCCTGTGGCGTCACGCGCAGGAAGAAGCCGGGCAGCAGCTCGTCGCGGTAGTCCGTGCGCACGCCGCCGATCGCGGGCAGCGTCGTGATGTTCCGCGCGTTGAGCTTCACCACCGGCACACGACCTACTTACCCCACGCTTACCCCGGAACAGGTCCAAGGCGCGGACACACTGGTTTCCCGCGGGGTAAGCCAGGGGTAAGCTCGCTGCACGAAATCGAGGGAAACGTCACGCAACTGAACGACCCAAGTTTCGACCGCTAAAGACAAGGGTCTGCTGAGGGTTATCGCGTCCCGGCAGGTTTCACGAGGTCGCACGAAGACACGCCAATAACTGGTTCGCAATCAGGAGGTCGGGGGTTCGAGCCCCCCGCGGTCCACCAATCCTTCAATGACTTAGCGCGTAGACGTTCCTGCTCGTGCGTCGATTTGTCTATTTCTTGTCTATTTTCCCCGCGGCTGAGACGGCCGCGCCCGACGCTGCACACCAACGGCGCTGGGAGAAGGTGATCGGCGGCTCAGCGCATGGCCTCCATGGGCGACAGACGCGAGGCACGGATGGCCGGGTAGAGGCCGAACACCAGCGCGAGCGACAAGGCGACGGCCCAGGCGATGGCCAGGCCGTAAGGGTTGACGATCAGCCCCCACGGGAACATGGGCGAGAGGGCGCGGCAGAGCGCCGCGCCTCCGGCGGTGCCGGCCGAGGCGCCGAGGGCGGCGAGCACGAGGGCCTCGAGCAGGAACTGGACCAGGATCTGCCCGTCCGAGGCGCCGAGCGACTTGCGGAGGCCGATCTCGTACTTGCGATCCGCGAACGAGATCAGCATCACGGAGAGGACTCCGACGCCGCCTACGAGCAGGACGGTCGCGGACAGGCTCGAGAGGACGACGCGCCAGCCCCGCATCTCGTCCATGAAGCCGGCATAGCTCCGCGCCGCGTCCGCCTCGAGGTCCTTGATCTCGACGTCCTCGATGCCGTGGTGGGCCTGCTTCGTCCGGCCGAGCACGAGCGCCGAGACCTCGGCGAGGTCGCTCTTGCGCCGAAGCTTCACGGCGACGTGCGTGAGCTGGTGGCTGGGGTCCATCCGGTCCATGTACGTCTCCAGCGGGATCATGAGGCCGTTGGCGTCGAGGTAGAGCTCCTCGTTGAAGATCTGGACGGGAGCCTGCATGCCCACGATGCGGAAGGGAACGCCGTCCACCACCACGTCGCGTCCGACGGGGTCGACGCCCCCGAAGAGTTTCGACCCGAGGGTGGCGCCGACGACGGCGACCGAGCTGCGCCGCCGCCGGTCGTCTTCCGTGAGGCCGCGGCCGCTGCCGATCGGCCGGTTCATGAGCAGCGCATACTCCGGCGTGAGGCCGGTGACGAAGATGCGCTCGGTGCCTCCGGCGACCCGCACCCGGGTCGACTTCGTCGCCCGCGGCAGGAAGGCGCGAGCGCCTTCGTAGGGAGCGGTGATACGGGCGAGGTCTTCGTAGCGAAGCCCGGGGCTCATGGCGAACCGCTTCTGCTCCTCCGTCGTCTCCGGCTCCTTGGGCTTGATGACGACGGTGCCGTCCCAGGCCATCCCCTCGAACCCCGTCCCCACCTTGTCGAGTACGCCGTCCAGCACGGATGTCAGCACGACGAGCGCGAAGACACCCAACGTGAGCAGGGTCAGGGTGAGCACCGATCGCAGCTTGTGCGACCACAGCTCCACGAGGCCGCCCGTGACCACCTCGAACACGAGGTTCACGCGGGCGCCCCAGGAGAGCCCGCTACTCATAACGCAGGGCCTCCATCGGGGAGAGACGGCTGGCCTTCCACGCCGGGTAGAGGGCAAAGACGAAGCCGAAAGCCGCGGCGAGGAGGATGGCCCACGCGAAGCTCTTCGGATGCATGAAGAGCGGCATCTTCAAGAAGGCCGTGATGGCCGCCGAGAAGGCGACTCCCCCGACGAGGCCGACGAGGCTCCCGAGGGCGGTGAGCATGAGGGCCTCCGTCATGAACCCCTTGAAGACCTCGCCGCCGGAGGCGCCGATCGCCATCTTGACACCCACTTCCCGCACCCGGTCCTTGAGGGCGGCCATCTGGATGTTCACGTTCACGATCCCGCCGCCGAGGAGGGAGAGGACGCCGGAGAGCATGAAGATGAGGTTGTAGATCTGTCCCTGGTCCTGCTGCCGTCGGACGCGGGCGGCGACGTCGTCGATGCGGAAGTCGCCTTGCTGGCGGTGGTTACCGCGCAGCAGAGTCTCGAGGCCCTCGCCGAACGTCTTCATGAGGGAGAGATCCCGGATGCGGAAGGACACGCGCTCCACGCGGTTCCAACGGTCCCCGTTCATCCTCCGCGCGACCAGCACCGAAGGCACGAGGATGACGCGGTTGCGCCAGGCGAACCAGTTGGGGTCGCTGTCCCGCCAGCGGAACACCTTCTCCTCGAGGATGCCCACCACCACGACCGGGATGTCGCCGACGCGGATCGTCTGGCCGATGACGTCTCCGGTCGGGAAGAACACGGCCCGGGCCTCGGCCCCGAGCAACGCGACCGGGCGCCCCTCGGCCAGCTCCTGGCCGGAGAACGACCGCCCGCTTTCGATGCTGTACCCGTTGAGCGGAAGGTAGTCGCCGTCGATGCCGCGCACCTGGCGATCCTGGTCGGCATAGGGCGAGCGGATCCGTCCGCGGGCGACTTTCTCCTGCGTCGCCCCCTCCAGGGCCCGGGCGTCGAGCCGCTCCGCCTCCTCGCGGTCCTCGCCGCGGAGGCCGAGGTTCGCCGCTTCGAGCGCCGTCGGAGTGCCGTCTTTCACGGCCGTCGCCTGCTGCACCACCAGGCGGTCCATGCCGCCGAGCTTCGTCCAGCGCTCCTCGGAGCGCCGGCGCTGGCTGTCGGAGATCGAGAACCCGCCGAGAACCGAGGCCACCCCCAGCACGACGCCGATGGCCTGCAGGCTGGAGCGGCCGACGTTCTCTCGTATCTCCATCCAGGCCTCGACGAACCGCTCGCGGAAGGCGCCGGTGGCCTTCACGCCGCCTGCGCGTCGGACTCGACCACGAGGCCGTCCCGGAGCTCCACCCGTCGCTCGGCGAACGAGGCGATGTGCGGGTCGTGGGTCACGAGAACGACGCTGTTGCCCCGGCGGTGCAGCTCCTTGAAGAGCCCGAGGACCTCCTCGCCCGTCCGCGAGTCGAGAGCACCCGTGGGCTCGTCGGCGAGCAGGAGCGCGGGGCCGTTGGCCAGGGCGCGTGCGATGGCCACCCTCTGGCGCTGCCCGCCGGAGAGCTGGGCGGGCAGGGCGTTCGCCTTCTCGGCAATCCCGACCTGATCGAGCAGCTCGAGAGCGCGCCGGCGCCGCTCCTTCCGCCCGATTCCCGCGTAGAGCAGCGGCAGCTCGACGTTGCGGGCGATCGAAGCTCGGGGGAGCAGGTTGTAGGTCTGGAAGACGAAGCCCAGCTTCTCGTTCCGCACGCGCGCCAGGGCAGCGCCGGAGAGGCCCTGGACGGCAGCGCCGTCGAGCTCGTACGTCCC
>Ga0070698_100004896_pt1 | contig 14697 bp, 9 predicted proteins | sample KBSK1502metaG_FD_65477 | JGI IMG/M metagenome (GOLD analysis project Ga0070698, IMG submission 65477) | Corn, switchgrass and miscanthus rhizosphere microbial communities from Kellogg Biological Station, Michigan, USA - KBS K1-50-2 metaG | ecosystem: Host-associated > Plants > Roots >...
GGTTTTAAAAAATGCAAAACAAAAAAATAATAACTATCTCTTTATTGCTTTTTCTGCCGAAGAGCTTGGATTAAATGGATCAAAATATTTCACAGAGCATTCAACCATCGATTTCAGCAAAGTGAATTACATGATCAATATGGACATGGTAGGAAGACTGAACGACAGCAGCAACACAGTTACTATTGGAGGCTATGGCACATCACCGCAATGGAGTTCATTAATTAATGTTTCAGATAAAAAGAATCCATTTACAATTCGAATTGATAGTAGCGGTACAGGACCAAGTGATCATACTTCCTTTTATCGTAAAGACGTTCCCGTTTTATTTTTCTTTACTGGTTTACATACGGATTACCATAAACCGAGTGATGATTTTGATAAAATAAATTATATCGGCGAAGCAAAGATCATTAACTATATAAGCGGTATTGTTCTTTCGCCGGTGAGTATGGGTCAAAAACTTGCCTTTACAAAAACAAGAGAAACACAAACAGCTTCATCTATGCGGAGTGGAAGTGTTACCATGGGTATTATGCCCGATTACACTTTTTCCGGCGCCGGTGTACGGTGTGATGGAGTAACCGATGGAAGACCTGCGCAAAAAGCTGGATTAAAAGCCGGAGACGTAATTGTTAAGATCGGAGATCATACTGTAAGTTCCATGGAAAGTTATATGCAAACACTTGGAAAATTTCAGAAAGGAGAGAAAGCTAAAGTAAAATTCAAAAGAGGTAATGAAGAGATGGAAACAGAAGTTCAGTTCTGATCTTATCTAAAACCAAAACTACTTTGAGCAAACTAATTTTAGATACACAGGATATTACCGATGGTTTTTTTGAAGATACCCGCCTGCTTGGCATCATGGCGCCAATGAAAGATTATCAATTCTGCTGGCAACTGAATAATATGCTTGGCGTCGATTTTCGTGTAAACAATGATATTGAGATACAGCTAAAGAAAAAGAACAGGAATTACTTTTTTAGCTTGTATGAATATCATGAACCCGCCACTGCACTGGAGCATTATATTTACAACAATCAGTTTGATGGCGAATACTTGTTACCAGAATTCAAGCATCTTGATTTTTTATGGCTGATGAAAGGAGATATTGTGTCCGATGAAATGCTGCAGCAACAAACTGAAAATATTAAATCACTTAATGGAGTACAATTAGTAATGGAGCTTACGAATGAAAAAATAAAAAACAAAGAGCATCTCGTATTTTAAAATTTTAATTTATGTGGAAAGAAGAAAACAATAAGCTATACAAGAAATTTACTTTTAAAAATTTCAGCGAAGCCTTTGCTTTTATGACAAGAGTTGCCATTGAAGCGGAGAAAATGGATCATCATCCTACGTGGACAAATACCTGGAACACTGTAGAGATATGGTTAAATACGCATAGCGCAGGAAATATCGTTACAGATAAAGACAAGCAATTAGCAAAAAAGATCGATGCTTTGTAAAGATCAATCTTGTTGTTTTTTATCTGCATTTGGTTATTTTTATAAAACATGCAGATAACTGACACAATACTTATGGTCCGCCCCGCTGCTTTTGGGCCGAATGAAGAAACATCAACTACAAATTTTTTTCAATCGCCCGAAAAAGTATTAAACAGACAATCTCTTCAGCAATCGGCATTGAAAGAGTTTGATAACATGGTTGAAATATTGAGAAGCCATGATATAAATGTTTTAGTAATTGATGATACCCCAACCCCAGCAAAACCTTCGGCTATCTTTCCCAATAACTGGTTTAGCACTTCACCCGAAGGAATTGTTTCCGTTTTTCCAATGTATGCTCCTAATCGCAGACCAGAAAAAAGAGAAGATATTTTAAAACTGCTTACAGAAAAATTTATAGTGAAGACCGTGCAGGATTGGAGTGAGTTTGAGGTAGAAGGAAAATTTTTGGAAGGAACTGGAAGTATGGTGATCGATCATGAAAACAAAGTGATCTATACTTGTCATTCTCCACGTACCGATATATCGGTGTTAGAAAAATTTGCCGATGCAAATAAGTTCAGGGCAATTGCTTTTTTGGCTACAGACAAAAATGGCCATCCTGTTTATCACACCAATGTAGTAATGACGCTATGCGAAAATTTTGCTGTGCTTTGTGAAGAAGCTATTGAAGAAGAGTGGGAGCTGATCGCAATAAGACAATTGCTTGATAGCAGCGGTCATGATGTAATAAGAATTTATAAGGACCAGATGCATTGTTTTGCGGGCAATATGCTCCAGGTAAAAAATAATAAAGGGGAAAAAATTTTGGTGATGAGCCAAACCGCTTTCAATACTTTATATGAAGATCAGAAAGAAGAGCTTTCTGCAAGAAATACTTTATTGCCGATCCACATTCCGGTAATTGAACAAACCGAAGGAGGCAGCGTAAGATGTATGATGGCAGAGATATTCCTGGAAAGGAAAAAGTAACACCGCTTCTTAGATTGTTTTATGATAGTCATAAAGAATATTCTTTTTGTATTTCCCTCAAGTGGTTAGAACCTGCTTCATGGAAACTTTCGCTAATTTTAGCGAAACGAATTTTTTGACTGCGGCTTCTTCACTCAAGATCGTCTTATTTGGTATTTGCCTTGATGTCTATTGGCCGCAATTCCCGGGACTGAAAGAAAGATTGAATGGTTATTTGAATGAAGTGCACAAAAAACTTTCTGTTCTTCATAACTCAATTACTGAAGCTGACACTGAATGAAAAGAAGAAGATTTATAAAGACAACAGGTGCTGCCGGATTGTTTTCTTTCATTTCTCCGCGCAGTGTTACTGAATTCTTCGAACCGGCTTCGTCTTCTTTGCTCGAAGAAAATTTTGTTCATCCACCATCATCAGCATTGTCACAAACAATTTGGTTTTGGATGAATGGAAATGTGACCAAGGAAGGCATCACACTTGACTTGGAAGCGATGAAAAGAGTCGGGATTGGTGGCGTGTTAAATTTTGACGTAGGCACAGGAATTCCAAAGGGATCTGTAAAATACCTGGGAACGGAATGGGTTGAGTTAAAAAAACATGCTATACGGGAATGTGAACGACTCGGCCTGGAGTTCATCATGCATAATTGTCCTGGCTGGTCCTCGAGTGGCGGACCGTGGATCACTCCGAAGTTGTCAATGCAACAGATCACCTCGAGTGAAACGTATGTTGCTGGCGGTCGGCAGATAACTATTGATCTTCCAAAACCTTCAAACAGGTTAAATCACTACGAGGATATTGGGGTCATCGCTTTTCCTTCTCTCGAAGGGGAAGAACTTTTACAAACCGTAAAAGTATTGACAAAGGATGGAAATGTTGACAAGACATTCATGACGGGAAAAGATCCGAAGGGTGCGTTGGTTTCACCGGTGAATGATCATGCCTGGTTATTGTTTGAATTTGATCAGCCATATGAAGCAAGATTGATCACATTTTTTATCTCTGCAATCGACAGTGAAACAAAGAACAAACCAATAGAATTTGGCCAGCCGACTTCAATTGTGTTAGAATCTTCCGATGATGGAATAAATTTTAAGACTGTTACACGCATCAATACCGGCGTCGATACTGAACTGGCTTTACATGACAAGCATATTGTGTTTGATATCCCGGTCACAAAAGCAAAATATTTTCGTCTTTCTTCCACAAAAAGCCGGCGTTACAAACAAGTACAATTTTCGGGTATCATAAGATTGAAGAATTGGTTTGAAAAAACCAATCAGCGGGCAAGAAGTTATATGTTCGTTGCAGAAGCTTCGACGATCGAGATAAACAATGACCAGGAAGTTCCTTCCGGCTCCATCATCGATCTCAACAACATTGTCGATATTTCAAAATTCATGGACAAAGAGGGAAGATTGAATTGGAATTCTCCAGCAGGCAACTGGACCATATTAAGAGTTGGCTATACAGCAATGGGAACTTTGAATCGCTCCGCTCCTGATGCCGGCGTTGGATTGGAATGCGACAAGTATAACCCGGCGGCGATAAGCTTTCATTTCAGAAAGATGATGGAAACCCTGTTGGAAACAATAAAGCCGCTTGCAGCAAAAAAGAAGATCGGCCTGGAGATCGACAGTTATGAAGCAGGTTCGCAAAGCTGGACGGCAGGATTTCAACATAAATTTCGAAAGAAATGGAACTACGATATATTTAAATTTCTTCCGGCGCTTGCAACTGGCCGGGTAATCGATAATGTTGAAAAGACTGAAAGGTTTCTTTGGGATGTTCGCAGGCTGCAAGCCGATATGATCGCAGAAAATTATTATGGACGTTTTAGTGAGTTGTGTCATCAACATGGGATCAGGACTTATATCGAGCCTTATGACATGGGGCCGTTTGAAGAAATGCAAATCGGTTCAAAAGCAGATGTGAACCTGGGTGAATTCTGGAATGGTATCTCCACTCTTTTTCCTGCGAAGACGCTGGTGATCAGGACGCCAAAGTTGGCATCATCGATCGCTCATATTAATAATCAGAAAATTGTTGGTGCAGAAGCTTTCACCGCGGAGCCGGCTTCGAGTCGGTGGCAGGAATATCCATTTGCATTAAAAGCTCTCGGTGATAAAATGTTCACCAAAGGAATCAACAAATTGTTCATTCACCGGTATGCTCATCAACCTCATGCTTCAGCGGCCCCGGGAATGACGATGGGACCGTGGGGAATTCATTTTGATCGTGGAAACACCTGGTGGAACCAGGGTAAAGCATGGTTGACTTATTTGGGACGTTGCCAATATTTGTTACAAGAAGGACGGTTTGTTGCCGATCTTCTTTATTTCAGTGGCGAGGATGCTAATATGTACACCAGGGTTACCCGAGATCAGCTGTATCCAATTCCTCCAAGCGGTTATGACTATGACCTGGTGAATGCAGAAGCAATCTTTAAAAAAATTAGAATTGTAAATAACAGGATCGTCCTTGATAATGGCACTGAGTATAGAATACTCGTTTTGCAAAACTTTAAGACCATCACTCTTCCTCTTTTGAGGAGATTAAAAAAACTTGTGGAGGAAGGAATGGTATTGGTAGGAGAAAAACCTGGACGTTCTGCAGGACTCAGCTATTTGAACAATGAGAACGAATTGAAAACAATCGTCGAAGAGTTATGGAATGAGAAAAGCGGTAACAGGGAAAATAAGATTGGCCGTGGCAAAATTTTTTGGGGCACCGATCTTTCATCCATACTGAAGCAGCTGCATATTGAGCCTGACTTAGATTACAAATCAAGCTCAGGCGATCAAACTGTTTTGCATATTCATCGAAAGATTAGCAATAGCGATGTTTATTTTCTCTCGAATCAAAGAAGAAGTTATGAAGAACTGCAATGTAAATTTCGCGTCAAGAATAAACAACCTGAGTTTTGGGATGCAGTTACTGGAAACAGAATCAAAGCTTCCGTTTATAAGTTTGACGGGGACCGTGTGATCGTTCCGGTTCAATTGGAACCCTATGGTTCTGTTTTTGTCGTTTTCCGCGATAACCCTTCGTCACCGCATCTTTATTCAGTCGAAAAGGATAACAGAATAATTCTTGGTGATGTGAATACTTCGATGAAGAAAGTCGCCACACCCCTGGTTGCATCCTTCACTATTTCATTTTGGGCGAAGCCGGAGATAAATATTCTTCTTGACCCGGTTTTAAATTCAGGCCTCATCAAACAACCATGGACGGATTATTATGCAATCCATCCTGTTGCGGGCAATAAGCTTTTTGGAGATGGTCATGCAGCTTTTGGACTGACTGTTGGAAGAAATGGAATAGCTGTCTGGGAAAATGAAAATGGCAATCCTGTTTTAGTGTTGCCTGTTGCTGTTGCAGTTGCCGGTTGGAGTCATGTGGCAATCAAATATGAAGATAACACGCCGTCCGTCTTCATCAACGGCATATTGATTGGCAAAGGAACAAAAAGCAAAAACGTTGTTCATTTTATCTATCCAACAGGTGAGGCAGAGATGATTTCATTTTATAACGGGGATATTGGGCCGCTCGGATTTTTTTCAAAAGCATTGTTGGATGCGGACATAACCAAGTTAGCTGAAGAAAGTCCGCAGATGGAAGCTTATTCTTTCGGCATTAAAATGACCTGCACGAACAAACCGGGATTTCTATTCGGGTCTAATGGAGAATATCATTTGAAGTATAACAATGGCAAAACCTCATCCTTTGTTGTTTCAAATATTGACGGTCCATTTGAACTAAAAGGAACATGGGAAGTGAAATTCCCGGTCGGTCTTGGTGGCCCCGAAAAAATTATATTGTCTGATTTATTCTCTCTTCACAAACACCCTGATGATAGAGTGAAATATTTTTCAGGGTCTGCTGTTTATTCTAAAACTTTTAATTTTTCAAAATCTCCGGCTGTTGATAAAAGATTTTTCATTGACCTGGGCCAGGTAGAGGTCATTGCCGAAGTCAAGCTGAATGGAAAAAATCTTGGTGTTATCTGGAAGCGACCTTATCAAATTGATGTGACCAAGGCATTGAAGGATGGAGAAAACAAATTGGAAATTGAAGTGACCAACCTCTGGCCCAACCGTTTGATCGGTGATGAACAGTTGCCGGACCCGGACAAATTCACAGCTGGTGGAAATGCAAGTGGTCGCGAAGGACTAATAGGTGGAAATATTGAAAAACTTCCCGATTGGTATGTTAATGGAAAACCGAAACCATCAAATGGAAGAGTTGCCTTTACAACGTGGAAACATTACACAAAGCATTCTCCGTTACTGGAATCAGGATTGATTGGCCCTGTGTTACTAAGTGAGGCAGTCGTCAAAATGATCTAACACAGGTATGGTGGCGGAGACCTTTTTTGGAGACAAAAATGATTTTAGAAAAAACATAACTATATCCGGGCTCATCCGTTTTAGTTAAGCTATGAAGCATCAGTTTTCCCTTGCAATCAATACAAATCTTCTTTTCTATAGTTCTAAGTATGAAAAAAAATGATCATCTGCTTTTCAGCAGTTCCAAATGATGCTCATTATGATGAATAGTAAAATATAACATCTCTCTCAATGTTACTTTACCAAGCAAAGGATGGGGAAGAATATATTTATCGAGATCAGGTTCAGATTGTTTCTCTATTTTACTTATCAACATTTGTTTTTGTAAAGAATATTTTTTTATCAATTCATCTTTTTGCTCAAACCGGATTGTTGGTGGAATAAACGGACCACTGGCTTTTCCTCCTGCTGCAAGTTTTGTTTTATACTTTGTCACCAGCTCATCGAATGTTCTTGAAGGGCGGTTGGTTTTACCAAATAATATAAGCAATGCGAATTTTGGAAGACCGTAGGCAAGTTGCAATGGCTTTATTGCCCTGATAAGATGATCAAGATTCTGCCCCGCACTCCATTTGCTATTTGGTGTGGCTTCGAATTGTTCTTTATTCAATGGTGAAATGTAGCCGTTGAATGCATCAATCTTTTCATTCAATGCAGAAATAATCTCTGGCTTGTTGTGGATTTGCATGCTATTTTTTTACTTCGATCGTCTTCTCTCCTTTTGAAACAAATTTTCCTATAGGTTCAGCAAATTTTTTTAACTTAAACTTTTCTAATAAAGTAACAACCTCATCTTTGGCTTTTTCTTTTACACTAAACAATAACCCCCCATTTGTTTGAGGATCGGGAAGCAAAGTAAAAGCTTCCATTACATTCAATCCTTTCTCAAATCTTACTTTTTCATGATAGCTGTTCCAGTTTCTTGTAGTGGCATCCGGAAATACACGTTGACTGATAAAATCTTTTACACCATCAACAATCCCAATTTTATTGTAAGAGATCTCTGCAGTCAATCCACTTCCTTCGGCCATTTCAATTATATGACCAAGCAAACCAAAACCGGTTACATCTGTCATTGCAGTCACTGAGCTTATTTTTCCCAACTCCTCACCGATCTTATTCAATATTATCATTTGCTCCACCATTATTTTCAGATGTCCTTCTTTCAATAAGCCTCTTTTTTGTGCAGTAGATAGAATACCGACACCAATTGGTTTTGTAAGAAAGATCAGGTTTCCTTCCTCCGCTGTATTATTCTTTTTTAAATTTTCTTTACTTACAATTCCTGTTACTGCTAATCCGAATATTGGTTCAGTTGAATCAATGCTGTGGCCGCCTGCCAAAGGAATATCAGCTTCAAGGCAAATAGTTCTTGCTCCTTCGATCACTTTTTGTGCAAGTTCAACGGGAAGTTTTTCAACCGGCCAGCCAAGTACTGCAATTGCGAGAAGTGGTTTTCCGCCCATGGCATATACATCACTGATGGCGTTTGCCGCTGCAATTCTTCCAAAATCAAAAGCATCATCAATGATCGGCATAAAAAAATCAGTGGTGGAAATTAATGCCATTCCATTTTCAAGATCATACACAGCAGCATCGTCTTTACTCTTATTTCCAACAAGAAGATTTTTATTATCAGGAATAGAAATACTGCTTTTTAAAATTTCATCCAATACCTTGGGTGAGATCTTACAACCGCAACCTGCGCCGTGAGAATACTGTGTAAGCCTTGCCGGGTTCTGAGTTATCAGTTCAGCGTTCATAGTCGGCAAATCTCGGATATAATGCGGATTTATTATTTTGATTTTCTGCGAAGCACTATTGCGGCGTTACGATCAAGATCGGCTTTGAAGCGTACATAAAAAATTTCTTCGCCATCTTTTATTTGCAATAAGCCTGTATTAGGCGGATATTTTCCAAGGTTCTCTGCATATAAGACAACAAGCAATGAATCACTTTCATTTTGCGGCACATAAAATGTCTTTCTGAAAGCAGATGATTTCAATAACTGCTTTTCAATGAACATTACATCATTGATGATCACACTTACTGAGTCGCCATCTACCTCACCGTTATCATATAATGCGATCGATAAACTGTCTGACTTGAAATAGATAGTTTCAGAAGGAATAGAAATTCTTCCATCAACCAGGGTTGCCGCGGGTTTTAACTTCCTGTCTCTTTTTAATTCCCGGAACTCAATATCTGTATCAGGTTTTTTCTCTGTCGCAGCTACGTCCTTTTTTACATTTTGTGTTGGCTGATTGGTTGCAGAAGAAATTGTTTTATTATCAACCGGTTTGGTTTCAGTTTTAGCAACAGCATTAGTATTTGCCGCCGTTACATTTTTATTTTGGCTTGGCTGATAACCTACAGGAACGGAAACAAGTTTGGGATCTGTTTGTTTGGGATCTGTTTTAACTGTGGTTGTGTTTGTTGCTGGTATATCTTTCTTTACATTCTGATTTGATTGATCATTAACGGGAATGGTTTTGTTGTCAGCCGGTTTAGTTTCAGTTTTAACAACGGCATTATTATTAGTTACTGGGATATCTTTTTTCTCAGTTTGATTTGGCCGAGTATTTATTGGTGTCGAAGCCGTTTTATCGGGAACTTTTGCATCGGCTTTTGCTATTGAAGCATCAGGCTTTTTGTCATCTGTTTTTGTGTCTGCAATCTTAACATCTTTCTTTTCTTCTTTTTTTACTGTATTCTTTGCGATCGTTTCTTTATCTTCCTTAACCTTCACCGGCTTCTTCTCCGGTGTTTTTTCTTTAGGCTTGTTGAATGCAAGAGTTTTTTGAAGATCAAGGTCGCCAAGATGCTCGTACAATTTTGATTTACTCAGATCCTTTTCTTCTTTTGTTTCCACCTTTCCGGAAATCGCATAATATTTTTTGGTAAGATTAGTTTTCCAATTGCCATCTAAATTCCAAACACTATCTGAAGTGTTCCGGCGTAAAGTATAGGTAACAAAAACTTTCTTTTCTGGTTTTTGAGGAAAGTTATGAGAGATCACCTCATCATCTTCTACTTCGCAGATATCGCCTTCCACTTTTCCTTTTACTCTTTTTACAATGTAATAAAGCGTATCGTTTATGATGAATGTTGAATAAGCATAGCCAAATACTTTTCCTTTGTATTCAGTCAATGCCATTTCAAAAGATTGGTCGCGGCGCACTGTTGAGCTGTCATTTGATAAAACCCCTGTATAAACTCCGTTCAATGATTGTGCAAAACCAAAAAGTGGAAAAAAAGAAATGAGCAGGAAAGATTTAAGTTTTTTCATGATACACAGCCTGTTGGACCAATTTTTTTGCATTTTCCGGAGATACAGATTCACAGTTTATCAAATGTAATAACGAATTTATGTTCTCCCGATTGTGCAGCCCTTTTGTGTACCACTTATCGTAATATTTCAACAAAATGCGGAAACTTTCTACTGTATTATTCTCACTCAGATATTCAATAGCTTTTTTAGCCTCTAATCCTCCCAGCCTATCCTTTATTCTTTCAATAGCTTCGATCATATTTTCTTTATCCAGGCAGCCGTACTCCTCTACCAGGTGGTTAAGCCTTTCTTCAAAAGGAATATCAAGAAAATAGATCTGTGATTTGCGAATTGTGTACCAAAGCTCATTTGGCAAATTTATATGGCCGATTCGTTGCGACTCATCTTCCAACCAGATCGGTGAATGATCAATGATTATCTGTGGGATGTTTTTATTATTGGTTGGGGGCTCATAGCGTAAAGTTCTTAATTCACAACTCAAAATATTCTCAAACATTTCCTGCGTTGGTTGTTTAGGCATCCCGATATTTCCAAATGCAGAACCTTTATGTTTGGCAATATCTTCAAGATCGATAACCAGCTCTCCTTTTCTTTTTAATTCTTTTATTACTTCTGTTTTTCCCGAGCCAGTATACCCCCCAAGAATTTTTAGATCAAAAGGAAGTTTGAAAGTATCAAGAACATAATTCCTGAATTTTTTATACCCGCCAATAAGTGTATATACTTTGAAACCGTACACATCCAGCAACCATGCAACAGCCCCGCTGCGCATGCCGCCACGCCAGCAGTAGAGAAGCAGTACTTTGGAATTAGGAATTGGGAATTGGGTTTGTCCGTTGCTAATTCCTAATTTCTTATTACAAATTCCCTCCACCTCTTCAATCATCTTCTTCATCTTCGGGCCAAAAAATTCCAATCCATGTTTGATCGCTATTTCACGGCTTTCTTGTTTGTAAGCAGTACCTACAACGGCTCTTTCCTCATCAGTAAATAATGGTAAACTATATGCACCCGGTATATGTGCATGTTTGTATTCACCCGGGCTGCGCACATCAATTACCGGGTGATGCTTTGATAGCTCAAGAAAGTATTCAATATTTACTTTTTCGATAGCCAGAACCTGGATTAAAAGATTAAGAAATGGATTTTGAGGAAAATTAGGAAATACCTGACAAAAAAAAGAGTTCACAAATTAGTGAACTCAATTATATCCTGATAATCTTATTGAGATCAAGAAAATCGTGGTTCTAACTATTCATACTTGCCAAAAACTCATAATTATCTTTCGTTCCTCTCATTCGTCTCAGTAATTCATTCATTGCTTCTTCGGCATTCATATCGGTAAGATAAACACGGAGCAGATTCATACGTTGCAGCACATCTCTTTCCAGCAACAGGTCATCGCGGCGGGTGGAAGATGGAACAAGATCAATTGCAGGATAAACTCTTCTGTTGGCTAAGCGACGATCAAGCTGCAATTCCATATTGCCGGTTCCTTTAAATTCTTCAAAGATCACCTCATCCATTTTACTTCCTGTATCAACCAATGCCGTTGCAATGATGGTAAGCGATCCGCCGAATTCGATTTTCCGTGCTGCACCAAAAAACTGTTTTGGCTTTTGCATTGCATTTGCTTCCACACCGCCTGATAAAACCTTACCAGATGCGGGAGCAACCGTATTATGTGCACGGGCAAGACGGGTAATGGAGTCGAGCAGTATTACAACATCATGTCCGCATTCAACGAGTCGTTTTGCTTTCTGCAAGGCCATGGTAGAAACCTTAACGTGTTTCTCGGCAGGCTCATCAAATGTAGAAGCGATCACTTCAGCTTTTACACTACGTTCCATATCAGTTACCTCTTCCGGTCTTTCATCTACTAACACAACCATCAGGTAACATTCAGGGTGATTTTTTGCAATTGCATTTGCAACCGCTTTCAGCAACATTGTTTTACCCGTTTTCGGTTGAGCCACTATCAATCCACGCTGACCCTTACCAATAGGCGTAAACAGATCCATTATTCTTGTTGAATAATTATCCGGAGCATCAAAAAGATTTAATTTTTCAAATGGGAAAAGCGGGGTGAGGTAATCAAAAGGTACACGGTCACGAACTTCTTCTGGTTTTTTATTATTGATCGTATCAACTTTCAATAATGCAAAATATTTTTCACCTTCTTTAGGAGGACGAACTGCGCCATAAACGGTATCCCCTGTTTTTAATCCAAACAATTTTATTTGGGATGGAGAAACGTATACATCATCAGGTGATGATAAATAATTATAATCTGATGAACGAAGGAAACCATAACCATCGGGCATCATCTCAAGCACACCTTCTGAAAGTATCACACCATCAAATTCTATATTAAATGCCTGGTCACGACGGGGAGGATAAAATTTTTGAGTTATAGATTCCTGCTGTGCGGTTTCTGCTTCAGCAACAGGTGTTGCTTCAGGTTCCTGAGTCGCAATAATTTCTTCCTCTTCAGGAATATTTACTTCTTCTGGTGGTACGTCAGCGTTTGCTTCATCTTTTTTGCGACCACGTTTGAGTATTGGTTTTTCTTCTTTTTTCATAGCGGGTTTCGGACCGCCAACACGGGAAGTTTTTGCCATAGAATTATCGTTATCGGGTTCTGCAACAATGGCCTCTTCTGTAGAAAGGCCTGTAGATGTTTTTATAATGCGCTTACGTTTGTGCTTTTCTTCTCCATCGCTGCCAGCTTTTTTCTCGCTGGCTTTCACTGCTTGTCCATCGAGGATCTTATAGACAAGATCTTGCTTGCTGAGCTTTTTAGCATTTGGGATTTTTAACTGCTCGGCAATGTCCAGCAGTTCAGGAACGAGCATGTCGTTCAATTGTAGAATATCATACATACAAAAAACTTGAGGTTAACCACATATCGTGAATCACTGCTCTTAATTGATTGGCCGGAAACCTTCCGGGAAATTGATTAAACTATTGATTTAGAAATTTATGTTTGAATGGAACCGAAGCAACGATGGACTTACTTTGAGGACGTACTTACTAACGGTTTTTCCAATACAATATTAGTGCAAAATCCCAAATATGCAAATTTTGATTTAGATAGCCGGCTTTTGAGCCTTGATTAGGCGACAATTGCAGAGTTTATCCAGAGCAAGGCGAAGGATTCCTTTCAGGGCTCCGTTCCCTGTTGAATCTTATCTTTGCCCCTCTAAAAAATTACAATGTTTAACAAAAGAACCAGAATAAAAGAGCTGTTAAGTTTAGAACCGCAAGGCCAGGAAGTAACTGTAATGGGATGGGTCCGCACTTTTAGAAACAACCAGTTCATAGCATTAAATGATGGTAGTACCAATAATAACCTCCAGGTAGTTGTTGCCTTAGGAAAATCTGAAGACGATCTGTTGAAACGCATCACTACTTCTTCTTCATTAAAAGTGACAGGCAATCTGGTTGCCTCATTAGGCAAGGGACAAAAAATGGATCTTAATGCAATATCAATTGAAATACTCGGTGATTGTGACGCAGAAAAATATCCAATTCAATTAAAAAACAGACCGACTCTTGAATACTTAAGGGAAATTGCTCACTTGCGTTTTCGTACCAATACCTTCGGATCTGTCTTTCGTGTTCGGCATGCATTGGCATTTGCTGTTCATAAATTTTACAATGACAAAGGCTTTGTTTACATGCATACGCCGATCATTACTGGCAGTGATGCGGAAGGCGCCGGTGAAATGTTTCATGTAAGTACATTGCCTCTTGCCAATCCTCCAAAGAATGAGGACGGAAGTATCAATTTCAAAGAAGATTTTTTTGGAAGAGCAACCAATCTTACAGTTAGTGGACAATTAGAAGGTGAATTAGCAGCAACTGCTTTTGGCGAGATATATACATTCGGGCCAACGTTCCGTGCTGAGAATAGCAATACCCCGAGACATCTTGCAGAATTTTGGATGATAGAACCCGAAATGGCTTTCTATGATCTTGAAGATAATATGAACCTTGCTGAAGAGTTCATTAAATACATCATTAAACATGTAATGGAAAATAATCGTGAAGACCTGGAGTTTCTTGCGCAACGATTAGCAGATGAAGAAAAACAATTAACGCAGGATAAAAAAAGTGATATGGGTTTGATTGAAAAACTTGAATTTGTTCTCAACAATAATTTTGAACGCATTACTTATACTGAAGCAATAGATATTTTAAAAGAAAGCAGTTATAATAAGAAAAAGAAATTTCAATTCCCGATCACAGGCTGGGGAATGGATCTTCAAAGTGAGCATGAAAGGTATTTGGTAGAAAAGCATTTTAAAAAACCAGTCATACTTTCTAACTATCCAAAAGAGATCAAGGCATTTTATATGCGGCAAAATGATGATGGGAAAACAGTGGCTGCTATGGATATTCTTGCACCAGGCATTGGAGAAATTGTCGGCGGATCACAAAGAGAAGAAAGACAGGAAAAGCTTGAACAGCGAATGAAAGAAATGAATATCCCTATTGAAGAAATGTGGTGGTACCTTGATACAAGAAGATATGGTACTGTGCCTCATGCAGGTTTTGGCTTAGGTTTTGAAAGAATGGTTCAGTTTGTAACCGGCATGAGTAATATCCGAGATG
>Ga0070698_100004897_pt1 | contig 14694 bp, 15 predicted proteins | sample KBSK1502metaG_FD_65477 | JGI IMG/M metagenome (GOLD analysis project Ga0070698, IMG submission 65477) | Corn, switchgrass and miscanthus rhizosphere microbial communities from Kellogg Biological Station, Michigan, USA - KBS K1-50-2 metaG | ecosystem: Host-associated > Plants > Roots >...
GGATGGTCCGCGAGCTGATGGTTCGCGAGGGCGTGGAGGCGCTGCTGCTGCATGGCGGGCCGTCGGCCACCGGCCCGGTCCACTATCTGTCCGGCTATCTCCCCGTCCGGTCGGCCTGGCTGCTGTTCGCCCTGGAGGGGCCGTCGACCCTGTTCCTGCACTTCCACAACCACATTCCCAACGCCCGCGCGCTCGCCGTGGTGGATGACGTGCGCTGCTACTGGCCGTCGGCACCGGGCGCGGTCGCCGCGGAGCTGCACCGGCGCGGGCTGGATCGCGCCGCGGTCGGCGTGGTCGGGCTGGCCACCTCCATCCCCCACGGCCAGTTCGAGGAGCTGCGCCGCCTGCTTCCGGATACGGGGTTCAAGGACCTCGGCCGGCCGCTCGACCAGATCCGCTGGGTCCGGAGCGAGGAGGAGCTGGCCTGGCTGCGCCGCAGCGCCGAGCTGACCGACCGCGCCTGCGAGCTGCTGGAGGCCCGCATCCGCCCCGGCCTCACCGAGCACGACCTGGTCGCCGCCGTCCACGAGGCGTTCCTGCCCGAGGGCGGCCAGGCCGGGCTCCACTTCCTGGCGGCGACCTCGATGATCGCGCCGGACCGGTTCGTCCCCTGGCAGTTCCCGACCGGGCGGGTGCTGCGCGAGGGCGACGTGGTGATCACCGAGATCACGGTGAGCTGGTGGGGCTATGGGGCGCAGATCCACCGGCCGTTCGCGGTCGCCGCCGAGCCCACCCAGCGCTACCTCGAGCTGTACGAGGTCGCCCTCGAGTGCTTCGAGCGCGTCCGGGCGGCCCTGCGGCCGGGAGCGACCAGCCCGGACGCCGTGGCGGCCGCCGAGGTGATCTCCGAGCGCGGCTTCACCGTGTTCGACAGCGTGGTCCACGGGGAGGGTGGCAGAAACCCGGAGCTCGGCATCAGCACCTCCGCCCACACCCTGGAGCCGTGGACGTTCCAGGAGAACCAGGTGATGGTCGTCCAGCCGAACCCGATCACCCTCGACCACCGCGCCGGCCTCCAGCTCGGCTGCGCCGTCCGCGTCGCCACCCCCGGCGCCGAGCCGCTGCACCGCTACCCCTTCAAATTCCCCGTGTGCGGGTAGCCGCCGGTCGTGGGCTCGACAGGTCCGCGCCGGCCTGGACCGGCGGTAACGGCGACCGTGGCGGCCAGCGGAGACTGCGGGGACGTGTGGTCCTGCGTCCATAGCATTCGTAGACTGGTGGCCGAGTCCGAACCACCCCTTAACCCGGTTTTCGCCGATGCGTGGCGTCATAGAGCACAAGCGGACGACTGGCACGTCGTCCCTTGAGGCGAAAGGGAGCTACATGGCCCTCAAGACCCGTGGAAAGCTCATCGCACTCGGGCTGGTCACGTTCGCTTCCGCCGCGGCGCTGGCCGCCGGCGGCGTGGCCCTGGCCGACGACCACTCGCAGCAGCAGCAGCCGGTGCTGCGGATCACCACCAACGACAACAGCGGGACACAACTCCAGAACGTGCAGCAATCGCCCGACTCCAGGGACTGCCCGTTCGGGCACGACCGCGCGCCAGCCGGTTCGGGCACCGACAACGCCGGAGGGGACGTGTGACGGAGACGGATCAGCTACCCGAGGAGCCCGCCAAGCTGCTCGAGCGAGCGCTTTTCGAGATCAAGCGGGTCATCGTCGGGCAGGAGCTGATGGTCGAGCGGATGATGGTCGGCCTGCTCGCCAGGGGCCACTGCCTGCTCGAAGGTGTCCCTGGCATCGCCAAGACGCTGGCGGCCGAGACGCTGGCCACGGTGGTCGGCGGGAGCTTCTCGCGCATCCAGTTCACGCCCGACCTGGTGCCGTCCGACATCATCGGCACCCGGATCTACCGCCCGTCCACCGAGCGCTTCGACACCGAGCTGGGCCCGGTGATCGTCAACTTCGTCCTGGCTGACGAGATCAACCGCGCGCCCGCCAAGGTCCAGTCGGCGCTGCTGGAGGTCATGGCGGAGCGGCAGGTGTCGATCGGCGGCAAGAGCTACCCCGTGCCGGAGCCGTTCCTGGTGCTGGCGACGCAGAACCCGATCGAGTCCGAGGGCGTCTACCAGCTCCCCGAGGCGCAGCGCGACCGGTTCCTGTTGAAGATCGAGCTCGGCCACCCCAGCGGCAGCGAAGAGCTCGCCATCCTCTACCGGATGAGCGTCGACCCGCCCACCGCCGAGCAGATCCTCGAGCCCAAGCAGGTCATCGCCCTCCAGCAGGCCGCCGACAAGGTGTTCGTCCACCACGCCATCGCGGAGTACGCGGTGCGGCTGGTGCTGGCCACCCGCAACCCGGCCGCGTTCGGCCTGCCCGAGGTGGCCGAGCAGGTGGCGTTCGGCGCCAGCCCGCGTGCCACGCTGGGCCTGGTGGCCGCCGGCCGCGCGCTGGCCCTGCTGCGCGGCCGCGACTACGTGGTGCCCCGGGACGTCTACGACGTGGCCAGGAGCGTGATCGGCCACCGGCTGGTGCTCACACTGGACGCGCTGGCGGACGCGGTGCCCGCCAACGGCATCGTCGATCGCATCCTGCATACGGTTCCCGAGCCGCAGGTCGCGCCGCGGCAGTTCGTCGACGGCCCGCCCGACGGATTGCGGGCGTCGGCGTGACCGGGCCGGGCTCCCAGCTCGTCTCCGCCGAGCAGGTGCTGCGGCGGCTGGAGCTGCGTGTGTCCCGGCGCATCGATGGGCTGCTCCACGGCGACTACCTGGGACTGCTGCCCGGACCGGGCAGCGAGATGGCCGAGGCGCGCGCCTACCGCCCCGGCGAGGACGACGTCCGGCGGATGGACTGGAACGTCACCGCCCGCACCACCGTGCCGCACGTGCGCGACCTGATCGCCGACCGCGAGCTGGAGACGTGGGCACTGGTCGACGCCAGCGGCAGCATGGACTTCGGCACCGCCGAGTCGGAGAAGCGCGACCTGGCAACCTCGGCGGTCGCCGCGATCGGCTTCCTGACCTTGCGCGCGGGCAACCGCTTCGGCGCGCACATCGCGCACGCCGGCGGGGTGCGGCGCATCCCCGCCCGCGCCGGCCGTGGCGCGCTGTTCTCGATGCTGCGGGTGCTGCTGGAGCTGCCGAGGGCGCCTCAGCGCGCGACCGGCGGCCCGCCGCTGGGCGACGCTCTGGACGGCCTGCGCCGCACCACGCGGCGCCGCGGCCTGGTCGTGGTGGTCTCCGACTTTCTCGACGGCATGGACGACCCCAACTCGCCCACCTGGGAGCGGCCGCTGCGGCGCCTGACAGCGCGTCACCAGGTGCTGGCGATCGAGGTCCTGGACCCACGCGAGCTGGAGCTGCCCGACGTGGGCGTGCTCACCCTGGTCGACGCCGAGACCGGTCGCCGCCGTGAGGTGTCCACCGCCAACCGGCGCATGCGCGAGCGCTACGCGGAGGCCGCCGCTGAGCAGCGCGAGGGCATCCGGGCGGCCCTGCGCCGCGCCGGCGCCGGCCACATGCAGCTCCGCACGGACCGCGACTGGCTGCGCGACGTCGTTCGCCACGTCGTCACGCAGCGTCGCATGGCCCGCGCCGGCGGCGGCAAGGCGCCCACTGGAGGTGCCGCTTGAGCTTCTTCGCCCCGGACCGGCTCTGGCTGCTCGCCGCGGTGGCCGGACTGGCGGGGCTGTACGTGGTGACGCTGCGGCGGAACCGGAAGCGCTACGGCGTCCGCTTCAGCAACGTGGCCCTGCTCGACAAGGTCGCGCCCCGGGGGCCCGGCTGGCGCCGGCACCTGCCGGCGGCGGTGTTCCTGGTGATGCTGAGCGTGCTGGTGGTGGCGTTCGCGCGGCCCGCCGCCCACGCCAAGGTGCCCAGAGAGCGGGCCACCGTGATGATCGCGCTGGACGTGTCGAACTCGATGTCGGCCACGGACGTGGATCCCACCCGTCTGGAGGCCGCCAAGCAGGGCGCCGTCGCCTTCGTCGACCGGCTGCCGGTGCGGTTCAACGTCGGCCTGGTGGCCTTCGACGGCTCCGCCTCGGTAGTCGTGGCGCCGACCACCGACCACCAGACGGTCGACAACGGCATCCGAGGCCTGCAGACCGGCCCCGCGACCGCCATCGGCGAGGCGGTCTTCAGCTCGCTGGAGGCGATCGCCAGCTTCGACCAGCAGGCGGACACCAACCCGCCGCCGGCACGCATCGTGCTGCTGTCGGACGGCGCCAACACCGCGGGCCGCTCCCCCGAGCAGGCCGCGGAGGCCGCCGTGGCGGCCCACATCGCCGTCTCCACGATCGCCTACGGCACGCCCGAGGGTACCGTGGAGGTGAACGGGCAGCTCATCCCCGTCCCGGTCGACGGGCCAGCGCTGGAGCGACTCGCCAAGACCACCAATGGGGCCTACTACGAGGCCGCCAGCGGGGAGGAACTGCAAAAGGTCTACCAGGACATCGGCAGCTCCGTGGGATTCCGGACGATCCGCCGGGAGGTCTCGGTGTGGTTCATCGGCTTCGGCCTGGTCGCCGCCTTCAGCGCCGCGGTCGCGTCGCTCGTCTGGTCCTCCCGCCTTCCCTAGCTTGGTGTGAAGGGAGCAACGCCAATGACCACGCCTAGCGGGCTCGGCAAGCCCAGAGGGCCGTCCTACCTCTCGCCGGCGATGCGGCGGCCGGGTGCGCCGCGACTGCGGGAGGCCGAGGAGTGGGGGGCGCCGCCCGCCCCCGAGCCCAAGCGCGTCCCGCTCACCCGCGCCGTGGTCATCGGGCTGCTCGCGACCCTGCTGGCCGGGGTGGTCGGCGGCGCGGTGGGCACCGCGCTGGTGCAGGACGACAACCGGTCCAACTCGCCGGCGGCGGCACCGCCCCCTCGGCTGCCACGCTCCAGCTTCGGGCCGGTGCGCGGCGGCAGCGGCGACCTCAGCGACGTGGCCGCCCAGGTCCTGCCCAGCGTGGTGTCGGTGCAGGTCAGGCAGGGCTTCGCCGGGGGGACCGGCTCGGGGTTCGTGATCGACCGGTTGGGTCATATCCTGACCAACAACCACGTGGTCGCCTCCGGCGGGACCGTCGACGTGGTCCTGCAGAGCGGCAGGCGCATCCCGGCCACGGTCGTGGGCCGCGACGCCACCACCGACCTGGCCGTGCTGAAAGTCGCCAATCCCGCCGGCCTGGAGCCGCTGACCCTCGGTCGCTCGGCGGACGCCGCCGTCGGCGACCCCGTGCTGGCGGTCGGCTCGCCGCTCGGCCTGGCCGGGACGGTGACCTCCGGGATCGTGAGCGCGCTGGACCGCGAGGTGCGGCTGGGCAGCCAGCGCGGCACCGCCCTGCAGACCGACGCCCCCATCAATCCGGGCAACTCCGGTGGGCCGCTGGTCAACGCCAGGGGCGAGGTGATCGGCGTCAACACCGCCATCGCCACGCTGGGCTCGCAGGGCTCCATCGGCATCGGCTTCGCCATCCCGATCGACCGGGCGGCGCAGGTGGCCGACCACATCATCCGCGGATGACTGGCCGGTAGCGGGACGACGGAGGCGGCCGGTGCGATTGCTGCTGGTGGAGGACGAGGCCGACCTCGTCGAGACGGTCCGGCCGAGCCTGGTCCGCGACGGCTACGCGGTCGACGTCGCCCCGGACCTGGGCGAGGCATCGGACAAGCTGCGGGTCAACGCCTACGACCTCCTGGTGCTGGATCTCAGCCTCCCGGACGGCGACGGCTTCGACCTCTGCAGGTCGGTCCGCGGCGGTGAGCTGGACGGTCCCAGCGGGCCGGAGCTGCGCATCCTCATGCTGACCGCTCGGGCCGGCCTGCGCGACCGGGTCCGCGGGCTCGACGAGGGCGCCGACGACTATCTGGTCAAGCCGTTCTCGCTGGCGGAGCTGCTGGCCCGGCTGCGCGCGCTGCTGCGCCGCGACAGCGCCCAGCCGCCCGCCAGCACCACCCTGCGGGTCGGCGAGCTGCGCCTGGACACGGCCAGGCACGAGGTCTTCCGGGGCGAGCGGGCGCTGCGCCTGACGCGCAAGGAGTTCGGTGTGCTGGAGTACCTGATGGCCCGGTCGGGGCTGGTGGTCCACGCCCGCGAGCTGCAGCGCGAGGTGTGGGACGAGCACGCCGACCCGTTCACCGAGACCGTCCGGGTCACCGTCGGCAACCTGCGGCGCAAGCTCAACGGCAACGGGGAGCCGCCGCTGGTGGAGACCATCCCCGGCAAGGGCTACCGCCTCAGGGTGGGAGCATGAGGCGCCGGCTGCGGCTGTCGGCAACGCCGCGGTGGCGGCCGCCGGGAGTGGTCCGGTCGGTCAGGTTCCGGCTGACGGCGCTGTACTCGGCCATGCTGTTCACGCTGGCGGCCCTGGTCGTCGGCGGCATCTACCTGGCGCTGTCCAGGAGCACCGACGCGCGGCCGATCACCAGGACCTACGAGGCGGAGAAAATCATCCGCGGGCCCGACGGCCACGTCCGCTCGCGCGGCACGCTCACCGTCGCCGAGGTCAGCGACATCGAGTCGGCCGTCAGCTACCAGACCCGCCAGACGCTGTGGAAATACTCCGCCGCGATGCTCGGCGGCCTGGTCGTGGGCAGCCTCGGGATCGGCTGGGTGCTGTCGGGGCGGGTGCTGCGCCCGGTGCGCTCGATCGCCCGAACCGCCCAGGAGATCCAGGCGACCGACCTGTCACGCCGGATCCGGCTCGGCGGGCCCGACGACGAGCTGCGCCGCCTGGCCGACACCATCGATTCCATGCTCGACCGTCTCGACCACGCCTTCGGCATGCAGCGCCAGCTCATCGACGACGCCTCCCACGAGCTGCGGACCCCCTTGACGGTCATCCGCGCCAACCTCGACGCCGCCCTGGCCAACCCGCTGGCCACCGAGGAGGACCGCCAGCGTGCCGCCGTGCTGGTGGACCGCGCCACCACCCGCATGACGCGGCTGGTCGAGGACCTGCTGGCCACCACGCGGCGCGCCTCCGGCGCCTACGGCGACACCGACGTGAACCTGGCCGTGGTCGCGCGCGAGGCCGGCGAGGAGTTCGAGCAGCTCGCCGCCGCGCGCGGCCTGGCCATCGACTACCGCCTGGCCGCAGGCCTGGAGGTGATCGGCGACCCGGACGCGCTGCGCCGCGCGGTCGGCAACCTGCTCTCCAACGCCGTCCGGCTGGCGCCGCGGGGCACCCGCATCGGCCTGGCCACCGGCCACCTGCGCGGCTGGCACTGGATCGCCGTGCGCGACCAGGGCCCCGGCATCCGCGTCGAGGACCACGCCCGCGTGTTCGACCGCTTCTGGCGGGGCCGGGCGGGCACGGGCGAGCACGACCGCCACACCGGCCTCGGGCTGGCGATCGTGCGCCAGATCGTCGAGGCGCACGGCGGTCAGGCGCGGCTGTTCTCGCGGGACAGCGTCGGCAGCACCTTCGTGCTCTGGCTGCGGCCGCAGGTCTCCGGCAGCGAGCTGCCGCCCGTGCCCGACGGCGACCCCATGGACCTCCCCTCCGAGGCGCCGCCAGCCCCCGCTCCCGCACCCGGCTGAGCCGCGGGTGGTGCCCCCATGCGGGTGCCCGTGCGGTGCCCCGTGTGGCGCCGGGGTGCGCCGCGCCCGCCGCGCCTCCACGCGGTAGCCTGCGCTGGCGGCCCGCCGCGATGACCGGATAAAGGAGGACGACGGTGGCCACACCGACCCTGCGCCTGGCCCAGGACCGCGACGCCGACGAGCTGCTCAGCCGCGACCCGCTGGCTCTGCTCGTCGGCATGCTGCTCGATCAGCAGTTCCCGATGGAACGAGCTTTCGGCTCCCCGTGGCTGCTCGCGCAGCGGCTCGACCGCCGGGGCCTGGACGCCGCGGAGATCGCCGCCTGGGACCCGGACGCGTTCGTCAAGGTCATGGCGGGACCGCCGGCGCTGCACCGCTACCCCGCCGCGATGGCCAGCCGGATCCAGGTGCTCTGCGCCTACCTGGTCAAGGAGTACCAGGGTGCCGCCGCCGAGCTGTGGCTCGGCGCCGCCACCGGGACGGAGCTGCTGAAGCGGGTGCGGGCGCTGCCCGGCTTCGGCGAGCAGAAGGCGCGCATCTTCGTGGCCCTGCTCGGCAAGCAGCTCGGCGTCCGGCCGCGGGGCTGGCGCGAAGCCGCCGGCCCCTACGGCATGGAGGGCTCCCACCGCTCGGTCGCCGACGTCACCGGCCCCGACAGCCTGGCCCAGGTGCGCGCCTTCAAGCAGGCCGCCAAGCGCGCCACCGCCGAAGGCGGCTGAGCGGGCCGCCGCCCTCCCCCGCTCGCCCGAGCCGTCCCAGCTCCCCTCCTCCGGGTGAGACGCCAGGCGGGGCGCAATGCCAGCGCCAGCGCGTCTGGCGGAGGCCCGTCAGGAAGGCGCCAAGGGGTTGGTCCAGTGGACCTCCGGAAAGCGGGCGAAGTCGGTGTCCGCCGAGCACACCGTCAGGCCGTGTTCGATGCCCAGGGCCGCCAGATGGGCATCGCTGACGAGATTTCCTCGGAGCTGGTACGAGACGACCAGAGCCCGGAAGATCACGCGATGCCGATCGGTCGGGTTGGGAACCCATGCCGTGTCGCACGCGAGCCAGGCATCGACGAAGCGCCAGGCCTCCTCAGGAGACAGGGGCTTCTCCGACGCGCGCGGGTGCGTGCTGATTCGGACGAACGCGCTCAGGACGGGCCAAGGAAATCCCACCCGGGTAGGGCCGTTCAACACACCGCTGAGCCATTCGGCCGCGGCTCCGTGGAACGGGCTCGCCTCGTCGACGGCGAACAGCAGCAGGTTGGCGTCGACCAGCATCAGCGGGCCGTCGGGCCTTCCAGCCATTCCAGTGCGTCGGCGACGTTCATGACGTCGACCCGCAGGCCGAGGCGCTTGGACTGCTGCCGAAACGGCTTGCGAGGCGGCTTGGCCTTCAGTCCGGCGCGGATCAGCTCGTTGATCGCCTCGCTGAGCCCCATGGAGCGCTCGCGGCGAAGCTGTTCGAGAGCGGCCGCCACATCGTCATCAAGCGTGATCGTCGTCCGCATGCCAATTATCCTACATCATGATGCTGGACGCGTGTCATCGCGATTCACCACGCCGCCTGGCCCGCACGCGAGCGCCTGACGGCGGTCAGCTCAGCCCGAGCTGCTTCATGAAGGTCACCAGGTCGTAGAAGAGGTTCTCCTCGACGATCTGCCCGTCGTCCCAGCGCGCCACGGTGCAGAAGTCCACGTCGCAGCGTCTGCATGAGCTCCATGTTGCGCTGCTCGACTCCTATGGCCACTCCTTGTCGCGCCGTCGGGTGTCAGGATGGGTACCCTCGGCGCCGGCAGCCAACACGGCATTTGGCCGCGTCGGGCGGATAGGCCGATGCACAGCAGTCTCCAGGAAAGGCGGATCAGGATCGTGACGTCGATTGGCGAGCGGATCGCCGGGGAGCTGGGCGTGCGCCCGGGGCAGGTCGAGGCGGCGGTCGAGCTGCTGGACGGCGGGGCGACCGTGCCGTTCATCGCGCGGTACCGCAAGGAGATGACCGGGACGCTGGACGACGCGCAGTTGCGCACGCTCGAGGACCGGCTGGGCTACCTGCGGGAGCTGGAGGAGCGGCGGGCCGCGGTGATCGAGTCGATCCGGGCGCAGGGCAAGCTGGACGCCGGGCTGGAGGCGCAGATCCTGGCGGCCGACTCCAAGGCTCGGCTCGAGGACCTCTACCTGCCGTTCAGGCCCAAGCGCCGGACCAAGGCGCAGATCGCCAGGGAGGCCGGGCTCGAGCCGCTGGCCGACCAGCTCATGGCCGATCCGTCGCGTGACCCGCTGGAGGCCGGCGCGGCCTTCGTCGACGCCGGCAAGGGCGTGGCCGACGCGCCGGCGGCGCTGGAAGGCGCGCGGGCGATCCTGGTCGAGCGCTTCGCCGAGGACGCCGACCTCATCGGCGCCTTGCGCGAGCGGATGTGGTCGCGTGGCCGGCTGGTGTCGCGCGTGCGTGACGGCAGGCAGGAGGCCGGGGCCAAGTTCGCCGACTACTTCGACTTCGCCGAGCCGTTCGTGAAGCTGCCCTCGCACCGGATCCTGGCGATGTTCCGCGGCGAGACCGAGGAGGTCCTGGACCTCGCCCTCGACCCGGAGCCGGCGCCGCGGCCAGAGGCGGAGGCGGCCGGCCCGGCGGCGGGAGCGGCGCCGGGGGCCGGCTCGGCGGCGGGCGCCGCGGCGCGGACCGGCTCGGCCCCGGCCGCTCCGAGCGGCTACGAAGTGGAGGTGGCGCGGCGCTTCGGCGTCGCGGACTTCGGCCGGCCAGGCGACCGCTGGTTACTCGAGACGGTGCGTTGGGCCTGGCGCGCGCGCATCCTCGTCCACATCGGCCTCGACCTGCGCGCGCGCCTCTGGCAGGTGGCGGAGGACGAGGCGGTGCGGGTGTTCGCCGCCAACCTCCGCGACCTCCTGCTGGCGGCGCCGGCCGGCACGCGCCCGACCATGGGCCTGGACCCGGGCTTCCGGACCGGGGTCAAGGTCGCGGTGGTCGACGCGACCGGCAAGGTGGTGGCTACCCGGACGATCCATCCGCACCAGCCGCAGCGCCGCTGGGACGAGGCGCTGGAGACCCTGGCGCGGCTGGCGCGCGGCCACCAGGTCGAGCTGATCGCGATCGGCAACGGCACCGCCTCGCGCGAGACCGACCGGCTCGCGGCCGACCTGATCGGCCGGCACCCGGAGTTGCGGCTCACCAAGGTGGTGGTCTCGGAGGCCGGCGCCTCGGTGTATTCCGCTTCCCAGTACGCGTCCCGGGAGCTGCCCCAGCTCGACGTGTCGCTGCGCGGCGCGGTGTCGATCGCGCGGCGCCTGCAGGACCCGCTGGCGGAGCTGGTCAAGATCGACCCGAGGTCGATCGGCGTCGGCCAGTACCAGCACGACCTGTCCCAGAGCAGGCTCTCGCGCTCGCTGGACGCGGTGGTCGAGGACTGCGTCAACGCGGTCGGCGTCGACCTCAACACCGCCTCGGTGCCGCTGCTGGGGCGCGTGTCGGGCATCGGCGGGACGCTCGCGGAGAACATCGTCGCCCACCGCGACGCCAACGGGGCCTTCCGCTCGCGCAAGGCGCTCGGCCAGGTCCCGCGGCTCGGCCCCAAGGCGTTCCAGCAGTGCGCCGGGTTCCTGCGCGTGCGCGGCGGCGACGACCCGCTGGACGCCTCCAGCGTGCACCCGGAGTCCTACCCGGTGGTTCGCCGCATCCTGGAGGCCACCTCCAGCGACGTCGCCTCGCTGATCGGCAACACCGCCGTCCTGCGCTCGCTGCGGCCAGAGCGGTTCGTCGGCGACGGCTTCGGGCTGCCGACCGTGACCGACATCCTGCAGGAGCTGGAGAAGCCGGGCCGCGACCCACGCCCCGCCTTCAGGACGGCGACCTTCACCGAGGGCGTCGACACCCTCGGGGACCTGAAGCCCGGCATGGTCCTGGAGGGTGTGGTGACCAACGTCGCGGCCTTCGGGGCCTTCGTCGACGTCGGTGTCCACTCCGACGGGCTCGTGCACGTCTCGGCGATGTCCAACGTGTTCGTCAAGGACCCGCGCGACGTCGTCAAGCCGGGCGACGTGGTGCGGGTGCGGGTGCTCGGCGTCGACGTCGCCCGCAAGCGCATCTCGCTCAGCCTGCGACTGGACGACGACCCCGCCGGGACCGACCGGCGCCCGCCCTCGCGCCCCGGGCCCCGCGACCGCAAGCGCCCGGCGCGCCCAGCGCCGGCCGGCGCGGCGCCGCAGCGCGAGCGCCCCGCGGCGGTCCCCGACACCGCGCTGGCGGAGGCGCTGCGCCGCGCCGGTCTGGTCGAGTAACGTGGCCGCTCCCAGCGCCCGCCCGAACTGTGACCCGCCGCCGCCGAGAAGGCGATCGAGGCGATGCCCACGATCGTCGACTCGGCCCGCGCCAACCGCGCGTTCCTGTCGCGGGCGGTGCGGTTCCTGGCCGCCGAGGCCGGCATCGGCCAGTTCCTCGACATCGGCACCGGCATCCCGACCAGCCCCAACGTCCACGAGATCGTGCAGGGCATCGCGCCCGGATCGCGTCTGGTCTACGTCGACAACGACCCGATCGTGCTGGTTCACGCCCGCGCGCTGCTGACCAGCACGCCCGAGGGAGTCACCGACTATGTCGACGCGACCTGCGCGACCCTGGCAAGATCCTGAGGGGGCGACCGGGGGCCGCTCAGGATCGCAGCAGGCTGGTCGGCAGGGGCACGTGGCGGGCGCGGAGCCATTCACCGAGCGCCTTGGCCTGCGTGTCGAAGCGGCGTGCCTCGGCGGCGCCCCCGTCGAGCAGGCCGTGCACCACGAAGTTCACCGCCCGCAGGTTGGGGAGCTCGTGGCGGTCGATGCGGAGCCCCGCGGCCTCGGGCGCCAGCGCGCGGAAGCGTTCGGTGGTCATGGTCGCGGCCAGCCAGGGCCAGGCGACCGGGTCGCTGACCCACAGCCCCACGTTCGCGTTGCCGCCCTTGTCCCCCGAGCGGGCGTGCACCAGCCGCCCCAGCGGCCCGTCCACCGTGGGCCCGAAGTCCGCGCGCCGGCCCGCCGGAGCCGGGGCCGGCGCGGACCAGGCGTTCGAGGCCGGGGGCGGTGGCGTGATCGGCTGGCGGCGGCCGTCGGGGTGGACGACGGTATGCCACGGGACCGTCTGCGGGATGAGCGTGGGCCAGTAGGCGCCGAGGGCGGAGCCGGACCCGGGCGCGCCCATGCCGTACATGCCCGGGTAGTTGGCCAGCGCCAGCTCGACCAGCGCCGCGGTGAACGCCCGCCCGGCGCCGGCCTCGTCGCCGTCGACGGACACCTGCAGCAGGCAGGACCCGGCCATCTGCTCCACGGGGTCGCCGGCCGCCACGCCGATGCGCGTGAACCGCAGGTCGGTGATGCCGGGGAGGCCCTCCAGCCGCGCCCGCACCGCCGCCTCGGCCACCTCGGCCTTGTCGTCCAGGTCGAGCCCGGTCAGCACCAGGGTGGCGCCGTTGCGCCAGCCGCCAAGGCCGGTGATGGCCAGCTTGGTGGTCGGCGGCGGCGGCAGCCCGGCGGCGCCGGCGATGCGGACCCGGTCCACCCCGGACCGCTCCAGCCGGACCGTGTCGAGCCGGGCGACCACGTCCGGGTTCAGGTACCCGGGGCCGTCCACCTCGTAGAGGAGCTGGGCGGTGACCGTGTCGACGGTGACGGCGCCGCCGGTGCCGGGGTGCTTGGTGATGACCGACGACCCGTCCCGGTCGATCTCGGCGAGCGGGAACCCGGGGTGGGCGAGGCCGGCGATCTCCCGGAAGCCGGAGAAGTTGCCGCCGGTGGCCTGCGCCCCGCACTCGATCACGTGGCCGGCCACGACCGCGCCGGCAAGCGCGTGGTGGTCGCCGGGAGTCCATCCCCACCACCAGGCGGCGACCCCGCTGACCAGCGAGGCGTCGGCGACCCGGCCGGTCACCACCACGTCGGCTCCGGCCTCCAGGGCCGCCGCGATCCCGAAGCCGCCGAGATAGGCGTTGGCGGTGAGCGGCTGACGGCCCCAGCTCGAAAACGGTGCGCCGGTGTCGAGGTGGGCGAGGTCGTGGCCCGCCGCCAGCAGCTCAGGCACGCGCTCGGTGAGGTCGTCGCCCTCGACGTGGGCGACCGCCAGGTCGACGCCGATTCGTGCCAGCAGCTCGCGGGTCGCCTCGGCCAGCCCGGCGGGGTCCAGCCCGCCGGCGTTCACCACGACTTTGATCCCGCGGTCGGCGATCTGGGCGGCGACCGGTTCGAGCTGGCGGAGGAAGGTGGTGGCGTAACCGCCGCCGGGCCGCCTGGCCCGGACCTTGGCGAGCACCAGCATGGTGACTTCGGCCAGGTAGTCGCCGGTCACCACGTCCACCGGACCGCCGCCGACCATCTCGGCCAGCGCCTCCAGCCGGTCGCCGTAGAACCCCGAGCAGTTGGCGACCCGAACCGGCCGCCTCCCGGTCACGTCCACGCGGTCACTCTACCGCGCCGGAGTGGTGCTGCCCGCAGTGGTCCCGGCCGCCATCGCCCAGCGCCGCCGGCTCGGGGCGACCCTCATCGCCTCGGCCAGGATCGCCGATCGGCCGACCTGACGGCGTTATTTCCGTTGACGGGGCAGGTTGGACTGGGTGACCCTCGCCGGCTGGGCCGGCAGCGACGTTCGGGGCGGGGAGGTGGAGCCTGATGGTGGAGTGGAGCGGCACCGTCCGTAACTGTTCAGGACCCGGCGAGAGCTGGCCGCCTGGGGTCGCCTTCGAGCAGCTGCCGTAGCACGGCCATGGGAACCAGCGACGGCCTTGGCGCGTAGCAGTGACAGTGGACGTCGGCTGGTGCGGTCCAACAACGCCAGCTGTGCGCCACCCTCATCCAGGCCGACGGCGTCGACGTGCTCGGCGTGCTCACTCCTGCCAGTTGCTGCTTGCCGGCGTGGGGCTGGTCGCCGTCCGCGCCGGCCGGCGCGGCATCCTGGCCACTATGATGGTCGCCCTGGTCGCCTTCTGCCTGCTGGCGCTTGCGTCGGTGGGCCTGCTCTACCTACCGGCCGCCGCAGCGCTCGTCATCGCCGTGGTCGCCTGGCGACAAGGCGCTCCGCCCAACGGCTGACCACCAACCCAGCCGGACAAGTGCGGCTAGGGATATGAGGGGACCTGAACAGTTGGAGTCTCCCGCTCTACTACCTGGTCAGGTGCGGAGGAATGCCAGGACGGCCAGGACGCGGCGGTGCTGGTCGGGCGACTCGGGCAGGTGGAGCTTCTGGAAGATCTGGGTGACGTGCGCCTCGACGGTG
>Ga0070698_100004899_pt1 | contig 14692 bp, 13 predicted proteins | sample KBSK1502metaG_FD_65477 | JGI IMG/M metagenome (GOLD analysis project Ga0070698, IMG submission 65477) | Corn, switchgrass and miscanthus rhizosphere microbial communities from Kellogg Biological Station, Michigan, USA - KBS K1-50-2 metaG | ecosystem: Host-associated > Plants > Roots >...
AGGTGGCTCGATCGCTGGTGCACCTGGCCGACGTCGACGACCACGTCGGAGCCGGTGATGCCGGCGAAGACGTCGGACAGCGTGGGCCACATCGGCGCGACCGCGGTGGCCTGCTCGGGGCCGGGCAGCCCGACGACGACCGGCTGGCCGCCGAGGGCGATCTGCGCGTGCTGGGCGACCATCTCGGGCAACAGTCCACGACGGGCGGCCGGCAAGAGCGACATCAGGCCGTAGTCGGGGTCGAGCGCACGGCCGTGCTCGCCCATCACCCGCAAGGCGATGTCACCGCCGAGTGGGTCGGCGTCGACGAGCAGGGTCTGGGCCGGCCACAGGTTGGCCAGCAGCATCGAGGTCGTGGTGGCCCCGGGTGCCCCCTTCGCCGACATCACCGAGATCAGTGCCATGGCCCCTACTTCGTGATCGAGTCGACGACCGGCTCGGTGTCCGCGGGAAGGACCACCAGGGCCAGGTTGCCGGCGGCTGCCAGCGCCGCGACCCGGCCGGCCATCTCGTTGCGGATCAACACGGTCACGTTGGAGACGTCGGCACCGCCACCGCTCGAGACGTCGAGGACGCGCGCTGCCGTCACCACGGAGTCACCGGGCACATAACCCTCGGTGCTGCTCGAGGACGTCGAGTTGCTGACGTAGACGACGCGCACCACGTCACCGACGTCGGGGACGTCAGCGGTACGGCGGGTCGGGTCGACGACGATCCCGACGAGGCCTGCGCCCTCGGGGATGATCGAAGCGGCGCTGAACATCCGCGCGTTGACCAGGGTGCCCTTCGGGATCGTGCCGATGGCCCGGGTGCCGATGAAGCGGTCCTCGAAGGTGTCCTCGAGGACGGAGCCGGAGTCGGCGCTGACCTGCATGGTGGTGAGGTCCTGGGCGGTGATCACGGTGCCGACCGGGATGTCACGTGCGGCCACCAGGACGCCGGTGCGGTCGCCGCTGCGGAACGCGATCAACGCGCTGCCGAGGGCGCCCAGCAGGATCAGCAGCACGGCCAGGGCGGCCAGCGCGGGTCGCCGGTCGCGCCGGGCGACGGGGAGGCGGCCGCGCGCCGGCGCGGTCGTCGTGGTGCTCTGCATTCCCGAGGTCACTTCCTGTTGGGGGCGTGCTGCCAGTGCGCGGTGCCGGCGATGGCGTCGAAGAGCGCCACGAGGGGCTCCTCCCACATCACCATCGGCGTGGAGAACGTGAGCTGGGCCAGGCCCGCGTCGCCCGGCTGCTCGATCCAGTAGTCGACGATCAGGAGCTCCGTGGGCTCCTGCGTCAGGGTCTCGTCGTCGCTGGTGGACCGGCGGACCCGGCGCAGCGCGGGCCCGGCCTCGAAGCCGGCCTTGTCGTAGCGGGCGTCGGCGCTGTCCCTGTCGATGTCGATGAGGTTGGTGGTCAGGTCGTCGAGGTGGCTGCCGCCGACCGGTCGCCCGAGCGGGATCCAGTACGTCGTCACGGTCGCGGTGAGCGGCACCCCCGCGACCTGTCCGAGAGAGACCGCCATCAGCCGACCGTTGGCGGCTGCAGCCTGGGCGCAGGAGACCGACAGCCGCTGGCGGAGGTCGTGCTTGAGGAGGGGCTGGTCGTCGACGCCCTCGAACTGGCGGTCCACCAGACCGCGCACGGCCCGGCGCATCGCCTCGGGGTCGGTCAGCGGGACCAGCCACCAGTCACCGGGTACGACGAGCCCGACGCCGGTCGGCGCCGTGCTCACCTCGCTCACACCAGCTCCACGGTGAGGGACTCGGCAATGGCCTGCGCGTCGGCCTCGAGGAGCTCGCCGAGACTCAGGTGTGGTCCGGCGAAGGCGATGGACAGCGCTTCGACGGCACCGGGGGGGAACACGGTGTATTTGATGTTCTCCTCGACCTCGCCGCCCGGCCGGTCGGCGATGATGTCGCGCTGGACGACGGCCGCCCCGGCCGGGAGCTCGACGAGCTCGACGCTGCGACTGAGCCGCTCCACGTCGGGCGGTGGCGCCGCGTTGCGCGCGATCTCGAGGAGGGTCTCGGCATCGAACCCGATGCCCTCGTCGGGCACGACGAAGTCGACGAGCATCGCGGCACAGAGCACGGGCCGGGCGGGGTCGGGCGCCCACACGGCCACCCCGAGGTGGGGTTCGGCGGTGACCTCGGCCACCACTCCCTTGACGTGCTGCAGCACCTCGGAGCGGTGCGGCTCGCCGTCGTCGAGCAGGCCGATCAGGTGATCGGTCAGCTCGTCGGCGAAGCCCGCTGGGGTCGGTTGGGGCACTGCGTGCCAGGTGCCGGGCGCGCCCAGGTCGTAGGCTTCGATCCGGCCGGTGCGGGATCGTCTGAACAGGCTCATCGCAGCGGGTCCTGGGAGACGTTGAGGTCGAAGTCGGGCGAGTCGAAGACCCCCACGTCGGTCAGCAGCTCCCGGAAGTCGTTGGCGTTGCCGCCCAGGTTGGACAGCACCGCCACCCCGGTGGTGATCGAGGTGTAGCGAATCGCGCCGGAGGTCAGCGGGTGCGCGAGCACCTCCGGATGCAGCGTGCCGCGGAAGGCCGCGCTCTCCAGGAGCTCGGTCTCGCCGTAGAGGGCGGTCAGCCCGTTGCCGCTGAACAGATTGCGGAACGCCGGGCCCAGCCCCGCGCGCGCCGCCGACCAGTTGGCCCCCGAGCGCAGCGCGGTCAGGCCGCTCGCGAAGTCGGCGGGGAGAGACCGGAAGCTGGCCAGGATGTTGCTGCGCGACAGCGCGCCCGCCGCTCGTCCGTCGGCCAGGATGCCGCGTGCCGCGTTGCGACTCAGGCCCGACAGCGACGTGCCGCTGACCAGGCTGCGGAACTCGGTGCCGCCCGCGCCGGCGATCTTGCCGGCGCTGAGTCGCGCAGCTCCCCGCAACCCCGTCGCACTGCCCCTGGCCGCCGCCGAGAAGACCCGGCCCAGCCCGAAGGTGCACAGGCCGACGGCGTCCCACACGACGCTCATCCAGTCGCCGTAGCCGGTCGCCGCCAGCGCGATGTTGCAGATCAGCGAGATGGCGGTGGCGACCAGGGCGATCGTGCCGAGGATGCCGGCCAGGGCCTGGCCGATGATCGGGATCCAGCCGACACACAGCGCGAGGACACCGGCCACCAGGGCGACATAGCTGGCGATCTTCTGGATCGCCTCGACGATCTTGTGGCCCCAGTTGTCCCACCAGGAGTCGTTGAGGTCGCCGCTGTCCTGGACGTCCTTGACCGCGTCGATGGCGGTGCGGGCAGCGTTGTCGCGATCCTCGACAGCGTGCTGCAGCTTGGTGCGAGCGCTGCCCAGGGCAGTGGTGGCGGCGTCGATGTCCTGCTGAGCCGCGTCGTGCTCAGCCGGTGACAGGGCGTCGTTCTGGCGGGTGGTGGCAGCCCGGTGGTTGCTGTCGGCCTGCTGGGCCGCCGTCAGCGCGGCGAGCGAGTCGGCCTGCGCCTGCTCGAGCTTCGGGGCGTACGCCGTGAGCGCGGCGCCCACGCCGGCGTAGCGCTGGTGCGCCCGGCTGATGTCGTCGGCGACCTGCTGGCAGTCGTCGTCGAGGGCGTCGACGGCGTCGGACTCCTGGTCGTCGTTGCCGCCGGCGAGCTGGCGCAGCTTGCCGGCCGCACGCTCGATCGCGTCGGCGACGTCGGTGTAGTGGCGACCCATCCGGGCGACCTCGTAGGGGTCACCCGGCACCGGATCGGAGCCCGCGAGCGGAGACCAGTCGACGGGGCGCGCCATCAGTGCTCGCCCTTCAGCGCCTTGACCAGGTCGTTCTCGACCTGCTCGAACGCCTCACCGACGCCGACCGCGGACTCGCCGAGCTTCGAGATGTTGCCCATCATCTTCTTGCGACGGTCGTCCCAGTTGTGGGCGAAGTCGTGGATGTGGTCGGCGAGGTCGCGATGGCCGACCGCATGTGCTGCGTCGTCGCTGTGCGCGTTGGCGTGCTCGAACTCAAGTGCGACGGCGCGCAAGTCATGCCCGAGATCGAGGAGGAACCCCGTCTGGACCACGAGATCTTCTCGCATGTCCGGCCTTTCCGCCGGACCCCCGTCCGGCCCCGTTCGGTCAATGGCCCGAGATGGACCGCCGGTAGCCTGCGCGCATGAGTGTAAGCCACGGGCCCCGACAGTTCACGGGAGAGGAATCCCGTGCCTGGTGGCCCGTGGCGCGTGGCCTGATCCTGATCGCGGCGTGGCTGGCGCTCTTCCTGCTGTTCGCGCGCACGCTCCCGGCACTGGTGGACTGGGTGTCGGACCAGGCCGACCGGGGCTGGCTGGTCCCGACCCTCGCCGGGTGGGCGCTGTTCGCCGTACCTGCTCTTGTCGGAGCCGCGGTGACGGCACGAGAGACCGGCCGGGGTTTCCTGGGTCGCTGCCTGGTCGCCGTCAGCCTGGTGCCGGCCGTGGCGTTCCTGCCGGGCCGGCTGACCACGACCCGCGAACGCTGGGAACACGTCGCCTCGAGCGGCGGCTTCCACTTCCACCGGGCCGTGCAGTGGACCTTCCTGGGCGAGCTCCTCCTGCTCGTCGTCCTGGCCTTCGTGGTGCTCCGGCGACTGCACGACGGCCGCTCCGGAGGTCGTTGGGCGGCGACCGCGATCCTGCTGCCGCCCCCTCTGATCATGCTGGGAGTCCTGCTCGTCGCGGGCCGCTGACCTGCCGATCCGGTTAAGTTGCTGGGCATGCACGATCGCCGTCGCGAGATCGAAGAGCGCCTGGCCCGGGTGCGGCAGCGCGTCAAGGAAGCCATCCACCGCCCGCTGGCGGACCTGACGCTCGAGGCGTGGCCGGTGCCGCCGTCGCCCGACGGAACCGTCGGCGAGCCGGTGTCGTTCGAGACCGGTCGCGGGGCGTCGTACTCCTCCATCGCCATCGGCCACCGCTGGGGACCGCCCTGGGGAACGACGTGGTTCCGCGTCACCGGGGAGGTGCCGGCCGACGCCGTCGCACCCGAGGTGCGCCTCGACCTGGGCTGGTCCACGACGTCGCCTGGCTTCCAGGCCGAGGCGATGGTCTTCACCCCCGACGGCGGGATCGTCAAGGCGCTCAACCCACTCAACTCATGGCTTCCGGCCGCGCCCGGCCAGCACCTGGAGTGGTACGTCGAAGCAGCATCCAATCCCGACGTCCCCGGCTGGCGCCCGACGACTCTCGGTGACCGGACCACCGCCGGCAGCGACCCGCTCTATCGGATCGCGGTCGCCGAGGTCGCGTCGGTCGACGTCGAGGTGCGCGAGCTGCACTACGACCTGGAGGTCCTGGAAGGGCTGATGCTCTCGCTCGCCGAGGACGACGCCCGGCGGCTCCAGGTCGCCGACGCGATCGACCGCTCGCTCGACCTGCTCGACCTGCAGGCGATCGGCGCCACCGCCTCGGCCGCCAGGACGGTCCTGGCTCCCGTCCTCGCCTCGCCCGCCTCACCCACGGCGCATCGCATCTCGGCGATCGGCCACGCCCACATCGATTCGGCCTGGTTGTGGCCGGTGCGCGAAACGGTCCGCAAGGTGGCCCGCACCGCCGCCAACGTCGTGCACCTGCTGGAGACCACCGACGACCTCGTGCACTGCATGTCCAGTGCGCAGCAGTGGGAGTGGTTGCGCGATGCCCAGCCGGCGCTCTTCTTGCGGGTGCGCACCCAGGTCGACGCCGGTCGTTTCGTGCCTGTCGGCGGCATGTGGGTGGAGTCCGACACCAACATGGTCGGCTCGGAGGCCATGGCCCGGCAGTTCGTGATGGGCAAGCAGTGGATGATCGATGAGCTCGGCGTCGAGCCGCTCGAGGTCTGGCTGCCCGACTCGTTCGGCTATTCGGCCGCGCTGCCGCAGATCGTCGCGCTGGCAGGGTTCCGGTGGTTCCTGACCCAGAAGATCTCGTGGAACACCGTCAACCGGTTCCCGCACCACACCTTCTGGTGGGAGGGCATCGACGGCACCCGCGTCTTCACGCACTTCCCACCCGTCGACACCTACAACAGCACCCTGCGGGGAGCCGAGCTGGCCCGGGCCGCCCGCCAGTTTCGCGAGAAGGGCGTCGCGAGCCGGTCCCTCGCGCCGTTCGGCCACGGCAACGGCGGTGGCGGTCCGACGAGGGAGATGCTCTTCCGGGCCCGTCGTACGGCCTCCCTCGAGGGGTCGGCGCAGGTGACCATCGAGTCGCCGCGGCGCTTCTTCGAGCAGGCGGAGGAGGAGTACGCCGACCGCGCCCCGGTGTGGGCCGGTGAGCTCTACCTGGAGATCCACCGCGGGACCTACACCTCCCAGGCCCGCACCAAGCAGGGGAACCGTCGTTGCGAGGCGATGCTGCGCGAGGTCGAGCTGTGGTGCGCGACGGCGGCGGTGCGCGGAGTTTCACCTTACCCCGTTGAGGAATTGCGTGCCGCCTGGAAGACCGTGCTGCTGCAGCAGTTCCACGACATCCTGCCGGGGTCGTCCATCGCCTGGGTGCATCGGGAGGCGGAGCGGAAACATGCCGAGGTGCTGGCCTCGCTGTCGGGGCTGCTGGAGACCGCGATGAGGGCTCTTGGTTTCGAGACGCCTCGTTCCTCGGCTCCTCAACCAGCGATCAGCACGGGCCGGCTCGCGAACGAGTACGTCGAGGTCACCTTCGACGGGTCGGGCGTGGTGCGGTCGATCCGCGACCTGGTGGCGGACCGCGAGGTGCTGCCGCCGGGCGGTGCCGCCGGCCTGTTGCAGCTGCACCCCGACAACCCCATCCGCTGGGATGCCTGGGACCTCGACCGCTACTACCGGCACGTGGTCTCGGACCTGACGGCCCTCACGTCGGTGTCGACGTCGGAGGATGCCGTCGTCGTGACCCGCTCCTTCGGCGAATCCCTTGCCACGCAACGGTTCTGGCTCGACGGGCGCTCACTCGTGGTGGAGACCGAGGTCGACTGGCACGAGCGCGAGAAGGTGCTCAAGCTCGCCTTCGACGTCGACGTGCACACCGACCATGCGCGCTATGAGACGCAGTTCGGCCACCTGGTCCGGCCCACCCACGAGAACACCTCGTGGGACGCCGCCAGGTTCGAGGTCTGTGCGCACCGATGGGTGGCGGTTGCCGACGCGTCGTACGGCGTGGCGCTCGCCAACGACTCGACGTACGGCCATGACGTCACCCGGCACGTGCGCCCGGGTGGCGGGACGTACTCCCGGGTGCGCGCATCGCTGCTGCGTGCGCCGCGCTATCCGGACCCGGAGACCGACCAGGGCCGGCATGTGTTCCGGCACCAGTTGCTCGTCGGGGCCTCGGTGCTCGACGCCGTGGCCGCCGGCCGGGCGCTGAACCAGCCGGCGGCGGTCGCCGGGATCCCGGTGCCGCCGCTGGTCACGCTCGCGGGACCCGTCGTACTCGAGACCCTGAAGCTCGCGGAGGACGGCTCGGGCGACGTCGTCTGCCGCCTCTATGAGCCGCAGGGCGCCCGGGCCCGAGCCACCCTCTCCACGTCCTTCGAGCACACCGCCGTCGAGGAGGTCGACCTGCTCGAGCGCCCTCTCGCGGGCACCGCTCTCGAGGGCGACCGCCTCACCCTCCGGCCGTTCCAGATCGTCACGCTCAGGTTTTCGCGGTGAGTGGCAGGGTGTTCCCATGACGGTCCCCGAACTGACTCTCAACGACGGCGCCACGATCCCCCAGCTCGGTGTGGGGGTGTTCCTGGTGCCGCCGGACCGGACGGCGGAGATCACCGGGCAGGCGCTCGAGGTGGGCTACCGGCACATCGACACCGCGCAGATGTACCGCAACGAGAAGGGCGTCGGCGAGGCGATCGCCGCCAGCGGGATCCCCCGCGACGAGCTCTACCTCACGAGCAAGCTCAGCAACGCCTTCCACCGGCCCGACGACGCGCGCCGCTCGTTCGACCAGACGCTGGCCAACCTGGGCGTGGACAGCGTCGACCTGTTCCTCATCCACTGGCCGGTCCCGATGCTCTACGACGGCGACTTCGTGTCGACGTGGCGGACCCTGGGCGAGTTCACCGACGACGGCCGCGCCCGCAGCATCGGGGTCTCGAACTTCCAGCCACCGCACCTGGACCGGATCATCAAGGAGACCGGGATGCTGCCTGCGGTGAACCAGATCGAGGTGCACCCCTACTTCGGCAACGAGACCGCCCGGGCCGCCAGCCACGATCACGGCGTGCTCGTCGAGGCGTGGTCGCCGATCGGCCGAGGTGCGGTGCTCACCGACCCGCTGCTCAACGAGATCGGCGCCCGCCACGGCAAGACCGCCTCCCAGGTCGCCCTGCGCTGGCACCTGCAGCGCGGTGACATCGTGTTCCCCAAGTCCATGCACCTGGAGCGGTTGCGGGAGAACTTCGACCTCTTCGACTTCGACCTCAGCCAGGACGAGATCGCCTCGATCACCGCCCTCGACCAGGGCGAAGCGGGCCGTCGAGGGGCACATCCAGACACGCTCGACTGGGTTCCGACGGAGCACTGAGCCATGAGCCCCACGACCGAGAGAGCAGGCACCCGGGCCCGTCCCGAGGACCTCGTCGACATCGCCGCGCTGGTCACGGCGTACTACTCCGAGCATCCGGAGCCCGATGAGCTCGGGCAACGCGTGAGCTTCGGAACCTCGGGTCACCGCGGCTCGGCGTTCACTCTCTCGTTCAACGAGGACCACATCGTCGCGACCAGCCAGGCGATCTGCGAATACCGGGCACAGCAGGGGATCGGCGGGCCGCTGTTCCTGGGCTCCGACACGCACGCGCTGTCGGAGCCGGCCACCGTGTCCGCGCTCGAGGTGCTGGTCGCCAACGACGTCGAGGTGCTGGTCGACTCCCGTGATGGCTACACACCGACCCCGGCGGTGTCGCGGGCGATCCTGGCGCACAACAGCAGGCACGGCTTCGCGGGGAGCGCCACGGCAGACGGCATCGTGGTCACTCCGTCGCACAACCCTCCGGCGGACGGCGGGTTCAAGTACAACCCGCCGGACGGCGGTCCGGCCGGCACCGACATCACCGGCTGGATCCAGGACCGCGCCAACGAACTCCTCGCTGACGGGCTGGTCGGCGTCAAGCGCGTCCCGTTCGCCTCGGCCCGGGCTCAGGTCGGCAGGTTCGACTTCCTGGAAGCCTACGTCTCGGCGCTGCCACAGGTGCTCGACCTCGACGCCATCCGGGACTCCGGCGTACGCATCGGTGCGGACCCGCTCGGCGGAGCCAGCGTCGCCTACTGGGGCGAGATCGCCGACCGGTTCGGCCTCGCGCTGACTGTCGTGAACCCGTACGTCGACAAGACGTTCGGCTTCATGACGCTCGACTGGGACGGCAAGATCCGGATGGACTGCTCCTCGCCCAGCGCGATGGCCTCCCTGCTGGAGCGGCAGCACGACTTCGACGTGGCCACGGGGAACGACACCGACGCCGACCGGCACGGGATCATCACCGCCGACGGCGGGCTGATGAACCCGAACCACTACCTGGCCGTGGCCATCGAGTATCTCTACGTGCACCGCCCGTCCTGGCCTGCCGTAGCGGCGATCGGCAAGACCCTGGTCAGCTCCTCGATGATCGACCGGGTCGCCGCCGACCTGGGCCGCACCCTGCTCGAGGTGCCGGTCGGCTTCAAGTGGTTCGTCCCCGGGCTGCTGGACGGCTCGGTCGCCTTCGGTGGGGAGGAGAGCGCAGGCGCCTCGTTCCTGCAGCGCGACGGTTCGGTGTGGACCACCGACAAGGACGGGATCCTGCTGTGCCTGCTGGCGTCGGAGATCCTCGCGGTCACGGGCAGCACGCCGTCGCAGCTGTACGCCGCGCTCACCGAGCGGCACGGGGCTCCGTCGTACGCCCGGATCGACTCGCCCGCCACCCGGGAGCAGAAGGCGCTGCTCGCCCAGCTCTCCCCCGAGCAGGTGACCGCCTCGTCCCTGGCCGGTGACCCGATCACGGCGAAGCTGACCAGCGCCCCCGGCAACGGCGCCGCGATCGGCGGCCTCAAGGTCACCACCGACGCGGGGTGGTTCGCGGCCCGGCCTTCTGGCACCGAGGACGTCTACAAGCTGTACGCCGAGTCGTTCAGAGGACCCGTGCACCTGGCCGAGATCCAGGCCGAGGCGCAGGCGATCGTCTCGGCGACGCTCGCGTAGGGAGGTCTGGCTCCTAGCGCAGGCTGGAGTAGAGCTCGACGGTCCGCGCGGCGACCGCGTCCCACCCGAACTCCTCCACCGCTCGCGCCCGGCCGGCCAGCCCCATGGTCCGGGCCTGCTCGGGGTCGGCGGCCAGGAGGTTCACGGCCTCGGCGAAGCGCCGCTCGAAGCCGGCCGGATCCTCGGGGGTGAGGTCGACGAGCAGCCCGGTCCGCCCGTCGTCGACGACCTCGGGGATCCCGCCCACCCGACTCGCGACCACCGGCGTCTCGCACGCCATCGCCTCGAGGTTCACGATGCCGAGCGGCTCGTAGACCGACGGGCAGCAGAACGCGAGCGCGTGCGTGAGCACCTGGCGTACGTCGGTCCGCGGCAGCATCTCGCTCACCAGGAACACACCATCGCGGGCCGTCCGGAGGTCCTCGATCAGCTGGTCGGTCTCCGCCTTGAGCTCGGGGGTGTCGGCCGCTCCGGCGAGCAGCACCAGCTGGACGTCGGGGTCCAGCAGCAGTCCGGCTCGCAACAGGTGCGGGACGCCCTTCTGCCGGGTGATCCGCCCGACGAAGGCGACGTACGGCCTGGCCAGATCGACCCCGAGCCGCTCCAGCACGTCGGTCTCCGGGTCGGGCCGGTAGAAGTCCGAGTCGATCCCGTTGTGGATCACGTGCACCCGACCGGCGTCGAGGGAGGGGTACGCGGTGAGCACGTCGGCGCGCATCCCGTGGCTGACGGCGACCACGGCGTCGGCCGACTCGTACGCCGTACGCTCGGCCCACGAGCTGAGCCGGTAGCCGCCACCGAGCTGCTCGGCCTTCCAGGGCCGCTGGGGTTCGAGTGAGTGCGCCGTGGCCACGTGCGGCACGTCGTACAGGAGCTTGCTCCAGTGCCCGGCCATGTTGGCGTACCAGGTGTGCGAGTGCACGAGATCAGCCTGCGACACGGCCGCCGTCATGGAGAGATCCGCCGAGAGGATCCGGAGCGCGGCGTTCCCGCCGGCGAGCCGCGGGTCGTCCTCGGAGTGCGCGGTCGCGCCCTCCCGCGGCTCGCCCATGCACTGCACGTCGACCTCGATCAGCCTGCGCAGCTCGCGGACCAGGAAGTCGACATGGACGCCGGCTCCGCCGTAGACGTCAGGTGGGAACTCCCGGGTGAGGATCGCGACGCGCATGCTTGCGAATCTAGTGGGCGAGACCGGCTCCCGGGCAGGGTCGACAGCGCGCCACATCTCGCTAGTGTCAGAGCCATGGCGAGGGTCCTGGGAATCGTGATGGCCGGCGGGGAAGGCAAGCGGCTGATGCCGCTCACGGAGGACCGCGCCAAACCCGCGGTGCCGTTCGGAGGGTCGTACCGCCTGATCGACTTCGCGCTGTCCAACATCGCGAACGCTGGCTACCTCAACATCGCCGTTCTCACGCAGTACAAGTCGCACTCCCTGGACCGGCACATCGCCCAGACCTGGCGCTTGTCGTCGCTGCTCGGCAACTACGTGGCGCCGGTGCCTGCCCAGCAGCGCCGCGGCCCGAACTGGTACCTCGGCAGTGCGGACGCGATCTACCAGTCGATGAACCTGATCAACGACGAGCGGCCGGACTACATCGTCGTCTTCGGCGCCGACCACGTCTATCGGATGGATGCCTCGCAGATGGTGGAGGCGCACATCGCCACCGGGGCCGGAGTCACGGTCGCGGGCATCCGGGTGCCTCGCAAGGACGCCTGGCAGTTCGGGGTGATCAAGACCGCTGCCGACGGCGTCACGATCGACGAGTTCCTGGAGAAGCCCGCCGAGCCGCCCGGGCTCGTCGACTCGCCCGACGAGTCGTTCGCCTCGATGGGCAACTACGTGTTCACCGCCGACGTGCTGGTCGACGCGCTGGAGCGCGACGCCGCCAACCCCGCGTCCCGCAAGGACATGGGCGGCGACATCATCCCGATGCTGGTCGCCGAGCAGAAGGCGTGCGTCTACGACTTCCAGCGCAACGTGGTCCCCGGATCGACCGATCGCGACCGCGACTACTGGCGCGACGTCGGCACGCTCGACAGCTATCACGAGGCGCACCTCGACCTGGTCTCGGCGCTGCCGATCTTCAACCTCTACAACGACGAGTGGCCGATCTTCACCTCGCACCCCCAGCTGCCGGGCGCGAAGTTCGTCTCCGGCGCGAGCGTCCGCGACTCCATCGTCTGCGCCGGCTCGATCGTCTCCGGCGCCAGCGTGGACACCTCGGTGATCGGCACGCACGCGTTCGTCTCCGACGGGTCTGCCATCCAGAGCAGTGTGCTGCTGGACAACGTCCGGATCGGCCGCGGGGCCGTGATCCGCAACGCCATCATCGACAAGAACGTCGTCGTCCCCGACGGCGCGTTGATCGGGGTCGACCATGCCGAGGACCGCCGCCGCGGTTTCACCGTCAGCGACGGCGGCGTCACGGTCCTGGGCAAGGGCCAGGAAGTCACTCCCTAGACGCCGTAGAGCGATCTCCCCCAGGTGTCGAGGAGGTTGGCGAGGCGGGTGCGCTCGAGCTCGGTCAGCCCGGCGATGAGCCGTTGCTCGTTGGCCAGGTGGGCCTCGAAGGCCCGGTCGATCAGGTCGATTCCGGCCGGGGTCAGTGCGATCAGGCGGCCGCGAGCGTCCGCGTCACTGACCCGCCGGGTCACCAGGCCCCGCTCGGCGAGCCGGTCCACCCGCTTGGAGATGGCGCCGCTGGTGACCATCGTGGTGTCGGCCAGGCCGCCCGGGGTCAGCTCGTACGGCGGGCCCGCGCGGCGCAGGGTGGCCAGCACGTCGAAGTCGCCCTCACCGAGGCCGAACTCCGCGTAGAGCGCCACGAGCTCGTCGGTGATCTGCAGGGACAACCGGTTCAGCCGGCCGATCACGGCCATCGGGGACACATCGAGCCCGGGGCGCTCGGCGTGCCACTGGGCCATGATCCGGCCGACGTGATCGAGTTCTCGCTCCATGACGCTGGAATATATCTTCCTTGGAAAGTATTGTCTCTTCCATGGAAGCAAACTGGCGGGCGCCACTCTTCACCGCGGTCGCTCCGATCGCGTGGGGGTCGACGTACTTCGTCAGCTCCCACTTCCTGCCGACCGACCGGCCGCTGTTCGCCGCCGCGATGCGTGCCCTGCCGGCCGGGCTGTTCCTGCTGGCGATCACCCGCACGCTGCCGCGCGACGACTGGTGGTGGAAGACCGCCGTCCTGGGCCTGCTCAACATCGGACTGTTCTTCCCGCTGATCTTCCTCTCGGCCTTCCACCTACCCGGGGGCATGGCCGCCACCCTCACCGCAACGTCGCCCATCGCGATGATGCTGTTCGCCTGGCTGTTGATCCGCGAGCGCCCGACCGCGCTGGGCATCGCCGGCGCCGTGGTCGGGGCGGCCGGGGTAGCGCTGCTGGTCCTCCGCGCCGGCTTCCAGGTCGACCTGATCGGGGTGGCCGCGAGCCTGGGCGCCGTACTCCTCTCCAGCCTCGGCTACCTGCTGGTCAAGCGCTGGCAGCCGCCGGTCCCGATGCTCACCCTCGTGTCGTGGCAGCTGGTCGCGGGCGGCATCGTGCTGGTGCCCGTCGCCGCCTTCGTCGAAGGCGGTCCCCCGGCTCTCGACGGCCAGGCGGTGTGGGGCTTCCTCTACATCGGCCTGATCGGTACGGCGCTCGCCCACGTCGCCTGGATGACCGGGCTGCGCCGGATGCCTGCAGGCGCGGTCGCGCTGATCGGCCTGCTCAACCCCGTCGCCGGGACGCTGATCGGCGTCGTCCTGGCGCACGAGGCCTTCGGCACTGCCCAGGCGCTGGGCATGATGCTGGTGCTCGGCGGCGTACTCGCCGGACAGCCGGCCGTGCACGAGCTGCTCCGCCCGGCAAGGAAGAATGTGGTCAGTGTCGTCGACCGAGCCTGCGTTCCGACTCCGTGACATCGCGGTCTCGGCGTACGGCCCGACCCTGGTCAGCTCCATCGGCCACGGCGCGGTCATCCCCGTCCTGGCCCTGAGGGCTCGCGACCTCGGTGCCGACGTGGGCACCGCCGCCTTCGTGGTGGCCCTGCTCAGCATCGGCCCCCTCGTCGCGAGCCTGCCGGCCGGCGCGATCGTGGCCCGGATCGGTGAGCGCCGCGCCCTGGTCATCGGCGGTGTCGTCGACGCGGGCGCGATGCTCCTCGCGGCCGCCGCCCACTCGGTCCCGGCCCTGGGGGCAGCAGTCCTGCTGAGCGGGGCGACCTGGACGTTCTTCCTGCTGGCCCGGCAGGGCTACATGATCGACGCGGTGCCGGCCAGCCATCGAGCCCGGGCCCTCTCCGCGCTCGGAGGCAGCATGCGGATCGGCCTGTTCATCGGGCCGCTGCTCGGTGCCGTGCTGATCGGGCTCGCGGGCATCCCCGGTGTCTTCGTGCTGGCCGCGGTCACGTCACTGATCTCCGGGTCGATCGCCCTGACCATGCCCGACATCACCGCCGACACCCGGGCCGCGGCTGCGGATGCCGGCCACCTGTCGGTGTGGTCGGTGATCCGCGCCCACCGCTTCGTGCTGGCCACGATCGGCACCAGCGTGATCGTGCTGGGCGCCTCGCGGGCAGCGCGCTTCACCGTGCTGCCGCTGTGGGCCGACCACATCGGGCTGACCGCCAGCG
>Ga0070698_100004900_pt1 | contig 14688 bp, 9 predicted proteins | sample KBSK1502metaG_FD_65477 | JGI IMG/M metagenome (GOLD analysis project Ga0070698, IMG submission 65477) | Corn, switchgrass and miscanthus rhizosphere microbial communities from Kellogg Biological Station, Michigan, USA - KBS K1-50-2 metaG | ecosystem: Host-associated > Plants > Roots >...
GGCAGCTCCTCGATCGCGGCGTCGATCCGCGACTGCGAAAGCTCGACGTCCTCGAGCTTGCCGGCGAAGTACGCGTCGTAGGCGGACATGTCGAAGTGGCCGTGTCCCGACAGCCCGAAGAGGATGACGCGCTTCTCACCCGCCTCTCGCGCCGCGGCCGCTTCCTCGACGACCGCCCGCAGCGCGTGCGCCGACTCCGGAGCGGGGAGGAAGCCCTCGGTCCGCGCGAACCGCACGGCCTCGGCGAACACTTCGTTCTGCTTGTAGGCGCGCGGCTCGACGACCTTGCGATCGACCAGCGCGCACAGCGACGGCGCGTCGCCGTGATAGCGCAGCCCGCCGGCGTGAATCCGGTCGGGGATGAAGCTGTGTCCCAGCGTGAACATCTTCACGACAGGGCCCATGCCGACCGCGTCGCCGAAGTCGTACGCGTAGACGCCGCGCGTCAGCGTTGGGCACGCTGCGGGCTCGGCGGCGACGAACCGCGTGTGTGGCATCCGGCCCTTCAGCCGGTCGCCGATGAATGGATATGTGAGGCCGGCGAAGTTGGAACCGCCACCGACGCACGCGATGACCACGTCTGGATACTCGCCGGCCATCTCCATCTGCTTCCGAGCCTCGAGGCCCATCACCGTCTGGTGCAGCAGCACATGGTTGACCACAGAGCCGAGGGAGTACTTGGCGTCGTCGTGGGTCGCAGCGTCTTCGACCGCCTCCGAGATGGCGACGCCGAGGCTGCCTGGTGAGTCGGGGTCGCCGGCCAGGATGCCGCGACCGGCGTTGGTGAGGTTGCTCGGGGAGGCGTAGACCTTTGCGCCCCAGGTCTCCATCATCGCCCGGCGGTACGGCTTCTGCTCGTACGAGACCTTGACCATGTAGACGGTGACCTCGAGGCCGAACAGCGCGCCCGCGAACGCGAGCGCCGAGCCCCACTGACCGGCGCCGGTCTCAGTCGTGAGCCGCTTCACCCCTTCTTTGGCGTTGTAGTAAGCCTGCGGCACCGCCGTGTTCGGTTTGTGCGAGCCCGCCGGCGAGACCCCCTCGTACTTGAAGTAGATGTGCGGCGGCGTGTCCAGCGCCTTCTCGAGCCGGTCCGCCCGGTAGAGCGGGCTCGGCCGCCAGATCCGGTAGATCTCGCGCACCTGGTCCGGGATCTCGATCCACGGCTCGGCCGAGACCTCCTGGGCGATGATCGCCTGGGGAAAGATGGGGGCCAGGTCGGCGGGTCCCATCGGCTGCAGGGTCGCCGGATGCAGGTACGGGGCCGGCGGCGCCGGCATGTCCGGCAGGATGTTGTACCAGCGCTCGGGAATGTCGTTTTCGTCGAGTTGGATCTTCTTGCTCACGTTCCAGCCTCCAGCGAATCCGGTCGGAAGGCGCCCGGCTTGAAAGCGTAGCCGCTAGGCGATTGGAACGAAAATTGAGACTCGGCTGAGACTGACCGCCGACAAGGCGGCGAGCAGAATTGCCGCGTGGCCGAAGGGATCGACCTCGAGAAGTACACCGAATGGTTCGTGTGGGCGCGCGGCAGCCTCGCCCGCGAGCTCGACGCGACTCACGCCGCCGCCGAGGCCGCCTACCGGACGGCCGGGCGGGGCGGCTCCGACGACGACGCGCATGCAGCCGCCGAGGCCGCGGGTCCCGAACCTGTCGCCCTCGACCCGGAGACGATGGCGCTGGCCGAGTGGGCCGCCTGGGCGCTGTCGACCGGCCGGTTCAGCCCCGACCAGGGCCTGGTCGTCGCGAGGCACGCCCTCGCGGCCGTCGAGGCGAGCCACGACCTCGACGCGACCATCAGCGACGTGATGTCGGTGGCCCCACCGATCCGGGGCGGGACGGCTGCGACCATGCGCTCGTCGAATCGGAGCACGGCGATCGTCGTTGGGGTCGTGGCCGGGCTGCTGGTCCTTGGTGGCGCGACCGCGGGCGTCATCACCCTCATCAGCAGCCAGGGCAGCACGCCTCCAACGGGGAAGCCGGGGCTCAACGCGTCGATCTCCGCGACCCTCTTGCCGTCAGGGTCGGCCGTCATCGCCGCGTCGGGTCTTCCTCCGACCACGACCGTCTACCTGTTCGTCGACCGGGAGATGGTGATGATGGGGCAGACAGACTCCTCCGGATCGCTGCAGGCGACGGTCCCGGTTCCCATCGGTGGGCACAGCGTTGCGGTGTGCCTGGACCAGCAGCAGCTTCAGTGTCCGGCTTCGACCTTCATTTCCCGCGACCAATGAGAACGGCCTTGCTCCCCAGCCCTTTGCGCCGCCTCGCCTGGAACGGCGAGGGGTGGGTGTCGCCCGACCAGGCCGTCACTGCCCCCGAAGACGATCTGCTGCCGCAGTGGCTCGCGTGGGCGGCGACCCAGTACCTGCAGCCTCGCCAGGCGGAGGCGGCGCAGGCCGCGGTCCGCCTCCTGAGGACGGGAGCAAGCTCGCAGGCGGCGATGGCGGCCGGGATGATCGCCGGTCTGCGCGGGAACTGGGAGCACGTCCGCCAGCTGACGGCGGAGGAGACGTGGATCCAGTCGGTGATCGACGACCTCAAGCGCATGGACGCGCCGGCCGATCTTGTCGAGCGGTACCAGAAGCGACTCGCCGCGGTGAGCTCCTCAATCAGCTCCTACAGCAACCCAACCGCCGCGGTCGACGCCGCGCAGCTGTCCCGCGCTCGTCTTGCTGAAGCGCTGCGACAGCCGGCCGGCGCTGCGGCTCAAGCAGCCAAGCCGCCGCCGCCTCCGGCTCGCTCGATCTCGCTTCGCGACCTGTTCGCAGAGAACTCGGTGCTCGTGCTCGCGGCGATTGGCGCCTTCCTGCTCGTGGTCGCGACCGTGCTCTTCGAGCTCTACGGCACGACCGGGCTCGGCGGCGGAGTCCGCCTCGGCGCGGTCGTGGTCCTGAACATCATCTTCGCGGCGGCCGGGTACCTCGCGCGTCGCCGCAAGGGCCTCGAGGCTGTCGGCCAGATCTACATCGCGCTCGCCGCGGTGCTCCTGCCGCTCGTCGGCGTCGCGGCGTGGACGTTTCTCGACCTCGGCGCCCGCGGCATCGCCGTCTACCAGGCGGTCGCCGTCACGGCCGCGGCCTGCGCCGTGGTCTACGGCGCGCTCGCGATCCGCCTCGACCTGCGGGCGTACGGCGAGATCACCGGTGTCGCGATCCTCGTGACCGTCGTCAGCGTCTCGCGTTGGGCCGGAGGCGAGTACTGGCTGGCGGCTGGGATCGCCGTCGGGCCGCTGGTCTACGCGGTGTGGGAGCGCGCTCTCCAGGCGCGCGTCTTCAACCACTTCCAGTGGTTCGCCCACGCGACCGCTGTCGTCGCACTGGGCGCCGCCGCGCCACACGAGCCCAGCGGCTGGCTCTGGACGGCGACTCTCGGCACGCTCGCGTTCTCCTACCTGGCCTGGCAGGCGATCTCCCCCGACCGCTACCGCGCCTGGATCGGCGAGGCGGCCGCCATCTTCGCCGCCACCGCGGCGTCGGTGGCGATCGGGGTAGGGGCCGGGCATTTCGTCCTGCCGATCCTCGTCGCCATCCCGCTTCTCGCCCTGGGCCGCGAACCCGAGCTGTTCGGAGTCGTGGGCCGGCTTTACCGCCCGCACGTTGCGCACCTCCACGTCGCGGTCGTTCTTGCTCTCGCGCTCGCGGCGTGGGAGTACAGCCTCGGCGGATCGCGGTCGCTCGCGGCCGGGCTGGTGATCGCGACCGGGCTTTACGCGGTCGACTACTACCTCGGCTCCACCGAGATCACGGGCTACGCGCTGCGCGCGACCTTCCTCCTGGCCCTCGTCGCTTTCGGCCGCGCGCTGGGGCTCGGCTCGTGGACGGCGACGCTGGCCGCGGTCGCGCTCATCGCCTACGCGGTGCCGTTCGCGCGGGCGAGCCTGGCGCCGCTGCGCCCATTCGCGTCGCTCTTCTTCTACGCCGGCCTGGTCGTCGTCGTAGCGAACCTGGTCGACGCGCAGATCGGCGCTGGGCGTTGGGAGATCGCGGGCGCGCTGGTCGTCTCGGCGGTCGGCTTCGGCGCGGCCGCGGAGCTCGGGGCGGTGCGCTTCAGCCCGATCGCCGCCCGCGGCTTGTTCTCCCTGGCCTGGTTCGCTGGAGTCGACGCCCTCAACGCGGCCGGTTGGCGCGGGCCCTTTGATGCCCTGCTCGCCCTCTTCTACGTCGCGCTTGGACAGGCCCGGCGGCTGGCGCGGCACTCGGTCGCGACCGCCTCGCGACGTTGGTTCGTCCACGCCGCGGCGCTGGTCGCGCTGGTGCTCTGCTTCACAGGTTCGCAGGATGAGATCTGGTGGCGGCTGGCCGCGGCGTTCGCCGGGCTGACGGTGGCGTACTGGTGGCTGGCGCTGGTCCGCGACGAGGTGGAGCTGCCGTGGGTCGCGTGGTCGGCGCTTGCGGCGGCGGCGCTCAGCATCGCGATGGCGATCGTTCCCGAGGCGTGGCAAGGTGCGGCTGTCGCGGGCGAAGCGGTCGCCCTGACAGGCGCCTGGTTCGCGGTGCGACCGGCGCTGCGCCGCAAGCCGCTCGAGACCGGCGCGATCGTCGCACTCGGCATCCTCGCCGCGACAGGCCTGTCCCTGACCTTGCGCGAAAACGTTCCGACCTGGCAGCAGGCGGCAGCGAGCGTTCTCGTCGCGGGGTTCCTCTTCGCGTGGTCTCTCATCGGGGCGGAAGCGCCGCTTCCCGCGTGGCGTCCCTACGAGCGGTCGGCCGCGTCGTTCTTCGCCGCGACCGGGGTGCTCCTCGGCGGCGCCGTGCTGCAGCTCGACGCCGGTGTCATCGGTCTTGTGGTCGTCGCGGTCGCCGCGCTTCACGGCGAGTGGGCGCTCCGCGCGCGCAACCAGGTCGAGCACTGGTACGCGCTGGCCGCGATGCTGGCGACGGCGCTCGTCATCTACTTCTGGCCGTACGCGCACCGGCCCGCGGCGCTGGCCGCAATCGAGTTCGTCGCCCTCGCCGCGATCACCGCGCGCGCGGCGATCGGCACCCGGCGCTGGTACCTCGCCTATCCCGCGGTTCTGCTACTGGCCCCCGCGCTCCACGTCGCGTACATCGCGGCCGGCGTCGACAACCACGTCTCCGAGGAGATCGCCTTCGCCAGCCTCGCCTGGATCGCGGGCTTCGTCGGGCTTGCGATTCGCACCCGGTACTCGGACCGCTGGGCGTGGTCGGTCGAGGCAGCCGCCGCCACCATCGCCGCCGGCGCGCTGATCGCGATGTCCAGCTACAACGACGCAGATCCCGCCGGCATCGCGCTGCTGGCTTACGGGCCGCTGATCTACGCGTCGGCGATGCAGGACCGGCAGCGGTGGGTGCTTCCCTTCGCGCCCGCGACGGCCCTGGCAGGCGCGGTGGTCCTGCTGGCGTCACGGAACGCAGACACGATCCTGTACGCGGCGGCGCTCGGCGTCATCGGCCTGCTGATGTGGCTTCTCGGCCGCACCGCGTTCGAGTGGCTCGCGCGCCATCCCGTCGTCGACATGCACCGCTACCTTGGCGCCGGCATGCTCGTCGCCTCGGCCGCTTCGGGCTTTTTCTTCCCGCAGAACACGGGCCGTCTGAGCCTGGGCGCCGGCCTCGCGACATTCGCCTTGTTGATCACCGCCACGGTGTTGTGGCTCGACGGCGAGACCTACGGATTTCGGCCCAACCGCTACGCGGCGATCGTCGCCGCCTGCAGCGCTCTCTACTTCGTGGTCAGGTTTGCCAACCTCGACTCGTGGGAGCTCGTCGGCCCCGGAGTCGGCTTCATCGCCAGCGGGATCATCCTGCGTGACGACGCCAGGCTGCAGACCGACGTCTGGGTGCGCAGGCTGCTCGTCGCCGGCGGTCTCGCGCTGGCGATGGGGTGGGCGGGGACCCTGACCGTGGAAGGCGACGTCTGGTGGCTGATCGTTCTGCTCATCGAAGGCGCGGTGGCGGTCGCCGCCGGCTTGAGCCTGCGCAGCCAGACACTGCTCGCAGGAGGCGGCATCGCGATCGCGCTTGCGTCACTGCGGGCGATGCTTCTGATCGCCCAGGCCGGCTACCTGTTCGTGGCCTTCGCGATCGTCGCCCTCGTGCTCCTGTCGGTGGCGACGGCGCTGGCTCTGGGCCGCGAGCGATACCTCTCGAGCTCGAGCCGCCTGCGCGAGCAGCTCTCCCACTGGGACTGAGCGCGCCCTCGCGCGCGTGCGTCTACTAACTAGTGCCTTAACTAGTGCCGGCGCTCAGGCCGGGCCGAACCTGGCCTTCTCGCCGCGCTATTGACGGCCCGCCGGGGCTGTGCTAAGCCAGCAGGCGAGGAAGCCGCGGTCTGGGTGCCCGCCCAAAGCCCCGCTTGTCACGCCGTTCGCGATGAATCCAATCAGCGCGCGCGTGACCGGGAGGTGAAGAGATGGCGACAAGAGAACGGTCGCGTGCCCGGCGGAAGAAGACCGGCCGGGACGACGGCGCCGAACCGGAATCTGTCAACGTCCTGAATCCTTTCAAGAAACACCACAAGGTCTATGTCCGGCGCGACATATGGTGTCTGGAAACGGCGACGACATGGGACCAGACCTCGCTCGATTACGCGGAGGCCGTGGCCGACATGCAGTCGCGGCTCGAAAGCGACCCCACCAGCTGGAAGTTCCAGGCGGGAATTCATGGCAGCTACGATCCAACCCCACCTGGAGCGGCATGGAACCAGTGCCAGCATCGGAGCTGGTACTTCCTGTCGTGGCACCGAATGTACCTGTACTGGTTCGAGCGAATCGTCCGCGCCACGGTGATAAAGCTCAAGGGCCCTTCGCACAAGGACTGGGCGCTGCCGTACTGGAATTACAGCAAGGGATTCCCGGACACCACGCTTCCCCCCGCCTTCCGCCAGCCGAACCTGCCCGGCGGCGCGGTCAACCCGTTGTTAGTGCCCGACCCCGGGCGCAACACGAATCCCGCTCCGGGCATCAACGGCGGCGCTCAGCTGCCGGCCTCGGCGACCTCTTTTGCGGTGGCATTCGCGGACACCAACTTCACACCACTGCCCTACCCCGGATTCGGCGGCGGTCAGTCACCCCCCGTGCACTTCGGCGCGGCGACCGGCGACCTGGAGAGCGTCCCGCACAACGTGATCCACGGTCTGGTGGGAGGGTTCGGCCTGATGGGTGACGCCAACACTGCGGCGCTCGATCCGATCTTCTGGCTGCACCACGCCAACATCGACCGTCTGTGGAGCCACTGGCTGGAGCAGGGTGGTGGCAGGGCCGACCCGAGCGATCCCGCCTGGCTGACCGCGCCGTTCACGTTCTACGATGAAACCGGCGCGACGGTGACGATGAAGTCGCAGGACGTCCTCGACACCGTCACCCAGCTCGAATACAGGTATGAAGACGAGCCGCCGCCTGTGGTCTTTCCGCCGATCTGGGTCGTCGAGAGGCGACTGAGACCCGTGCCCGAGCCGGACGTCCTGGCGGAAAGCGACAAGCCCATCGAGCTCATGGGCCCGGCCGCGGCTTCGCTCGTCTTGCCGCCGGCGCAGTGGCGGCTCCTCGAGGACCTGGACCCGACCCGGGACAAGAACCGGACGATCCAGCTCTGGGTCGAAGGGATCGAGTACACCGAGAACCCCGGAGTCGTCTATGAGATCTTCTTGAACCTGCCAGAGCACGCCACCGAGGAAGACAGGTACCTCTACCAGGTCGGCCTCGTGACGTTTTTCGGTGCGGGGCACCAGCACCATGGCGGCATGGCGCAGATGGAGGAGACGGGCCTGACCGAAGTATTCAACCTGACGAACCTGATCATGCGGATGAAAGAGAACACGAAGTTTGAGGAGCGCAGGCTCGACTTCTCATTCGAACCGCTTGGCCTGCAGCCGCCACCGCATGAAGGTGTCACCGTCCGTGCAGAGGTCAAGCCGGCGGCCAGGGCAACCATTCGCCGTCTGCGAGTCACAGCGACATAGACCATTTGGCGCCGCCTACGCGACACGATTTTTCTTGGAGGTCACGCGCAGCATGGCAACAGCAGGTACGACCCGCAGCGCGGAAGCGGTGGACCAGGTCTTCACGTTCACGAGCTCGGACACCATCGACTACACCAACCCGAGCGGGGCGTCACAGGTCGCCGACACGCTCGACATCGACCTGAACAAGGACTCTCTTCTGCTCGTCTCCTACAGCGTCCGCGCGAGCCTGACGCCGCGAACGTCGACCCAGGTCCCGATGGTATTCGTGAGATGCCAGGTCGATGGCGCGCCATGCGAACCCGACAACAACGACATCGTCTGGCTCATCCCGGAGTTCTGCTGTGACGCCCGGACCTTCACGTGGGTGTTCCCGAAGGCGACGAAGGGCATGCACGCGGTGAGCATCTTGTGGGGGATGGGGAACCCGACGGCGGCGCACTTCACCTTGCGGTCGCTGGTGGTCCAGGCCGCGAGAGTGTGAGGGCTGAAAGCCCAACGGTGCTTAACAGAGGCTTAACACTACGATCGGCTGCAGGTCATGCGGCGAGGAGCGCGGGGGTCGGGACTGCCTGTGAATCCTGCGCGTGTGCGCGAGGCAAGGCGGGAGGCAGGACTCAGCCTTGCGCAGGTGGCCGGGGACGAGGTTTCGCGGACGTTCATCCACTTCGTCGAACAGGGCCGCTCCCGTCCGTCGCAGAGCGTGCTCGCGCTCATCGCGCGCCGGACCGGAAAGCCGGTCGCCTTCTTCCTCAACGGGAATTCACATGAGGAGCAGGGTTCGGAGCTGGCCGAAGAGCTCACGCGGGTCGCCGGCAGCGTGCGCCGTTTTGCCGCCCGGCCAGGTCTCACCGCAGGCGAGCGCGAGGCGATGAAGCTTCTGGAAACCACACTCCAGCACGGCGCGCGGGTCACCCGGGCGATCGAGAAAACCACCGCCGGCTGAGCTAAGCGGCGCGGCTGATACCGAAATTGGGACAGGTCTGAGACTGACTTAGCGCTCGCTCGGGCCCAGCATCGGGCCCATGAAGATCGCGCTGATTGCGTTGAGCGGCGTCCGGGCCTACAACGAGGAGTTGACCAGGCTGGGCATGACCCTGCCGGGCTTTGTCGAGCGCAGCAAGGTCATCGCCTCGCTGCCCAGCCTTTCCCTGCTGACCATCGCCGGGGTCACGCCTCTGCGCTTCGACATCGAGTACTACGAGGTCGCCGACCTCCGCAACCTCGACCGCCTCCCGGACTGCGACCTGGCGGCCCTGGCCACCTTCACCGCCCAGGCGAAGGACGCCTACGAGATCAGCCGGCGCTACCGCGAAGCCGGGATCAAGACCGTGATCGGCGGACTTCACGCCACCGCCGTCCCCCAGGAGGCCGCGCAGCACTGCGACGCCGTCGTGGTGGGGGAGGGCGAGCTCGTGTGGCCGCGCTTGCTCGGGGACTTCGAGGCCGGGCGCATGCAGCGCGTGTATCACTCGACCGGCGTCGAGTTCAGCCTCGACGACGCGCCGATGCCGCGATTCGAGCTCCTCGATCCCGAGCGCTACAACCGCCTGACCGTCCAGACTCAACGGGGCTGCCCGTGGCGCTGCGACTTCTGCGCGAGCTCTATCACCCTGACCCCGAAGTACAAGGTCAAGCCCGTCGCCAAGGTGATCGCGGAGATCCAGGCGATCAAGTCGATCTGGCCGTCGCCCTTCATCGAGTTCGCCGACGACAACACGTTCGTCAACAAACGGCACGCCCGCGAGCTGATGCGCGCGCTGGAGAAGGAGCACGTGCCCTGGTTCACCGAGACGGACATCTCGGTCGCCGACGACCCAGAGCTGCTGCGCATGATGCGCGAGGCAGGCTGCCGGCAGATCCTGATCGGCCTCGAGAGCCCGACCGCTTCCGGCCTCGATGGAGTCGAGCTCAGGACCAACTGGAAGCTCCGCCGCCTGGGCTCGTACGAGGAAGCGATTCAGAGGATCCAGTCACACGGCATCGCCGTCAACGGGTGCTTCACGCTGGGCCTGGACGGCGACGGGTCCGATGTCTTCGACGCCATCTACAAGTTCGTCGACGACAGCGGCCTGCAGCAGGTCCAGATCACCGTCATGACCGCGTTCCCGGGCACGCCGCTCTACCGCCGCCTGAAGAACGAGGGCAGGCTCATCGAGGAGACGGCCTGGGAGAAGTGCACGCTGTTCGACGTCAACATCACCCCGCGGCAGATGTCGCCGCGGCAGCTCGAGGTGGGCCTGATCGAGCTCGGCAAGCGGCTCTACTCGGAAGATGCAAAGCGCCGGCGCAACCACAACTTCCGACGGCAGATGCGCGGCCAGAGGCTGCGGCGTGCGAGCTAGGGTCGTCCGCCTGGCGGTGACGAGCGTGATCGCCCTCGGCGTCATCTTCGGGTTGTGGTCCGCCGCCCGGCCGGGAGGCACGGGGGCCGGAGCCGCGCTTGGGGCCGGCTGGGCGCTGATGCCCGCGACGCTGCTCCTCATGCTGCGCGCGCCTCGGGCGAGGTTCGCGCTCGTCGTGCCCGCGACCCTGGTCACCGCCGCCCTGGCGGACATCACCGTCGCAGTCCGCGAGCCAGGCTGGGCCATGATCGCGTTGGGAGTCCTGCTCGGGGGAGTCCTGGGCGCGTGGTTCTGGTTCCGGCTCCTGCCCGTGCCCCGGCCGCTTCGGGATCCGTTCGGCCCCGGGCGGTGGGCGCTGATCGCTGTGCACGTCGGCCTGATCGTGGCCGGCATCGTCGTGGTCGCTCTCTCGGCGCTCTGAAAAATCGGTTCTTGACAAGCCCAGCACTCACGCTGATAATCCGGTAAGCGCTTACCGGTAAGCGCTTACAGCAAGGCGAAGCGTGGTGGGGCGACCGGGAGCCGGCGGGCGGGAGCTGGAGCGCGCGGTGGCACAGGCCCAGAAACCCAGGAAGAAATCCAAGAACGCGAAGGCCGGGGCCAAGGCGACGCTCACGATCTACGACGTCGCGACCCAGGCGGGTGTCTCCATCGCCTCCGTGTCGCGTGTCCTCAACCGCCTGGGCAGCCCCCGCGCGGCCACCCGCGAGCGTGTGATGCAGGCCGTCGCCGAGCTTGGCTTCGTCCCCGACGGCGCGGCCCGCGCCCTCTCCAACGGCCTCAAGGAGGTCGTCGGCGTCGTCTTCCGCCGCGGCGACGAGACCCGCTTCGAGGACGAGGACGAGAGCCTGCTCTTCATCGACGTGATCAACCGCGGCATCGACGTGGCCGCGCAGCGCCGCGGCTTTGACGTGCTGATCAGCTCGGTCGGCTTCACCGACGAGAACGTGTCCGGCCGGATCGCGGCGGTGGCGGGTAAGGCCGACGGCCTGATCCTCCACGATCGCATGCTCGCGGCCGGCAGCATCACGCGCATGGCCGCGACGGTCCCGGTGGTCACGCTTGCCGGCAGCCCATCGCGCGGGGCCATGAACGTGCGCTGCGACAACGAGGCGGGGATGCGGGCGCTCGTCCGCCACCTGGCGGTCGACCACGGCTACAAAGCGCTCGGCTACGTCGCGGGCCGTTCCGACAGCCCCGACAACCGCGCCCGGGCGCGCGTGTTCGAAGCCGAGGCGCGTGCCGCCGGCGTCGAGATCCTTGCCGGCCCGGACTGGCAGGGCGACTACAGCGCCGCCGGCGGCGCGAACGTGATCAACACCCTGCTCGAGAAGGGGACGAAGCTCCCCCGCGCGATCGTCTGCGCCAACGACCAGACCGCGCTCGGCGTGATGCACGCGCTGGCGCGGAAGGGGATCAAGGTCCCTGAGGGGGTCGCGGTCACCGGGTTCGACGACGTGCCGGTGGCGCGCCACCTCCACCCGCCGCTGACGACCGTGCGCCAGCCGATGCTCGAGCTTGGCGCGATGGCGTTCGACGTCCTCTATTCGAGGATCAGCACCGGAAAGGGAGAGTCGGAGGTCGTGCTCCCGGTGCAGCTCATCGTCCGCGAGAGCTGCGGCTGCAGATGAGCGCGCTTCTGCGACGGCTCGGCGTCTACCTCCTCGCGGCGTGGGTCGCGATCACGGTCAGCTTCCTTCTGCCGCGGGTCGTCCCCGGGAACCCGGTCGCGGTTGCGGTGGCTCGCGCGTCCGCTTCCGGCGACTGCAACGAGAAATGCGTGGCGGCCGTCGAGGCTCAGCTTGGCTACAACGTCCACACGAGCATGTGGGACCAGTACGTCCAGTACCTCGGCGCCCTCGCCCACGGCGACCTCGGCCACTCGTGGTCCGAGAACGCCCCGGTGGGCAGCCTCATCCTGTCCTACCTGCCCTGGACGATCGTCCTTCTCGCCATCGCAACCACGCTGAGCTTTCTCGGTGGGAGCGTCGTGGGAACGCTGATTGCGTGGCGGCGCGGCTCGTGGACCGACTGGCTGATCCCCTTCGCGACCTTCTTCCAGGCGCTGCCCTACTTCTTCCTGGGCATCGTCCTGGTCCTGATCTTCGGCCAGACCGGGACGCTGCTGAAGTGGTTTCCGAGCCTGTTCGGCTGGGACATCTACACGACCACGCCCGGCTTCAACCTCCCATACATCCAGAGCGTCGTGAGTCATGCCATCCTGCCGGCCGCGACCGTGATCCTCGCGTCGATGGCCGGATTCATCCTCTCGATCCGCAACCAGGTGATCACCACGATGGACGAGGACTTCGTCGTCGTCGCGCAGGCCAAGGGCCTGCCGGGTCGAACGGTGATCTGGTACGCCGTCCGCAACGCGCTCCTCCCGGTCGTCGCCAACTTCACGATCGCCATCAGCCTGATCGTCGGAGGACAGATCCTCGTCGAGATCGTCTTCAACTACCCAGGCATCGGCTTCCACCTGTACGACGCGCTGGGCAAGCTCGACTACCCGCTTGTGCAGGGCGTGTTCGTGGTGCTCACTCTCGTGGTGCTGGCCGCGAACCTGGTCGCTGACGCGATCTACGTCGCGATCGATCCGCGGGCGAGGCAGGCGGCATGACGATCGACAGCACGACGATCACGCAGACCACGGCGCCGCTTCGCCGAGCGCGTGTCCTGCGGCTGCCGCGTTCGCCGAAGGTCATCGCGGGGCTCGTGATCCTCGGCGTGTTCACGGTCGTGGCGCTCATCGGTCGCTTCTTCGAGCCCTACTCGCCCAACCAGACGGATACGCAGAACTGGGTCCAGCACGTGCTCGTGCCGGGCACCGGTGAGGGCACGGGATTCCCGGCCAACTACTACCCGCTGCCCCTGCCGCCCTCCGCGGCGCACCTGCTCGGGACGACCGTGTTCGCCCAGGACGTCTGGTCGCAGCTGCTCGCCTCGACGCAGGCGACGATGTTCGTCGGCCTCATCGCGGCGGTGATCGCGACCGTGCTCTCGATCATCTTCGGCGTCACCGCGGGCTACATCGGCGGCACGACCGACGAGGGCCTCTCGCTGATCGCCAACGTGTCCCTGGCGATTCCCGGCCTTCCGCTGCTCATCGTCCTCGCCGATTACGTGCCGTCGGCCGGATCGAGCCTGATCATCGTCGCCGCGATCATCGCCGTGACGACGTGGGCGTACACGGCCCGCACCCTCCGCGCCCAGACGCTGTCGCTCCGCAACCGCGACTTCATCGAGGCCTCGCGGGTTTCCGGCGAGGGACGGCTCCGGATCATCGGCGTCGAGATCCTGCCCAACTTGATCCCGATCGTCGCCGCGTCCTTTCTCTTCACGACGCTCTCCGGGATCTACGCCTACGTCGCCATCTCCTTCCTCGGCCTCGCGGGCTCCCCGACCGGGTCGCCGGCCGGTCTGTGGAACTGGGGCGAGATGCTCCGCGAGGGTTTTGCCAACAACGCCGTGCGCGGCGGCTGGTGGTGGTGGTGGGCGCCGCCCGGGATCTGCGTCGCGCTTCTCGGCACCGGCCTGGCGCTCGTGAACTTCGGGATCGACGAGTTCATCAACCCCAGGCTGCGCACCTCGGGACTGTCCGCGAAAGCGGCGCGCAAGGCGGGCGCGCACGTGAGCACGACGCTGGGGCTGACGCCTGTGACGCGCAAGCCAGCCGACGGCGCGGCCAGCACCGCGGCGAGCACGCCTGACGCCGTCCTCGAGATCCGCGGGCTGTCGGTCGACTACGGATTTGGCGACGAGGCGGTCCACGCGGTGTCCGACTGCAACCTGGTGCTGCGCCGAGGTCGCGTGCTCGGCCTGGCGGGCGAAAGCGGCAGCGGCAAGACGACGCTGGCGCTCGCGGCGATCCGGCTTCTCCGCGCGCCGGCAGTCATCACGAAAGGCCAGGTGCTCTTCCACTCGAAGCCGTTCACGGAGGACGGCCCGAGGGCGACGATCGACCTGGTGGCGGCGGGGCCGCACCAGATGCGTGAGGTGCGCTGGTCGGAGATCGCCGTCGTGCTGCAGAGCTCGCTCAACGCGCTGAACCCCGTCATCACCATCGGAGCGCAGTTCGAGGACATGCTGCGCGTCCACCGGCCGCAGCTGGATCGCGACGAGCGGCATGCGCGAGCCGTGGAGCTGGTGGAGATGGTCGGCATGAACGGCGACCGCCTCCGGAGCTACCCACACGAGCTGTCGGGAGGCATGCGGCAGCGGTCGATGATCGCGATGGCGCTGGCGCTCGAGCCGCAGGTGATGATCCTCGATGAACCGACCACAGCGCTCGACGTGGTCACGCAGCGCGAGATCCTCGAAGAGCTGATGGGGCTGCGCGACAGGCTCGGGTTCGCCGCCCTGTTCATCACCCACGACCTCTCTCTGCTCGTCGAGCTGGCCGACGACATCGCGGTCATGTACG
>Ga0070698_100004901_pt1 | contig 14685 bp, 11 predicted proteins | sample KBSK1502metaG_FD_65477 | JGI IMG/M metagenome (GOLD analysis project Ga0070698, IMG submission 65477) | Corn, switchgrass and miscanthus rhizosphere microbial communities from Kellogg Biological Station, Michigan, USA - KBS K1-50-2 metaG | ecosystem: Host-associated > Plants > Roots >...
TGATTTTTCAATTGAAGTATCATCACCTGGTCTTGATGAGCCACTGAAACTTGAAAGACAGTATTTAAAAAATATTGGACGATTTGTCGAGGTTTTGCTGAAAAACGGAATTAAAAAAGAAGGAAAGATGTTAAGTGCATCAGAAAACGAAATAGTAGTGGAAGAACAGAAAGGTCATGGAAAAAAGAGTGAATTAATTGAGCATATAATTTTAAAACAGGAAATAAAAACAACAAAGGTTCAGATAAAATTCTGATCAGAATGAATCTGAGATCTAAAATCTAAAAATCGTAAATCGCATGTGCTATGTCAAGTATTAACCTGATCGATGCATTCCAGGAATTTAAGGATGCAGAAAATATTGATCGTCCTACGATGATGAAAGTGGTAGAAGATGTTTTCAAAACTTTGCTGCGTAAAAAATTCGGCAGTGATGAAAACTTCGATGTAATTGTAAACGCAGAAAAAGGCGACCTTGAAATTATGCGCCGCCGGACCATTGTTGAGGATGGACAGGTAAATGATCCGTTGGCTGAAATTGCTTATAGTGATGCAGCTAAAATAGAACCTGACTTTGAAGTAGGTGAAGATCTGTATGAGCCAATCGATCTTTATGATTTTGGTCGTCGTGCAATTCTTGCAGCCAAGCAAACACTCGCCAGCCGTATCAGCGATTTGAAGAAAAATTCATTGGCTAAAAAATACAGCGAAAGAATTGGTGAGATCATTAGCGCAGAGGTTTACCAGGTTTGGAAAAAAGAAATCCTATTGCTGGATGAAGAAGGTAATGAATTGATCCTTCCCAAAAGTGAACAGATACCACAGGATTATTTCAAAAAAGGAGAGTCGATCCGTGCAGTGGTGAAGAAAGTGGATATGAGAAATAATACTCCGGTAATTATACTTTCGAGAACTTCGCCTGACTTTCTTGCCAAGCTATTGGAGATCGAGGTGCCTGAGATCTTTGATGGCCTCATCGTAATAAAGAAGATCGTTCGTGATCCGGGAGAAAGAGCTAAAGTAGCCGTTGAATCTTTCGACGATCGTATCGATCCTGTTGGTGCTTGCGTGGGTATGAAGGGTAGCCGTATTCATGGTATTGTTCGAGAATTAAAGAATGAGAATATCGATGTGATCAACTGGACAAACAATACCCAGTTGCTTATTCAAAGAGCATTGACGCCAGCAAAGATCACAAGCATGGAACTCGACCAGGATAATAAACATGCAAATGTTTATCTAAAGCCAGACCAGGTTTCATTAGCTATCGGCCGTCGTGGTGTAAATATCAAACTGGCAAGTGAATTGACAGCTTATGAACTGGATGTTTATCGTGATGATGAAGGACAGGAAGAAGAGTTCGATATCGATCTTGATGAATTTAGTGATGAGATAGAAACATGGGTGATCGATGAATTAAAACGCATCGGTTGTGATACGGGAAGAAGTGTGTTGAATTTAACAGCAGCAGAATTGGAACGCCGTACCGATCTGGAAAAAGAAACAATTGAAGAAGTAAGAAAAGTATTGCAAGCGGAATTTCAGAAAGAATAAGAACCCCTGCCCCTAAAAGGGTTTTTATAAAAATAAAGAAAGACGAAACAGCGAAAACAAAAGTCCGCCTTAGGCGGATTAGGGTAAAAATTTATATGGCAGAAACAGCAACACCGCGATTAATGGCCGCCGCCAAAGAGTTCAACATCGGTAAAGACACCCTTGTGGATTTTTTGACGGGCAAGGGATTTAGTAAAGATGACCTGAAGCCGACCTCAAAGCTTACGGAAGATATGTACCGTGCCCTGCAACAGGAGTTTCAAAGCGATAAAGTGGCAAAACTGAAAAGTGATCTTATTGATTTGCCTAAGGGTGTTGCAGCGGACTTAAAGAAAAAGAAAGACGAAGAAGAGATCCTCCTCTTCAAAAAAGAGAAAGATGAAAAGAAGCCGGTAAAAAAAGAAGAACCAAAAGAAGAAGCACCGGCACCGCCGCCTGTGGTTGTTGAGCAACCGGCACCGGAACCTGAAATGGTAAAAACTGAAGTGCCGGAGATCGAAGGACCGAAAGTGATAAATAAAATTGACCTTTCAACAATAGATTCTTCAACAAGACCTAAAAAAGAATCAAAGAAGAAAGAGGAAGAGAAAGAGAAAGTCCAAAAGGACTCCTTCGGAGAAGAAAAGAAACCAGCGAAAAAGAAAGGAAAGAAAGAAGAAGTTGTAGAAGAAGCACCAGTGGCTGAAGTGAAGCCAGAAATAATTGAAGTACCGGAAGAAGAAGCGCCGCCTGTTATTGAGAATATCAAAGCAGATAAACTCGAAGGTCCTAAGATCCTTGGAAAAATTGATCTGCCGGTTGAGAATGATACAAGACCGAAACATGATGAGAAGCGTAAACGTAAACGTATCCCGATAGAAAAGAAAGAAGTAAAAAGAGAAGATGCAATAAAGGATAAGGACAGGAGAGAAGATAGATTTAAAAGAGATGGTAGACCAGGTGGACCAGGCCAGGGCGGAGGTAGAGGGCCGGGTGGCCCCGGTGGTGGAAGAAGCGGTCCTGGAATTGGTGGCGGACGCAGGGATCACAGACCGACAAGAGAAGAAAAAGTAATTGACGAAAAAGAGATACAGGAAAAAATTCGTGAGACTCAAGCCAAACTTGCCGGTGCCGGTGGCCGTGGTAAAAGTTTAAAAGCAAAATATCGTAAGGCAAAACGTGAGGAAATGGCTGAAGCTGCAGGCGATTCCGCTGACGGTAACAAGCTGCAGTTAACAGAATTTATAAGTGTAAGTGAGTTAGCGAACCTTATGGATGTAAACTTTACTGATGTTATCAGTAAGTGTATGGGTCTTGGCATCATGGTTTCCATCAATCAGCGTCTTGATGCGGAGGTAATTGAACTCGTAGCAAGTGAATTTGGATTTGATGTTGAGTTCATCGATATGGAAAAGCAAATGGAGATGGAAGATGTAGATGATGAGGATGATGAGGATGATGAATTGCATTCACGTTCGCCTATTGTTACAATCATGGGTCACGTAGACCATGGTAAAACTTCTTTGCTTGATTATATAAGAAGAGCGAATGTGGTAGCAGGTGAAGCAGGTGGTATCACTCAGCACATCGGTGCTTACCAGGTTGAGCTTCCTAATGGAAAAGAAATTACATTTCTCGATACTCCGGGCCATGAAGCATTTACTGCGATGCGTGCCCGTGGTGCTAAGGTTACTGATATTGCAGTTATCGTTATTGCTGCAGATGATGCAGTGATGCCACAAACGAAAGAGGCTATCAGCCATGCCCAGGCGGCAGGTGTACCTATGATCTTTGCTGTAAATAAGATTGATAAAGATGGCGCAAATTCTCAGAAAATATATGAGCAGCTTTCACAAATGAATTTACTGGTTGAAGCATGGGGCGGTAAATACCAGAGCCAGGAAATTTCTGCTAAGAAAGGATTGAATGTAGATCAGCTATTGGAAAAAATATTACTCGAAGCCGAATTGCTTGAACTGAAAGCAAATCCTGAACGTGAAGCAAGCGGAACAATCATTGAAGCAACTTTGGATAAGGGCCGCGGCTATGTGGCTACTGTTCTTGTTCAGAATGGTACACTTAAAGGTGGAGATCTTGTAGTAAGTGGTCAGCATTTCGGAAGAATAAAAGCAATGTTCAATGAAAGAAATAAAAAAGTTGATGAAGCGCCGCCTTCATCACCTGTGCTGATCCTTGGTTTGAATGGTGCTCCGCAGGCTGGTGAAAAATTCAGAGTGTACGATGATGAAGCAGAAGCAAAAGAAGTTGCTTATCGCAGGGCACAGATCCTTCGTGAGCAAGGTATTCGTACTAAAAAGCATATTACACTTGATGAGATCGGTCGTCGTTTGGCGCTTGGTAATTTCAAAGAATTAAATGTAATTATCAAAGGTGATGTGGATGGTTCAGTAGAAGCATTAAGCGATAGCTTGCAAAAATTAAGTACTGAAGAAATTGTTGTAAGAGTAATTCATAAGGGTGTTGGTCAAATAACAGAAAGTGATGTAACACTTGCCAACGCTTCTGATGCAATTATCATTGGCTTTAACGTTCGTCCTTCATTGCAGGCGTCAAGACTTGCCGAAAATGAATCAATAGAGATAAAATTGTATTCTATCATCTATAAAGCTATTGAAGAACTTAAGATGGCGATGGAAGGAATGTTGGAACCAACGATCCAGGAAAAGATTGTTGCCAATGTTGAGATAAGAGAAGTTTTCAAGTTTGACAAAGCGATCGTTGCGGGTTGTTATGTACGTGATGGTAAGATCAAGAGAGATTCCAAAGTGCGGCTTATCCGTGATGGTATCGTTATTTATCCAACGGGTGAAGGCGCCAGCGCTGAGCTTGCTTCATTAAAACGTTTTAAAGATGATGCAAAAGAAGTACAGGCCGGCATGGAATGTGGTTTAACTATTAAAAATTATCATGATATAAAAGTGGGTGATGTGGTGGAAGCGTTTGAGGAAGAAGAAGTGAAGAGAACATTATAAGAAAGCTATGAGTCATGAGCTGTGAGCTACGAGTTTAAAGGCTCAAAGCTCGTAGCTGATAGCTCGCAGCTTTCCTCATCAAACTTTTGTTAATAAAACCCATTTCCCTGCATCCTCAGATAATGAAATTTACTTTTGGAGTTCAAATCCTGGTTATGAAGAAAATATTTACACTCAGCCTGTTTTTTTCAATTGCAGCATTAGCCGCACAAGGGCAATCAGCTAAAGTGGTCGCAGATAAAATACTCGCTATTGTTGGTGACAGGATCATTCTCTATTCCGATATTCAAAATACAATCTCAGATGCTATCAGGAATGGCAACCAGGTTCCCGATAATGCTAATTGTGTACTGATGGAGCAGGCATTGATCTCGAAAGTGCTGATGCTACAGGCAGAAAAAGATTCATTACCGGTAACAGAAGATGAAATAGAAGCTGATCTTGATAATCGTATTCGCAAATATATTAATGCCTATGGCTCACAGGAAGCACTGGAAGAAGTTGCAGGCAAATCCATTTACCAGATAAAAGAAGATGCAAGAGAAACAGTAAGAGAGCAAAAGCTTGCTGAAGCCATGCAAAGAAAGATCGTTGAGAATGTTCATATCACCCCTGCCGAAGTAAAAGCATTCTATGATAAAATTCCAAAAGACAGTCTTCCATTTTTTGAATCAGAGCTTGAGATCGGGCAAATTGTTCTTTATCCAAAGGGTAATCGTGAGTTGGAAAAATTTGTGATGGATGAAATACTTAATTATAAAAAGCAGGTGGAAATGAAAGTTGCTACGTTTGAGCAGTTAGCTCAACGTTTTTCAGAAGACCCCGGGAGTAAAGAACGTGGAGGTTTATACCAGGTTAACCGAAACGATAAAACATGGGACCCGAATTTTCTTTCTGCATGTTTCAGGCTAAAGAACAAGGGAGATATGATCGGCCCGGTAAAATCAAAATTCGGCTATCATCTTATACAGTTAGAAGATCGTATTGGTGATGATGCAGTTGTTCGTCATATTTTGCGCATACCTCCTGTTACCGATATTGAAATAAAGGCAGCAATGGGAAAAGCTGATACAATAAGATCGAAAATTATCAGTGGTCTTGTGACTTTTGCAGCAGCGGCTACACGATATACCGATGATGAACAGGCGAAATTCAGCGGTCCTTATTTCCTTGGCCGTGACGGTGGCCCCCGTGTAACTATTGATCTCCTTGATAAAGACCTCGTGGCAATGCTTGACAAATTAAAACCCGGTGAATTTTCCCAGCCTGTAGTGTTTGAGGAGAACGGAAAAAAAGGTGTACGCATTATACATTACAAGGGACGGAGCGAGCCTCATCGTCTCAATATGAAAGATGATTTCAGCCGCATCTCAACATTGGCGCTGGAAGAAAAAAAGCAAAAGGCTTTGGAAAAATGGATCAAGGACAAAGTTCCAACTTACTACATCATGATCGATGATGAGATAAAAGGCTGTACTGATCTTACAAAATGGATAAGTGAAAAGCAGAAGGCATTTTAATTGCGAGTGAAGCGGAGCAATTTCTTCTATTTGAATGTCTTTTTTGATACCAGCTTTGGTTCCCTGATTGAACTTTCGTTGCGTCGCAATCCTTTCATCGTTCTGTAATTCTATTTGACTTTTTTTCCGTAAGAATAAATTATGGGTAGAAATTGTAATCTGGCTTTAAACCTAGCCCACGGTTTAAACCGTGGGCTATATAGTCACAACATTTTTCATGCAATGGTTTTACTATTTGATCCATTATCTCTAAAACTCCCTCGACAAAGAACCACGTATATACCCTGACCAAACAGAAGGATCCTGCTTTATCTCTTTTTCAAAATAAGCAAGAAGTGTCTGCATTATTTTACCTGGATCATTATTAGAGCCTGTCAAAGACACTAGTGGGCCTGTATGAACTTGAACCATTTTATTCTTTAATGCTGGCATTACCGTCACAAGAGAGGTATTGGCAATTTTTGCAAGCCGCAAAGGGAATAAAGAAGCATTACAAGGCTTTTCAAAAAATTTCACCGGGCAATTACTCAGGTCATTAAAAATATCGGCCATAATAATGATACGGCCGCCTGACAGCAAATGCTTAGCAAGGCTTCTTAATTCATTAAAACCGGTTGCATGTCTTGCAATACTGACCCGTTTCGTCCATGGCCCCCATCCAAAGATCATTGCATAATTATTTTCAACGCACCATTGTGTGAGCAATCTTGCCCACGGGGTATGACTGGAAACAATAACAGAACCCGGGACAATGCTTTCGGGATCAAAATTTATCAGTTGAAGAATATTTTTGCGCAAAGGAGTTCTTACCAATACCGATACAATTCTCCTGATAGCCGTACGAACCAAATTTCCCGGAGATTTTTATGTATACCATACGGGGCATTGATGATAACAGTAGAAATTTTTAAGAGATCAATTTTAAAAAGAAAATAATAAATAGCAGCAATTATAGCAGCAAGTACATGGCAAATGAGGATAAGTATCCGGAGATACAGTGGCTTGATGGTTGGCATAATGACGGTTCGGTGATCAAACAGATATCCTGATTTAAGTTACTCAACTTTTAATAAATCGACTGCGAACCAATTCACTATTTATCTTCCAATATCGAAAATTTCTATACCGGTTTTCTGCGCATCAACCCCTAACTTTGCGCCTTCTCTTCAGAGAATGATTCATGAGTGATCCGATTAAACACGAATGTGGCCTTGCATTTATCCGACTACGGAAGCCGTTCTCGTATTACCATCAAAAATATGGCACAGTGATGTGGGGCTTGAATAAGCTCTACCTGTTGATGGAAAAACAACACAACCGTGGCCAGGACGGAGCTGGTATTGCTACCGTTAAACTTGATGTTGAGCCTGGTTACCCCTTTATGAATCGTATGCGCAGCAATGCCACACAGGCCATTGCTGATATTTTTCAACAAGTAGGTAAAGAAATTGAAGAGTTGGAAAAATATCATCCCGGTATAAGAAATCATCCGGGTCTCATGAAAGGCCATGTGAATTTTTTAGGTGAATTATTGTTGGGGCACCTGCGTTACGGCACACAAGGAAAAAATAAATTAGAGTACTGTCATCCATTTATAAATCGGGATACAATTCCTGCACGCAATCTTGCCCTTGCAGGAAATTTTAATATTGTAAACTCCGACGAATTGTTTGCATTAGCAGGTAAAGAGCCGCATGAGAATACACGTTTCAGCGATCTGGCTGCAATGATCGAGTTAATGCATACTTATCTCTGCCGTGAAGATGAATCATCGCCTGAGAAATTAGATATTAAAAAAGTATTGAAGAAAACACTTCCAATATTTGATGGAGGTTTTCATGTTGGCGGACTTACGGGTAATGGAATTGGTTTTGTTTTTCGTGATGCACATGGTATTCGCCCTTCATATTATTATAAAAATGATGAAGTGGTGGTGGCTGCATCTGAAAGAGCTGCTATCAGAACTACTTTTAATGTCGGCGAGAATGAAGTACAGGAATTAATGCCCGGACAGGCGTTGATAGTGGATGAAAAAGGTGCAGTTGAAGTAGCACAAATACTTGAACCCAAAGAAAGAAAAGCATGCAGCTTTGAACGTATTTATTTTTCCCGGGGCAGTGATGAAAAAATTTATCGGGAAAGAAATCAATTGGGATATAATTTAACAGAGCAGGTATTGAATGCCATTGATCATGATCTGAAGAATACCATATTTTCTTTTATCCCTAATACAGCGGAAACTGCATTTTATGGAATGCTGAAAGGGATGGAAGATTTTTTGAATAAGGTCAAGGTTGAAAGGATCTTAAGCTGGGGAAAAGATTATGATCCGGAAAAATTGAACGAGATGATCAATCGCCGCATTCGCATCGAGAAGGTCGCGATCAAAGATGTAAAGATGCGAACATTCATTACTGAGGATGCGAGTCGTAGCGAAATGGTGCAACACGTTTATGATATAACATATGGAACGGTAAGAAGAGGAGAGGATACTTTGGTGGTGATCGATGATTCCATTGTTCGTGGCACAACATTGCGGGAAAGCATCATTCGTATGCTTTCAAGGTTAGCGCCCAAAAAAATTATTATCGTTTCTTCTTCACCACAGATTCGTTATCCCGATTGTTATGGAATTGATATGAGCAAGATGGGTGAGTTTGTAGCATTCCAGGCAGTGGCAGCTTTATTAAAGGAAAGAAATAAAGAAGGCTGCTTACAGGAGATATATGATCATTGTAAAGAACTCAATCGCAGCAATCAATTGCATACAGAGAATGTTGTAAAAAGAATTTATAAGTTATTTACTATTGATGAGATCACAAATAAGATCGCGGAATTAGTTACTCCAAAAAATCTTGGCATCCCTGTCCAGGTAATTTACCAAACAATCGAAAATCTTCATACAGCCTGTCCAAGCAATCTTGGGGATTGGTATTTCACCGGCAACTATCCAACACCGGGCGGTAATAAAGTAGTGAACAAGGCTTTCATGAATTATATGGAAGGCAAGAATGTTCGTGGCTACTAAACCCCAACCCCTAAAGGGGCTTTATAAACTTTCATTATTGAATTGAAACTTTAATAATTTTGTATTAACAACTTTTGTAACTTTCATAAAGTTGAATAACAGAAAAGTTCAAAGTATTATTAACATTAAAAACTCCCCTTTAGGGGCTGGGGGCATATGAAAACATTACTCCTTATCCGTCATGCAAAAAGCAGTTGGGATGACGCCGGCCTGAGCGATTTTGAAAGACCATTAAATGACCGGGGTAAAAAAGATGCACCAACAATGGCAGACCGGTTGTATGAAAGAGGAATAAAGATCGACGCATTTGTTTCAAGCCCGGCACGACGTGCAAGAAAAACCGCTGAACAGTTTGCAAAAAAATATAAGAAAGAAAAAGATGACCTGGTTTTAAAAACAGAATTGTACATGGCAAGCGATGAAGCTTTCAATAGTGTTGTTGAAAAGCTTAACGATGATCTTGATTGCGTAGCGATCTTTTCTCATAACCCGGGTATTACGGATTTTGCGAATAATCTTACTGACGCAAGAACAGATAATATACCGACTTGCGGCATTTTTGCAGTTTCAATTGAAGCAAAGAAGTGGAATAAGTTCAAAGAAGCAAAGAAGAAATTTCTATTCTTCGATTACCCCAAGGCTCTTGTTGAGTAAACCTTTCTTAAAACTTACAAGAAATACTCCAATAAATATCATAACACCTGCGGCAATCTTTGAGGCTGTTAAATGTTCATTGAAAAAAATTACTGCAATGATAGCTGCAAACACTGGTTGTGTATAAATATATGCACCGGTAACTCCTGCGCCGAGATGTTGTATTCCATAAATATTAAAGAAGTAACCAAGGAAAGTGCCGGCGACCACAATAAAAAACAGCGATACTAAATGAGACCATTCTAATTTTTCCCACGGAATAGCAAAGAATTCATTCCAACCAAACGGAAGGATCATCAGGAAGCCAAAAGTAAAAACCCATCTTACAACATGCAGCGGCGGGTATTCTGCCATTAATGGTTTTACAATAATAAAATAGATTGTATATGAAATGGCATTGATGACTATCAGTACATCGCCAAGTAAATAATTAGTAGCTGATGCAGATTGTTCTTTTGAAAGAATAAGTAATGCTGCTCCCCCAATGCCTAACGCAATACCAATAGCTTTTGCGATTGTAAATTTTTCATTCAGTACCCAAAAAGCAAAAATTGAAATTAATAACGGCGTTAGTAGTATAAGTAATGAAGCATGAATAGCAGAAGTGTAGGTAAGGCCTTTGATAAAAAAAGTTTGGTTGATCGCAATACCCGTTAGACCACAAAGAAAAAACCTTGGCCAGTGTTGTCTTTTGATATGCGGTTTGGTATCACTCATCATCCATAATAGCCAAAATAAAATAAGGCTAATACCGGCCCGTAAAACATTTATTGCATAAGGCTTAACTAATGCAGGCGAAACAAATTTTACCAAACTAAAATTAATGGCGAAGAAAAGATTGGTGCTTAGTACCGCGATATGTGCTTTGGCTTCGGGTTTCAAGTTTGGCCTTGTTTAAGACTATATTTAAATCTACCGGCTTCTTCAATATTTTTCAACAATGAAAGATTATTTTGCTTTACGCTAAAAGCAAATCCTTTTTTTATAAGATAGCTGGCGAGATATTCCTGTTCAGTCTGGCCGGGCGTAGGGATAAATATGCATTTCTTTTGTAAAGCCGCCATATCCATTACAGTACTATATCCACTTCGGCTAATAACGAATTCTGCTTTCATCGCTTCGTTATTCAACTCTTCGGATGCAAGATGATTATAAAAATGAATTGTGTTTGTTGAAGGAATGATATTTTTTTCAGTGGGTAATCCTCTTACAATTGTAGCAGAACCATTGTAATTCACAACCTGATCGATGATCTTATTTTCTAAAATCGTTCTTTGAGGTTCGGGTCCTGATAGTATGATCAATAAATGACCTTTTATTTCTTCATCATTATTTTTCTTAAATCTTGATTGAGGTCCAATGTATTTAATTGGTACGGCAGGAAGCTTCCCGGGATGTGACAATTCACCGGCCAGGTTATTTTCACTTTCTTCATCCGGTATCCAGCATTCATTAAACCGTTCAATAAGCTTATAATTCCATTTTTGTAGAAACCTTTCACTCCATTTTCCCAATGAACTTTTAATGCAAAGCTGGTGGGTGATAAGAATAGAGAATATCTTTTCATGATGAAGACCATAGCGGTTATCTGAGATCACGGCATCAAATCCGTGTTTAATTATTTGCTCCTTCAGCCATTTATTTTCTTCTTTAATTGATCTTAGAATTGAAGGTATTTGTAAAAGTAGTTTGCCAGTCTGGCCAGCCTTAGCATATTTAATTCGATAACCTTTCAATGGTAAAAACGGCAATGAAGAAAATTCTTCCCTAAGTAATTTTTCCTGTGCTCCTTCTCCGGCCAGCCAAACCTCACAATTATTATTTACCAGCTCCCTTATAACCGGCACACAACGAGTAGCATGGCCCAGCCCCCAGTCAAGTGGCGCTACAAGCAGCTTTTTACCAGCCAGCGGGGTCATATAATTTTTTGCAGCCATTTATCAATTGGTATACTAAATTGCCCGTAAAATAGTTTAATTTAGAAATTCCATTATGACAAGATTAAACAAGATAGTGTTTGCGGTGTTATTAATAGTAGCTGTTGGAGCCGTTAGCTGCAATAAAAACTATTATACCAGCAAGGCCAAAGGCAACGATTGTGGCTGTCCAAATAAGAAAGGCATGGCTGGCTATTAATGTAACGTGTAATTGAAATGAAAACCCCGAACAGAGAAAGAGAACTGGTGTTGTTATCAAAAACAGCACTAATGAGTGAGAAGGCTCTTGAAAAAGAACTGATCAGCCTCGAACAACTTTTTCTCTTTGCAGAATCAGAAACTGCTTTTTGTCAAACTCATGAACTGGTCCAGCGAAACAGAATTACTTCAAAGAAGGCACGACTTACAATTATTTTCTATAACAATCAATTAAAACCGTTCTGGTTTTTAGTGAACAAAAACTGACCTTCATTTTTCACCAGAGTTTAAAGTCTGTCACTTAGTCTTTTCACAAAAGACGGCATTATTCTGGCATTACTGTAAATACTTGTTAAAGCGTTTTTACAGTAATCATATCTGTAAATATGATTGCGTTAGCAGGGTTAAATTATCACACACATGCATAAACATTTATTTCTTTTAGCTTTTGTTTTAGTTCTTTTTTCATGTAAAAAAAGTAGTGATACACCCGGTAGTAAGCCGGGTGATGATGATTGTGTAATGAGAGTTTCAACAAATGGTGAAATAGGGGCAACACAATACATTATTGCTTTTAACCCCTCCATTAATTCACGTACAACATCAAGGATAAGTCTTGAGCAGGTAAGCAAAAATGTTTTACAAAGAAACACCATCGATGTTTCAGCATTAAAACAAGCTTATGCGGGTGAACCCGGTGGCTTCATTGCAAAAATTTCTGCCGCTGAAGCAGAACTGCTTCGCCATGATGAAGCGGTTGAAGCAGTGGAACCTGACAGGATCATTTCATTGGGGAGTTGTTTTACTGTGGTTGCACCAAGACTTGTAACATGGAATATAAATCGTGTTGGCTATGGCAATGGTATTGGTAAAACAGCCTGGATCATTGATTCAGGAATTGACTTCGACCATCCTGACCTGGCCGTTGATCAAACAAGAAGTAAATCATTTGTGGAAGGACAAACATCTGCCGATGACCAGAATGGACATGGTACACATGTGGCTGGAATCATTGGCGCAAAAAATAATAACATCGGTGTATTGGGTGTTGCATCAGGTGCTTCACTTGTTGCACTTAAAGTATTGGATAAAGATGGCGAAGGTAATTTATCATATATCATCCAGGCATTGGCATATATAAATACAATGGCAAGTGCAGGTGATGTTGTAAATATGAGTGTAGGTGGCGAATCAGGTTCCGCTATTCTTGATCAGCAAGTACAAAATACTGCAGCAAGGGGAATTTATTTTTCAATTGCAGCAGGTAATGAAGGTAAGCTGGCAAATCTTAGTTCTCCTGCAAGAACAAACGGGCAAAACATTTACACAATATCAGCAATTGATAGCCTCGATAATTTCGCTTCGTTTTCTAATTATGGAAATGATGTTGTGGATTATGCTGCGCCGGGTGTTTATATTTTATCCACCTGGATAGACAACCGTTATGCTTATGCAAGTGGCACTTCAATGGCGGCGCCACATGTTGCAGGATTATTATTGTTGAGAGGAAGAAATATTACAAGCTCCGGGTTTGCAAAAAATGACCCTGATGGCACACCGGATCCTATTGCACATTATTAAAAATATAGTCCCGCTTTCGAGCGGGACTATATTTTTATATTCAGAAAAGACTTTACTGCATCCTGCAGCGATACCTGTATTCTGTTTTTGTTCTATCGCAACAATTTGTTTTCTTAGTTCTTGACTGGCTTTTATGTTTTGCTGGTCTTTTTTCTGCAAGTGTAAAAGGAATTCCAATTCTTAATCCCCAGCCTGATGAATTCGATTCAAGATTAGCAACACTTGTTTTACTGCCTGATACAGTTGACACAGTTTGTTTACTCATGTTACCAATACCGGTATAATAATTAACACTTACATTAAGTAGTCTTTGCTTATTCCTTCCAAATTCAAAACCCATTCCTGTTGTTAAAGCAGTGTTCCAGTTACCGGCACGATATTCATAAGTGGTAAGACCACCTTGTGTTTTTGAAATAACATCCGTTTTTGGTGAAGGAATAAATCCAATACCAATTGAAGGTTGTAAACGCATCCATCCACCTTTGTTTTTATTTTCAACCTTTCTTGCAGAGCTGTTTTTGCTTTGGCAATGGCTTGACTGCGAAGAATAATTTTTTGAGCAGCTGCTTCTATAAGAATAGCTACCGCAGGAACTTTTATTTGATGATCTTGCTTTTGATGCTGAACTGTTTCTTGATCCATTAAAGGAAATTGGATTGGTTGTAAATTGATAACCCGCTTCCATACGCAATTGCATATTTGCTTTAGTTGCACTAAATAAGTTCATTCCATTGTCAATATCGCTGAAGCTATATAATACAACAGAACGACTGGTGCTTACACCAAGGTATGGTCCAAAACCCTGCTTGAATTTGTAATCAAGACGCAGACTTACCTGCGGATTAAACTCTCCTCCAAGCGGAGCAAATGATTGAAGATTGTTGTAAGTAATGGATGTTTTGGAATTTTCAAAACCCACTTGCGGAGTTAAGGATAGTTTTTGGGCATTCATTGCGATCGCAGAGACAATGAATAAGATACCCGTTAAGGCAACACTTCTCATAGCAATAAATTTTAGTATGGGAGAAGTTAGGATAATTTCCGGGAGAGAAAAAATTAAATACACGGGCGGCAGAAGGTAATCATTCCAGTTCCGGTTCTATATACTTTTCGTCTCTTGGTTTCAGGCGATAACGTGTAATGAGACGGGCACATGTGTTCCAACGCAGAAGCGCATCATCATTACCTGTCGGCCGGACAGCTTCTGCTTTTTCATAAAGCTCCATTGCATCCAATAACCA
>Ga0070698_100004903_pt1 | contig 14680 bp, 11 predicted proteins | sample KBSK1502metaG_FD_65477 | JGI IMG/M metagenome (GOLD analysis project Ga0070698, IMG submission 65477) | Corn, switchgrass and miscanthus rhizosphere microbial communities from Kellogg Biological Station, Michigan, USA - KBS K1-50-2 metaG | ecosystem: Host-associated > Plants > Roots >...
AACGACATGGACCAGAACATCGATCCGCATTCGAACGCGATGATCGCCGACTTCCTCGCCATGACGTACGCGCGACTTGGCGAGTTCGATGCCGCCGAGGAGATCGTCGCCCGCGGCACGCAACAGGCCGCTCGCGCCGATGAGATCTCGCGCGTCGACATCGACATCACGCAATCCGCCGTCAACTACGAACGCGGCGAGCTCGACAGGGCATCGCAGCAGGCGTTCCAGTGCTCGGTGCGTGCCGAGGGGCTTGGCGCATATGCGTGCGTCGTCGCGGCCAACCTGATGTTTGGCTCGGCGACCATGGCAAAGGACGACGCCTCCTCGGCGAAACTTCCGCTCGAGCGCGCCGACGAACTCGCCATGGTGACCAACATGGCGCCGTTCCGCACGCTGACCAAGGGTCTCCTAGCTTCAAGCTATGCGCAGCTCGGAGATCTGCCCGCCGGCGTGGCCGGCTGGAACGAGGCCCTGGGCGCCGCACGCGGCATGAACGACCGCTACGGCGAGGCGCGAGTGCTGTGGGCCCGTGGCCGCACCCTCGCACTCGAGTCGCCGCCGGATTGGTCGGCGGCGCTTGCAGACTTTGAGAACGCGGTCCGCCTCTTCGAGGAGATGGAGGCACGACCCGCGCTTGCCCGCGCACTGTTCGACATGGCGAAGGCGTTGCGAGCGCGGGGCCGCGCGGCTGATGCGGTGGAGCTGGAGCAGCGCGCACTCACCCTCGGCAGGGAGCTCGGCCTCAAAGACGCGCCGTTTGCTTGAACCGTTGCGCAAGGAGCTCGCGCTCCTACGCCGGCGCTGCAATATTTGACCTGAGGCTAGCTTAGTTGCGGCTCGGTAGCGCCAAGGCGGAGACTAAAGGCGACGATCCCGACCAGAAGAGCGAGCCCCTGGAAGGGCGTAAAGAATTTCTCAGCCCATGGCGCCTGGGCGATCAGTGACAGCACGAAACCGGCGAGCGCAATGTTCAACATCCAGAAGATGACTTGTTCCGCCCAGGGCCATGCTTGCGGTCTGTCCTTCGCAAAGTCATGCATCAGCCCAAAAGCCATGTTGGTCATCACCCCTAGGAAGATCGCGTGATCGGCGCCCGTCAGTATGCCCATGTTGAGCTTGCTGAAGTCGCCTTTGGCGCCGATAAAGAGGGCAACGAACCAGACGGTCAGCAGCAAGTTGACCACGGCCCAGGGCACCGCGATGGCGTAGTGGCGGGAGCTTCCCGGCTCGAGCCAGCGGGCCCTCGCTATGCGGGGACCGATGCGGACCAGGAAGATGGCAAGCGCAATCAGGTCGAGGGGGATGAACGAACCCAGCAGGGGCTGGATGTTGAAGAGCACGCCAACCGCCAGCAGGAGACCGCCGATGAATAGCAGCAGCACCTGGATCCGCCCGGGCCAGCCGAAATCGTCGGCGCCGCGCAGCCGCCACTCGATCGCCGACAGCGCGAAGAGGACGAGGTAGCCGCCGACCTGGGCGCTGGCATGTCCACCGATGGCGCCTTGCGGCAGGAACTGATGGTTTGCCGCCAGCTCGATCTGCACCAGGACGCCAAGCGTCGAACCAATGATCAAGGTCACAAACGCCAGCAACACACCCAGCCGCGGCACGCTCAGACCGGCGCCGCGACCACGGAAGAGGAAAACGGCGATGCCAATAATGAGCAGCAGCACCGGCACGCCGAATATCGCGCGGGCCGGAAGGTTGCCGCTGAGAAAGGCGACAACATACACCGGGACAGCCACCGACATGCCGACGGCAACCCCGCGCGCGTGGCCCTTGAGCCGCGATCCGCCATCGGCGAACAGCCAGAACGCCGCGCCGGTGGCGACCAGGGTAATCCAGCCCAGCGTGCCAGCATGAACGTGGGTCAACAGCACGGCGCGAGAAAGCTGAATGAAGTGGAACCCATTGAACATGCCGATCAGGACCGTGACGGTAAAGATGGCGAGCGCGACCCGAAAGAGCAGCCGGGTCTCTGGAGCAAAGCTGCGGGCGTTCGTCATCTTCTCCCTCCTACGGCTTTTGGGTCAGAGCATATCTTGCAGGCCGCCTGACCAACGCGCGCCGGAGACCAACCCCGCTCGTGCCGCCTCCATCGGCACCCGGAGTTGACCGGTTCCTTGGCATCAATTGACCAGCTGCGTATTGAGAGCCTGCCAGGTGCGTCCACCGTCTTCGGTCGCAAAGAGCGTAGGCGACGACTGGCCGAAAATGTTGAAACCCCAGCCAACCAGGTCGCTTACAAAGTCGAGTGTTCCCACCTGAGCGCTCACCGCCATGGGCGTCCAGGTGAGCCCCCAGTCGTTGGTGACATAGAGCCTATCTGCGGTTGGAAAGAGGGAGGCGCCCTTGTAAACAACAAACCATCCGGAACCGGCGTTGATGAAGACCGGCGGGCGAGCGAGGACTCCGGCTTCCGGGAGCGCACGCGGCGTCCAGGTGGAACCGCCGTCGTGCGTGACATATACGAAGGCTCTCGTCAGGTGTTCGGCGCAGTTCTGATCACCCTGGGCGTCGCCCCAGCAAGTGGTAGCGCTTTCGGTCACCGTGAAGGTGCCATCGGCCGGTGACGAGAAGAGCGGTGGGCTCGTCCAAACATCGCACTGACAAGCACTCGAATGTGCGCTCTCGCCTGGAAGCGCCTGAAGCCGCCAACTTCGGCCGGCGTCGTCGGTGCGGAAAAAGTACGGCGACGACTTGGCGCAGCCGCCCGTCGCCCAGCCGACGGATGCGTCGCGGAATGAAACAAGATTGTTCGGGTCGATACTGCAGCCGGCAGCGCCCAGGCCGAGCCCGTAGTCGAGCGGCAAGCCACCCGTGGCCACCTGACCCGGATTCCGCCGGTAAGGGAGGCTCGTGGCCAGTTGCCAGGTTAGGCCTCCGTCCGAAGTCCGATAGATAGCGTAGCCCTGGTCGATTTGTAGCACCATCCACCCGCGCAGAGCGTCGACAAAATCAAGCTGACTGGGAGCGCCGTCCGGCACGCGAAAGGTGGTGCCCTGCCAGCTGGCGGCGCCGTCCCCGGTGCGAAAGACGGTGAGAGTGGTCGGCGCCGGGTGTCCGACGATGTGCGGCGTGACGGCGACCCAGGCGTGCTGCAGGTCGAGGAAGAAAACGGCCTTATCCACGAATCCGACGATCTGTGGCGGCGTCGCGTTGCGCCAATGGGTGCCGCCGTCCACGGTGGCAAGCACCGCGTAAAAGCTGCCCGTCTTGCCTTTCCCGGGCGGCCCAAGAGCCCAGCCGTGGAGCGGCGTCATCATCTGCAGCGAGCCAATCGCGATCGGGCCCGGCGGTAAGGGAAGTCCGGGCTGATAGCCAGGCTCTGCCTGCAGTTCGGTGGTCTGGCCAGACGATAGCAAGGGTGGTGGCTGTGCGGACTGAATAGCGCCGCAGCCGCCGAGAAGAATCGCCATTGCCGCGGACGCCGCGGAGCGTTGGATGATGTTCATCTCATTGCTGCCTCCCGCCGCTGCGGGAGCATGACGGTCCGCCAGTCTTACGATTTCTGTCCTCCCGAACAAGGTAGGCATGGGTGGCCGCCCAATAGCCGAAAACGTTTCCGAGAGCCGCCACGTCGGGAGCCAGGATGAAACACAACCGGTACAGGAGGGTCAGCCATGCCGGATCGTTGGCAAGATTGAGAGCCGGGTCGGCGGCTGAGCGGGGCCCTGCATGGACAATAACTCCTTCAGGGAGGCTGCCACCGCGTGACGGCGGAAGAAGTTCTTTCATCGATTTTTCTTCTCCTCAGTTGCAGGAACCCACAAGCGAAACATTGTTCACCTCGCGCCTCTGATTCGTGTGACCATGACCGTCCCGAGGACGTAGGCCAACGCCGCGATGCCGAACCCGACCCGAAATCCAACGTGACCGCTGGTGGAGATGCCCAGTACCGAGTGCCCGGGCTGCTCGAGGTAGGACAGAAGCAGCGCGAGGATGGCCGGGCCGACCACCGTGGGGACGGTCAAAGACGCGTGCCACAGCCCCATATCCTTGCCAGCCGCACCCTGCCGGTCCGGCAGCACGTCGCAGGCCAGCGCCCAGTCGACCGCGGTGTAGGCGCCGAAACCCAACCCGTATACCAGTCCGAGGGCGAAGATGACTGGCAGCGACCGGGTGAGACCAAAGAGCAGCACGACGGCGACGGCCGCCTGCAGTCCGCTGGAAAGATAGACGTATAGCTTGCGGCGGCCCGCTCGGTCCGACCTGTTGCCGCTCCACAGCGCCGATGCCATGGCCGCCAGAACCACCGCCAGGCCAAAGGCCGCGCTGGCCATGGTAGGGTTCGGCAGTCCGACCACCCGGTCGAAGTAGTACGGCATGACGCCGACCGTGATCACGAGCCCAAGCGTGACGAGGGCACGCGTGGCAAAGACCCAGAAGAAGTCTTTGTCCTTGAAGGGCGATAGAAAATCGCCCAGAAGCGGGACGTGGCGTTCCACCGCGACGCCGTTGACGATGGCAACCACGCGAGCCGGCAGCTGCTCGGGGCTCTGCCCCGCCGGAGACTCGTCGATCGCCGTGACCGCGACCACCAGGCCGGCGACGAGCATGATGGCCAGCAGCGCGTAGCTGAGCATCAGTGCCGTCCGAGTCTGGCCCAGCAGGGCGAAGACCCCCAGCACGGCGGCCAGGCCGACGACACTACCGAGCTGCTCCATGACACCAAGAAGGCTGGACGCCTGCCCGCGACGGTCGTCGGGAATCACGTCCGGAATCACGCCGGCATATGCCCCCTCGGCCACGTTGTTGCTGGCCTGCACGAGCAGGAAGGCGATGAAGAAGAGCGCGGGGGTAGCAGCGACCGCCAGCAGGCCAAGACCGACCACGTTGACGGCGGTGCCGGCGACGATCCATGGACGCCGTCGCCCCCAGCGGGAAGCGGTCCGGTCACTCAACCATCCGCCGATGATCGGCATGACCAGCGCCAGGATGCCGCCCGCCGTCATCACCTGCCCCTGGAGCAGCACCGCGCCCTTGCCCGCCACCAGGGTGGCGCCCGCGAAGAGGAGCGAGATCAGGATCGCCCGCCAATGGGCGCCGCGGCCGAACCAGTAGGCGTTGATACGGACGAGGCGGCCCATGGCCATGCGGCTGGCCGGCGCTGGACCGGCGACCGTGGCCGCATCCGGGCCGGCGACCGTCACCGCATCCGGGCCAGGCCAACGCCGAATAAGGCTGAGGTCCCTGTCCACGATGTCCACGCTCACGGCGCCACTGTAGACAGCGATGGATGGGGGCACATCGGGGCCGGGCCGTCTTCTTTGTGAGGGTTAGCCCCCTCCGTTAGGTCCCCCGGCTGGAACCACACCGAGCTGCCGCATCAGTGTGAGATCGTCGCGGACGGCCCAGTGTTCGATTGATCGACCGTCCCGGAACCGGACGAGGTGCACCTGGCGGAACGCGACCGGCCGATTCGTCGGCGGTATTCCCATCAACTCGCCGGTATGCCGTCCGTGGAGGGTGCAATACACGGCCACCGTGTCACCCTCGGCAACAACCTTATGGATGTCCCACCTCAGTTCGGAGAAAGCCTGCCTCAGCCAGAGCATCGTTTGCTTCATACCCTCGCATGCCCTGCGCCCTGGGCTCTCTGTCGAGGAGGCCCGCGACATTCTCTGCACACTCAACTCCCGGGCCGTCTACGACCTGCTCGTGGAGGAACGTCAGTGGTCGGCCGATCGCTACCGCGATTGGATTGCCTTCATTCTGAAACCGCTCCTACTTCCGGACGATTCACGTCCGGAGCGAGCCCGCCAGGACCCACCTCGTCGAGCCTAGGGGTTAGCCCCCTCCCAGCCCCGGATCGGCGGTGGGATGATGCCGGTATGGCCCAGCGTGTGCTCGTCGTCGATGATCACGTACCCTTCCGCCGCCTTGCCAGCCGTCTTCTCCGAGAAATCGGACGGGAGGTTGTGGGGGAGGCTGGCTCGGGAACGGAAGCGCTGAGCGAGTCACGCCGCCTGAGGCCGGACCTCGTCCTCCTCGATGTCCAGCTGCCCGACCTTGACGGGTTGGCGGTCGCCACGACCCTGAGTTCGGAGCCAGAGCCTCCGGCTGTCCTCTTGGTGTCCAGCCGCGAGGCCGCCGACTACGGCCCGCGCCTTGCCGGCTGCGGCGCGCTGGGCTTCATAACCAAGGCGGATCTTTCCGCCGAGAGTCTGAGAGCTCTGCTCGAAACATGACGACCGCGCAGCGTCGGGTCATCCAAGGTGGCGCGCTGGCGGTGGTCGCCCTGGCGTGCTTTGCCGAGCTGCTCTACATCGCTCTCCAACCGGGCCGCATCACCTGGCAGCTCGCGCTCCCAGGCGGCTCACCCGAAATGGTCGGCAACGTCATCTTTTCGACCCGTTCGTGGCTCGATGTACTGGTCGACATCGCACCGGGTTCAGCGTTCGCTTTCGCCGGGCTGATCGCCTGGTCGGTGCGTCCCCGGAATCGAGTTGGCCTTTTCATGATGGGCGTGGGAGTCGGCTTGCTAATTGGGATCCGACCCGGTCCGAAGTCTTCCTCGGCATTTTCGCAGATGCTCAGCCAGGTCGTCTTCCCGTGGGGCCCTATCGGTCTCGAGATCCTTGGCGCTTTGGGCGTGGTCATGCTCATCCATCTGATGCTCGCCTTCCCCGGCGGACGCCTCGCTTCCCGGCTCGATAGAACCCTGGTGCGATCGTTCTACATTGTGGTGCCGCTGGCGTCTTTGCTCGGAGCGGCGCTGACTTATGTATCCCCGGAACAACTGAGGATCTTCAGAGCCTTCGACAACATCTACGGCTATGCGAACGCGTTGCCAAATATTATCTACTTCGCTTGCCTGCTTCTCGGCGCAATCCTTGTCATCCACCGCTGGCTGTTGGGAGGGCGCGCGAAGCGCCGATCCTTGTCGCCGGTTTCCTGGTCGCTGGCACCTATCGTTTTTGCGTTCTTGCCGTGGACCTTGATGGGCGTGCTGGGCCTGTTCTGGCCGAAGCCGCAAGTCGGCACCCTGCTGGCTCCGCTGTGGACGTCGGCGAACTTATCCCCTCTCCTCCTGGTCGCTCTTCCCGTCGGTTTGCTGATCAGCCTGCTGAGACACGGGCTCGACATGTCGTCGGTTGGCGACCTGGTAGTCAGGCTGTCGGACGGACTTGCTCCGAATCAGCTGCAGCCCGCGCTTGCGCAGGCACTTCACGACCCTTCTCTTGAGGTCGCGTACTGGCTACCTGCCCAGGGGCGGTTCGCCAACCTCGATGGGAATCGCCTCGAGCTTCCGGCCCCGGACTCGGAGCGAGCGGTAAGCGTTTTAGGCGACCCGGCCGGCCCAGTCGCCGCGCTCGTGTATGACTCCTCGCTCGTACATCAAGGACAGCTGGTGGACACCGCCGCCGCGGCCGTGCGCATGGCTTTGGAGAACGCGCGCCTCCAGGTCCAGCTTCGTGCGCAGCTGGAGGAGGTGAGGCAGTCGCGGGCGCGTCTGGTCGAGGCTGCCGACAATGAGCGGCAGCGCGTGGAGCGGAACCTCCACGACGGCGCTCAGCAGCAGTTGGTCACCTTGCTGCTGTCCTTGCAGGTCACGAAAACGGAAGCGATACGGCGCTCCGATCCGGAAACGGCAAGCCTGGTCGACGCAAACATCGCGGAGCTCAAGGAGGCTCTCGACGAGCTGCGCATGCTGGCACGCGGCATCCATCCGACAATCCTCACTCAGGCCGGATTGGTGCCCGCCATCAGATCTCTTACCGAACGATGCCCGATGCCAGTCGAGGTTAAAGGCGATTTGGGGGACGGCCGGCTGGCGCCACCGCTGGAAGCGGCGCTGTACTTTGTGGTCGCCGAGGCGATCGCCAACGCCGTGAAGCATTCGAAGGGGCGGCGGGTGTGCGTCTCGCTAGGGCGCGGCTCAGGCTTCGCGGCGATCGAGGTTTCCGACGACGGCGTCGGCGGCGCTGACCTGTCGCTGGGTTCCGGTCTCCGCGGACTGTCCGACCGGGTTGCCGCCGTGGGCGGGCGGCTTATGGTCGAGAGCGATCAAGGGAGCGGCACGATTCTCCGTGCGGAGGTACCTTGCGAGTAATCGTCGCTGACGACTCCATCTTGTTTCGGGAGGGCCTGGCCAGGGTCCTGGATGGCGCCGGTTTCGAAGTCGTTGGCCAGGCGTCCAACGTTGAAGAGCTGGACCGCCTCCTTGCCGGCCAGGACGCCGCTCTTGTCATCCTGGACATTCGCATGCCGCCGACGCAGACCGATGAAGGGATGGTTGCAGCTAAACGGATCCGGCGCCAGCGCCCCGACACGGGCGTGCTCTTGCTATCCCAATATGTCGAGAGCCACCACGCGCTCGAGCTCCTCGGCCAGAGCCCGGATCGCGTGGGCTATCTGCTGAAAGATCGGGTCGCCGATCTTAGTCAGTTCATTGATGCGGTTCGGCGCGTGGGCAACGGCGGGTCCGCCGTCGATCCGCTGGTGGTCTCGCATTTGCTGAGCCGGAAGCGATCACATGACCTGGTCGAAGACTTGACCGATCGCGAGCGATCGGTTCTCGCCCTCATGGCCGAGGGCCGGTCCAATGATGCGATCGCATCAGCGTTGAAGATCAGCCCCAAGACCCTCGAAGCTCACATCGGCACGATCTATTCGAAGCTTGGACTGGAACCGGCGGGAGCTGATCACCGGCGTGTGCTTGCCGTCCTTAATTACCTTCGCTCGTCCTGAGATCTGAGGGGTGACTCTGGGAAGCCACGCGGGCTGGCCCCGATGCGACGCCAAACCGCCGGCGTTAACGTGGTCCCGATGAAGGTGAACGATGGGTCTGTGTCGTAATTCGATGCCAGGGCTTCGCACCCTAAGAGGCGTATTGGCGCTGTCCTTGATTGCCACAGGATTGGTTGGTTGTAGCGGGACGATCACCTACGGGTCGTCGACGCCCAACCCGCATGGACCGTCGCCGGGCATCGCCCAGGTGCCGTCGGAACCACCCTTGACGCCCCCACCCGGCACCACACCGGGTACCTTGTTGGCCTTCGACGCCAGGACCGGTGCTCCGCTCTGGCAGAGTCAGGCTCCGATGGCGGAAATGGGCCTGCCGGTCATCTCCAGCGGCATGGTCTTCGTCCAGGGCGGCTACGGTGGGCCGCGGTCCGTGCTGGCCGCCTTTAACGCCCGGAACGGCGATCTGATCTGGCGGGCTGGGAGCCCTGCGGTGTGCGGCGTCGAGTCAATAGGACCGGCAATCCTGTTGGTCGACAGCTGCCAGCAAGCGGCGGCCCCTCCCGGAATTGTGAAGATCCTGCGCGCCCTGGATCCGAAGACTCGCCGCGAGCTCTGGACCGTTGAAGGCGGCGCCGCAATGGCGGGATCCGCCGCAGTCCTCGTCATCGTCGTGTCTGCGGCCGGCGAGTCCAAGCTCCGCGGACTGGATCCGCTCACCGGTCAGCAGCTATGGGAGGCCAAGCTCACCATCACCAATGTCCCGCCGCTCGTGAACGGCCAGGTCGCGCTGGTGCAGCAGTACGGCTGTCCGACCGCGACGAATCCTCCCGATGTCACGGCGCGCAGTTGTGCCGGACCGGGCTTGGCACGCTCTTTCGTCAGCCGCATCGACCCTGCGACCGGCAGCCAGCTCTGGCAGGCCGGCTTTGGTCCAGGTAGCCAACTCCACAGGCTGCTGCTCGGCGACGTCGCCGCATTCAGCATCGACGTCGAACTGCCCCCGGCGCCGGGCCAACCGCCCTCTGAGGCCCCGCCTCCGGGGGCCATTGGCGCTCTGGATCCAGCCACCGGCGCGGAATTGTGGCGCCAGAGCGTGACGACGGCGTCGTCGTTTCCGGCTCTGGCCGTTCCGGGGACCGTCTATGTCGAGCAGTTCAAGCCGCCCAGCGCCCAAAAGCAGTGTCCCAGCGCTCGGCTGGATGCGCTGGAGTCGAAGAGCGGAACTCTCCGTTGGCGCCTTGACAACCTCCAAGCCTGTCAGTTGAGTGTCGACTCCGATGGGCGGGCTGTCGTCGTCGTGCTGACAACGTTCTCTGGGACGAAGATCGTGGTCCTGGATGCCGCCACCGGCACTGAGCTCTGGGATAAGCCGATGGTCAATTCGGGCCTGTATGAGCTGGTGCACGCAACGGTTTCGGGCGGCGTGGTTTACGTCGCGGCGTCAGGCCACTACATCGCTCCATCGCCCGTAACCGGCGGTTAGGAGGCGTGTCCGCTGCCAACTCTTGGCAAAGTCGCACATCCAGTCGTGGGGCGGTGCACTGTTGAGCATTACTCGGCTTGCTCTGCTGACTCCTGAAGGTGGTGGCCGGCGCAACTGCTAGGGGGAACTGAAAGCGACTCCCGTCTTAACCAATTCGACCGTGCCGACACGGTCGGTCCGATAGAGCGGAGCTCCCGTTAAAGCCCGCAGGACGGCGCGCGCCGGCAGGCCGTCGCGACTATTCGCCGCCACCTGGACGACGCTGAAGCCCTGGCCCGGTCCTTGCCACTCCAGGGGCCCGCCGCCGGTGAAGATTGCCCCGTCAAGGCCCTCCGGTAGCGATTGCCAGCTGGTCTGCGGCGAAACGACGGCAACGACCGCGCGACCCGCCTGGATCAACCAGCTGCGACCATCGCCAGCGAGCGACACGGCGACGCCGTCGAGGACGATCGGTCCGTTCGCCGAAGCGACCCCGACGCCCGCAGCCTGCGCCTGCTGGACGAGGGCCCGAAGCGAGGCGGTCCAGGCGTCGGGATCGGCGACGATGATCAAGTCGACGTGAAATCGATTGAGAACCGCGGCGCCCGCGCCGATCTCAGGTCGGCGGCCGTCCGTGATCAGCCAGCAGTCGATCGTGCGAGCGGTCGGCGGTAGGGCCTTGCCGATCGACTGGGCAAATCGGTCGGCGTCGGCGCCCGCATCCATCAGGATCTGGTGGCCGTTTGGAGTTCGAATCAAGACCGCCGATCCCGTACCGACGTCCAGCGCGTAGACGTGCACCCGTCCATCCGGCCGCACCAGCAACAGCGCCACGGCGATCAGGCCGGCGACTCCCATCGCCGCCCAGACTTTCCGTTGCCAAAAGAACTGCCGCAGCTTGATGCCGGCCAACGCGCCACCGTTGAGGATCGCGGCCGCGGCCAGCCAGCGAGACGGGAAATAGGGCGTGCCGATGGCGGCGAACGGAAGGCTGCCGGCGGTCTCGACCACGAGTTGGAACCAGCTGGCGATCGCTCCCGACGCTTGCATCAGCGGCCAGCTCACGAACGCGCTTAGCGACTGCGTGAGCGGCCAAGCACCGGCCGCCAACCCACCGGCGAGCAACGCCCCACCACCGCCCAGGACCATGATGGCCGGCAGGAGTGGCAGGACGAGCGCGTTCGCGACCGGCGCCACGATCGAAAGCTGGTGAAAGTTGGCCAGCATCAGCGGCCAGGTCGCGGCTTCGGCCGCGATGGTAGCCGCGAATGGATCGCGCAGGATCGCCGGTATCCACCCGAGTCGCTTCGCGATGCCATCGGTCATCGCCGCGATACCCGCCGTTCCGGCAAACGATAGTTGAAAGCTCACGTCGTGGGCCAGGTCGGGTTTCAGTCCGAGCATGATGGCGCTGGTCAACGCCAGCGAGACAAAGACGTGGCTGTCGCGCCGAAGCCGGCCAGCGACGACCACGAGTACGCCCATCGCTGCCGCTCGTAAGGCCGCAGCCGAGGCGCCGGCAAGCAGCGCATAGCCGGCCATGCCACCCACGGCGATCAGAGGCGCAGCGCGCGGGAGTAGGCGCCCGATCGCCTGCTGCATGATCTTTGCAAGGAGGCTGACCTTTAGCCCTGAGATGACGACGATGTGGATCAGCCCGCTGGCGATCATCTGCTGCTGGAGCACCGGCGGCAGCGCGGCGCGATAGCCGAACACGACTCCCAACACCAGCGCCGCTTGCGGTTCCGGGAGGGCTCGGTCGACGGCATCGATCAGGGCGTGGCGAAACGCAAACAGGGCCGTGTGCACCGGATCGCCCGCGTCGGAGGTCACCGGAACCAACCGCGCGGAAGGCATCACGCCGGCAATCCCCTGCTCGGCAAGGTAAGCGCGATAGTCGAATTGGTCGAAGCGCGGCGCCTCTTGAATATCGCCTCCGACTAGCACGAGGTCGCCGTAGTGAGCGTGCGTCAGACCGTAGACCGTTGCCAGCACCCGCAGGTCGCTCGGGGTCTGCCCCGAACGCGAGCCGATCTGATCGACCTTGATGACCAGGCGATGCGTGGTCTTGCGATCGACGGGATCGTCGTCGACGCGGCCGGTGACGAGCACATTCTGTCCCGCAATGCCGTCGGGCAGGGCGGGCGTGGTCGCGACCAGTCCTCGCCCGGCGCCCAGCAGGAGGGCGACAAGAGAAAGGCCGACCAGCAGTGCAGTGTCGCGTTTCACGATGGCGACCGCGATCGCGAACAACGCGGCAAGGGCCAGCCATGGATACAGCGGGCTCAGCAGCATGGCTGCGATGACGCCGACACTCCATGCCGCCAGCACGGCGGCCAGGCTCCACCACGGGGGTCGCTCTCCCTCCGCTATCCCGGACGAGGGTCTGGCTGCGGCGTCTAACTTCAGGGCACGACCAGCGACTTCGACAATTGCTTGTAGGTGGTGGCATCCAGACCCATCACCGACTTGAGCTCGGTCAGCGCGATAAAGCCACCAAAGTCCTCGCGATATTTGATGATGGCGTCGGCCAGCGGGCCGTCCATGCCGGGGACGAGTAGCAACTGCTCTCGCGTCGCGGTGTTGATGTCGAGCTTGCCCTTCTTTGCTTTTGCGCAGTGGCCGGTGAAGGGTACCGCCACCTGCTTGGCATCTTTGACGTGGGCCGCGAGGTTCGGTAGGCAATTCGGGTCGGCATCCTGGGTCAAGCCGCCCGCGGCGACGATGGCGTCGCTGACCCGCAAAGTCGCGTCAATCGTGTACAAGCCAGGGTGCTGCACCGCCCCGCTGACGTAGACGATCACGGTGCGCTCCTGGGCCGCGTCGACCTGGTCCGCTGAGATGACCGGGGGCGGCGTCGCCGCAGGCGCCGGCCGTGGCCAGAGCACGTAAACTGCCACGCCGACGACCGCCACCGCCAGAACACCGGCCAGCTGCCAATCGTGGCGATAGAGCCAGCCGACCAGGCTGGCCCTCAACAGTTCTGTATGCTTGCGCACGCCTTTACCCTCTGAGGCGCGAACGATCCGCGAATTGCTTGAGCACGTCCGGGCTTAGGCGGTGACCAGGTTGATCAGCCGGTCGGGGACGTAGACCGTGCGACGTACGGCGCGGGCACCGATCGCACGACGAACGTTCGCGCCCTCCAGCGCAAGCAGCTGGGCCGCCGCCTCGTCGATCCCGGAAGGCATCTCGATGCGATCACGCACCTTGCCGTCGACCTGGACCACTACCGTCACCTGGGCGCGGCGCAGAATGGCGGGGTCGGCCTGCGGCCAGGGTTGAAACACGACCAGGCCTTCGCCGCCCAGGCGCTGCCAAAGCTCCTCGGCGAGGTGGGCAGCGAAGGGCCCGAGCATCAGGGTGAGCTCGCGGCACACCGCCTCCCAGGCTTCGTTGCGCCGGCCGCCCGCCTGTAAGTAATCCTGCATCGCATTGGAGAGCTCCATCAGGGCCGACATCGCCGTGTTGAAGTGGAAGGCCTCGACGTCGCGCGTCACCTTCTCGATCGTCTCGTGGAGCTTGCGGGCGAGCGCTTCGTTCGAAACGGGCGCCGCTCCGGGGACGACCTCGTCTTCCTCGCCAAGGACCAGCCGCCAGACACGATGGAGGAAGCGAGCGACGCCGTCGACGCCGCGGTCATTCCATTCGGCGTCCTGGTCCGGTGGGCCGATAAAGAGCTCGTAGACCCTCCCCGTATCCGCGCCGTACTGCGCCACCATGTCGTTGGGCGTGATGCCATTGCCCTTCGATTTCGCCATTACGTAGCCATTTCGGTGGATCATCCCCTGGGTGAAGAGCGCCGCAAACGGCTCGTCGACCGAGACCATGTCCGCGTCGAAGAGGACCTTCATGAAGAAGCGCGAGTAGAGCAAGTGCAGGATGGCGTGCTCGATGCCGCCGGTGTACTGGTCGACCGGCATCCAGTAGTCGACCTCCTTCTTCTCGAAGGGCATCGTCTGGTTGAGCGGGTCGGCATAGCGCAGGAAGTACCAGGACGAGTCGACGAAGGTGTCCATGGTGTCAGTCTCGCGGCGCGACGGCTTGCCACATTTCGGGCAGGTCGTGTTGAGGAACGAGGGTGTGTGCAACAGCGGGTTCTGGCCGTCCGACCGGAATTCGACCTGGTCAGGAAGGCGCACCGGCAGCTGGTCGTAGGGCACGGGCACGATGGCATGATCCGGGCAATAGATGATCGGAATCGGGACGCCCCAGTAGCGTTGGCGGGAGATCAGCCAGTCGCGCAGGCGGAAGGTGATGGTGCGCCGGCCGATGCCTTTACGTTCGGCGTCGGCGCTGATCCGCTCGATCGCCTCCTTGACGTTGAGCCCGCTGAAGGGCCCGGAGTTGACGAGCTCGCCGTCGTAGGCCTCGAACGCCTGGTCGAGCGGCTCGTCGGCAAGTTCGCGACTGACGCTGATGACGCGCCGGATCGGCAGTTTGTACTTGCGCGCGAACTCGAAGTCGCGGCTGTCATGGGCGGGCACCGCCATGATCGCGCCGGTGCCGTAGGTCGCCAGCACA
>Ga0070698_100004904_pt1 | contig 14677 bp, 13 predicted proteins | sample KBSK1502metaG_FD_65477 | JGI IMG/M metagenome (GOLD analysis project Ga0070698, IMG submission 65477) | Corn, switchgrass and miscanthus rhizosphere microbial communities from Kellogg Biological Station, Michigan, USA - KBS K1-50-2 metaG | ecosystem: Host-associated > Plants > Roots >...
CACGCGGTGGGCGTCGTTGCGCGCGTTCACCGCGCGCTCGGGGTGCGGCCAGGCCGGGTCCATGCGCAGCGAGTCGAGAACCTTGTCGCCGAACTGCCAGTACAGCTTGAGCCAATACCACGTGCGGTAGATCGGCACCTTCCGGAGCAGGTCACGGGCGTCAGCATCGATCGGCTGCATGAACTTCTCGAACGGTGCGATCCACTGCGGCGTCCGCTGGAACAGCAACAGCTCATCCACCTTGCCGGCGATGGCCGGAGCGATCTGCATCGCGCTCGCGCCGCTTCCGATGATCGCGACCCGCTTGCCGGTGACATCAAGGTCGTCAGGCCAGCACGAGGAGTGGAACGACGGTCCGGGGAACTCGCCCACGTGGGTCAGCTCGGGCAGCTTGGGCCGGTTCAGCAGCCCGACCGCGCCGATGATCGCGTTGAATCTCGAGGTCTCGACGTTTCCGTCGGTGGTGGAGCGAAGGGTCGCGACCCACTCGCCGGTGGCTTCGTCGTACTCGGCGCGGACCACTTCAGTGCCGAAGCGGGCATGCTGCCTGGCGCCGATCCGGTCGAACGTCTCGATGAAGTACGCCTCGAGCTGCTGCCTGAGCTCGAAGTGGTTGGACCAGTCGTGGGGAGCGAACGAGAACGAGTACAGGTGGCTCGGGGTGTCGACACCGGCCCCCGGGTAGCGATTGTCGAGCCAGTTCCCGCCGGGCTGGTCGTGCTGGTCGACGATGGTGTAGTCGACGCCCATCGACCTGAGGCTCTGCGCGGCAATGATCCCCGAGACGCCGGCGCCGATCACCAGGACGTGGAAACCCTCCGGCACGTCAGCTGTGCGGGGAGACGGCGTGTCCCCCTCGATGCGCCGTCGGTACTCACGGGCGAACATCTCGCCGTAGCTCTCGTCGACAGCCTCCCCGACACAGACGCTCAACATCGCGCTGGTCTGGGCGGGGGTGGGGAACTCGATCGCTGGTGGCTTGCCCTCGAGCAGATGACGGAGTGCTTCGACAGCGGCTTCCCGGATCTCCGTCTGGATCTCCTCGGGCAAGCCGCCGGAGTCGTGGTCGCCGAGGCCCTTCGTGCGGGTGGGACGGTAGCGCCGTCCCAGCCAGCGCTCGTCGCCCGTGACCTGGTACAGGACCATCAGCAGGGTCGGGATGTTGGCCGACTCGGTGGCGACCTCCATCGCGTCTCCGACCTCGAGGCGATCGCTCTTCGCTGCCAACTCAGACTCCTTTGCCATCCGGGGTCCCGACGTCTTCCGATGACTGGTGGTCGGGCTTCGAACTGGACTCTAGTCGCGCGAAATCAGTGAGTCAACATTAGTGTTGAAAAACGCAGGCTTCAAACACGCTGCGGGAGGCGGTAGTTCGCCAGGCAGGCGAGAATTCTCATCATTCACGTTGACGAAGTCGTTGCTTCGCCTGAGCGAAGAACGCGGAGTCAATGTCGTCGAACTGTCGGACGAGCGCTGTTGCCACATCGAGTGCAGAGCCCGCGTCGCAGACCGTGACGCCGGCCGCTGCCAGCTGCATGTCCTCGGGCGTGTGGGCTGTCCCGGTCAGGCACAGGCGCCTGACCCAGGCAGGCGGCAGGAATCTCTCGAGGGGGCCCGGGTCGCTGTCGATCCCGAGTGTCACCTCAGGCATGCGAAACACGGCCGAGTGCGAGACGACGAGGAGGTCGGCCGAGGTCGCGACCAGGAGCCCGAGCCCGACGGCGGCCCCTTCGACCGCCGCAATCACTGGAGCGGGGTGCTGCTGGATTCGCGCGAGCACGTCGCGCGAGAGTTCGTCCGCTCGGGCTATCTCGGCAGCGGGCTGCTTGATGTCGAACCCGGCCGAGAAGATCTCGCGCGTTCCCGTGAGAACCAGTGGCCGCAGGTCGGCTGCACAGTCGCTCAGCACCTCGCGGAACCTCACCAGCATCTCGGCGTTGAACGCGTTCACCGGAGGCCGTTCGAACCGTACGTACGCGACCGGGCCGCGGGTCTCGAGGAAGACTCCGTGACCCGGGAGTGGCGCTGTGATCGGAGCGGAGATCGAGTGGTTCATGACAGGGCGCTACCTCGTTCCTCTGAGCGCACCACACCGTAGGCACTCCGCTCCAGTACGTCAACACTACAGTTGAAGGTCGATCAGACGGCCGGCCTGGACTCGGCACAAAAGCCGTCCGACAGATGTCAACGTAACCGTTGACACACGTCGTGAGACGTGACTAACATCCCGAATACACCCGATCAGGGCCCCGGCGCGACGCGCTACTGAAAACCGACACGACAGGGAAGGGCAGGTGGGCTCATGCTCCTGAGCGCGCAGAACCTCGCGGTTCGCTACCCCAACGGCGCCCTCGGCATCGAGGACGTGTCGATCGACATCGCCGAATCCCAGATCGTCGCCCTCATCGGCGCCAACGGCGCGGGCAAGACCACGACCTGCCGGGCGCTGAGCGGCTTCCTCCGGGCAGAGGGCGCCCGGGTGATCCGCGGGAAGATCCTGATCGACGGCCGCGACGTGACCGGGTGGGAGCCGCATCGACTCGTGAAGCTGGGCGTCTCCGCCGTTCCTGAGCGGAACAAGATCTTCCCCAACCTCACAGTTCGGGAGCACTTCACCTCTGTCGGGATGCACCGATCCCGCGTCGAACGCGAGGAAGGGCTCGAGCTCGGCCTTGAGTTGTTTCCCATGATCGGCGAACGCCTGAAGCAGGCCGCCGGGACCCTGAGCGGCGGGCAGCAGCAGATGGTCGCGCTCGTCCGAGCCCTGGTCAGCCGGCCGCGCCTGCTGGTCGTGGACGAAATGACCCTGGGGTTGCACGTCAGCCTGCAGGCGCCCCTGTTCGAAGCCCTGGCGAAGATCTCCAGCCTCGGTACCGCCTGCCTGGTCATCGACGAGAGCACCACCCACGCCTTGTCCACCGCCGGGTACTGCTACCTCCTCGAAGGAGGACGCATCGTCAGACAAGGCGCGACCGATGAGTTCCGGAACGCGGACCTCGTCTCGATCGGCTACGACGGCCAGTAACCACCTGCGCTCCGGCGGACCGGGCAGCTCAACGCGCTGCCCCGGTCAGCCCGGCGCTCCTTGACGCACCAAAGCAAGTCAACATCCACAACCATTTCACCATTCACATCAACGAGAGGGCGCGTGGGCAGATGCTCGTTCGACCACGTTTTCGAGTAGTTTTCGCAACGATCGCGGCGTTGCTTCCGGTGCTGGCACTGTCCGGGTGCGGCAGCGCCAACGGTGGCAGCGGGTCCGCGGACGGTCCCTACAAACTGGTGCTGATCTCGGACCTGTCCGGCGCTTACGCCAGTGGCTCCAAGCCGGGGGCAGCAGGTGTCGAGGTCGCCGTTGACGCGATCAACGACGCAGGTGGCGTGAACGGTCGCACCATCGACCTTCAGGTCATCGACGGACAGTCGAACCCGGACGTCGCGCTGGCCGCCGCACAGAAGGCCGTGGCGTCCAATCCGCTCGCGGTCCTGCTGTTCGGCTCCTCCGCCGGGGCGTCCAAGCTCACGCCTCTGCTCCAGTCGGCCAGGATCCCGTTCATCAGCGGCGCGATCTCGGATGAAAGCATCTACCCGCCCCAGCCGGGGCTCTACCAGCCTGGACTGACCGCCAAGCAGAACGCCGACGCGATCTACCAGTTCGTGAAGCAGAAGCTGAACGGCGACCTGGCCGGCAAGACGGTCGACATCGCGGCGATCAACTCGCCCTTCGTCGACGTCGTCATCCAGGGTGCCAGTGCACAGCTCGAGGCAGACGGCGCCACGATCCCTTCAGTTGAGCGCTACGACTACGGCATCGCGTCGTTCACGACGCAGGCTGGCAAGATCGCACGCGACATCCCGGACGTCGTCCTCACGCTTGGGGCCGACAACGACACCATCGTCGTGAACAAGGCGCTGGCAGCGGCAGGTTCCCACGCGATCACGGTCGGCATGGCGGTCGCCGCCGCTCCCGAGGTCCTCGAGCAGATCGCCTCGGCGAACTACTACGCGCTGACCGAGAACGCCTACGCCAGGGATGTGCCCGACTTCCTCGCGGCCGCGGACAAGGCCGGCAAGAAGGAGGACATCCTCGGTTCGACCTTCTCGGCGACCGGGTGGGTCGCGATCAACATCCTCGTCGATGCGCTCAAGAGCTGTGATGCGAGCTGCGACGGGGCGAAGCTCAACGCGGCGCTCGAGCAGGTGGCCGACTTCAAGGTCCCCGGTGGAGTTGCCTACGGGCCGATCACCTTCAGCGCTTCGGACCATGTCGGCGCTTCGATCGTGAAGTTCCACAACTACGACCCCAAGACCGACACTTGGACGGAGAGTGACCCGATCAACGTCGGGTGACGCGGAACCGTGACCGAACTACTGCAAGGGTCAAGGACCAGCCAGGTGACAACGACATTCAACGCGGACAGTCCCGGCCCGGCCAGCGACCGGGCACATGCCTCCGCGATCGATGTACGGGCCCTCCATGTCTCGTTCGGTGGCGTTCGGGCGTTGACGGATGTCACCACATCCGTCAACGCTCGGGAGATCGTCGCAGTCGTCGGGCCCAACGGCGCCGGAAAGACCACATTGCTCAACGCGGTCTGCGGCTTGATCAAGAAGAGCTCGGGCGTCGTTCACCACTTCGGGAAGGACGTCACCAGCTCCACTCCCACGAAGATCGCGCAAGGCGGGATCGGCAGAAGCTTCCAGGACCCGCGGCTGGTCGACGAGGAATCGGTCCTGCAGAACATCTTGAGTGGAGCGCACGCCACGATCGGCTATTCACTGGGCGATCAGGTGTTCCGGCGGGGGAAGGTCGCCCGGCGCGAGCGGATCGCAGAGTCGCAGGCCCGCGACCTGCTCGATCTGGTCGGGCTCGGCGACCTCGCCGACGTGCATGCAGCCCAGCTGGCCTACGGTCCGCGGAAGATGGTGGACATCCTCCGGGCTGCGATCTCCAGACCCAACGTGCTCCTGCTCGACGAGCCGTCCTCCGGACTCGATCTCGCCGAGCGCGCAACTGTGGAGCAGATGCTCCTGGAGCTGCACCGCGAATTCGACCTGCCCATGCTGGTGGTCGAGCACCACCTCGACCTGGTGCGTGCCGTCGCCGACAAGGTGCTGTGTCTCGTCTCGGGAACGGTCGCCATGCAAGGACCCACCGTCGAGATCCTCGACTCTCACCAATTCAGGGCAACCATCACTGGCGAGGAATCGCCCCAGACTCCGGAGGTGGCGACAGCCGATGCCTGACCTCAGCGCCGCCGTCATCGGAGGGCTCACCCTCGGGGCGATCTACTCCCTCGTGACGCTCGGCATCGTCCTGGTGTTCCGCGCAACCGACACCTTCAACTTCGCGCATGGCAGCTTCATGCTCATTCCGGCACTGATCGCGGCGAAGCTGCAGATGGACACGGATCTGCCCTTTCCGGTCATCGTGCTCGTGAGCCTGGCCATCGGCGGGTCACTGGGTGCCCTGTTGTTCCAGTTCGTGCTCCGCTACACCGTGGGACGACCTCCGTTCGTGCCGGTGATCGCGACGCTTGGCGTGGCCGCAGTCGCAGACGGACTGATCGGGATCCTGTTCCCCAAGACCCAGTACGGGCTGACCATCCCGGGCCTGTCGACAGGTTCCACCACCATCTTCGGCGCCACCTTCGGAACCGCGACCCTCGAGATCAGTGCCTTCGCTGTGGTCCTCACCGTGGCGCTCGTGCTGATCTTCCGCTACACGACGCTCGGGGTCCGGGTGCGCGCCGGTGGCCAGGACTCGCTCCTGGCCAGCCAGGGCGGCATCAACATCCACTGGGTCTACCTGGGCTCCTGGGCCCTCGCGTGCATCCTCGCCGGCATCGCCGGCATCACCTACGGAAGCGTCAACGCGATCAACTCCGGCATCGTCGACCTGGCGCTCCTGGCCTTCCCGGCTGCGCTCCTCGGCGGCCTCGACAGCATCCCGGGCTCGCTGGTCGGCGGCTTCGGCATCGGCCTCATCCAAGGAGTCGTCGCTTCGTACTTCGGCGGAGAGTACGTCACGGTGGTCACCTACTCGGTGCTCCTCGGCGTCATGCTCCTCATGCCGCACGGAGTCATGGGCACGCAAACAGTCAGGCGGGTCTGAGCCATGAGTCAGCAAACAGTCCAGACGGCCAAGCGCCCCGCCGGCATCGTCATGCCGTGGCGCTGGCTGAAACAGCCGACACCCTGGCTGGTCGCATTCGTGTTCGCGGCCGTCGCGTTCTACACCACCACGGGGTCGTCCTATTCGATCTATGTGCTCGACACCATCCTGCTCGCCGCGATCGGAGCGTTCGCGCTCGATCTGCTGATGGGAACCGGCGGCCAGGTATCCATCGGCAACGCCGCCTTCCTCGCAGTGGGTGCCTACACGACGGTCTGGGCCACGCAAACCGGAGTGGCCTTCCCGTTCGATGTGATCCTGGCTGGTGTGGTGGCCGGCCTCGTCGGTCTCGTCGTGGGAGTTCCGGCTCTCCGGATCCGCGGCATGTACCTGGCGCTGGCCACGTTGGCGGCCTTCTACATCGTCGGATTCTTCGTGCAGCAGTACCAGTCGAAGAAGGCCGGCGCGGTTGGCTTCTTCCTCACGCCAGTCTTCTCAGGCGACATCTTCCAGCAGCAGACGTCCTGGGCCTGGCTGCTCGCGGCCATCCTGGCACTGACCATCCTCGTGTTGTCGTGGCTCCGTTCGGGGCGCAGCGGGAGGGCCTGGCGGATGATTCGCGACCATGAGCTGGCGTCCTCATCCATGGGCATCCCGGTAGCCAGGTACAAGCTGATCCTCTTCGTGATCTCGTCAGCGATCATCGGCACCCAGGGTGGCCTGACGGCCCGGTTCACCGGATCGGTGACGCACGAGAGCTTCACCCTTGCCCTGTCCATCTCGGCCGTCGCCATGATCCTCATCGGCGGCCTCGACACGGCGGCAGGACCACTTGTCGGTGCCGCGGTCATCATGACGCTGCCGTTGCTGGTGCCCCAGGTCGTGGGCGCGTTCGCCAGCTCGGCCAGCATCAGTGCGGATGCCGGCGGGTACTCACAGATCGTCTACGGCGTACTCATCGTGGTCTTCATCGTCGGCGCCCCCAAGGGCCTGAGCGGCCTCATCAACAAGGTCGGCACTGCCCTGATCTCACTGGTCAGGGGATCTGGCAAGCGCGTGAGTACCAGTGGAGAATCGACGTGAAGACGAAGGAACCCGAGGCCACTGTGACATCCATCGACCTCAGCCATTTCCGCAAGGTCCTCGGCCAGTACCCCACCGGGGTCGTGGTCGTGACTGCCTTCTCGCCGACCGATGAGGTCCTCGGCATGACGGTCGGATCGTTCACTTCCGTCTCCCTGGATCCGCCGCTGGTGGCCTTCCTGCCGAGCAAGGCCTCACGGTCCTGGAAGGCGCTTCGCGAGTCAGGTGGACGCTATTGCGTCAACATCCTCGGTTCCGACCAGGAGGACGTCTGCCGAAACGTCGCGATGCGCAAGGAAGACAAGTTCCGCGACATCGAGTGGCAGGTCACCCAGCACGGCAACCCACGCATCAGCGGTGCGGTGGCTCACATCGACTGTGAGGTCGAGGCGATCCACGACTCCGGCGACCACGACATCGTCGTCGCGCGGGTCGTGGACCTCGACCTCCACAACAGCAGCTACCCACTGCTCTTCTTCCGCGGCGGCTACGGGTCGTTCCAGCCGCTGTCCCTGGTCGCGCGGGACGTCGACCTGGTCGGCCAGCTGAAGCTGGTCGACCTGCTCCGCCCACACATCGACGAGCTGGCAAGCCGCTTCGACACGGAGGTCGGCGTTTCAGCACTGGTCGGGCAGGAGCTCGTCCTGGTCGCGACCTCGGGCCGGGTTCCGGGCGCCGTGACGCCGACCCGGGTCGGCCAGCGACTCCCGTTCAGGCCCCCACTGGGAAGCGTGTTCGCTGCCTGGGGCTCGGACGAGCTGCGGGACCTGTGGCTGGGTCACGCCCCGTCGTCCCTCAGCGCAACGGAGCACGAGGAGCACGCACGAACACCGCAACGCGTGAAGGAGCGGGGCTATGCCCTGGCCCTGGGCCACGCTGAGGTGGCGGAGGTCGAGCGGAACTGGACCCTCCTCAACGAGGGCGACCCGACGATCCGTCGCGAGCAACTGCTGGACGATCTCAAGTCGGTCTCCCGGCGGTTCAACCCGGCCCACGTCGCTCCCGACGGGGAGCACGACGTCCGCACGGTGGCCGGTCCGGTGTTCCATCCGAACGGCACGGTGGCGTTCGCGCTCAGCCTCTGGGGACCGCCGCGCCTGATGAGCGGGCTCGAGCTCGACGAGTACGTCGACGCGCTCAAGGCAACATGCGCAGCGGCGACCGAGTCACTTGCTCTGCATCACCGAGGTCAGCCGTGGCAGGACGGAGGCAGTGACCCTGCTTCCGGGACCGCCCGGTGAGGGGCCGAGACCGATGACTGACTCGACGGTGGCCGACCTGTCCCTGTTGATCCTTCGACTGAGCCTGGGCGTGGTGTTCCTGGCCCACGGCTGGAACCACGTCTTCGGCGGCGGGAAGATCTCAGGCACGGCCAGGTGGTTCGAGGGTCTCGGGATGAGGCCAGGAATCCTGCACGCCTGCATGGCGAGCGTGACCGAGATCAGCTGTGGCGTGTTGCTCCTGCTCGGTTTCCTGACCCCGCTGGCCTGCGCCGGCGTCGTCGGCACGATGACGGTCGCGCTGATCACGGCGCACCTGCGCAACGGCTTCTTCATCTTCGGGCCGGGCGAGGGCTACGAGTACGTCCTGACTCTCATGCTGGCCGCGCTCGCGCTCTCGGGTGCCGGTGCGGGCGGCTGGTCGCTGGACAACCTCACCGGATGGTTCGCGCCGCCGGGCTGGGGAGGTCTCGTCATCGCGGCCGCGGCCGGCTTCGGCGGTGCGGCAGCGAACCTCACGGCGTTCTGGCGTCCGGGACGGGACCGCGATCTCGTCACGTCGGGCGACGCGGTGGCTTGATCGAGGTCGACACGCCGGCAGACACGAGTCGTGGTCGGCGAACCCCGGGGGCTCGGAGCGGCGTGGTCATCACGGTCCTCGCGCTCGCGGGGATGCTGGCTGCCCTGCAGCAGACGCTCGTCGTCCCGCTGATCCCCGACCTGCCCGCGATCCTCGGTGTCAGCCCGACCACAGCGTCCTGGGCGGTGACGATCACGATCCTCACGGGCGCGGTCGCGACTCCGATTGTGTCTCGCCTTGCGGACATGGTCGGAAAGCGCCGGATGGTCGTCATCGCTCTGATCATGATGACCGCGGGTTCGGTGCTCATCGCGGTCGGTGGCACCTTTGCGACGGTCGTGGTCGGGCGTGGCCTGCAGGGGCTGGCGGCCTCGCTCATCCCAGTCGGGATCAGCATCATGCGTGACGCGCTGCCGCGGGAGAAGGTCGGCTTCGCAGTGGCGCTGATGAGCGCCACGCTGGGCATCGGCATCGCGATGGGGCTCCCGCTGTCCGGGGTGCTCTACGGCCACTTCGGGTTCGCTTCGATCTTCTGGGTCGCTGCCGCCGGAGGGGTGCTCCTGACGCTTGCCGTCCTGGTGCTCGTGCCCGAGTCGGCCGTCCGAACGCCGGGTCGCTTCGACTACGTGGGGGCGGTGCTCGTCTCCGTTGCGTTGGCCACCGAGCTGCTTGCCGTGTCGAAGGCAGGCGACTGGGGATGGGCAAGCAGGGAGGTGGTGGGGCTGTTTGCCGTCAGCGCCCTGGCACTCGTCGTGTGGTTCCCCTACGAGTTGCGGACCAACGATCCGATGGTGGACCTGCGTACGGCAGCCAGGAGGCCGGTCCTGTTGACCAACGTCGCCTCGGTCTTCGTTGCCTTCGGGCTCTACGTCAACATGCTGGCCAGTGGCCAGCAGTTGCAGATCCCGGCGAAGAGCGGTTACGGCTTCGGGCTCTCCGTGACCCAGGCCGGCCTGGCCATGATGCCGACGGGCCTGGCCATGGCGCTCCTGTCGCCGGTCTCCGGCCGGATGCTGAACAGGCTGGGTGGCCGGATCACTCTCCTCGTGGGGGCTGGGATCATGTCGGCGTCGTACGTGTTCCGGGTCTTCGCCACCGGATCAGTACCCGAGGTCGTGATCGGCTCGACCCTGGTGGGCATCGGAGCCGCGCTGGCGTTCGCGGCGATGCCGACACTGATCATGGCCAATGTCCCGATCACTGAGTCGGCCTCTGCCAACGGGCTCAACTCCCTCATGCGTGCGCTCGGCGGGTCGACCTCGAGCGCGGTCCTCGCCGCGGTCCTGGCGTCGGTCAGCGTCACCGCGGCCGGGCGGACGTTCCCCTCGGTGGCCGCCTTCGAGGACATGTACGCGATCAGCGCGGGGACCGCGCTGCTGGCCTTCGTCCTGGCGGCCTTCATTCCCACCCGTCGCGACCGGGCTCCCTCGTCAGCCGTGTCCGGTGCTGGCGCTGAGACCGTGATCCATGGACGGGTCCTTCCGGGTGGCCGCGCGTTGAGGCAGACCGCCATCGTGACCGTGACCCGGCTCGACGGTGAGCCAGTCGACTGGGCTCGCACCGACAACGACGGCAAGTACTCCGTGGCGCTACCGGGATCCGGTCGCTACCTCGTGATGGCGAATGCGCGTGGCTGGGCCCCCCGGGCAGATGTCCTCGACTTCCGTGAGGGGGACACCGAGCTGCACGTCGAGCTCACCGAAGAGTTGGCGCTGACCGGTTCGGTCACCCGACGAGGGGAGCCGTTGAACGGCTCGCGCGTGATCCTGCATGCAGGCAGCGGGGAGTTCGTGGCCGCCACCCAGACCGACGACAGGGGTCAGTTCAGCTTCCCCCTTCCGGCAGCCGGGACCTACATCGTCACCGCCCTGGACGTCGAGAGTCAGCGGGCCCAGGCTCTCAAGGTGGACGTGAGCGCGCTCGCCACCCACGTCGACCTGGAGGTCGCCCGGTGACCGCAGCCCACGTGGACTGACCGTCGGCGAGGTGCTTGACCTGTCCTCCGGCCGTCCATACGTTGAGGAGGTCAAGCAGTCCGAGTGGGGTGAGAATGGCGGCCATGACGGCCGGGGCAGGCAACCTGCCGGAGGCGGTCACGGCATTTGTCGGTCGCCGCTACGAGTTGAGCGGCGTCAAGAACGCCTTGACCTCGGCGCGTCTGGTGACGCTCACCGGCACAGGAGGGGTCGGCAAGACTCGCCTCGCGCTTCAGGTCGCGGCCGAAGTACGCCGTACGTTCAGTGCCGGCGTCTGGTTCGTCGAGCTGAGCGACATGTCCGACCCGGCGCTGGTGCCGAGCGTGGCGGCGGCGGCGATCGGGCTGTCGGACGAGACGACTCGCTCGCCGGTGGCCCTCCTGTCGGACTTCTTCGCCGACAAGCAGGCACTGCTCGTCCTCGACAACTGCGAGCACGTTCTCGAGGCCTGCGCCAAGCTCGCCGACCAGCTGCTGCGGTCGGCCCGCGAGCTGCGCATCCTGGCCACCAGCCGCCAGGTGCTGGGGATTCCTGCTGAGGCCGCGTTCCCCGTGCCGCCACTCTCGTTCCCGGGCCCCGGAACGGTCCACGCGAGTGACCTCGTCAGGTTCGACGCCGTGAACCTTTTCATCGACCGCGCCAGCAACGTGCTGCCCGGGTTCTCGCTCGATGACCAGAATGCGGAGGCGATCGCCAGCGTCTGCAGCCGGCTGGACGGACTGCCGCTGGCCATCGAGATGGCCGCAACCAGGCTGCGGGCCTTGTCACCGCCGCAGATCCTGGAGCGACTCGATGAGAGGTACGCGCTGTTGAGCGTGGGAAGTCGCGTGTCGCAGCCGCGCCAGCGCTCACTGCAGAACCTGATCGACTGGAGCTACGACCTCTGCTCCCCGACGGAGCGGCTCCTGTGGGCGCGGTCGTCGGTGTTCTCCGGTGGCTTCGACCTCGCGGCGGCGGAAGAGGTCTGTTCGGGCGGGGCTCTCGGTCGTGACGCCGTTCTCGATGCGGTCATCGGGCTCACCGAGAAGTCGGTGATCACCCGCGAGGAGAGCCACGCAGAGGTCCGCTTTCGGATGATCGAGACGATCCTCGACTACGGGCGACGCCGGTTGGCCGAGTCGCCCGAGATGAGGCCGCTTCAAGAGAGGCACCGTGACTACTTCGGTGCAATCGTCGAGGACGCGCTGGGCGGCTGGTTCGGACCGCAGGAACCCCAGCTTCGCCGATCCATCCGCACCAACATCGCGAACGTCCGGGGGGCACTCGACTTCTGTCTCAGCGACGAATCCGAGGCCCAGGCCGGTCTGCACATCGCCGGATCGCTGTGGTACGGCTGGCGAGCCATGGGCATGGTGGGGGAGGGGCGACGGTGGTTGTCGAGGATGCTGGAGGCCGCCCCGGAAGAGACGCCGGCGAGGGCCCGCGCCCTCTGGGCGGACGCCGGTCTGGCGGTCTTCCAGGGCGAGCGCGCAGGAGCAATTCCCCGGCTGCAGGATGCAGAGGCGCTGGCGCGGAAGCTCCATGACGAGACGGCACTTGCCTACATCCGGCTCTACGAGGGACAGCTCGCGATGGCCGATGGTGACATGCCGCGTGCCACGGAACTGCTTCAGGAGGCCGCCGCTGCCCATGGGCGGCTGGGCGACCCTCTGGGTGTCGCTCTGACCCTCATTCGGCTGTCCCTCGCGTTCTCCGCACTCGGTCAGGTCGACAAGGCGCGCGACCTGGTCGAGGAATACCTGACGGTCGCCCGAGCACGCGGGTCGGAAGCTGCCGTCGCCCTCGCCAACTGGGCCATGGGTGTGCTCGCGTGGCAGGAGGGCGACCCTGCCGAGGCGGCCAGGCTGGCTCAGGTCGCGATCTCGAGCAGCTGGTCCCTCCGGGACTTCACCGGTGTCGGACGAGGGATGGAGGTCCTGGCCTGGGCCAGTGCCGCCGAGGGGAAAGCGGAGCGCACGGCGCACCTGCTCGGGGCGGCCCAGAGCCTTCGTTCGACGTCTGGAGGCCAGTCCTTCGGATACGAGCACTTGCTCGCCTACAACGACACGAGCTCGGTGCTCGCACGGGGGGCGATCGGCGACGAGCGCTACCAGGCCTCCTTCGACGACGGGGCGTCCAGCACGACCGAGGACAACATCGCCTTCGCGCTCAGTCTCCCCGGGCGACGCGGCAGGGGCTCCAAGACGTCCCAGACATCTGGTGGAGACGCTCTCTCCAAGCGGGAACTGCAGGTGGCCGAGCTCGTCGCTCAGGGCCTCAGCAATCGTGACATCGCCAGCTCGCTCGTGATCTCGCAGCGCACGGCCGAAGCCCACGTCGAACACATCCTCGTCAAGCTCGGCTTCTCGTCCCGGGCACAGGTTGCGGTCTGGAAGCGCGCGCGAGATCGGGAGAATCCGTAGGTCTTTAGGCAGTCCTACGCATGGCAGCGCCGTCCGAACCGGACAGGCTGAGGTCATGAAACTGGCCAGGCCGAAGCACAAGTGCTGCTGTTCGTCGCCCCGGTGCCAGCGCTGCCCGATCCGGATGCTGCAAGAGGGAACTCTTCCGAACGGATACACGGTGAAGCGTCGCCGCCTCGTCAAGGTCGGCCGGCCATGATCCTCTGCCACTGCTCAGTCGTGTCATCCCGCCACGTGCTCGAGGCCCTGGAGGCCGGGGCAGGCACCCTGGCCGCCGTGTGCCGTCAGACGGGAGCGGGCCGTCAGTGCGGATCATGCGTGCTGAGCGTCAAGAGCTGCATGCAGGATGCCCGAGCCGACCTCCGGGCATCCTGACGAGCCAGAAAGGCCCTGAGCTGCGTTTCCGCAGGTCAGGGCCCTGTGAAGCTGGCTGCACCCGTTCTCAGCGACCGCTGCGACTATGGTCGACGGATTCGGCGGCTGCGGTCGTCCAGGTCACGCAGACCCCTGAGGGCTGGGGCCGCGAGCTCGTGATGGTGCCGCCCAGGCTCCGGATGCTCGTCAGCAGCGATGCGAGGCCGTCCATGGGGATGGTCACGGAGTGCCAGGTCATGACGCACGTCCGATCAGCTGGACCAGGTTGCCCTGCATCACCTTGCCGCTCAGCGGGTGTGCGTCGCGAGTCCGGGTGACGCTGAACCAGCCGTCCCAGTAGGCCGAGTCGGGACCGCGCTTGTTGCCGAACTCGAGGCGGACATAGCCGACCTGGTGGTCGGCGTCCAGCACGCAGGCTCCGTCGCGCAGCAGGGACCCGAAGGCGTCCCGCAGGTACCGCTCGTTCTGGGGGAGGACCGTGGACATGGCTCCCCCTCAGCTCGCCGCGAGCAACAGGTCGGCTTCGGCGCGCAGGGCAGCCGCAGCACTGCGGTGGCCGACTGCAGAAGCAGGGCAGGGCGCCCAGTACGGCGTCGCGGAGAGCTCGTCGGTCGCCAGATCGTCCTGGTGCCGGGCCATCTGGAGCAGCAGCGAGCGCAACCTGCTGGTCGTCACGGTGTCGGACTGGTGGGTGCTCATGACTGCCTCGCTTCCTGGTTCCCGAGCCCTGTGGGCTCTGGTTACCAGTGAAGGCGAGGACGACTGCGCCCACGACGGGAGGACTACCTATCTAGGTACGTATCCACCCCTCGGATTCAGCCCGACCGGCCGATCAGCCCTGGAGCGTGGTGAGGAGTGCGGTCAGCGCCTGCTTCTCGGTGGCCGGGTCCGGGTTCGGGTCCCGCAGCGAGGTGAGCACCTGGTCG
>Ga0070698_100004906_pt1 | contig 14675 bp, 14 predicted proteins | sample KBSK1502metaG_FD_65477 | JGI IMG/M metagenome (GOLD analysis project Ga0070698, IMG submission 65477) | Corn, switchgrass and miscanthus rhizosphere microbial communities from Kellogg Biological Station, Michigan, USA - KBS K1-50-2 metaG | ecosystem: Host-associated > Plants > Roots >...
GGGACAGGTCGGCCGACTCGCACGACACGAGGGCGCCGGCCGTGGCCGAGCGGACGGACTGCGCGGTCTGCTCGAGCACCTCCCGCCGCCGGCCGACCAGCAGCACCGAGAAGCCGAGCCCGGCCAGCCGGTGCGTGCACGCCGCGCCGATGCCGGTGCCTCCACCCGAGACAACGGCCAGGCTCACCCGGACCTCCTGCCCGGCGGGCATCTGCCGGACCGCCGGCTCCCCGCCCGGCAGGTACCGGCTCGCCGGCTCCCCGCCAGGCAGGTACCGGCTCGCCGGCTCCCCGCCAGGCAGGTACCGGCTCGCCGGCTCCCCGCGGGGCAGGTACCGGCTCGCCCGGCGCCGGCGCGCCGGCCGGCCGCGATCATGACCCGGGCAGATCCCGGACGTACAGCCCGGGTGCCGAGCCCAGGACCGGCCGCGCCTCGCTGCCCAGGTGCCCCGGCGCGGGCCGTCGCTCGCCGGACCGCGGGGTCACCCAGCCGGCCCACGCCTCCCACCAGCTGCCCTGGTGCTTGTCCGCCTGGGCCAGCCACGCGTCCGGGTCGGGACCGGGAGCCGGGCCGGTCCAGTAGTTCGCCTTGGGGTTGCCCGGCGGGTTCACCAGGCTCGCGATGTGCCCGGAGTAGCTAAGCACGAACGTCATCTCGCCGCCGAGCAGCTGGGTGGTCTGATAGCAGCCCTTCCACGGCGTCAGGTGGTCGGTGACCGCCCCGGTGACGAACGTCGGGATCTTGATCGTGCCGAGGTTGAGCGGGGTGCCGAGCACGGTGAGCCCGTCGGGCTTCACCAGCAGGTTGTCGGCGAAGATGTCGAGGAACTGGCTGTGCAGCGCGCCAGGCAGGTTCGTGCCGTCGGCGTTCCACGCGAGGATGTCGAAGGCGGGCGGCGTCTCGCCCATGAGGTAGTTGTTCACCCAGTAGTTGAACACCAGGTCGTCCGGCCGCATCCAGGTGAAGGCGCTGCCCATCTGCCGGGCCGAGATGACGCCCTTGCGCCGGGACCGGCGGCTCGCGAACTGCAGCAGGCGCCGCCCGGAGAACGCGTTGATCGGGGCCTGCTGCCCGAAGTCCAGCAGCGTCACCGCGAAGGAGACGCTGTTCACGCGGCTGTCGCCGGTGGCCGCGAGGTGGTTCAGCAGCGTGCTCGTGATGATCCCGCCGGCGCAGAAGCCGACGACGTTGACGTCGGGGCTGCCGGTGACCTCGCGGACGGAGTCGATCGCCGCCGACACCCGCCTCGCGTACGTGTCGAGGTCCCAGCCGCCCTGGTCCCGGGTGGGGTTCCGCCAGCTGATCATGAACGTCTGGAGGCTCTGGCCGGAGCAGTACTCGACGAAGCTGCGCCCGGGGCGCAGGTCGAGGAAGTAGAACCGGCCGATCGGCGGCGGCACCACGAGCACGGGCCGCTCGTACACGGTGTCGGCGGCCGGGGCGTACTGCAGCACCTCGGCCACGGCGTCGCGCGCGATGACGGCGCCGGGGGAGACGGCCAGGTCCCGGCCGACCTCGAAGGCGCCGGCCGGCGCCATTGACGGCATGCCGCCGTTGTAGCGCAGGTCGGAGGCGAAGTTGCGCACGCCGCGGAGCACGCTGAGCCCTCCGGTGTCGAAGGCGCGCTTGATCGCCGCCGGGTTGGCGGCCAGCACGTTCGTCGGCGCCGCGGCGCTGACGACGACGTTGGCGGCGAACCTGGCCAGCTCCGCCTGCCTGGGATCGGCGCCGCTGTCGCCGAGCGCGTCGACGACGCTGTTCAGCGCCTGCGCGGAGGCGAGGTAACCCTGCTTGATCCGGCGGAAGACCGGGCTGGCCGTCCACGCGGGGTCGGTGAAGCGCCGGTCACCCTTGGCTGGCTCGAGGGCCGACCGTCCCAGCGCGATCCGCGCCAGCTCCACGGCGAGCCGGCCGCTCGCCATGGTCACCGCCTCGCCCTGGGTGAGCGCCGCGATCATGGCGCTGGCCATGTCCCCCGCCGACGGGCCCGCCACGGCCTCGCCGCCGTTCAGTGAAGCCGCCGCCTCGCTGGCACGCGCCGTTGCCTCCGGACTGCTCACGCCCAGCTCCTCGTCTCCCGGAGGCCCACGCCCGTCGCCGGCCGCGGTGCCCCGCGGCGGCGCAACGTGAGCACTTACCGAAATCTTTACTCACATAGTAACGGAGCAGCCGCCGGCTGACCCAGGGTCGGCGGCGGGCATCGGCGCTACTGCCCGGCGGCCGGCTGCCAGCCGGTCGCGGCCGTCATCGACCACGTCAGCGGGGTGACCGAGACAACGCCGTCGCAGGCGACCGCCCGGACGTCGCTGTCTGGCTCGAGCAGATCCGGCTCCACGAGCGTCCTGATCCGCAGCCGCACCGGATCGGCGAGCGTGCGCGGCCCCGGGTGCACGTGCACGTAGTAGCGGCGGCGGCTCTGCCTGGTCCTGCGCACCTGGGTCCGCGGCGTCGCGCCGTGCGGCACGTTGACATTGATCAGCGCGACGTCGTCCGGCAGCCCCTCCGCCAGGACCTGCCGGGCGAACCGGCGGGTGAAGTGCTTGGCCGCGGCCCAGTCGCGCTCGCCGTACGTCCGCCACTCGGAGATGTCGGCCTGCAGGGACACCGCGACGCCGGGGACGCCGTACGCGTGCGCCTCGAGCGCGGCGCCGATCGTCCCGCTGATCGTCAGGTCGGCACCGACGTTCTCGCCATAGTTGATCCCGCTGACGCACAGATCGGGGCGTCGCCCGGCCAGCTCGATCAGCGCGTGCGCGACCGCCTGCACGGGAGTGCCGGTGACCGCGTACCCGGTGACGGTCTCCCCGTTCACGCTGATCTCCCGTGGCTGCACGGCGCCGACGGCGGGCCCGGTCACGAACGCGCGGCTCATCGACGTCTGCTGGGTGGCGGGCGCGGCCAGCAGGAGCTCCCCGAGGTCGGCGACGGCCTCGGCCGCGGCGGCTAGGCCGGGCGAGTCCAGCCCGTCGTCGTTGGTGACGAGGATCAGCGGGCGCCCGTCCATGAGGGAACCTTCTCTCGTGTTCACCACGTCGGCAACCCCGCGCCGGCCCGGGCCGCCGCGACGCGGCCCGGCGCGGGCGGAATGGTCTTTCTTGACACAGACAACAGTAAGCGAAACCATGGCCCGGTCGGCGATCGAGGCGCCTGCATGGTGGCACGCGTCGTTGCCGGGCGAGGGGTGATGTCGATGAGCGCGCGGGCCCGCGCCCTGGTAACTGCCGCGCTGATCACCGGCGCCGGGCAGGTGGAGTTCCTGGAGTTCGAGGCGCCCCCGCCGCCTCCCGGCGGCGTGACCGTGGACGTCTCGCTGTGCGGCATCTGCGGCACCGAGATCGCCTCGTTCCGGACCGGTCACCTGCACAGCCCGGCGGTCTGCGGGCACGAGTGGACAGGCGTGATCAGCGCCGTCGGCGCCGGGGTCACCGGCCGGACCGAGGGGGAGCGGGTCGTGGTGGGCGTGGCGCCGCCGTGCGGCGGCTGCGCGCAGTGCCAGGCCGGGCTGGCTGACCACTGCCGGGTGGCCCTGGACATGGCGCGGGGCCGCGATCCCCTGGCCCCGCCGCACGGCGGGTTCGCCCGCAGCCTCACCGTCGCCGCCCAGCGGGTGCTGCCCGCGCACCCAGCGCTGCGCGAGGAGGAGGCGGCGCAGATCGAGCCCGTGACGGTGGCTTTCCATGGCATCCGGCGCAGCCGCATCGCTCCCGGCGACACGGTCGTGGTGCAGGGCGCCGGCCCCATCGGGTTGCTGGCCATGCAGCTCGCCCGCGCGGTCGGCGCCGGCCGGGTGATCGTCATCGAGCCGTCCCCGGCCAGGCGGCGGCTGGCCGCCGAGCTGGCCGCCGACCTCGCGATCGCCCCGGGTGACGAGGCGATCGACCAGGTAAGGACGGAGACCGGTGGCCTGGGCGCTGACGTCGTGATCGAGTGCGCCGGCGCCCCGCCGCTGCTGCAGACCGCGGTGGACCTGGCCCGCCAGGGCGGCCGGGTGACGCTGCTCAGCTACATCGGCCAGCCGGCCATGATCTCGCCCGCGAGGTGGATGGCGAAGGAAGTGACCGTCACCGGGGCGGTGGCGTTCACGCACGACGACGTGCGGCGCGCGATGGCGCTCGTCGCCGACGGCCGCGTGCGCGTGCTGCCCCTGCACACCGGCACGGTCGGCCTGGGCGAGCTTCCGGCGACGCTCCAGCACCTGGCGGCCGGCGCGGTGGACGACATCAAGGTGCTCGTCGACCCGTGGCGCTCGGTCGGCGCCAGCTAGCTGGGTGAGCCGGCGGTCGCCGGGGCGTCGGTGAGCAGCAGGAACTGGTTGATCCCGATCAGCCGCAGCGCCAGCCGCTCATACCGGGGATAGGCCAGCCCGGCCGTGGCCCGGCTGACGACCACGGGCCCGGCCACGGCGTGGTCCGCGCCCTGGTAGGTGATCACGCCGCCGCCAGCTGCCTTGATGTTCTGGTACCAGTGCGACGCGTCGCCGAACGTCAGCGGGATCACGAACCCGCCGCCGGCGGCGGGCCGCACGCCGAGCGGCGTGGCGTACAGGCGCCCGGTCCTGCGGCCGCGGTGGCGCACGATGCCGAGGATCGGCATGTGCTGGCGGCCGGCGATCCGGAGCACCAGCGGGTTGACCACCCGGGCCACGGACCTGATGACCCTACGTGTGCGCGGCCCGAGACGAATCGCGTTCCGGGCCGCGCACCTCGGCTGGGTCGCCTTTTCTGGTGAGGCCGACTCGCCTCCGGTCCCGGCTGCGGGGGTGATAGCAGCTCCCCGTCCTTGCTGAGTAGACACCGTGATACCTCCCCGGCAGCCGGGCCCTCCGGCCGCCTCCACCAGCAAAGGACGAGGCTGCCCGGGACAACGTGACGGGCCGAGCGCAGGCCGAGGCCCCCGGACGGCCCGGCGGTCAGCCGGGGACGGCCGGTGCGACGCCGACCTCTGCGCGTGCGGCGGCCAGCCGGGGATGCCGGGAGCGGCTATCGGGTAGGCGTGAACGTTGCGGCCACCCTAGAACAGCCATGCGTCACGGTCGGCGGCAGGCGACGTCGGCCACGGTCCAGCCCTTCGCACCGAGGACGATGACTGCCAGGATCGACTGACCGTTGCTCGGCGTGACCACGACCAGTCCGGCGGAACCGCTAGCGACGATGGTGACCGGTCCCACCGACACGTTCGGGATAACGGTCGTTGCACAGAGCAACGGGTCGTAGCTGACAAGCTGCTGAGAGACCGCATACTGCGCCTGGTGCAGGTATGGGCTCGCCAGGGAAGAACCGCCCGCCAGGAGCTGGGTCAGCTCGTCCTTCACCGAGGTCCCTCGCCGGCGGGCGGGAACATAGGTCCGGTACAGCGACGTCGTGGCGTTCCTGGCACCGGTGCTGGTGACATCGTTCCCGGCGCCGGCGATGGCGCAGGTGATCCCGGTGATCTTCCCGGTGATGGGCTCGGCCGTGACCACGGCGTAGGCCGTCTGTGCCGCGCCGGGCAGCCGGGAACCGACCAGGACGACGGCCTGGCCGCCCGCCAGCCCGACCGGCTGGTAGCGAAGCTTGCGGGCACCGCCCGGAAGGTCGCATCCCACGGGGTCGAGGCTGATTCCAGAGGGCGCCTCCAGGATCGGCCGGTACCAGCTTGCCACCCGGGTCCGGATGAGCGCTTCGACCGCGCCCCGTCCCTGTTTCTGCGCAATCCCATAGCTGCCGTAGAACGCCCGCACGTTCGCCATCGCGGGGGCCAGTTCAGAAGGTCCGGCTCCCGCCGGGCGCGTCGCTGACGGCGGGCGGCTACGGCCCAGCCCGGGGGTCGCGGGAACCTGAGCGGTACCGGCCCGCGCGAACAGGTTCACCCCGCCAGCGGTAATACCGGCTGCCACGATCACCATCGCGAACGCCACGGCGCTGACGCTTCGTGCCCGGCGGCGCTGGCCAGACCGGCGGATGCGGTCAAGGTGGAGCGGAGGCGGGTCGAGCCGGTCGGCCGTGGCATGCAGCGCGGCACCGACTTCCCGCTCGAAATCGCTGCTCATGACGCGCTCCTCTTCGGCAGGCCGATGACGTCCGGGCCGCCGTCGACGGCCTCGCGCAGTTTCTGCAGGCCGCGGGACGCCTGGCTCTTGACGTTGCCGACCGAGCACCCCATCACCACCGCCGTCTCGCCCTCCGACATGTCCTCGAAGTAGCGCAGCACCAGCACAGCGCGCATCCCGGCCGGCAGGCGCCGCAGTGCCCGGATCAGGAGATCTCGCTGGTCAACCTGCCCCGTGCCGCAGTCGCCCGCTGATCGCATGGCAACCCCGGTCTCTAGGGTCTCCACCACCGCATGGCGCCTTGACCGCCACCAGTCGTTGGCCAGGTTGACCATGATGCGGTGGACGTACGCATCGGGGGTCTCCGCGGCCGCTACCCGTCGCCAATGCTGGTAGGTCCGCTCCAGAGTGCTCTGCAGCAGATCCTCGGCGTGCTGGCGGTCGTCCGTCAGCAAGAACGCAACCCGGAACAGCCGGGCCTGCCGGCTGACAACGAACTCCTCGAACGCGGTCTCGAGATCGGCCCTCACGCGGACCTCAATTCCTCTGCCCGAAGATACTGACGGAGCCAACGGCGGAAAGGTTGCACCTGGCGCCTAAACCAGGCCCGTCACCAGCCCCTCACGCAACTGTCACGGATCCCCCGCAGCGGGTTCTCGCGGTGACGCGGGCGCGTTACCATTCGCGGCGATGCAACGCATAGCCGACCGCGCAGGCGGCCGGGACCAGCGCAGCTGGTACCAGGTTCGCGGGCACCCCGGCCACCCGGGGCAGGTGCCCGGGCTCGTCCTCGACGCCGGCGCCGGGGACCGCCAGCGCGGCGAAGAACGGCGCCCACGAGATCACCGGGAGGAGCGCGGCGGTCGCGACGGCCAGGTCGCTTTCGCCGGTGCGCTGGCCGGGCCGCCACAGCAGCCACAGGGCCAGCAGCTGTGATCCCGCGACCGTGCCCCAGCCGGTGGCGTTGTGGAACCGGGCGTGCGGCGGCCAGCCGGGGTTGAGCACGTGGGTGTCGTTGAGGTCGGCGAGCCCCGTGCCGACGATCGTGCCGACGGCGGCCCCGGTCAGCACCAGCCGGCTGATTCTCATCTGCGCACCTGCCCGCGGCTCACGGGCCCACATCCTAGCCCGGGCTGCCCCCGCGCCGGGCAATCCGTTTGACTGTCTTCTCGCGGGCGGCCGAGGCTGTCGCCATGACCAGCCGCATCTCGCACACCTCATTCGACGCCCGCGCGCCGCGCGATCCGCGTCGTTCGTGCGCCACTATTGAGCCAGCACGGCCCGCGCGGCGGGCACTGACCTGACTGGCGACCGGCTGACCGAGGTGACTGTGACCAGCCCAACGAGCGCGACGACGTAGATGGCCGGGCCCACGCGCGTGGTCGTGATCGGAGCGGACGCGGCCGGGATGAGCGCCGCGCACCAGGCGCTCCGCCGGTCCCGGGCCCTCGGCCGCGACCTCGAGGTGACGGTGCTGGAGAGCAGCGGGCACACCTCCTACTCCGCGTGCGGCATCCCGTACTGGATCGCGGGCGACGTCGACGACCAGCAGGACCTAGTCGCCCGGTCGGCGGGCCGGCACCGCGAGATGGGCGTCGACCTGCGCCTGGAGGCGGCGGCGACCCGCCTCGACCTGACCCGCCGCGTGGTGCACTACCGCGACGGGCAGCACGCCTACGGGCAGCTGCCCTTCGACGAGCTGGTGCTGGCCACCGGGGCGCGGGCGGTGATACCCGACTGGGCGCGCGACGCCCGCGGCGGCCTGATCGGCGGGATGCACCCGGTCAAGAACCTCGACGACGGCGCGACCTGGCTCGGCCTGCTCGGCGCCGGCCTCGGCGACGGCGAGGCCGAGGGCCGGCCGGATGGCCGCCGCGCCGTCGTGGTGGGCGGCGGCTACATCGGCATCGAAATGGCCGAAGCCCTGGTCCGGCGCGGCCTGCGGACGACGCTCATCACCCGCTCGGAGGTGATGAGCAGCTTCGACCCCGACATGAGCGCCAGGATCAGCGCGGTGCTGACGAAGGCCGGCGTCGAGATGATCACCCACAGCCAGGTCGCCTCCGTCGGCGCCACGGACGACGGCGGCCGGGTCCGCGAGATCGTCACCACCGGCGGCCAGGTGTGCCCGGCGGACGTGGTCGTGCTCGGCGTCGGGGTCACCCCGGCGAGTGAGCTCGGCGCCGCGGCCGGGCTGCCGGTCGGCCGGTCCGGCGGCTACACCCCCGACGCGCGGGGCCAGCTCGCCGACGGCGTGTGGGCGGCCGGGGACTGCTGCGAGGCCATCCACCGCATCACCGGCGAGCACGTCTTCGTCCCGCTCGGCACGCACGCCAACAAGCAGGGGCGGACGGCCGGCGACAACCTCGCCGGCGGTGACGTCCGTTTCGGCGGTGTGCTCGGCACCGCGATCACCCGGTTCGCGGCCGGCGAGCACGAGGTGGAGATCGCCAGGACCGGCCTGAGCACGGCCGAGGCGGCCGCGGCCGGGCTGGCCGCCGGCTCGCTGGTGACCGGCGGGACCACGACCGCTGGGTACCTGCGCGACGCGGCGCCGATCGCGACGAAGATCCTGGCCGAGCGCGGCACCCGGCGGCTGCTGGGCGTGCAGATCGTGGGCGGGAGCGGCGCCGCCAAGCGGATCGACACGGCCGCCGCCGCGTTGTGGGGCGCGATGACCGTCGATGATCTGGCCGGCATGGACCTCTCGTACGCGCCGCCGTTCGCCACCGTCTGGGATGCCCTGCAGCTCGCCGCCCGGCGCCTGGCCGACCGGCTCGAGTCCGACGCGGTCCGGCCGGGCTGACGCGAGCGCCGGCACTCGCGGATCCGCACCCTCGTGCAGGGGAGCGGCCGGCATGGCGGACAATGGCCGCTAGGACACGGCCGAGGCCGAAAGCCGGAGGAGGTGACCGGGATGAGTCACGTTTCACGAGGCTTCCACGGCAGGCGGCGCGCCGCGCCGGAAGGACGGGTTCCGCCGGGCCAGTACGTGACCGAGGACTTCCCAGTCCTGTCCGCCGGGCCGACCCCGCACACGCCGCTGTCGAACTGGACGTTCTCGATCCAGGGCGGCAGCGAGCCGAAGAGCTGGACCTGGGACGAATTCCGCGCGCTGCCCACCGAGGACATCACCACCGACATCCACTGCGTGACCCGCTGGTCGAAGCTGGACACCATGTGGCAGGGCGTGTCCGTCGACACGCTGCTCGACCTGGTCGAGCACGACGCGGCGTACGCGCTCGCGTTCAGCGACGGCGGCTACACGACCAACCTGCCGGTCGAGGACCTGACGGGCGGGCGGGCCTGGGTGGCCTTCAACTACGACGGAGACTCGCTCCCGGCCGAGCACGGCGGCCCGGCGCGGCTGCTCGTCCCGCACCTGTACTTCTGGAAGAGCGCCAAGTGGGTGCGCGGGCTGCGGCTGATGGACACCGACGAGCCGGGCTTCTGGGAGACCTACGGCTATCACATGTACGGAGATCCATGGCGGGAACAGCGGTACGCGGGCGACTGACCTGGCAGGACGCCACCGTCGGCGTGGTCAAAGACGAGACGCCCGAGGTGCGGACGATCAGCCTGGACGTGCCGCAGTGGGAAGGCCACCGGGCCGGGCAGCACCTCGACGTCCGGCTGACCGCCGACGACGGTTACCGCGCCGAGCGCTCGTACTCGATCGCCTCCGCTCCCGGCGAGCAGGTGGCGATCACGGTTGAGCGGCTGCCCGACGGCGAGGTCTCGCCGTACCTCACCGAGGAGCTGCGGCCGGGTGACGATCTCGAGCTCCGCGGTCCGATCGGCGGCTGGTTCGTCTGGGAGCCCGCGGACGGCGGCCCGCTGCTGCTGCTCGCCGGCGGCTCGGGGATCGTCCCGTTGCGCGCGATCCTGCGGTACCGGGAGCGCACCGGCAGCACCGTCCCGGTCCGGTTGTTGTACTCGTCTCGTTCGTGGCCGGACGTGATCTACCGCGACGAGCTCGAGCAGCCCGCTGCCGGGGTCGAGGTGATCCACACGCTGACCCGGCTGCAGCCGCCGGGCTGGACCGGCTACGCGCGCCGGGTCGACGCGCAGATGCTCGCCGAGGTCGTGTGGCCGGAGGACCAGGCGCCGCTCGCCTACGTCTGCGGGCCCACCAGCTTCGTCGAAACGGTGGCCACCGGCCTGGTCGGGCTCGGCTACCCGGCGCAGCGGGTGAAGACCGAGCGGTTCGGCGCGACGGGAGGAACCCGGTGATCGAGGATCTGGACGGGAACGCGATCGGCGGCATGCTGCTGGAGGTCTTCGGCGCCGAGATGACCGCCGCCATCGGCACGTGCGGGAACTGCGGGACCACCGGCCCGGTGGCCGGGCTGGCCGTCTACCTGCGCGGGCCGGGCACCGTGGTCCGCTGCCCGGTGTGCAACTTCGTGCTGATGGTGTTCGTCCGGCAGCACGAGGTCACCTGCGTCGACCTGATGGGCCTCGCTGCGCTGGGCTGACCGCCGGGCTGGACTGACCGCCCGCGCGGCGCCGCCGGCCGGGCCAGCCCGCGACGGGTTGCGACATGGCGATCGGCCGGGACCGAGGCCGTTAGGAATCCGAATTCATTGTTGCCTTGATTTCGGCCTTCAGCACCTTCCCCAGCCGGGACCGCGGCAGGTCCGGCCAGATCTCGATCTGCTTCGGCGTCTTGACGCTGCCGAGCCGCTCCTTGACGAAGGCCTTCAGCGCGTCGGGCGCCGCAGCCTGCCCGGGCTGCAGCTGCAGCACCGCGGTGACCCGCTCGCCCCACTTGTCGTCCGGCAGGCCGATGACCGCGCAGTCCCGGACGGCCGGGTGCTGCATCAGCACCTGCTCGACCTCGGCGGAGTAGACGTTGAACCCGCCGGTGATGATCATGTCCTTCGCGCGGTCCACGATGTAGAGGAAGTTGTCCTCGTCCAGGTAGCCGATGTCGCCGGTGTGGTGCCAGCCGTGCCGGGACGCCTCGGCCGTGGCCGCCGGGTTCTTGTAGTAGCCGGCCATCACCAGCGAGCCGCGGATCACGATCTCGCCGCGCTCGCCGGGCGGCAGCAGCCGCCCCGCGTCGTCCATGATCGCCACGGTCACCAGCGGGGCCGGGCGGCCGGCCGACGACAGCCGCTCGCGGGCCACGGAGCCGTCCGGCCTGAAGTGCTCGGCGGGCGCCATCGTCGAGATCATCATCGGCGCCTCGGTCTGGCCGAACAGCTGGGCCATGACCGGGCCGATCTTCTCCAGCGCCTCCTCCAGCCGGGCGGCCGACATCGGCGCCGCGCCGTACCACAGGCACTGCAGCGACGACAGGTCGGTCCCGGCGAGCTTCTCGTGCGCCAGCAGCATGTAGATCAGCGTGGGCGGCAGGAACGTGTGGGTGATCCGGTGCTGCTCGATCAGCGCGAGGTATTCGGCCAGGTCCGGCTTTGGCATGACCACGATCTCGCCGCCCAGCGCCATGACCGGGAAGCACAGCACGCCGGCCGCGTGGGTGAGCGGTGCGAGCGCCAGGTACCGGGGCCGGCCGGAGAACGGGTACCCCATCAGCGTCAGCGCCGTCATCGTCTCGACGTTCCGGCCGGTCAGCATCACGCCCTTCGGCCGGCCCGTCGTCCCGCCGGTGCCGACGATCAGCGCGACGTCGTCCGGCGGGCTCGCCTCGTGCGGCTCCGCGGCGTGCCCGGCCAGCCACGTCTCGAAGCTTGCCGCGATGCCGCTGTCGCCGTCGAGGCAGACCAGCGCGGACAGCTTCGGCAGGCCGGGCAGTATGTGCGCCACCAGCGGCTCGAACGAGGCCTGGAAGATCAGGCAGGTGCAGTCGAACAGGTCGAGCAGCTCGCGGTTCTCCGCTGCCTCGTTGCGCGGGTTGACCGGGCACCAGACCGCGCCCGCCCGGGCGATCCCGAACACGCAGCAGAACGCCACCGGGTCGTTCGCGGACAGGATCGCGACCTTGTCGCCCGGGCGCACGCCCGACGCCGCGAGCGCCCGCGCGACGCGCCAGGACAGCTCCTGCGCCTGGCCGTAGGAGAGCGTGACGTCCCCCATGGTCAGGCACGGAGCGCCGGGCCCGAGCGACGCGCCCTTGTCGAGGTAGCCGGTCAGCCGCATGGCCGGGGTGGCGAGGCCGGCGGCGTCACGAGCACGCGCTGACGATGGGCTCCATCACCAGGCCGAAGCTGCGCAGCACGCCGAGCAGCTCGCGGTGCCCGAACGCCTGGCAGGCCGAGGCGAACCCGGCCCGCCGCGGCGGCTGCTGCAGCAGCGAGTAGGCGGCGTGCGCCTGCAGCAGCCCGGTCTGCTTGTAGTTGCTGTTGCCGTGGATCACGCAGTGCACCCGGCCCAGTGGCCCGGACGCGTAGACGGAGTCCAGCGACGTGTTGACCCGCGGGTTCTCCCGCGGCGGCATGCTCGACTGCACCGAGCTGGCCACGTTGGCCAGCGCCTCCTCCTGCTGGTCCACCGGCAGCGTCTTGATCTGCTCCTCGACCATCTTCACGGTCGCGACCACGCCCTCCATCACGGTCCGGTCGAAGACGCCGCCCATGGCCTTGCAGCTGGCGACGCGCGGGTCGCTCTTGAACCACACCGGGTGCAGCGTGCCGCCCCACGGCAGCGCCAGCCCGGTCTCGTGCTGGCCGGGGATGACCACCTCGGCCTTCGACTCCGGGTTCCACTTCTGGAACTGGTTGTGCTCGAGGTAGTACCAGTCCGCCTTCAGGATCGTGAAGATCGTCTGGGTAGAGGCCTGGGTCGGGAACCCCTTCCACAGCACGAGGACGTCGAGCGTGTCGACGCCCGGCGTCTCCAGGCAGATGTTCGCCGCGATCTCGCCGGTGGTGTACATCTGCGCGACCCCGGGCGACAGCAGCAGGCCGCGCTCGGCGAACTGGGCGCCCCAGCCCGACTGCGCGGCCAGCGCCCAGTCCTGCTCGCCGGTCGTGTCCAGGTAGTGGCAGCCGGCCGCGAGGCTCGCCTCCACCACGGCGGGGCCGAGCTTGACGAACGGGCCGACGATGTTGCACACCACGCTGGCGCCGGACAACAGGTCGGTCAGCGGGCCGACCTCGTGGCTGACTTCGACGACCTCGTGGTCCGCGGTCTCGATGCCGGGGATCTTCTCGATCACCTCCTGCAGCCGGGCCTTGTCCCGGCCGGCCGCGATGAACGGCACGTGGAACTCGCGCAGGTACTCACACACCAGGCGGCCGGTGTAGCCGGACGCGCCGTAGACGACGACGGGCTTGTTCGCGCTCATGGATGGCTGCCTTTCGGTTCGGGGACTGCCCGGTCAAATCGTTCGGGGACGGCCCGGTCACGTCGGTTCGGGGGACCGCCCGGTCACATGCCCATGCCGCCGTCGACCGGCAGGCCGGCCCCGGTGACGAAGCGGGCGCCGTCGGAGGCGAGGAACACGACGGCGTCGGCCATGTCGGCGACCTCGCCCAGCCTGCCGAGCGGGGTCAGCCCGATCACGTCGCCGACGCAGGCCTCCACGCTCGGCCACAGTCCCAGCGCGGCCATGTCGCCGGCGAGCTGGGCGCCCATGATCGTCGGCACGAGCCCGGGGTAGACGCAGTTCACCCGCACGCCGTAGCCGAGCTTGCCGGACTCCTGCGCGGCCACCCTGGTCAGCCGGTCCACGGCCGACTTCGTCGCCGAGTAGCCGCCGATGGCCGGGAACGCGATCGTCGCGGCGACCGAGGCGACGTTGACGATCGCGCCGCCCTGCCCGGCGGGGCCGTCCGGCCGCATGGCCCGGAACGCGTGCTTGATGCCGAGCGCGGTGCCGACGACGTTGACGTCCAGCATGCTGCGCAGGTCGGCCGCCTCGAAGTCGGCCAGCAGCGCGGTGATCTCGATGCCGGCGTTGTTCACCAGGATGTCGAGCCCGCCCAGCTCGGCGATCGTCACCGCGACGGCGGCCTCCCAGCTCGCCTCGTCGGTCACGTCCAGCCGGACGAAGCCCGCGGTCGCGCCCGCCTCGCGCAGCGCCGCCGCGGTCTTCTCCCCGTCGCCCTCGAGAATGTCGCCGATCATCACAGCGGCCCCGGCCCGGGCGAGCGCCTCGGCCATGCCCGCTCCCAGCCCCCGCGCCCCGCCGGTGACCAGTGCCTTGCGTCCAGTCAGGTCGTACACGCTCATGTCCCAGCTCCTCGCGTCGCCGTCGGCCCGTGAGCGGGAGGCCGCCGCCCCCACGGAAGGGAGGAGGGGAGGAGGCGGGGGCCTGCCGCGCTTGACAAGCGTCCAACTGAAATTGGACGCTTGTCAAGAGTTCCTTAGACGACCGTCAAGATTTCCGAACGGACGCGGCCGGGCCAGACGCTAGACTCGGACGCAACACGCAGACAGAACGCACGGAAGGCGGGCACAAGGTCACCGTGACGCAGGTTGCCGAGAAGAACCGCGACAGGATCTCGCGCCGCCAGGTGGACAAGTTCGCCGAGCGGCGGGCGCAGCTCGCCGACGCTGCCCTGGTGACCCTGGCCGAGCTTGGCTACGCCCGCACCAGCCTGCGCGAGATCGCGCAGAACTCCGAGTTCTCGCACGGCGTGCTGCACTACTACTTCCGGGACAAGGCGGACCTGATCACGCAGTGCGTCCGGCGGTACAACGCGTACTGCGTCACCCGGTACGACCAGGTGGTCGCCAC
>Ga0070698_100004907_pt1 | contig 14674 bp, 16 predicted proteins | sample KBSK1502metaG_FD_65477 | JGI IMG/M metagenome (GOLD analysis project Ga0070698, IMG submission 65477) | Corn, switchgrass and miscanthus rhizosphere microbial communities from Kellogg Biological Station, Michigan, USA - KBS K1-50-2 metaG | ecosystem: Host-associated > Plants > Roots >...
CCACCAACAGCGGTATAGAGAGTTAGCGTTGCCGACAGCAGAGTCAGGATGAACTTAGTACGAAATGACATTTACCTACCTCGTGGATTACGTTAAAGCCCGAATCAACAAAAGATCGCACATTTTGCGGTCGAAACGTATGATACAGGCGGTATTTATAGGGCGCAAGCAAATCCACAGATTACACAGAATCGATTAATAGGATCTGTGTAATCTGCCGATAAGAACGGCATGAAACCACTCAAAGACCGACTCATCGGACCAATTCTCGCGCTCGACATCGGCGAAAAACTGGTGGGCGCCGCCGTTTCAGACGAAAGATTGGTCACTACCAAACGACTGGCGCCAATCAAACGCTCAAACTGGAAAAAACTACTTCAAGACGTGCGACACCTGCTGGAACGCTTTGACGCTCAAACTATAGTTGTTGGTTTGCCGTTGAACATGGACGGAAGCGAAGGAGACGCGGCGAAAAACATCCGCCGGCTGGCTTTGAACCTGGCGAGATCCGTCGCTCAGCCAGTCTACCTGCAGGACGAGCGCTTGACTTCCCTGGCTGCGATAGAGAATTTAAAGGCAGAGGGTGTGGCGGCAGATGAGATCCCCTCACTCGTGGATGGTGAAGCGGCAGCTGTGATACTTAGAGATTTCTTGACGACAAACCAAAATCGGATACGAATCGAACCTTGAGAACCTTTTGGAGTGCGGCCGCCGCACTCCAAAATAAAAACGAATGAAGCGGCTGATACTTTTGATAATTGTGGTTGGTGTGCTGGCAGTAGGCGGGTTCGCAGCCTGGACCTACTCCGACCTCCACAAACCCATCAAACACTCCAAAAACGGACAGTACATCGACATCCCCAAAGGTACGTCCCCGAGCGCTATCATCAACAGACTCGTTACTGAAGGAGTCATCCAGCACGAGTGGCCCTTAAAGCTTTACTTGAAGTTAACCGGCAAGGGCGCCACGTTGAGAGCCGGTGAATATGATTTCCCCTCGCCGATTTCTCCACTCGGTGTCCTGGCAAAGCTTCAAGAAGGCGAACGGCGACTCAATCGGTTGACGATCATCGAAGGCTGGACGCGTTGGGACATCGCTCGTGCGATGGTGCAGGTGCCTGAGTTTAAGCTCCAAAATGAGGCTCAAGCTTTAGAGTTAATGAATGACGTGACTCAGGTTAAGGATCTCGATCCCGCGGCCAAGAATCTGGAAGGCTATCTATTCCCTGATACCTATGAGTTTTCGCCGGAAACTTCTCCTAAAGAGATGCTCGACACGATGACGGGCCGATTCCGTGGCGTTTGGCGACCGGATTGGACGGATCGGGCGCGTAGTCTCGGCTTCACACCGCGCGAGATCGTTACTGTCGCCTCAATCATCGAAACCGAAGCCAAACTCGCGGCGGAGCGGCCGCTGGTGGCCTCAGTCATTTACAACCGGCTAAAGAAGGACATTCCGCTCGCCGTCGACTCGAGCGTGATCTATGCTTCGAAACTTGAAGGTAAGTGGCGTTACGACGGAAAGGTTTATCTGAGCGATATCCAACGACGCTCGCCTTACAACACGAGGATTTATGCTGGGCTGCCGCCCGGACCAGTTGCTTCTCCGGGCGAGAGTTCGTTGAAGGCCGCTTTGAATCCGGCCACCTCAGACTACCTCTACTACGTTCGCAATCCCGATCGTGACGACGGCGCACACAATTTCTACAGCAACGGCGCTGACTTCGAGACGGGCGTCGCAGCTCTGCGCAAATGGGAACGCGAACGAGACGCACAAAAGGCACAAACAAAGTGAGCCACAAAAGGTACATAAAGCACAAAATGAATTAATGGTTTTCTTTTGTGCTTTTTGTGCTTCTTTGTCGCTAATACTCTTTTGTGGCAGGCAACAGAATTGTGAGTTCCATCATTCAAAGTGTAGCTTGTCTTTGAGTGAACGTTACTCTATTCTCGGATTCGAGTCCCCGTTGAAGTACACGCGATTTGATAACAAAAGGTATTGGCTATGTTGCGCATAATTACTGGTCTACTGGTGTTGATTGCCTGTTCAGTTCCAGCATTCGCACAGGCTGCAAAAGGTGTTGACAAACAAAATGAGCGCGTCCGAGATGCTGGTTCGGATCGCACTCCCGCTAACAACGGAAACAAGACAGATGTCGGCGCAGGTCGCGGCATCGACTTCGGACGTGGTAAGTCACCTGAAACGCAGCCGCTGCCGAATCCATATCGCTTGAGTGGTCGTCGCGATGTGATTATCACTGCGGTCCAGGATCTGATGCGCGATCGAAAACTCGTCGTCGATGAATCGGCTTCGAGACTTGCCGATGGGATCATCGTCAGTCAGCCGTTTACTTTCACGAAAGGCGCAGTCGTGGCACAGGCTGATTTGAGCAGATACTCGGACGTGACGTCGGAGAGCGCGCGCGCCTGGACGCGTGGTCGCTATACGCTGACGGTTGAGATTCAACCAATCGATGGCAACGCATCGAACATCGCAGTTAATGCAAAGGTTGAAGGTCGCACCGACGGAGCGACAGGAGCCGAGTGGACCACGTTGCGCAGCAGCGGTTTGGCCGAGGATCAGTTTCTTGAGAGTTTGATTTTGGCTGTCACAGGTACGCCGCCGGCAGGTCGGACCATCCAGCCCTGAGTTAAGGTTTTAGGTAAGCTAAGTATTCAATGATTAACGACCCATTGCACGCCGAAAAAGCCCTCGCACGAGAGCAAGAGTCAACTAAACGAAAACTGCTCGCTGTGGTTTGTGCCGTCGGCATTACGGCGGTTCTGCTTGTTGGTTACGGCTACATTCGCAAGTATCACGCAGAGAGAGTTATTGCGGACAGCACTCCTCCGCCAGTTGCCGATTCTGGTCCCAAAGGTCCGGCAGTCGCGCACATTGTCGTTGATGAGCCAACACTCGAAAAGGGAGTCACAACGATTGGCGGCGTGGTGCGCAATATCTCGAAACAAGAGATATCTGGACTTTCAGTAATTCTTGAACTGCGACGCCGAAAAGACGGTGGTCTTGAGCAAAGCGCGTTGCCGGTGACGCCGGGTCAACTACAACCCGAGCAGGAAGGTTCGTATGCACTGAAAGTGTCGGCTCAGGATTTTGCTTCGATCCGTCTTGCAGGTTTGAAAGCGGATCCGCAGTCAGCTTTGATTGCCTACACTTCATCACAGGGCAAGAAGCGAACACCGGAACGAATCGAACCGAGAACGATCGTGGTTAAGCGCGGCGGTAAGCCGGGAGAGTTTATTAACTCGCCGGATAACCCTGGCCGCATTCCGTAGTCTCCCACTTTACGCTGAAGTTTTTGTTTAGGGGTCGGCGTGCCGATTGTTAAGGTGAACTCTGAGAGTCGAATGAAGAAGATCGCTTGCACCATGTGCACTCTCTTGGCGTTGATCGCCTTCACTAGCATTGTTGCTGTTGCGCAAACTATCTCACCTAAGAATTCAAGTCCTCAAACACTCCCTGGTGAAGGTGGAAAGAAGAATTCCGACGACGACCAAACTCCTCTCACAACCTTCGAGGAAGAGATTCGCGCTAAACGTTTGATCAAGATGGCCGAGAAGGAACATCAGGAGAATCTCGATCGCGCGCGCGAAATCCAGCAACTCGGAAAAGAACTTAAGGAAAATCTTCAAAGTAAATCTGTTCTCGATCGCGATAATCTGAAAAAGGTCGATCGGCTGGAGAAGCTCACGAAAAAAGTACGTGGTGAAGCTGGTGGTGAAGGCGAAGACATCAGTATTCTGAATCCACCGAAGGATCTGCCGGCTGCCGCCTGCCAGATTTCCGAGAAAACGGAGGAGTTATCGAAGGGAGTTCAAAATACACCGCGTCAGGTCGTCTCAGCCTCAGTGATTAGCAGTGCTAATCTTTTACTTGAACTGATCAGAATCGCTCGCGGTTTTGGTCGTCCGCAGTCTCCGCAGCCCGCACAACCATAAATCATGCTTAGGACAATTCTCTTCCTCGTCGCGCTCGTGTTCGCTAACGTCGTCGCAGTCGTTGCACAGGACGACGATGTGATTCGCACGAACACCGATCTGGTCGTGCTCAACGTAACGGTTACTGATAAAGCCGGTCAGTATGTAAAAGGTTTGAAGGCGTCTGACTTCAAGGTCTTTGAAGACGGTGTTGAGGTGAAGACGGAAAGCATGGCTGGTTTTTCAGTTCAGGAATCACCTTATGCCGCAGTTGTGTTGCTTGATAGTTCCGGCAGTATGGAAGCGCGGTTCTCGCTGGCGCGATCGGCTGCGATCAGGTTTCTGGATGGCTTGCGGCCTGAGGATGTCGCTGCGGTTTACCGGTTCGATTCAAAGGTAGAACGGGTTCAGGATTTCTCGGGCGGCCGCGATCTGGCGCCGATAGCCTATGCGATTCGTGCGAAAGGAATGACGACGCTCAATGATGCGATCGTTGAGGCCACGAAGACGTTGGCTGATCGGCCTGAGGTGCGCAAAGCGATAGTGGTGTTGTCAGACGGGATGGATACGTTTAGTAAAGCGTCGAGTGATAAAGCAGTTGAGAGTGCGCTCGCAATTGGAGCAAGTATTTACGCGGTGGATATGTCGAGTTTGGAAGTTGGCGGATCAGGGGCAAGGCAGAGCGCGACATCGTTGAAGGGCTTTGCCGAGAAGACAGGGGGACGATTTGTCTCGACGCCCGGTGGACCAGCGTTGCGTGATGCGTTTTCCGGTATTGCCGACGAACTCGGGCACCAGTACACGATCTCTTATCACCCGTTGAATAAGAAACGCGACGGCAAGTGGCGATCACTTGAAGTTAAAGTTAAACGTGAAGAGTCGGAAGTGAGAACGCGCAAAGGCTACCGCGGACCGAAGTGAAGGATGCCTATTTGGAGTGCGGCGACCTGGCGTCGCTATGGCCTCGATCAAGCGCTATCGATAACAAAGCGGCGCCAGGCCGCCGCACTCCAAATTTATCTTGAGGTTTTGGTGAGTGACTTTTCTTTATGGCGCTCGAAGGCGAATTCGATAAGCACATCGAGCAGTTTTGAAAACGACAGCCCTGACGCTTCCCACATCTTCGGATAACCCGACACTTCAGTCAGTCCGGGCATTGTGTTCAGTTCGTTGATGACCAGCTCCCCACCGTTACGCGGCAGGAAGAAATCAACGCGCGCCAATCCCGCGCCATCAATCGACTGAAAAGCCTGAATCGCCATCCGCTGAATCTTCGTCGTCATTGCTTTCGACAACGGCGCCGGTACAACAAAACTCACATTCCCGGTATTTGCATATTTCTCAGTGTAGTCGAGGAACCTTGCCTTCTCGTCGTAGACAACATACTCGCCCGGCAAACTCGCCTTCGGCTCATCATTCCCGAGCACCGCGCATTCAATCTCACGCGCAACAAGCTCTTCCTCGATAATGATCTTCCGATCGTAGTCCGCCGCCAGCTCGATCGCTTCAGTCAACGACTTCTTGTCCGTCGCGCGGGACACACCAACCGACGATCCGAGGTTCGCAGGCTTCACAAAACACGGCAGACCGATCTCACTCGTAACCTTACGTATTACTTTAGCCGGATCCTTTCGCCACTGAGATCTGAGAAACCAGATGTGTTTGCAAATCGGCAAACCCGCTTGCACGAACAGCGACTTCATCGTCACTTTATCCATGCCGCACGACGATGCGAGCACGCCGCAACCGACGTAAGGCACGTCAGCCATCTCAAGTAATCCTTGAAGTGTGCCGTCTTCACCAAATGGACCATGCAGTGCGGGAAACACGACGTCGAGCTTCTCACCCGACAACGCGTGGGCATCACCTTCGAGTGCAAGCAGACCCTTGCGCGAAGGGTCGCCCAAGAGAGCAACGTCCGCAGTTGCTTCGTGAGTCTTTGAGGGTAACAACGAGTGAACTGCGGCTGGCAGGAGTTGAGCCGAGTGCGCCGGAGCGAGCCACTTCCCTTCCTTCGTGATCGCGATCGGAACCACCTCAAACTTTTTTCGATCGATCGCTTCAACAATCGCGCGCGCCGAACGCACTGAAACTTCGTGTTCACCCGATCGACCGCCGAAGATCACTCCGACCCGAAGCTTTTTAGGCACTCTTTTAGTCCACCAGCCTTTAAAGAATTGTCTTGCCCAACGCAGATAGAATCAGCTCCACTCCCAACTCAGCAGTTTTGTTGTTCACATCCAGCGCCGTATTTATTTCGACGATTTCGAGCGAACGCATGCCGCCTGCTTCCGCGATCTTTTCCATCCCGAGGTGTGCTTCGCGATATGTCAGTCCGCCCCGAACGAGTGTGCCTGATCCGGGAGCGTCGCCGGGATCGAGTACGTCGACGTCGAATGTGACTGCATAGCCCGCAGTACCGCCGGAAGCGATCCGGATCGCGTCGTCCATACACGCTTTCATGCCGCGCTCGTCGACTTCTCGCATCGTGAAAAAGCGCATCCCCAACTGCTTAATTAGATCCCGTTCGCCGGGATCGATGTCACGTGCTCCGACGTGCGCGCACAGCTTCGGATCGAGTTTTGGACCAAAGCCGGCGATGTTCGTGAGCTCTGGAGTTCCGTATCCGAGCAGCGCCGCGAGCGGCATTCCGTGAATGTTGCCTGATGGTGTTGATTCGGGCGTGTTCATGTCTGCATGAGCGTCGAACCAGATCAGGCCGAGTGTCTGTTGTTTCTTTTTGTAGTACGACGCGACACCGGCGAAAGAACCGATCGCGATTGAGTGATCGCCGCCGAGAATCAAAGGCAGTTGATCGGAGTTCAGGATTTCTTCGACTTCAGTCGCGAGCTGCTCACAGGCGTTAGTGATCTCGCGCACATATTTCAGTTTGTCATCAACTTCGGGTAGGTACTGCGGGCGTTCGAGTCGCAGGTCGCCGAGATCGTGAACTGAGTAGCCGAGTTTTGCGATACGTTGATTCAGACGCGCGACACGCAGCGCCGCCGGACCGATATCAACTCCGGCCATGCTCGCGCCGTAGCCCAGCGGCACGCCGAGAATGCTTAGCGATTTCTTTGATTCTGGAGGCATAGGGCTCACCCGCCGAGGTTTAAATTGAAACCTCCGCCGCCGCTGCCCTGTGTCGGGAAGAATGGTTTGAGCAGACCTGCAAGCGCAGCGAGATTTCGCGTTTGAATCAGTAATTCACCAGGTCCGCTAAACTCCGCGACGATTCCTTCGCCGCTCATCATACTGCGGAAGAAACCGGATGCCGCTTTACGAAGTGTGTATTGCGTTGTGCCTTCCCACGCAACGAGATGGCCAGTGTCGACCACGTATCGTTCGCCGGCCTGAAGTCGTTTGCGATGAATCGCGCCGAATGAAGACACCAACAACAGTCCCTGGCCCTGGACCATCAACACAAACAGTCCTTCACCTGAAAAGAATGATTTCGCGCCGCCCCATTTCGTGTCGACTGTGAGACTCGCATCACCCGCAAGGTAAGAACTCGACTGAACAAAAAACGGAGTCCCCGATAGCTCGATCGCCGCGATGTCGCCTGGTGCGCCCGGTGCAAGTGTTACTTCACCTGGACCACCGCGCGCAGTGAAAGTTGAGATAAACGCCGACTCGCCACCCGCGGCGCGTTTGATGGCGCCGAAGAGACCGCCCTTCATCTGTGATTGAAGTTCGATGTTAGCCGACATCGAAACCATCGCGCCCGATTCCGCCTGGATGGATTGTTCGGCCTGGAGTCGAAGTACTGCGAGTGAGAATGAGGGTTGATGTAACACCTCATAGTCGTAACCTCTGCCGCGACCACGAGAGTCTTCGTCGATCTGAATTCCCGGCGCGCCGAATCCGAGGCGATTACCGCACGCTCCGCAAAAGGTTGATCCTTCGAGTAACTGAGCTCCGCACTTTGGACAAGTCATACTGCACTCCTAGTACAAAACCCATCCACAGATTACACAGATAAACCCAATCTGTGTAATCTGTGGAGGTTTTACGGCCTGATCCGATACAACATTCTCGGAAACGGTATCGTCTCGCGAATGTGTTCGATCCCGCACATCCACGCCGTACATCGTTCGATCCCCATCCCGAATCCACCATGTGGAACGCTGCCGTAGCGCCGCAGATCGAGATACCACTGAAACGCCTCCTCCGGCAGCTCATGCAACGCAATCTGCTCCTTCAGAAACTCGAGCGACGTGGCGCGCTCACCACCACCAATCACTTCGCCGTATCCTTCCGGCGCCAGCACGTCGACACCAAGCGCGAGCTCCGATCGCTCCGGATCTCGTGCCATATAAAACGCCTTCACCGCGGCGGGGTAGTGATGGATCATCACGGGCTTATCAAACTGGCTCGAAATGTACGTCTCATCCGGCGCGCCAAAGTCACCACCCCACTCAAACTTCGTTTCCATCGCGCCTTTTTCGAAGCCTTCGTGAAGCATCTTCACTGCGTCGTCATAATGCACGCGCGGAAACGGCGGCACGATCGCTTCAAGTTTCGCCGTATCGCGTTCGAGCACTTTCAGCTCTTCACTTCTCTGCTCCAGCACACGCGCCGCAATATACGAAAGCATCCGCTCGGACAAGTTCATCACGTCGTCGAGCGTCGCATAAGCCATCTCGGGCTCAACCATCCAGAACTCTGTCAGATGCCGGCGTGTTTTTGACTTCTCGGCCCTGAACGTCGGACCAAAACAGTAGGCCTTCCCAAACGCGGCCGCGGTCGCTTCGTTATAGAGCTGACCCGACTGCGTTAGATACGCCTTCTCACCGTCAAAGTAATCAACTTCAAAGAGCGTCGTCGTTCCTTCACAAGCCGCGGGCGTAAAGATGGGCGAATCACAAAGCGTGAAGCCGTCGTTGTCGAGGAAATTCCGCACCGCCTGAACCACCGTGTGCCGAACTTTCAAGACAGCATGCTGGCGCCGCGAACGCAGCCAGAGATGCCGGTGGTCCATCAGGAACTCTGTGCCGTGTTCTTTCGGAGTAATCGGATAATCGTGTACCTGCTGCAAAACCGTTGCATCGATCACATCGATCTCGAAGCCGCCGGGCGCCCGCTCATCAGCTCGCACGGTCCCTCTGATCGTGAGTGCCGACTCCTGGCCGAGTTGCTTCAATTCGTCAAACAATTCAGGCGAGATGGCATTCTTCAAAACGACGCACTGCACGACACCCGTGCCGTCGCGAAGCTGCGGAAACAGAATCTTGCCGCTCGAGCGCATGTTGTAGAGCCATCCCTTAAGTACTACTTCAGCGCCGACGTGCTTTGAGAGTTGGTTGATGTAGGTGTGGTTATCTGTAGCGATTGCGTTTGATTGCGTTGTCATCGAGAAACCGAGCGTGTAAGTAATTAGTTGATACGTTCCTTTATCATGCGACGTAATGTGGGGAATCTTTCAAGCCATTCAGCGGCCTGCAAAACAATTTCGAGCGTGGGATTAATGAAGTGTTGGTAAACGGCGGCTCTTCCGGACACAGCCGACTGGTATGAAAACGTTCCCGTGGCTTTCAAGCCGCGTTGAATTGTCATCAGTCTGAATTCTAGTGCGAAGTCGTCCGGGTCGATCGCACTGAGACCAAGCAGTCGTCGTTCTTCGAGGAAGTAGAGACGATGATCGCGCAATTCAGCCAGTGACGGCGGGCATGGCTGACGATCCAGCAGAAACGACACGAGGTCATAACTCGCCGGACCCATGCGCGCGTCCTGATGGTCCACGATCCTGATTCGATTGCGCTTGTCGATCATCAGGTTCGAAGCGTGGTAATCGCGGTGGCAAAGCACGCGCGGCGCGGCTGAAAGTTCGGCGGAAATGTCGTTGAGTTCGGCTTTGAGTTCTGCCACTTCGGCGTGACGCAGCTTCTCGCCGCGCAGACTGCCGAAATAGTGGTCGAAGAAGAAGTCGAGCTCCCACGAGAGTTTTGCTTCGTCAAACGCAAGGCGACTCGAAATTGAATGCGTTTCGTAGGCGCGGGCAGTCGCTTTTTGAATCTTTGCGATTAGTAGTATCGCCTCTTCCTTGTACTGATCGCACTGTTCGTCCGGCTCATCCTCGTAGACCTGAAACAACTGCCGATCGCCAAGATCTTCCTGAACGATAATTCCCGCAACTCCGTCCACTGCGTAGATCTCGGGCACCGGAATATCGCAGTCGAGGAACAGTCGAGTCACATCGAGATACGGATGAAACTCCGGATCGAAAGGTTCCGCGTAAACTGCGGCTATTGCCGAGCGCTTCTTCCAACCGATGCGGTAATACTTGCGCGTGGAGGCATCTGGCGTGAGCGGGATAACTTCCTTGCCGGCAATTCCTTGCTCTGTGATGAATCTGGCAAGTCGATCTGACGCCGAAGATTCAAATGCGTTAGAAATCACAGGTTTTGGAGCACTCATTAGTTAATTTGTTGAAATTGGCAATCGCCGAGATGCCGCGCGATTGTATCACAGAGGCACGATAAAGCTTTCACCCTGAAAATGCCCTGGAAGCGCCTTTTCCGGCGGCTTTTTGCCCTCGACGAGGCTGCGTGGGACCACCACCGCGTTCTCAATTGACTCACCAGCGCCGATCTTTACGTTATCGGCGAGCACTGCTCGATTTAGCCTTGCGCCTGCTCCAACCTCAACATTGTCCCAGAGGATCGAGTCGGAAACAGTCGCCGATGGGCTGATGTTGCTATTCGCCCCGCTCACGAAAATCTTCCCGGCTTCACTCAGCAGTTCGACGCTGATGTTGAGGTATCGTTTCAGCGTCGAGAGCTCGCGCCACTTTCCCGAAGCCACATGTGCCCCGAGAATTTCACCGTTCGCAATCGCTTTCGGATAGACATCGATAACTGAGTCAGAAAAAACTCCGCGTGGCACATATTCGAGAATGCGCGGCTCCATGATGTGGATCCCGGTGAACATCAACGGCGCCGAATCCGAACCGCTGTCGACCGGCATGCCGCCGAACCCTTTGATTCGACCGTCTTCAGTTTCGATGACACTGAATCGTTCGCGACGAGCATTGGGAAGCAGTACGAGCGTAGCGAGTGCGTTCGACTTGCGGTGAGTCTCTAGCGCTGCACTTAGATCGATGTCGGTGATGATCTTGCCATTGACGACGACAAACGTCTCATGCTCGAAGAAATTGCGCGTGTTATCAAGCGCGCCGCTCGTGCCGAGTATTACGGGTTCTGCGACGTAATGAAGCTTGACACCAAAGCGACTGCCATCGCCGAGCGCTCTCCGAACTGACTCCGGCCGATGGTGCAGGTTAACTACGATCTCGTCGATACCGTGGCCGGCGAGATATTCGGCGACATAGCCGACGAGCGGTTTTCCGAGTATTGGAATCGCGGGTTTGGTGCGGTCTTCAGTAAGTGGCCAAAGGCGTGTACCGTAACCGGCAGAAAGAACGATTGCGCGCATCAGCCGTCCGGATCAGGAAGCCTTTGAGGCGTCGCGCATTACGAGGTCGAATGTTCCGGGGGCAACTTTGCGGAAGCGGGTGTTGCGGTTGAGTGAAACCGCTACGCTGATCGTCGGGTTTTGACCGGTAAACTTGAAGCCACCTTCGAGCAGACGGTTGTAGAGCTCGTTGACGTGCAGTGGTCCACCCTCTTCACGAAGCAGGAGTGTGACGGCCTGTGGGATAGTTCGATCGCCAAAGCGATCGCTCAGCACTTCGACGTTGTTGCGAACTGTCGGAATCTGCTGACGACGTTCGATGGGGGTCGCCTGTGACCTCATGGCGGCCTCAAGCTCAGCGTCAGACGGCAATCCCAGGTTGATATTTCCGGAAGCGAGCACTGATGAGAGCAGCCGGTAAATCGCGGCCTCGGTTTGGCTGGCGAGAGTATCCATCTCCGCGAGCTCGGCCCGCACACTGTCAGCCTCGGCTTCCAGTTCCCGCAGGCGCGCCGCCAAATGCATACGCGCCGCGCGCGACTGGCGCAGGCTTTGTTCGAGACGGGAGAGAAGGTTCTCGCTCATCGGCGGCATTCTACAACAAATCCGTGTTTATCTGTGGCTAAAAACTACCGATCGCGGTCCAGGATGTAGGTCGGAAGCGCCCGCAGCGATTCGCTGTAATCCGACTCGGGCAGGATTTCGAGCGCCGAGCGCGCATCCTCCGCGAACTCATAGGCTCGCGCACGCGCCTGGTCCAGGGCGCCGGTGCGCGTGATTGCCTGAAGCAGATCTTCCGGCCGGACTGTGTTGTAGGTGCCTTCACGCAATACAGTCTGAATCATCTCGCGCGTCTCTGGTTCGGCATCGCGCAAGTAGATTAGCGGCAATGTCACCTTTCCTCCGAGAAGATCAGCGCCGGCGGCCTTGCCCAGCGCTTCCTCATTCGAGGTGAAATCAAGCACGTCGTCAATCAATTGAAACGCCGTCCCGAGACTGAGCCCGTAATCGCGCAGCGCTGCTTGCTGACTTTCGTTTGCACCGCCCAGGATCGCACCGATCTCACAACTCGCGCTGAAGAGATACGCCGTCTTTCGTTTCAGCACATCGAAGTACTGCGTTTCGGTCACATTCGCATCGCTCAACAGCGTCAGTTGCAACAACTCGCCCTCGGTCATCTTGCGCGTGACGTGTGTGAGAATGTCGAGTATCGGCAGAGACCTCTCAGTGAGACTGGTCTCGAATGCGGACATGTATAACCAGTCGCCCATCAACACCGCGGTCTCGTTTCCATAAAGCGCATTCACGGTCGGACGTTTACGGCGCGTGTCCGCTTTGTCGATGATGTCGTCATGGACCAGAGTCGCCGTGTGCAGAAACTCCATCACCGTTGCCATGCGAATCGAGTTGTGACGAGCGCCATCACCGCCGACGGCGTAGTTCGCAAGAATCGTCAGCGCGGGGCGCACACGTTTGCCGCCCGACGCGCGCAGGTATTCGCCGAGATATTCGATGACCTGCACGTTCGAACGTGCCTGGCGCTCAAACTCCATCTCGACCTGTACGAGATCGTTTGCGATCACGCTGAAGATCCGGCGCGCTGATATCTGTGCTTCTTCGTCGAGCGCGATGATGTGGCCTGATGTGGTCATGCTCTAGTTTGAACGATAGTTCGTAAACTGCATGTGAATGCCGAAGTCTTTGTCCTTCAGCTTCGCGATAATGTCCTGCAAGGTGTCGCGGTCGCGGCCTGACACACGCACGATGTCGCCCTGAATCGAAGCCTGAACCTTTGCTTTGCTGTCTTTGATGAACTTGACGACTTCTTTCGCCTTCTCTTGAGGAATGCCTTCCTGAATTTGTGCGCGCTGCCGCACGGTACCGCCTGCCGCGGGCTCGACCTTGCCGTAGTTGAATGCTTTCAGTGGGACGCCGCGTCGCACGAGTTTCTGCTGCAGGATGTCGTTCATGTTGCGCAGCCGCGTTTCGTCTTCGGCGCTGAGCACGAGCTCGTTCTTCTCATGCACGACGTTCGCCGAGCTCCCTTTGAAGTCGAAACGTTGTCGGACTTCCTTGATGGTTTGATTGAGAGCGTTTGCTATCTCGGCTGAGTCAACTTGAGAGACGATATCAAAGGAGTTCTGCTGAGCCATTTGACTGGAGAATACCATCAAAGGGCCAGCATGTGAAAGTTGCCACAAGAGGCGCAAAAGCCCGAAAAGGCGCAAATTACTTTGCGAATTAGTGGAGAAAGAAGCGTTGGAAGTTCTCAGTGGTGATGCGGGCCATTTCTTCGACGTCGACGCCGTGAAGATCGGCAAGACAGCGGGCGACTTCGACAACGTAAGCTGGCTCGTTGCGTTTGCCGCGATATGGAATCGGCGTCAGGTAGGGACAATCGGTTTCGATGAGCAAACGATCGAGCGGGACTTCACTTGCCACGGAGCGCAGTTCGTCTGCTTTTTTGAAGGTGACGATACCTGAGAATGAGATCATGAAGCCGAGCTCGATCGCTCGTTGCGCGAGATCCATGCTACCGCTGAAGCAGTGAAACACGCCGCGGCGTTTGGCTTCGGCGTAATCGCTCTTCAGGATTTCGATCGTTTCGGATTCTGCTTCGCGGGTGTGGATCACGACCGGCAGATCGCATTCGCGGGCGGCGTGAAGTTGACGTTTGAAGACGGCGACCTGGACATCGCGTGGTGAATTGTCGTAGTGGAAGTCTAAGCCAATCTCACCCCAGGCGATAACGCCTTCAGAGGTTATCAGCTTCTTAATTCTCTCTTCAGCCGCATCGTCATACAGACGTGCATCGTGAGGATGTGTGCCGATTGCGGTGTAAATATTTTCGTGACTCCGACCTAACTCAACAGCACGCTCAAGCACACCACTGTGCGGATCCCCAGTTCCCACATTCAGAATCACCGAGACGCCCGCGGCCCTGGCTCGCTCGATCACCTCATCCCGATCGCCATCAAACTCGGCACCATCAATATGCGCATGAGAGTCTATAAACATAGCCACAAAAAAGCACAAAAGGCACAAAAGGCACAAGAAAGACTTTGCTCATTTTGTGCCTTTTGTGGCTACTTCAGACGGGCGCCGTTCGGGACGTCTTCGGTGAATGTGGCAATGACTGGGCGGCCTTCTTCGCCATACGACGCCGCAACGACCATTCCCTGCGATTCGTAACCGCGCAGCTTGCGTGGCTTGAGGTTCGCAACGATCACTACCTTGCGACCGACGAGTTTCTCAGGCTCGTAGTATTGTGCAATCCCGGCGAGGATAGTCCGTGGCTGTTCTTCAGCGAGATCGACTTTGAGCA
>Ga0070698_100004908_pt1 | contig 14673 bp, 11 predicted proteins | sample KBSK1502metaG_FD_65477 | JGI IMG/M metagenome (GOLD analysis project Ga0070698, IMG submission 65477) | Corn, switchgrass and miscanthus rhizosphere microbial communities from Kellogg Biological Station, Michigan, USA - KBS K1-50-2 metaG | ecosystem: Host-associated > Plants > Roots >...
TCCCTTGGATTGGATTTTCACTTCACTCTGGACCGTCAGCCTGCCGCGCCACCTTTTGGGGAACATTTGGCCGACGGAAAAAGTCATTCTGTTAATTATAACAAACTGGAGTTGTTATATAATTCCACGTGGAGGTACCCATGAACCAGGCAAATGAAAAGCAGGCAACGTTTTTAGGCACATATTTTGACCGTGACTCCATTATAAAGATCTCGCGCTGGGCAGAAGCAGTGGCATGGATCGTCCTGACGCTTTATCTATTGTCCTGGGCATTCTCACTTCTACTGTTCATCGGACAATATACGAGCGGTCTGTTCTTCGATAAGGGAATGACATTTCTGAGTGCCGTCAATATTTTTATCCCATATTTTATACAGCCGTTGCCCGGCGTTTTTTACTTCTTTGGCCTACAGGCAGTTTCCAAGGTATTGTTGATCCTGATGGATATGGAAGAAAACACACGCCGTGCAGCCCGCAAGTAAGCCACTTGATTGCTCCTGTATCGCATGATACAATCCAGCCCGCTGGATAAGGTAGGTGATCAGTGTGCTATTGGGGAGTCGTCCAACGGCAGGACACATCCCTCTGGAGGATGGTATCTTGGTTCGAATCCAGGCTCCCCAGCAAGAAAAAGGCGCCTAGAATAAAAAATTCTAGGCGCCTTAATTTTATTATCACATGGTATACCCCATACACCTTCGCGTACAGAGTAGACAGAAATATATATTATTTTTATTGGAGAGACTAGACAAAATCCAGTCTTTCTTGTTCGTCTCATAGACAAATTAAGCTGACAGAGTGAGCTTGGCTTAGAACACTCTGAACACAGGGGTTATGATGTAATAGATTCATTGTTTTTTGATAAGTTTGAAAAAGGGATGATCTTTAGATCATCCCTTTTAGTACTAGTTACGGGATCAGTGTGGAAGTCTGTAGAACATTGTAGCCTCTGATACGAAGATACGGAGTTTGTCCGCCAAGATCGGTTGTTGCATATTTGGCCGTGATGATGATCGATTCGCCGGGGAAGAGTGAGACGTAATTATCTGTATATGTCACCGGCAATACCTCCGGGCCATTATTCCCTGCTGTTATTTCAGGACGCATGAAGAACGCAATGTTGCTTGCGCTGGTGTTGTTCAGGGTGATGGTCACTGTCTCTTGTCCACTGGCAACTGTTCGTGAGGCAGAAGCGGTTACGTTATTATTCGTCGCAAGGTTGTTTAACCCAGTCAGGTTGGCATAGGTTCTCACGGAGGTTGAGTACCAGTTCGACTTGTTCCCAAGCGTATCTGGACTTGTTGAATACCAATAAAGGTTGTTGCTCACTACTTGGTTCAACGAGTTTTTGAGTTGTAGTCGAATAAAGTATGTTGTCGTCAGGCCACTAATGGTAGGAATCGTGAATGCCTGCGTTGAAGCGTTGGCAGGTACGTTCAGGGTCACCTGATTCGTATATTGTTGTGTAAGATCTGGTATGTTGTAAACGGTGACGGAAGCAGTCATGTTGCCGTAAGCCGTCAGTGTTGAGTTGACCACCTTCACGTTCTTGCCGTAGTAGTCATATAGAATGTGTAGCGGCTCGTTGGCTTTCTTGGTCCCGAAGGTTCCGCCGCCGGGCTTGAAGTAGTAGTCGTACAGGTTCCAGTGCACTGATGGCCAAGAGTTGTTCTGCATCCAGAAGATTACTCCGAAGGTCGCATCCGGTCCGGTGAACTCATGTCCATTCCAGGCCTCGAAGAAGGCGCGTTCGGATTCGTAGTTCAGTAGTTCAGCCTTCCTGGCGTAATCCATGATATTGCTGGTCGTGCCATAGCGGTTGTTCACACCCTTGGTGAAGGCTGTAACGTTGTCGAAGGGAGTACCCGCGCCGCCGGAATGGTAGTTAAAGGCCGCGCCAATGGGCCAGAGATCAGCAGGGGCGAGAAACTTCCGCAGGCTCTCCTCGGGAGGCACGGCCTCAAACCCTTCTTCGGCATTGGTGCCGAAGGCGCTGCCCGCCTGAGGCTTGACTGTATCCCAGAGTAGAATTGGCGGCTCCCAAACATATGGGCCGTCCATCTTCACCCCAGCGTTCGCGCTGCACCATGTGGCAACGTTATCCAAGGTAGGATTCTGCCAATGGAGAGTAGCAGCTATGTCCTTGTACTGCTGTAGGTGTGTCGCGTTGACCGGACAATCGCTCCCATATGCCCAAACGAAGGGGCTGGCATGGGCGCGCAGGTTCCGCATCTGGCTGTCCAAGGAGGCGTGGGCCACCTGTTCCTGCTCCGCGTTCCAGGTGTCGTTCTCCCAGGCACTGCAGCAGACGAAGCCCGGTATCAGGATGATGCCTTCACGGTCGGCGATATCGTAGATCTCTTCGTTGCCGAGGTTGCCCTCGAAGCGAACGGTGTTGAGGCCCATGTCCTTCACGTATTTCATGTGGGTTTCATTGGTCTTGGTATCCCAGCGGGCGAACATGTCCCACATGTAGCCGCCACCGCGGAAGAAGATATTCTGACCATTGACCTTGTAGCCCGCAAACGAGACACTCTTGACAGTTGTCCGGTAATCGGTGAACTGCCGGACGCCGAACTTGATAGCTTTGCTATCCCAGGTTTGCCCGTTAGCTGTGAACGAAATACTCAGATCGTAGAGTTCCGGGGTGCCAAACTGGTAGGGCCACCACAACGCTGGGTTAAGAACGTGCAGTTGAGTATACGTCGTTGGGTCGAAGGTGAGCTCTTTACGCTGGTTAGGAGCTAGTATGACGCTTTGGCTGAAGGTGATCGTTGGATAGCCCACCTTGGTGATGGTGCCATTGACAGTACCAGCGAGGGTGGTGTTCGTCCCATTGATCGCATCCACGTACACGGTCAGGTCGGCGGAGTTGGTTGCTGGCAACGGCAGAACCGTCTTCACGAATGGATCGCGCAGTGCAGCCGCGCCGGTTGTGTCCAGTAAGACCTTGCCCCAAATCCCGGCTTGCATATCCGGCGCTTCAGGGTTCCAATCCACCGTGCAGAAGGATAGATCAACGCACTTATGGCCGGGCGGCGTGACCAGCAGAGCCACGGCATTCGCCCCTCCCTTGTTGATCAGATTGGTCACGTTATACTCATGTATAACCATGGTGCCGACGGCATTCGAGTCGAGCAGAGTCCCATTAAGCCAGATCTGAGCGCGATAGCTGACGCCCTTGAACCGGAGCCAGTACTGCTGCCCAGCTACACCAGCGGCCGCGTTGAACTGTCCGCGGTACCACCAATTCTGAGTTGTCAAATCAGGGACGGATTGAAGGTTGGTTCCGAAGAAAACATTCGGATATACGTTGTTGGCGACCAGACCTGCCATGACAGTAGAGGGCACTGTGATCGGATACCAACTGGAGACGCTATAGCCTACCGTAGAAATGGTCGTGCCAGGATCTGTCACGTTGTTTGCAGAGATAAGTGACCAACCTTGAGTCAATTCTGTAGAACTGACAGTGGGAGCAGGGCCGGGAGTTTGAGTCGGCCCAGGCGTTGGGGTTGGACCGGCGGATGTACTTGTCGGCGTGGGTGTCTTAGTCTTTGGAGCTTTGAGGCTTTCAGCGCTAGCAGAGCCTCCCATGCTACTCAAAATGAGTATCACTACCAGTATAGTTGTCAGAATTATAAGGATACGATTTTTCTTTTGCATAGCAGCTTTCCTTTCTGTCATCCTCATTTTGGAGACAGGATATGGCTACAATCTTTGGGCAAACTATATTGCCATATCCATTTTTGAAAATAATCTCCGCCTGTAAATATGGCAACGAATATTTACAGGCCTCACATGCGTGTGAGTTATAAACATTTATAGAGTTGTCCTTGCCTCCTTTCTGCTCTTGACTAAACGGAGAGAGGCGCCAGCAGATTGCTGCTAACGTGCTGTCCAACCGCCGTCAATGAGGAGCGTGTCACCTGTGATGAGAGCTGCGGCAGGCGAAGCGAGGAACACAATCGCGCCTGCCACTTCCATTGGTTCGCCGATACGACCTAAGGCGATGCGTGATAAAACGTCAGCGTGGAAGGCACTGTCTTCGAGCGCTTCAGCAGTTCCCGGCGTGTTGATGAACGTCGGCGCGACCGCATTAACTGTGATGTTGTATTGGCCCCACTCCACCGCCAGGCATTTCGTCAGATGCGAAATCGCGGCTTTGGTCATGCAATATATTGATTCGGTGGGCAGGGCGACCAATCCTGCCTGCGAACCCAGGTTGATAATGCGACCATACTTTTGTTTAATCATCACGCGTCCCGCTGCCTGACTCACAAAGAATGTGCCTTTTAGATTCACTGCCAGCGTTAGATCGAAATCTGCTTCGTTCACGTTTTCAGCGAGATTGCTGGGTCCGAGCCCAGCATTGTTCACCAAAATATCCAGCCGCCCAAAATGTTGTGTGGCCGAATCAACTGCCAGCTGGATCTGATCGAGGCGGGTTACGTCCATTTGCAAGCGCAATGCCCGCCGGCCAAGCGACTCGATTTCGTTCACCAAATCGCCGCCAGTCTGCACATCGCGTAGACCTAATGCGATATCTGCCCCTGCGTGGGCTAAAGCCAAAGCACAGGCCTGTCCGATGCCGCGCGCCGCACCTGTGACCAATGCCACCTGACCCTGTAAATCAAACCGTGGATAATCATTATGGTTCATTGTAAGTTTCCTTCCTTATCCTTTCACTGCGCCAGCTGTCATGCCGCTCACAATGTAACGCTGGAAAATCAACGCCACCAATACCGGTGGAACAGCCGCAAGGATTCCTCCAGCCATCATGCCATTGATATTGACCACGTAGCGACCCACAAACTCTGCGATCGCAACGGGAACGGTTTTGGCGGCAAGTGTGCTTGTGAAGATCAGGGCGTAGAAAAATTCATCCCAGGCGAGCAGGAATACGAACATCGCCGTGGAAACCAGACCAGGCACGGAGATCGGCATAACCACGCGGAACAAAATCCCGAGGCGCGAACAGCCATCCAAACGTGCGGCATCTTCCAGTTCAATGGGAACGGTTTGAAAGTATGCTGCCATTAACCAAATCGCATACGGCAGGGCGAAGCTCATGTAGGTAATGATCAATACGGCTGGTTTATTGATCAACTGCAGACGGGAGGCAATGATAAAGAGTGGCAGAACGAGCGATACTTCAGGGATCATCCGTGTGGCAATGATGCCCAGTTGAATCGAGCGGTTAAATCTAAAAGGGATTCGCACCAGCGCGTACGCTGCAAGGCTTCCAATAAAAAGACAAATGACCGTCACTGCGGAGGCGATCTTAATGGAATTTAACAAAGCCACCGCGAAAGTACGCGGGACGGATGAGGCGGCCTGACTGGGAAAGAAAATATCTATATAATTTTGGAGGGTGGGATGCCGTGGAATCCAATGAATCGGCACCGAGAACAATTCCACCTGGTTGGAAAGGCTAGCGCTGAACAGCCAGAGCAGGGGGAAGAAAATAAAAAAGAAAACCGGGAGCGTGAGAAGAAATAAAAGTACCTTGGGGAATAACTTTCGATGGGACATTATTGAGTCTCCTCGGGACGGTACAGGAACCGAATATAAATAAGCGCCATAACGATGGTAAACGCCGAGATCAGAAACGATAGTGCAGCGCCAATTCCCTGTTTTCCAAATGCGAATGAATTTAGATACGTCAAATAAGTAATGGTGAGGGTTTTATACGCGGGCCCACCACTGGTGATGATGTAAACAATATCAAACACGCGGAAGGCATCCACCGTCCGCACGATCAACGCAACCAGAATCGCGGGTCGCAAGAGAGGTATGCGGATTTGCCAAAAGCGCTGCCAGGCATTCGCGCCATCCACAGCCGCAGCTTCATCCAGATCTTCCGGTAACGTTGCCAGCGCGGCTTGCAGCACGAGGGCCACGAACGGCATGGTGTGCCAGATATCTGCCACGATCACGAGGTTCATAGCCATGTTCGGCAGAGTCAGCCATGGGACATAGTGTTTGATCAAACCCAATTGCATCAGAAGCCCATTCAAGGCTCCGAAATCAGCGCTGTAAATCCAGCGCCACATCGCGCCGTTGACAATGGTGGGCACCGCCCAGGGGATGATCAGACTAATGCGCAAGAATTGCCAGCCCCAGGGACGTGAATGAATCAATTGTGCGATAGCCAATCCTAAGATTAGCTCCAACCCAACTGAGACAACCGTAAAGTACATAGTGCGCCCAATGGTTTCCCAAAAAAGTTGATCTCTTAGCATGGCGAGATAGTTGCCCAGACCAACAAAGGTTCGCGTTTGGTTGAGACCCGTCGGCGCGTTGAAAAAGCTTAGCAGAAACGTCGAGATGACCGGCCACAGGGTAATCCCCAGAATGACCAGCAGGCTGGGAGCTAAGAGCAGCCAGGCAGCGCGTGCATCCTGTTGTCGCAAGGAGAGTCGCTGACTGAGCAGAGGTTTTGGTTTGACGGTCATATCCTATAAAAGCAGGTGGATTTGCATCTTCACGCAAATCCACCTTTTGCCATTGTGTATTAACTATTTGCCTGCGAGCTCAACCCATTTCGCTGCGGCTTCATCCAAAGCATCCTTCGGAGATTTCACTCCCGTCAGTGCCTCCTGGATCGCCAATTGTAATGCCGCAGAAGCTTCATTGTAATAAGGCACCGTCGGCCGTTCGTTGGCGAATGGGAACTGCGCCAGAAATGCTGGAACTGTGACCGGGTTCGTTTCTGTAGCACTTTCCAATTTTTTCAGCGCCTCACCCTCGAAGTCGGTTTGCCAGACTGGCAGCATTTCTTTTGAATATTTGGTCTGTACTTCATTGCTGGCAAGATAAGTGAGGAATTTCCATGTCTGATCGGCGTAGGGAGTGGTTGCCATCACAGCAAATGAGCTGGAACCATCCACACTGGAGCCTTTGACACCGGCATCCATGCCAGCTTGGAATATCGGCATAGGCGAGAAGGCGGCCTGCCCAACAATCTGAGATTTTGAGGCATCGTTTGAATCGCTGTATTGGAATAACCAATTCACGGCAAAGGCAGATTGGCCCGCCATGAAATTATCCCGAACTGCGTTCTCATCGGAAGAAACCGAACTTGGATTGCTCAAACCATCGTCAAGCGTTTGCTTCATCCAGGCAAGCGCTGCCACGCCTTTATCGTTATTGAAGGCTGGTTTGCCGCTGGCATCCAAGAATGATCCTCCATTGCCATAGAGCAGCACAGCATAATCGCAGACAACGCCTTCCTTTTGATTCCATGACCAGATGATTGGATATTCAACAATATCCTTCTCTTTAATGGTCTTGGCCTGCTCAACCAATTCTTCCCAGGTCTTGGGCGGGTCAGTAATGCCAGCCTGTTGCAACATATCCTTGTTGTACATGAAGTATTTCACATCCATCAGCCAGGGCATGCCATAGATCTTGCCGTTGCGTGTGACGCCGTTCCAGGAAGCGGGGAACATACCAGACTTCATTTCAGGCGTGACGCGGTCGGTAACGTCCAGCAAATATCCGGCTTTGATGAATTCGTCCGGCCAGATAACGTCAATCATGACTGCATCATAGGCCGGCGGATTGGCAGCCATGCCGGTCGTGATTTTGTCGTGGATGAAATCATAGCCGAGATACTCCATATTAACTTTGATATCGGGGTTTTGAGCTTCAAAATCGCGCGCAATTTGATCGATCTCAGCCGGCTTCAAACCGGCCTGATCCATGGTCAACACATGGATCGTCACAGGCCCGGAGGCTGCCTTTGGGGCGCAGCCGACCGTTCCAATGATAAACAGAAGTGCCATCATCAACATGCTGATTTTATATAGGGTACGCATAGTTTCTTCTCCTTCTTGAGTGAACGATTGGTTTTCCAACTGGGGTTTACTACATTTGATTCTCCGAATGCTGAACCTCCTTTTCTATGACAACTTATGAACAACGTAAAAATTGGATGTATTATGAAGCACAGTGACAATCGCGCCCATCACGGTTGCCCTCAAACCCAAGTTTGACGCTACCAGCTTTGGCAGTGTGGGTATCACACCATCAATCCGCTTTAGAATGGGCCTCACCAACATGTGCGCAAACCTCGTCACACCTCCGCCGAGCACGATCAACTCGGGATCGAAAGACACAGCCAGGTTGGCAACCGCTATCGCCATATTATTAATAACTTCATCAAGAATGGAAGTTGCCCACTTTTCTCCCCGCTGAGCGGCCTCAAAGATATCTTCAGCAAGCAGATGATTAAGTTCGGCCGCGTCACGTCTGGACCTCAAAACTGCACGCGCACGCTCGATCATTCCCGTACCTGAAGCGACACTTTCCAGTGCACCAAAATCCAGATGACTCTTCCCTAAAAATTCCTTTCCGGGAATCATGTGACCAATTTCGCCAGATGCTTCCGTCGAGCCTCGATACAAAGTGCCATTGATAATGATGCCAGCTCCAATCCCCGCGCCGACGACAATCAATGCCATATTTTGCGCGTTCTGTCCCGCGCCGAACCAATGTTCGCCCAGAGCCGCCAGGTTTACATCGTTATCTACTGTCACGGGCAGTTTGTATTTCTTTACCAATTTGGCTTTGAGCGGAAAGTCTTTCCACCCCAATGCGTATGCCCATTTGACGATCCCGTCATGGTGATGTGTAATTCCTGGCGCTCCTACGCCAATGCCACGTACTTTACGTCCTTTCAGGCCCGGGCTGGCGAGCAAGACATTAATAAGCTTGGTTAATAATTTGTAGCATACATCCCCCGTTGCGCCATGGCGGTCCATTTCCACTTCATCGATGAGGTTGCCACCGATTTCTGAAAGAGCGCCATAAATTTTTTCTGTTCCACCCATATCCACCCCAAGAACGACATAACCATCTGCATTGAATTCAAGCAGTGGACGGCGCCGTCCACCGCTCCACTCCGTTTTTCCTTGAAGGCGGACAAAGCTATCCTCGATCAAACCATCAACGATGCGCATTACGGTAGGCAGACTCACGCCCAGGCGCTGAGCAATAGTTGTACGTGCAATCGGGCTTTCTCGGCGGATAAGTTCCAGAATTGCAGAGCGGTTAATGCCGCGCATCTCTGCAGAAGTGATAGTCGCCTGATGTGCCATAAGCCTCGTTTACGATATACGATCAGTTATTTACGACACGTAACAGTTATTTACATCAAGTTAATTAGTATTGTAACTATTCTTGGAAAAAAGTCAATCAGGAATTTCTTGCCTGATAAACTACCAGCAAAATAAACTCATATCAGTTTTCCAATTTGGTATTAAACAAAGAATATTTTTACTACCATCGAGCGATTGATCTGAGAGAAGGTATGAATGGCTAAACACAGAAGCCATTATGAAGGCACAATTTACTTCGCAGAAGACAAAAAACTCCGGGTTGCTAAAACCCCCTTACCTGACGGGAAGTGTAAAGCCCAGTACAACAAATCCCGGAAGGTTGTCAGAGAGTGGTTGCAGACCTCACTCGGTGCCGTTGAGACGGGTCATTTTTCATTCTAACGGATCTCTCTGGATCCGCCAGTAGGAGTTCGCATCTGTTGCCCCAACTTAGAAAAAGACTCCCGTTGATGGGAGTCTTTTTTATCTTTCTCTTTGAGCATATGTGGAGTTTTTATGAAACTATGCACCCACTCCTGCGGCGGCGGTCGGTGGCCCGAGCAAGGAGGAGTCATTCAGTTCCTCGCTCATATAGATATCACCCTTTAGCACGCGTCGGATACCTTCGAGAATGCCTACGGGGTTATCCTTGATCACGTAGCCGCGCGCTCCTGCGTCCATGGCGCGGCGTGCATACTCGGATGAGAGATGACCGGAGAGGACGATACAGGGCAGGGTGGGATATTTCTTGTGCAGTTCACCGACCAGGTTGATGCCGTTCATCTGAGGCAGTGAAACATCTGATAAAACGAGATCTACTTGCAGGTCCACAATTTTTTCGAGAGCCTTCTCGGCACTCTCCGCCACCGCGACGACATTAAGGTTTTTATCCGTCTTTAATATACGCAGAAGAGCATCTGCAAAAGCGGGATGGTCTTCCACTAAAAGGATCGAAGATGTACTCATAGGGTGCCTCCTGACATACGCTGAAAAATGTATATGCCATTACTGATCATTATAGCGCAATTCTTTCGACACATAGATTTTTCCTTTCATGATATGTTGAATGCCTTCTAGTATGCCTGCACTATCGTCTTTAAGCACGTAACCACGCGCACCCGCCGCCAGTGACTTGGTCACATAGTGGCCAAGCATATGCCCCGAAACCATCAGGCAGGGCAGGAGCGGGTACTCTTTATGGATCAGGCTTACCAGGCCGATACCACTCATTACAGGCAGGAAAACATCCACCAAAGCCAGGTCAAACTTTTGGTTGAGCAAATGCTCCAGCGCCAGTTCAGCTGTCGCAGCATGCCTGGTCACATTAAAATCATTTGTTCTGCCCAGCAGGCGGATGAGGGCGCTGGCAAATTTCTGATGGTCTTCCACTAGTAGAACGGATAACATAAACCTCTATATTAAAGACTTTTGACCGGGGCCTCGATCGTGACCCGGGTGCCCTCGTTTGGCGTAGATTGTATCTTAAGGTTGCATCCTAACAGGAATAACCGATCGCGCATTCGTAATAAACCATGCCGCGCCTTCCAGTTCTCCAGCACTTTTTCTGTTTCAAAACCCTTTCCGCCGTCGCTCACGGTAATGTTTACCTCGTCATCCAGTTGCTCGAATGTTACCGTGGCTTTGGTTGTTTCGGAATGTTTGACGACATTAAAGAGCAATTCGCGCACAGTCTGAAAGACAAGTAAACGTACATCTTCATCAAAAACTGCATGAACACCATTTGCATGTACGCTCACATCCAGATCATACTGTTCCTTCATTTGAACACCCAGCCAGATGACCGCCTCGGTCAACCCTTCGCCCTGCAAAATCGGTGGACTAAGATCAACGCTGAGCTGACGGGTGGTGGCGATGGCATCAGCCAGCCATTTATCCAGTTGCGCAAGATCCACTCTTGAGGTTTCCCCGTTCTTCTCCATTGAATCTCGCAATATGGACAACTGCATTTTGACCGCAAAAATGTTCTGCTGTAGATCATCATGCAGGATGCGCGCGATGCGGGTTCGTTCCGCCTGTTCAGCAGAAGTCATATTGGATGCCACAGTGCGCACTTCCCGCTCGGTGCGCACGCGTTCAGTGATGTCACTGAATGCTACTATCAATGCATCGATCCCCCCGAAATTTAAGTTTTGTAACGATGTTAGGATTGTTTTAGGCTCCCCTGTGGGCAGGATAATATCCAATTGAAGGTTGCGGATTACCCCTTCCTTCTGAACTCTGGTGACCAGCCCGGGGCGTATCTCCGGGTCCAGAGGCAGTTTGAGCTCCTCGGATGTATGGTCTATGATGTCCTGGCGTGTGAGGCCGCAGAAATCCAGATAGGCCTCATTTACATCGATAAATGTACCATCCTCCAGACGGGAGATCGAAGTGGGAATTGGGTTGACGTGGAAGAGCCTGGAGAACAGATCGCGTGCCTGGCTAAGCCTCCGGTTTGTATCATCCAGCTCGCGGGTGCGGATGCGAACACGCTCCTCCAGCTTCGCAGCCATTTCGCGCTGGGCTTGCTCGGCGGCCTTGAGTTTCGTGATATCAACAAATGTGATCACGAGGCCTTCAATTCTATTCTCCGCCGTGCGATAGGGGCGCTGGCGCACCATATACCATTGACCATGTTCGGCCTGCACTTCCCGTTCTACTGGCATCAGGCTTCGTATTACCTGTTCGGCGTCCTCAGTAAACTCCTTATAGAGTAATCTGTGTGTCAGATGGGTGATTGGCCGGTTGTGATCTACTGGTCTGATGTTAAACAACTCCTGCATACTCGGCGTATAGCGTTGGATGGTTAATTCCTTATCCAGGAAGAGCGTAGGGATTTCCATAGCGCCCAGCAGGTTTTGCAGTTCATCCTTGCCGCGCGAAATTTCGTCCAGCTTGCCCTTCATTTCATTATTGACGGTCTGCAATTCCTCGTTTATCGATTGCAGTTCCTCCTTGCTGGTTTCCAACTCTTCGGTGGCAGAGCGGTACTCTTCATTGATGGACTGCAATTCCTCGTTGGCCGCTTTCATCTCCTCATTGGAGCTTTCATATTCTTCGATCGTGATCTGCAATTGCTCTCGCAGGCGCACTATCTCTCCTTCCAGACGGGCGACAAGCGTATTGCTGTGTCTCTCATCGACTTCAGTCGCCTCAGCCGCAATGACATGTTCTGCCTGTTCGTCAAACTCGTCTTCGAGAAAAATCACCAGCGCCTGTTTAACAGACCCTCTGCCTTGCTCCAATGATTCCATTCTCGGCCGCACCGAGAGTATCACCTGCTGCGGATGCCCATTAAACTGGACGGAGACAGGCTTGCTGAACGCGGCTTTCTTCTTTTCAAAAGCCTGAAAGAGCGCCGTGCGCAGTTCCAATTGCAGTTCGGGGCGCACCAGCTTGATCACGTCAGAGGTAATGGGGCCCTTGGGCTGAAATAAGTAACGCCCGGCCGTCTCTGAGATATGCAGGATGGCGTAATTTTCATCGATCAGGATGCTGGGCGGGCCATACGTCTCAATAGCCTTGCGATGCTTTTCATCCAAAGCAGCAGGTTCATCCGTATATTGCGCTATATTATAGGGAAGCTCCGAGGCGTGATGTCCAGATCTTTCCGTCCTTCGAATGGTCAAGGGAATGGAAGGCACATGTGGACGTTGTGTCGTCCAGGGCTTAGCCTGGTAGATGCGGTATGATTTATCGATGACCTTGAACATTTCGTGCAGGCCCTCTGCAGATTCCGAATTGCCCAGGAAGAGATAACCACCAGGTCTGAGCGCATAGTGAAAAATGTTAAAAACATTATCCTGTAAGGGGCGTTGCAGATAAATGAGCAAATTACGGCAGGAGATAACGTCCTGCCGGGAAAAGGGCGGGTCACGCAGCACGTTGTGGTTGGTGAAGAGCACTGCATCGCGTAGTTCACGGGTGACGCGGTAGTGATCATCTTCGCGGGTAAAGAAGCGTTCGAGTCGCTCGGGGCTGACGTCTGCTTCGATAGCTGAGGGATAAAGCCCTTCACGCGCCAGCAGGATGGAATTCTCATCCAGGTCGGAGGCGAAAATCTGGATCTTCGGGCGTATGTCCATTTTCGCGGCCTGCTCAAAAAACAGGATGGCAAGGGTATAAGCCTCCTCGCCGGTTGCACAGCCAATCGTCCAGGCACGGATCGTATTCCCTATATCTTTGGCCTCGAACAGTTTTGGAATGACCTTCTCAGATAGTGTCTGCCACGCATCGACATCGCGGAAGAAGTTTGTGACGCCGATCAGGATATCGTTGAACATGGCGGTTGCCTCTGGGATGTTCAAGCGCAGATATCCCAGATAGGCTTCGAGAGTTGTGAATCCGTTCAATTGCATACGACGTTCGATGCGTCGCAGAATGGTGGAGCTTTTATACTGGCTGAAATCATGTCCCGTGCGCGCGTGCACTTGTGCCAGAATGCGCTGGACTGTTTCCATTTCCTCAGTGCTTAGTTCATTCTCGTTATGAGGTAGTTGCGGCTGGTTCCGTGTGTAATGCACCAGTTTCTCAGCCAATTGGGCAGCAGGCAGCACCACATCTGCGAGGCCAGTCGCGATGGCAGCGCGCGGCATACTGTCATATTCCGCCTCCTCCGGATGCTGCACCATCAGCAGACCGCCACTTTCCTTGACGGCCTTGATGCCAACTGCCCCATCTGTACCGCTGCCTGAAAGGACGATGGCGGCTGCGTCTGGGTGCGAGCTCGCCAGGCTGCGGAAGAACAGGTCAATGGGCGTCCGATGGCCGCGCGGCTCATTAAATTCAGCGACATCCAATTTTGAATCTGCCATGACCATGCGCCGATTGGGCGGAATCACATAGACATGATCACGTTCCACGTCCACCTGCCTGATCACCTGTGTAACCGGCATGCGCGTGTGAGACTGCAGGATCTCAGGCAGATGGCTTTCATACGCCGGGTGCAAATGGGTGATCACCACATAAGCCATGCCTGTATCAGCTGGTAGTGCATCGAAGAAGGATTGCAAGGCTTTCAATCCACCAGCAGACGCGCCAATGCCCACTACAGTTAATCCGTTATGTTGGGCGGGCTGCGTGGCTTTTTTCTGCTTGCTTGCTTTGCTGACAGGCTTGGAGGCTGGTGGGGTGGTTGTGCTATTTTTTGGTGTCATGTTATGGAATGGTAACTTCCTTCTCTTCACTGCAAATTAAACACGACATACTTGCATTTTTATTATACCCCCCCCCATTTTTTTGGAATGCAATTATCTAAATTCTCATCCTTTCATAATATGTCAGACCTGCATGATTTGCCAAGCAAATCACGTCCGGTGCGAGTGTTGCGAGATTGTTGTGTTATTACTTATGCTCCCGCCGTCGCCCCTTAGGATGCTGCGTAAAGGACAGCGCGCCGATCATGGAGATCCGTGGTTTTATCAATGGCAACCATTTAGGGTTATAATGATTCTACAGTAGTATCTACATCAAAGGAGAGCGAAACTTTCAAAACGAATGGGGGTTTGGGATAAAGTAAAAGGAGCGTATGAAATGACCCTGGAAAATGTTAGACAAGATGTATCATTCTTCG
>Ga0070698_100004909_pt1 | contig 14673 bp, 12 predicted proteins | sample KBSK1502metaG_FD_65477 | JGI IMG/M metagenome (GOLD analysis project Ga0070698, IMG submission 65477) | Corn, switchgrass and miscanthus rhizosphere microbial communities from Kellogg Biological Station, Michigan, USA - KBS K1-50-2 metaG | ecosystem: Host-associated > Plants > Roots >...
TTCGATAAGCGGGGGTGTGGAAACGCAGCATGGTGCGACTATTGAGGCACCGGCAAACGAAAGGGCCGGACTCGGCTAGGTCGTACCTAAACCGGCGCGCCACCCCTCGACTTCACCCAAACGGTCGGCAAGTTAGAGTGCTGCAAGTGACAAGGGAGCTACCACATTTGCATGAAGCAGCCGTGCGATGAAGCCGTGATCCGGTCTGGAACTCGTAGTGCTCCGCCCAAAACTAAATCGCGTTCCTGGATACTTGCCGCTACCATCGTCGGTTCGAGCATGGCATTCATCGACGGAACCGTCGTCAACGTGGCCCTGCCAGCGCTCCAATCCAGTCTTCATGCGACAGTCGTAGATGTCCAGTGGGTGGTCGAATCCTATGGCTTGTTTCTGTCTTCCCTGGTTCTAGTCGGCGGCGCGCTAGGCGACTCTATCGGCCGTCGGAGAATGTTTCTACTCGGTATAGGCTTGTTCGGCGCCGCCTCCGTGGGGTGTGGGCTTTCTTCAAGCATTTCGCAATTGATCGTGGCCCGTTGTGTTCAGGGGATCGGAGCTGCAGCGCTTGTACCGAGCAGTCTCGCGATTATCAGTGCTTCCTTTGACGAGAAGTCTCGTGGCAAAGCAATCGGGACGTGGTCGGGATTCACCGCCATAACAACTGCTTTGGGTCCGGTTCTGGGCGGGTGGTTGATCGAGCACGCCTCTTGGCACTGGGTTTTCTTTATCAATGTTCCGCTCGCCGCCGCGGTAGTCGCTATCTCGTTGTGGCAGGTTCCGGAGTCTCGCAGCGCGACGCCGCAAAGAATCGATTGGCTGGGAGCGCTGGTCGCAACCACCGGTCTGGCGGGACTGGTGTATGGGTTTCTCGAATCCGCTTTGCTGGGTTGGAGCAACGCACGGGTAGTTGGAAGCTTGATCGTTGGATTTATCGCGCTCACTCTTTTCCCGTTCGTCGAAAAACGAGTCGTCGCACCCATGGTTCCGCTGTCGCTCTTCAAATCGCCCGCGTTCAGCGGCGCCAATCTATTGACACTCTTTCTTTATGCCGCACTCGGTGTTTTCTTATTTTTGTTTCCGTTGAACTTGATCCAGATACAAGGGTACTCAGCTACCGGCACGGGCGCGGCTGCTCTACCCACAATTTTGCTCATGTTTGTTCTTTCACGATGGTCGGGCGGTCTGGTTACTCGCTATGGTCCAAAGAAGCCATTAATCGTTGGTCCGCTGATCGCCGCAGCAGGCTTCCTTCTGTTTGCCTTGCCGTCTGTTGGAGGTAGTTACTGGACGACGTTTTTCCCCGCCTTCGTGGTTTTAGGTTTTGGTATGGCGGTCTGCGTGGCGCCTCTGACAACCGTGGTGATGGCTTCCGTCGAAAGCGATCGTGCCGGTACAGCGTCGGGCATCAACAATGCGGTGGCACGCGTAGCTGGAGTCCTGGCGATAGCAATTTTGGGACTAGTGATGGTGGAAGCGTTCAAGCATAGACTGCTGGATTCGCTTCCTGGCCTGCACCTCTCTCCCGGCATTCTCCAGGAGATTCGATCAAACGCGGTCAAGCTCGGCGGCCTTAACGTACCTTCCAATCTTCCTTCAAGCATGTCGGCGATAGTCCGTGCCGACATTGTTCAGGCATTCGTATTTGCATTTCGCCTGATCATGATGGTTTGCGCAGGCCTCGCGGTGGCGAGCGCCTGGATTGCATTGCGGATGATTCCTTCGAGTGAGGCTGCAAACGCATGAGTTCGCGCCTATACCCATATCTTTGATGACGGTGAATCCAAATCATTACTGTTTTCCCGTAAGCTGCCGAATCAAATTAACTTCTGCCTGCCGATATGGTGTTCCGTCGGGCCGCAGGACCTCGTGAAACCAGGCTGGCGGCTGGTCCAGGATGTAAGGATGCTGCCAGGATTCCCAAGGAAAATAAGTCTGCGTCTTGCCGGCGACGAACCCCCAATTGATCGCTCCAACGTGTTCGTTCTTTGCAATGGGCAACACTGTGTCAAACGTGCTGCCCACCGAACGCGCCATATATTCCGTGCAGATCACGGGCCGGTTGTATTTCTTCAGCCACGTCACTTCACGTTTGAAATATTCCGGCCAGCTATAGTTATGAAAGGTGATGATGTCCGACTCGCGTAGTTGAATCTTCTGCAGTTCACCAAGGTCGGCTCCATCCGGCGAGCGATCAACCGCCCACAGCCCGCTGGTGAGGGGCTGCACCGGATTGGCTTCCCGCGCCCATTGAAATGCTTGAGGCAAAAGCACGGTCACCCGCGCGATCTTATCTTTTTCTTTCATCTCCTCTTTGAGATAGCTTCCAGCGTTGTCCGCGCCTGGTTCGTTCCACACGTCCCAGGCAAGAATGCGGTCGTCCTTGGCAAACGCGCCCACTACGCCCTGCACGTATGCCTTCAGCCGGGGATACTGATTTGTGTCCGCCAAGGCTGTCGCGCCCGGACTCTGCACCCAGCCTGAGTTGTGAACTCCCGGGACGGGTGGATGCTGCGGGCCTAAATGAGGTAAAGGATCCCAGCATGAGTCGAAGAGCACGAACATAGGGCGGATGTGATGCCGCGACGCGATAGTCAAGAAACGGTCGATGCGCTTCTGAAACCCGGCGGCATCCTGCTGCCAGAGCAAGTCGTGCAGAAAGACGCGCATGGTGTTCATGCCCATCGCTTCCGCCCAAGTAAATTCAGTTTCGATCTGCGCCGGATCGAAGGTGGCGTCTTGCCACATCTCCAACTGATTAATCGCCGACTTGGGAACGTAATTGCTGCCGATTAGCCACGGCTGTTGCGCGTACCAGGCATTCGCTTTCTGCTCCGTCCAACGCGCCGTTTGCCCCCACGCGACGACCGTGCACAAAGTGGCGATCAACGCCGGCGTCATGAAAGCGGATTTGATTCTTTTCATTGTGCGAAACTCCGGTTGCATTTATAAGCTAGGCGTTTAGAACTATCAATGGAGCCGACATGAAGCTGAATGCATACCTGCTGAAGAGTACGGTCGTGGCAGCGTTGGGTGGCCTTCTATTTGGATTCGATACCGCGGTAATTTCTGGCACAACCAGCGCCCTGGCTTCTACCTACGACCTTTCACCCACGCTTTTGGGAGTGACCGTCGCCAGTGCACTCTATGGAACGATTGTGGGGGCCATGTTAGCGGGGTGGCCGGGCGAGCGTTATGGCCGGCGTGACAGTCTCCGGGGTATGGCGATCTTGTATCTGGTCTCGGCCCTGGGCTGCGCGGCGGCATGGAACTGGCCTTCTCTGGTGGTCTTTCGTTTCATGAGCGGACTCGGCATTGGAGGTTCGTCGGTGCTGGGACCCATGTACATTGCTGAGATTGCGCCAGCAAAACTTCGCGGCCGTCTGGTCGGATTTTTTCAGTTCAATGTGGTTCTCGGCATTCTACTGGCGTACTTCTCAAATTACTTGATTGGATTGCGACACTTGGGAGCTTCGGAATGGCGTTGGGAGTTGGGCGTCGCGGCGCTTCCCGCGGCGCTGTTTTTTATTATGTTGTTCACCATTCCGCGAAGCCCGCGTTGGCTGGCGAAGAAAGGGAGAGTGGACGAAGCTAGAGCCGTGCTGCAGATGACCGGAGATGAAAATTACGAACACGATCTGCAGGACATCGTTGCCTCCATCCGCATCGAGCAGAAGCAGGCCGCTGAGAAGCTGTTTACTCGAAAATATGCATTTCCCATTTTCCTGGCGGTAAGCATCGGAATGTTCAACCAGCTTTCTGGCATCAATGCAATTCTTTACTATTTGAACGATATTTTCGGGTACGCGGGTTTCAGCAAAGTTTCGGGCAATCTTCAAGCCGTGGCGATTGGCGCTACCAATCTGCTTTTCACATTGATCGCCATGTCGGTAATTGACCGGATTGGACGAAAGAAGTTGTTGCTGATCGGCTCCGTGGGCACGGCGGCTTGTCTCGCCGGTGTCGCCGCAATCTTTTTCACCGGTCGCAACGAAAACCTGCTGGTTTGGCTTTTGATCGGCTACATTGCATTTTTCGCGTTTTCCCAGGGCGCGGTCATTTGGGTATACCTCAGCGAAGTATTTCCCAATACGGTGAGAGCAAAGGGGCAGAGCTTGGGAAGCTTCTCTCACTGGTTCATGAACGCCGCTATCTCGGGGATTTTCCCTCTCATGGCAGCCTCTTCGGGCGCCTATCCATTTGTGTTCTTCTCGCTGATGATGGTGCTGCAATTCTTTGTGGTTCTATTTGTCTATCCGGAAACCAAAGGAGTGTCTCTGGAAGAAATGGAGAAAAGGATAGCCATCAACGCCTGACTCAGTGTCTCCTGCTCTCGAGCGACAATGAAGTCATTTACTCGTAGGTAACGAGGCCGCGAGCTCCTGCTGTTTCTGATCTGCGTGCTCCGCTAAAACCAGCGCCCCAATTATTCCGGAGCGATTTCCAAGTCTTGGCGGAATTACGTACTGGTTCAGGTTCTCCATCAACTCTTTCGCTCGCACGTATCCGTTCAATAGTCGGGCAAGGTCCTCACGGATCATTTCAAACAGCCAAGCTTGCCGCATCACTCCGCCACCAACCAGAATACATCTTGGCGAGAGCGTGCAAACCCAGTTGGCTAATCCGAGCGCGAGATAGTGCGCTTCAAGCACCCATGCGGGATGATTAGCAGGCAGATCCTCGGGTGGCACGCTCCAGCGTTGCTGCATTGCGGGACCGGACGCGAGTCCCTCCAGACAGTCGCCATGAAATGGACAAGAGCCTGCATAAGGATCGCGATTGAAATCATGCGGAATTCTTATATGTCCCATCTCCGGATGCAGCAACCCGTGGAGGACGCGTCCATTCACGACAGCTCCGCCGCCAATGCCAGTCCCGATGGTGAGATATAGGAAATCCGAAAGTGATTGCGCAGCTCCCCATCGCGCCTCACCCAGGGCGGCTGCGTTTACGTCGGTATCAAATCCAACAGGAACTCGCAGTGCAGTGCGAATTGCGCCCGCAAAATCGTAATTCTGCCATCCTGATTTTGGCGTGGAAGTGATATATCCGAAAGTCGATGAGTTTAGGCGGAGATCGACGGGACCAAACGATCCGATCCCGACGGCTTTCAATTTCCCATTAGATTGTTCTCGTAAGAAATCGATTGCGCTAGCCGTGGTGGCTCGCGGTGATGTGGTGGGAAACTCAGTAAGCTTCAGATCGTCGGGGCCGGTGCCTACAGCACAAACGAACTTTGTGCCACCGGCTTCAATGGCGCCAAACACGGTTGACCTCACAGTGCAGCTCAGCGCTCTGGATTTTAGCTTATCGATTGATGCTCTGAATTGGTTGGCCGGTTCGATAGGGGATATTATTTGCGCTCCAATGAATCCCGATCCCATTTGGCAAGCTTAGCTGCCGTTTCGTAGGTCGTTTGGCAGAAATCGAGAATATCCTTCTCCGGCGCCCGAGCGGCGCGCACGTCGTCGTACTTAAGAATGAATTCGCCCAGTTGCGTATCCCAATGCCCCGCGCGAGGGAGTACCGACTCTTTGTCCAGTCCCGCAGGCTTCGGTGCTGTATACGAATAGAACGCTGGAAGGGGAAACCTGCGATCGCCTGGCCAAAAGCCGCAACTGATGCATTCGTGAGAATAGCCCTCTCGCGTTAATGGATCCGCATCCTCTGGCAAGACAGCGCGGCGGCCGGAAAAACGAGTGACTGCCAAGTCGAAGGATCCCCAGAAAAAATGCACTGGACTGCACTTGCCTAAGAATGGTGACCGGAATTCCTTGAAGACTCGATCGCAATTGAGCAGGATGCGCCTGAAACTCTCGACATGGGTCGCATCATACGAGGCATGATGCTGGTCCTGATCGAAGGGAGTTTTGTCGTCGAATTCGTCCGGCGTGCGATGGATGCTGACCTCGATTCCAAGCGCCAGCAGGGATGCCATGTATTCGCTATAGAAGTCTGCGACGGAGCGTGGGAATAGCGCGAAACTGTGTCCGTTTCCTTCGCTGGTTCGAATGGAGAGTTGGTGGCCGATGAAATCAAACTCGACTTCAAAACTCGTCTGTCGGAACGGAATGGGCGAAGTGGTCAGGCCGCGCGGCGTGACATAAAGGGTCACGTTCCACCAATGATTTTGCAACGGAGTGAGAGCCAGGCGCGTCTTTCCCACGATTTGGGTCCACATGTGGAGCGTGTCGCAGGTCTTCTCCCAGGCAGAGAAGGGAAGCGACGGCCATTTAGGCGAAGTCAAGTTCTACCTCATCGATATAGCACCAGCCCCAGTCTTCGCCCGGCTCGTTCGACTTTATAATCGGATGTTTGGCGGAGCGAAAGTGTTTGGTCGCGTGTTTGTTCTTCGAGGAATCGCAACATCCGACATGGCCACAGCTCATGCATAAACGCAGGTGAACCCAGGTGTCACCCATCTTCAAGCACTCTTCGCAGCCGCGTGTATGCGGTTTGACATCTCGAACTTGATCCATATGCGTGCATTCGTTCATCTTGCTACCCCATGCTCATCTTTAAGAGCAAATTTCTTATACCAAAAGTATATCAAGCTGAGTTAATAGCAGCGATGCGGTGGTTTGTCGCTATGTCCTGATTTCAGAACAGAGCATTGTTTTGCCTGCAGGCTGCCTTTTAATGTGTAGTCTCTTTCGTGGCTGGAACTCTTCCGCCACGAAGCCATCGTGCCTACCTATCGACTCGGAGCTAAGGGACCCGAGGTTGCGCGGATACTTAAGTTTGAGGGGTTTTATCTCGGTCCGGTGGACGGAATTTTTGGTGGCGGAACCGAGGCCGCAGCAAGACTGTTTCAAGCGGCGAAGCGACTAGCCATTGACGGCCAAGTTGGTCCTCACACTTGGGCTGCGCTTTTCCCGGGTGTGCCCATCCCGGCTCCTATCATTCTGAGCGAGTTGGTTCAGTTTCGTTGCATGGCTTTAACCGGATCATTCGAAACTAATAATTCCCTCCCAGATTGTTTTGCCGGTCTTTCCGGCGATTTTGATGGACAGGGAATCAGTTTCGGAGTCCTGCAGTGGAACCTGGGCCAGGGTAGCTTGCAGCCGCTGTTGCGGAAGATCATCAAGGAGAGCCTGAGATCGTGGAATCTATATTTGCTCAGAATTATGAGGAGCTTAATTCGATGCTTGCTGCTTCGAAGTCAAAGCAATTGGCCTGGGCTCGTTCAATTCAGAATTTGGAGCACATCTTAAACGAGCCTGGAATGGTCACTTCAAGACGCTGGGAAGACAACCTCTATTTCAGGATGTTCAGGTGGAGTCCGCCACACGATTGTTTAACAGTGCTCGTGCGCTCTGTAGGGACTTCGGGCTGCTTTCAGCTCGCGCGGTAGCTTTGATGTTCGACATTAAGGTGCAGAACGGAAGTGTTTCTAAGCTGGTTAAAGAACAAATCAAGCTGGACTTCGCGCACATAGACCCAAAAGTACCGAACAATGATGCGGAAGTAGAACGTTTGCGGATCACTGCAAATCGCCGGGCCTCTGCTGCCAAGGATGAATGGGTGGAAGATGTACGCACCAGGAAACTGACTATCGCAAACGGGCAAGGAACTGTTCACAGCAATTTTTATGACCTGAAGGAACAGTATGGTCTGGGACTCGAACCGTATTGAGTTGTGGGCGAGAGAAGCCTGCCCTTTCGTTCCCCTTCGTACATTTTTCTGCCGTACAGTGCAATACAATTCATGAGACGTAAGTTAAGAGGAATTTGCTGAACGTGTCGCTTCCAAATTCGAGTGAGCTTGCGCATCAGCGTCCTGGGACCTTCGCCCTGCTGATCGTTCCGATATTCATGCTGGTTGGCATCAACTCTATACCTGTGCTCGCCCAGTCGGCCCCTCTGGTCTCAATACAGTTCACGAATGTCACAGCGTCGGCTGGCATCAAGTTCACGCACTTCAAAGGAAATAGTGGGATCTCCATCAACCGCGAGGAATTCGGTCCGGGTCTGTGCGTAGCAGATTTCGACGGCGACGGCTGGCAGGACATCTATTTCGTCAATGGCCGCGATCTCTACAACCGCGGCATCGCGGTAAGCAACGCGCTGTACCGCAATAATGGCAATGGCACTTTCACGGATGTGACCGACAAGGCCGGAGTTTCTGGTACGGGTTACGGCCTGGGTTGTGTCTGGGGCGACTACGATAACGACGGCTTTCCCGATCTTTTCGTAACGCAATATGGACGCAACGTTTTGTACCACAACAATGGCAATGGGACGTTCACCGACGTTACCGACAAGGCCGGCGTCGCCGGTACGGAGTCCGGAGCGTTTCATTCGGGGGCGACATTTTTCGATTACGATCGCGATGGCCGGCTCGATCTTTATGTTGGAAGCTACGTGAATTTGGGTGAGAAACGTTATTGCGATCTGGGAGGAGTACTCAGCAGTTGTGCTCCTAGCGTTTATCGGGGCAGTCCGGACGCACTTTATCACAACAACGGCAACGGTACGTTCACCAACGTGACGGTTGCGGCGAAAATCTATCAACCAGAAGGCAAGAATCTTTCCGTCGGCGCCGCCGACTATGACAATGATGGGTGGCCAGACCTGTTCGTTGCCAATGATGGCCTCGATGCGTATCTCTACCACAACGAGCACAATGGAACTTTCAAAGAGATTGGAGTTGTCAGCGGCATGGCCCTCACCGCCCAAGGACGGGTCATGGCGGCCATGTGCATTTCACTTGGAGATTATGACAACGATGGCTGGCTCGATCTCTACATCTCAGATTTTCAGCGGTCCTCTGACCATCTCTGGCATAACGAGGGTTCGGGATTTTTCGCTGAGGTTAGCGATCAAGCGGGAATCACGCGGCCCACGCATGATGTGCTTAGCTTCGGTGGAGGCTTCTTCGATTACGATAACGACGGTTGGCAGGACATTTTCATCGCCAATGGACATGTCTATCCGGAGGTCGAACAAGCTACGCCTGAAATTCACTATAAGCAGACTAATATGCTGTTCCACAACGAGGGCAACGGCAAGTTTGTCGAAACTACCAAGCTGGCGGGCAGCGGCTTTCAAACGCCCTATGTGGGCCGCGGAGTCGCCTTCGCCGATTTCGATAACGACGGCTCCATGGATGTCATCGTCGCAAACAATGGAGACCCACCGCTGCTGCTCCACAATAGCGGCGGCAATGGCAATCATTTTGTCAATTTCAAACTAGTGGGAACCAAGAGCAATCGGGATGCTATGGGAGTGCGCGTCAAGGTTGTGGCCGGCAGGCTCTCGCAAATCCGCGAAATCGCAGGTGGTGGCAGCTATCTTTCGCAGAGCGATCTGCGTGCCAATTTCGGGCTGGGTAAAACCAGCGGACTGGAAAGCGTCGAAGTCACATGGCCCAGTGGACAGCGACAACTATTCCGGAACGTCGAGGCTGATAAGTTTTACTTGATCGAAGAAGGGAAGGATCAGTTACAAGAACAGCAGTTTGTTCGGAAAACTGTCATGAAATGAACTTCCAGATCTCGATGGCCAAGGTTCGCGCTTCATGCCGTCATTCGCATCACTACTACCGTAAGCGAAACTTTCATGAAAACCACGAAGGGTGCACTGATTATCCTGTGGTTGGTCTTTGTACTTCGCGGTTTTTTCTACTCTGCAATCCTGCCCATCTGGGAAGGGTATGACGAGCCTTACCACTTTGCTTCCCTACAGTACATAGTGGCAAATGGCACACCGCCGTCTCTGCAGACTCGGATATCCAGAGAAGTAAGCGCCTCTTTCCATGTTCTGCCACTTCCATGGATGCTCCGGCTGCATGGAACTTCTCCACCTGTCTACACGCACGATGACTTCTGGAAACTCACCGTAGAACAACGGGCAGAGCTGCAGAAATCTCTTCATCAGATTCCACCGGACTGGGCGAAACTGCCGAGCCCGGAGCCACTACTGAATTACGAGGCGCAGCAACCGCCGCTTTACTATTTTTTGTTTTCGATTCCCTTACACCTCTTACAGCACGGCAGCTTGGAATCCCGGGTCTTGATCCTCAGACTAATTAGCATCGTTGTCGCATCATTTGCGGTGCCGATTGGCTACGTAATTGTGAAGCGAGTCACCGGACAGAGCACGATCGCGCTCGCAATTGTCGGTCTCGCAACCATGATGCCGGAGCTTTTTATTGACATATCCCGGGTGGGCAATGAGTGCCTCGCACTCATTATTTACACGAGCCTCATCTACTTGGCCGTGTGCGTAGTAGAAGGTCCCAGCCAGTTCCGCAAGATACCATTCCTGGGATGCTTTGCAGGCGTGGGCTTGCTGACAAAGGCGTATTTCCTGGCGGCCCTTCCTGCGGTTATGGTGGTTGTGTTGTGGTGCTATTGGAAATGGCCCCGAGAGCGGCGGGAATTATTATTATTTTCAGCCATGGGACTTGTTTCAATCTTCGCCAGTGCTGGTCCTTGGTACTGGCACGTGCACCAGTTGACGGGTTCATGGTCTGGTCTCGCCCGGGAAACCATGGCTTCCCGTTCCCCGTTGGGAATGATGAGCCAAATCCTTCATGTCAATTGGATCAGCGGTGTCAAATCGATTGTGCTTTCGCATATCTGGTTCGGAGCCTGGAGCTTTTTACGACTGCCCGAACCCTGGTACGCGCTGTTCGGAATCATCTTCGCATTCGCAACCCTTGGGTTGTTGGTCTGTTTTTATAAGCGTTTCAAAATGAAAGATTGCGGTACGTTATCCTTCGCCCCATCGACAGGTCATCTCATAGTTCTGCTGTCTTTTTGCGGATTGTTTTGGCTGGGGCTTGGCTACGATATCCTGCTCACATACGTCAGCGTCGGAGTTTCGTCCTCCACGGGTTGGTACATGTACTGCCTTATTGTTCCAGAACTACTGTTGTTGTATTACGGTTTGCGGGCGGCCCTGCGGGCGCGGGCGCATACATGGATACTTCCAATTCTTACAACCGCATTCTTTCTACTCGATGCGTATGGGATGTATTTTCTCCTGGTCCCCTATTACACGGGACTGATTTTTCATTCGAGTGCTTCTGGCCAAGTGAGTCCTGCGAGCGTTGCTGATCTGTGGCATGTCGGAATGGCTGAGATTATCCAGCGATTGCTCATCAACAAGCCGACTAGTACGTCGCCTGGCGCATTTTATGTGCTGTGGTTCTTCACCCTCTTGGGTAGTTTTTGGGTGACGATCAGAGCATGGGCACAGTTACGCGTTCCCGAAGCCCGGTAACCCCCACTCTGTTTTTTCTGTTTTCAAAGTGTGTACACTTTAACTCGGCGCTCTCACGGCGCCGTTACGGGGTTACAATATGCCGATTAGAAAATGGAGGCGTAATGCCTAAGAAGAAGACAAACTCTGCTTTTTTGAAGATGGCTCAGGCACCGTTAAAGCCCTCACCACAACTGGCTGAGATATTGGGATCATCCGCTCCGATATCTCGACCTCAAGTCGCGAAGAAGGTGTGGGCTTACATCAAAAAGCACAAACTGCAGGATCCAAAAAAGCGCCGAGAAATCGTAGCCGACGAAAAGCTGAAACCGGTCTTCGGAAAAGCCAGGCTAGATATGTTCCAAATGACCAAAGCCATCAGCAAACACTTGAGTAAATAAACACAACCGGACAGGAAGTTTAAATCTGGTGCGTCCAGGTAGAAGTCCGGGGCTAAGCCGCCGTCGCCGTCTGTAAGACTTCCTGCAGGCGCTTCGCCACGATCAAATCTTCACCGGGCTGCATCATCCAGACGCCGACCACAATCGTGTTCGCGCCCCCGGGCAATCCTGCGCTGGCGGGGGCGCCGCCGGTTGAGGGATTTAATTCGATGCGCGGTTTTCCTTCCCGCATCTTTTGCATGACTTCAGCTCCGGTAATCTTCACCCGATTCTGGTCGTATGTGATGAGCAAGTGTGGCACGTGATTCGCGGCTACCGCGGGAATAAATATTTGGGTTTGTACGGTCGGAATATTCTTTAATCGTTGGGCGATTCGCTCCGCCCGTTTGCGGTATTCGGCTTCCATTGCGGCGTCGTCCTGGCTCAGGAACCAGTCCACGGCGGCAACCAGACCGACGATTTCCTCTTTCGCCACTTTCATTCCGCGTCCCACGGTATTCGAGTTCGGCGAATTGTTTTTTCGGGCGGCATCGATCAAATCTTTTCTGCCTAACAGCAAGCCGGTGCATTGCGGGCCTCGCAGACCCTTGCCTCCGGAGAAAGTGACCAAGTCGAAACCCATCTGGGTGTAATTCCAGAGATTCGAAATAGGCGGAACGTCGGCAGCCGCGTCATTGAAACATGGGACGCCATGCTGGTGGGCCACACGTACCCAGTCTTCGCGGCTGATCTGGCCCTCACCAGCATTAAAAAAGTGGGTCATCACTGTGCGATTGGTAAAAGCCTGCTCGTACTGAGGAAGGGTGTCGACTTCAACAAAACGGACGCCGCAATTGCGGATGGCATGGTCGTATCCATAGCGATGAGTCTTCTGAACGATGACTTCGTTTTTGAGTCCGTTCATGTCAGTAGGTATGTTGAGGATGGCGGAATCGTTTCCCAAGGTGACGCAAGCTGCGGTTCCAACCACCAGAGCCGCGGCCGCTCCCGCGGTGACCAGCGCAGCTTCACAACGCAACTTTTTCGCGAGGTAGGCGCCGGCAGCCTCGTGTAATTCATTCAGATTTACCGGGTTCTTGGCGGCCATGGCGACTGCGGCCTGCACTTCGTCCGGCATGATGGAAGCCGTAAGAACCGTGTAAGTCCCAGCCGCGTTGATAAATGGAGTCACACCGAGTTTCTGGTAGTAGTCCACCCCAATCGCCGCCGACTTCGACTTCGACGATGACCGCGCATGCAGCGGTGGACCGCAAACAGCGATGCTACCGGCGACAATCGCCTGTCCGCCCGTGCGTAAGAGTTTTCGACGGCTGATTCCGGACATTAACGCCTCCTCAAAATTGAAGAACTGCGATCGTACTCATTCTCTCGGGAAATCATCCGCCCTTGCTGGCTTCGAATTACCCAGCCCGGGCGTGGTGAAGTATTGTGGACGCGCTTTTTCCCATTGCACCATGCTCATACCGGAAGGATCATAAAGAATGCGCCCGGCACGCACGGTCATACGTGCTACCAGTTTGACTTTGCCATCCATTCTGGCGAAGCCGCAATCAATGTAGTTGTAATTCCCTTGGAGGAGGTCAAGGACGGCGATGTCGGCTTCCTTCCCAACGGAAAGTGTTCCCAACTCAGGCCGATGAATTTCACGCGCTGGGTTCACGGTGGAGCGCCGGATAATATCGGCTAGTGGAACGCCCATCGCCAGGAATTTCGACATCACGTTATTCATGCTCAGGATTGTGTAATTGCCGGTGTGCAAATCCGTTGACATGGAGTCCGGCACAAAGCCTTGTTTTGCGGCGGGCACGGCATTGCGGAACCAGAAACTGCCGCCTCCATGGCCGACGTCGAAAATAACTCCACGCTGGCGCGCTTGCGCCATGATGGGATTGAGCTTTCCATCGGGAAGAAGGATGGGAAATTGCTGCGCGAAAACGTGGGTGTGAATGTCGCCAGGCCGCATCTTCTTGAGAATCAGATCTGAGTATGTCCTACCCGGGCGCGGCCAGAAGTCAAACATGACGGGCACGTTGGCTGACTTCCCGCACTCGATTGCCCGGTCAACCGCCGCCCACGGGACATGTTCCCCATCCCAGGGGTCCTCCGTCCAATAATGGGCGGTCTTCACACCGACGATAATGTCGGGATACTTTTTGATTGTTTCGGAACAAAGCATGACATCCATTTGATCGACGGTTTGCTCCAGCCCGCCATTCATGCCGTTGGCCACGATGTTCAGGAAAGCCAGAACGCGCACTCGGGCATGATCGATGACTTCTTCTTTTTCCTGAAGAAAAGTTTCAGATCCGGAAGTCCCAGCATCCACCACCGTGGTCACACCTGATTGCAAAGCTAAATCGGCGGGGATTCCCAACGGTGCGGTATGAGCGCGGGCGTCCGGTGCAAACCAGTTCAAGGGTGCTCCGCCGTGGCCGATGTGGAAATGGATATCAATCAGACCAGGCGTGACGTACAGGCCGGAAGCATCGACAATTTTTCCCGCTTGACTGGCGGGAATATCTTTTTCCACGGCCGCGATCTTGTCCTTGGAGACCGCAACATCCATCATTCCGTCCAGATTGTTCGCGGGATCAATTACGTGGCCGCCTTTCAGCAGCAAGTCATAACGGGGCGCTTGCGCTAATGAGTAGACCGACATCCCGCATGTGATTGCTACTCCCGCAAACGCGATCAGGTAGATCTCAACCAATTTCCGCATAGTGAAAATGTCCTTCTGTGGCGGGTTGAAGCGCAAGTGTATCCAGTCGAAGCGCGATTGTCACGATGGCGAAACAAAAGTTGTAAAGAGTACGGGCTGTGTCGTAGGCTGTGCGTCTGATTTTTTCTGGGAGCCAACCAATGGATCGGCGTACCTTCGTGAAAGCGAGTTGCCTGGGAAGCGCTGGTTTATTTCTTGGTTTCGACCCCAACGCCCCAGGACAAGAGAATGTAACGCTGCCCGAACCGCCTCCAATCGAGGTGCACGGGTTGCCGCAAGCGAAGCACTCCCCGCTCGGAATGCCGGGACTATTTCCGGGCCGAGTCGTGGAACTGTCGGATCCAAAATCGAT
>Ga0070698_100004910_pt1 | contig 14668 bp, 13 predicted proteins | sample KBSK1502metaG_FD_65477 | JGI IMG/M metagenome (GOLD analysis project Ga0070698, IMG submission 65477) | Corn, switchgrass and miscanthus rhizosphere microbial communities from Kellogg Biological Station, Michigan, USA - KBS K1-50-2 metaG | ecosystem: Host-associated > Plants > Roots >...
GTCGCCTTCTCGAGGATTCTCTGGCTTTCCAACAATTTGGTATCCGGGCTGCCTCTTCTCACCTGAAAAAAGTCTGGACCACCACGATTGAGTCGTGCAAACGACCGCGCCTTCGGAGAATTGCGCCAACTAGCCATTCGTTGTCTCCAGAATCGCTCACCGCGAAATCGCTTGGGTTGAGGAATTGGAGATTTCTGTCAGGGCTAATTGGCCGCACGCGGCCATAACGTCTCGCCCGCGTGAGTAGCGCACGAAGGCCGGAACGCCGCGGTCCACCAGAATTTGGCGGAATTTTTCGATGGCGTCCGCGGTGGACTCGCGGTAAGGCAATTCGCCCGGGTTCCACGGAATCAGGTTCACTTTGACGGATTTGAGCGGAGCGAGCAGCCGGACGACGCGGCGGGCGTCCTCCGGCGAGTCATTTACGCCGCCGAGCATGACGTATTCGAATGTCAGGTGCTCCCAGGGCCGAAGGGGATATTTCTTGCAAGCCTCCAGGAGCGCAGCGATCGGGTACTTGCGGTTGATGGGCATTAGCGTATCGCGCTGCTCGTCAGTGGAGGCGTTCAGCGAAATAGCAAGTTTCGGGCGGACTTTTTCCTGGGCCAGGCGCTCGATGCCGGGGACGATGCCGCTGGTCGAGAGGGTGACATGCTTCGGCGAGATTCCCACGCCCTCGGGATCAAGCGAGATTCGCACGGCCGCCATCACCGAATCGAAATTCAGCAGCGGCTCGCCTTGGCCCATCAAGACGATGTTGGTTTGCGGGGCGAGTTCCGCTTGGTGTTCCTCGAGGGGCAGCAGGACTTGCGCAAGAATTTCTGCGGCGGTCAGGTTGCGGATCAATCCAAGCTGCGCGGTCAGGCAGAACTGGCAGTCCACGGCGCAGCCTGCCTGCGTGGAAATGCAGATGGCCTGGCGACCATCACTGGGCATGAAAACTGCTTCGACCGAGGCAGCACGCGCCGGTTTTTCGCCGGTAGCCGGAAGAGCGAACAAATATCGGACGGAACCATCCTGCGAAGCGTAACGCTGGCGCACGGCAGGAAGGGTGATACCCGCTTCGCGGGCCAGGCGTTCGCGCAAAGGAGCGGGGAGATTGGTCATGCGGGCAAAATCAAATTTCCGCTCAGCGTAGACCGCGTGATAAATCTGCGCGCCGCGATAAGGCGGCTCGTGCAGCGCCGCGCAAAATTCGCGCAACTCGTCTTTCGATTTGCCGAGAAGCTCCGTAACCATGGAAGTGCCGCGACACTGAGAAATTGTCTTCTCTCCGATGTTAGCACGCGCCACCCGAGTCGACCGCGGGCGGCTGACCTGGCCGCCAAAACGGCGCTATAATTCTTTGGCAATCCCCGCCAACTCCGGATTGCCCTGCGGAGGCGCGCCATGCACAAACAAGTAACCGCGGACCGTCTAACGATCGACGATTGGGTGAAGGGCCTTGCGGCGATCCGCGAGCGGGAGTTCACGCTCGAAAACGTTCAGGAGTACATTGTGAGCCACGCGGTGCGTCCCGAAACGCTGGATAAATATCTGTTCTTCTCGAAAGGCAACTACACTCGCAACCTGATCTTCAAGAACGAAGTTTTCGAGTGCATGACTATTTGTTGGGAAGTCGGGCAAGCGAGCCGAATTCACAATCATCGCGATCAGAACTGCTGGATGTCTGCGCCGATCGGGCGGTTGCGAATCCAGAACTTCCGTGTAGACGAGCGTGATCCAGGGCACGGGACTTGCCGCATCGTGCCGACGGAAATCTATGAGATGAATGCTTCCAACCCAGTGCACGTGAACCCGCTGGAACCGGTCCATCAAGTGCTGAACCTGCGGGAATTCAAGCAACGAGCCGTCAGTATCCACGTTTATTCCAAGCCCTTCGATACTTGCGAAGTCTATCAGCGGGAAAAAGGAACGTATTGCGATGTCCCGCTACACTACACCAGCGAATACGGCAAACTGAACCCCGCCGAGAGACTCCTATAGCGATCCCTGGTAGCGATCACCGGGCACGGTAAATCCACGCGATAGCCTCTTCGTAACCCCTGGTTGGCTAGGCGCGATCTACGCGTATATAGGTTGGTCGCGCGGCTTCTTGGGCATGGAAACGTGGCGCCTTGGTGGGGACGCGGTACGCGGGTGAGGCGAAAAGATGCGTAAGTTTTTGTTTCTGAACATTTTAGGCGCCTAGCGGCTTCTATTTCTCGTTTTTCTTCGGCTGTGCAACAATGAAGCATGGCGACCGAAGCGCGCGACATCCAGAAGCGTGTTTTGCCCAACGGTTTGGTGGTCTTAACCGAGACCATGTCCCATGTCCGCTCAGTTTCGGTGGGGGTGTGGATCCGCAACGGCTCGCGCCTGGAAATGGCGGAAGAAAACGGCTTAGCCCACTTCATGGAGCACATGGTGTTCAAGGGCACCGAGCGCCGATCCGCCGAAGAGATCGCCCGGGAAATGGATTCGATCGGCGGGATGCTGGATGCATTCACCTCCAAAGAGCAGATCTGCTTCAACGCCAAGGTACTCGACGACAACTTGCCTCTCGCGTTCGACATCATCGCGGATCTTGTGCTTCGGCCGAAGTTCGATTCCGAAGATGTGAGAAAGGAACGCCAGGTCGTACTGGAAGAGATCAAGATGGACCTGGACAACCCGGAATATCTTCTGCATGAGATTTTCACGCGAGGCTTCTGGCCCGAACATCCACTAGGCCGGCCGATTTTGGGGACACCGGACACGGTGAGAAGATTCAGCCGGGACGCGCTACGAAAACGATTTCGGCACTGGTTCGCGCCGGACCGGCTGGTGTTATCGGCCGCGGGGAATGTCACACACGAAAGAGTGCTGGAGCTGGTCGAAAGAGAGTTTGGCGGGCTGCGCGCTGCGGGCGAGCGGGAGGGTTTTGCGGCGCCATCCACCAACGCACCGATTCACTTGGAGCCTAAGCGCGATCTCGAGCAGGTTCATGTATGCCTGGGAGTGCCGTCAGTGCCGCTGGCGCACGAGAAGCGCTTTGGCGTTGCGGTGATGAACAATCTACTCGGCGGTGGGATGTCGTCGCGCTTGTTTCAGAACATTCGCGAGAAGCTGGGGCTGGCTTACGCCGTATTCAGCGAACTTACGCCATATTCCGACGCAGGGATGATGACCGTCTATGCCGGCACGGCAAGAGAAACGGTAGGCCAGGTGATTGACCTGGTGGTGAAGGAATTTCGCGAGCTCAAGGAAACACCGGTATCGGAGGAGGAGCTCCGGCGGGCGAAGAATCATCTCAAAGGCTCGCTCATGCTTTCGCTGGAGTCCACCAGCGCGCGCATGTCGAACTTGGCGCGGCAAGAGCTTTATTTCGGCAGGTTTTATTCGCTGGACGAAATTCTGTTAGGGATCGAAAGCGTCACTCGCGAGGAAGTGCAGTCACTTGCGCAGGAATTTTTCCGCCCAGAACAAATTGCGGTCACTGTGCTTGGCCCGCTGAATGGTTTCACCCTCGACCGCTCCCGCCTGATCTGCTAGCTATCCATTTATTAACTCTTACGTTAGCGCAGTCCCGAACGCGTCCGAATCGGCTTGCGGCCATTTGATACGATCTTTCGTCAGGCACAAATATCGGAGGTGTCTACTGCGAGCCTGCCTCATCCGAATCGTGTTGGTCATCTTCAGCGTCGTCCCAGCCTCGCTTTCAGCCCAGCTCCAGCGAGTTGCCACCGAAAAGAAGACAATCGAAGTCCATGCGACCGAGAAAGTTACCGTTGCGCCGGAGATAGCGACGATAAAGATTGGTTTTCAGAATAAGGCGCCGAGCAAAGACACTGGCTACGTGGAAAATGTACAGGCGTCCACGAAAATCCTTCAAGCACTCCGAGATGCTGGAATTCCCTCCGCCGCCATCGAAACGCAAACTCTCACCCTCGAGCGCGAGGAAACCCCTTCGAGCGCCAAGACCCTGCCAACTATCAAATTTCGCCGCCGACCAAGAATGGCAAGTGCACATCAAGGCGTCGGATGCGCAAAAGATCATGGATGTAGCAGTCGGCGCGGGAGCCAATCAAATTAGCGGTGTAGAATGGTCTGTTGCAGATCCGTACGCACTGGAAGCCAAAGCTTATGCTGCAGCCATTCGGCGAGCAAAGCTGATCGCCGAACAAAGCGCTTCGCAGGCCGGCGTAAAGCTTGGCGAAATACTCTCGATAAGCAACACAGTTTCCAGGTTCTTTCCCAGACTAACTCTAAATACAGAAAGCGCAACCCTGTCGTCAACGGCTCAAATGACACGAACGATTGCGCTCACACTGTATCCCGCAAACGTGGAGCGGCAAGCTTCGGTAACGATTACCTATGCAATTGAGTGATCCGCGTGTTGACTAGAGGCAGGCCGGTGCGGATTCTGCGTGTCGGATTCTGCGTTGACGCAGGCAAGGCGCTCTGCGATGATGCTGCAAATTGTTTCGCTGCCTTGAGGGGGAAACAATCGGCTTGCGCGTTTCCATACTGGCGTCGGGCAGCTCGGGCAATATTACGTTACTCGAGACCGAGCGCACCCGCCTCCTCATCGACGCCGGATTGGGCAAGCGTGAAACCCTGGCGCGATTGGCGGCGATTGAGAAAGACCTGGACGCGGTTGACGGCATCCTGATCACCCACGAGCACAACGATCACTGCATCGGCCTGCCGCAAATGCTCAGTTTGTGGAAGGCTCCGCTGTATGTCACGGAGCAAACCATGGAAGCGCTGCATCGCGCGCTGCCGGAGACGTTGGGGAAGCGCCTGCGCGGCGAGGAGACTATCCATACGGGACAGCGGTTTTGTGTGGGTGACATCGAGGTGCACGCTTTCGCGATTCCGCACGACGCAGCGGACCCGATCGGGTTCACGTTCCGGACGGATGGCGTAAAGATGGCGCTGGTCACGGATCTTGGCTACATGCCCGAGCTGGTCAAAGTGCACCTCCGGGATTCCGATTGCTTGATGCTGGAGTCCAACCACGATCTGGACATGCTGAAAGTCGGGCCGTACCCGTGGGTGGTGAAGCAGCGCGTGCTGAGCCGCACAGGACATCTGTCGAATCACGCTGTGAGTGAATATCTTGCCGATCCGGATGGCTTTGACGGCCGCGCGCGCTACTTGGTTCTGGCCCACCTCTCGGTGGAAAACAACAACCCGTATGTGGCTCGGCTCTCTGCCGAAGAGGCGCTCAGCCGCCGCCCGGCAGAATGCGCGTTCACCGGCGAACTCCTAACCGCATCACAGGAACAGCCGCTGAAGCCGTTGCAGCTTTAGCACCAGAAGTCGGCCGTCCTACTAGATTTGCTCGGAAAAAGGCGATGAGCGATTCGGGCACGCTTGACTCGATGCTCATGCTGTTGGTGCGCGCGATCGTCCAAGGCGATGCGACCGCCGCCTTAAAGCTGGTTGCCGAGTCACCCGCATTGGCAAGCGCTCGCTTCGAGAAGGGCGCAACGCGGCGGGCGGGATGAGCACGTGTTGGCTATCGTCGAGGCCCTGGAGAAGTCGCCTTTAAGTTCTCTGCCATGATCGGTCTGCCAAACTAGATCGCGCAGGGAGATCCCGCAGCGCGAGAGATGCTGCTGAATGCGGGCGGCGAAGGCCGCGCTAGCCACGGCACTGCGTTTTTCCACAAAGGCCCAGAAGACTGCACTTGCGTTGGGCCGTGTCGTGAGCTTTGGGATGGCGCCGTCAGGGGATTTCCAAATTTTGTAGAATTGAATGAACGTTCATTCAATTCTTCGGGATGAAAACTGTTGGTGAGTGGGGCAATGCCCGTGCGGTCCACTCGATCGGGATTGGACTGCGTATTGAAAAGCAAGGGTTACGACGATCCGACGGAGGACCTGACGCCTCTGCGGGCGTAGCTAGTGGGCTTTTCCGGGTGGTTATTTGACACAAAAACTGATGTCAAGGGCAGGGTTTGGGCGCTATTTCTGACCGGGAAAAGGGGCAACAGAATCGCAGCACATCTTGTTGTCCGTGATGATCTCTGCGCGCTCTACGGGGAAACGTGCGAATTCACCACGGAGAGCACAGAGAGCACAGAGCACACCCGCAGGGATGAAGCAAGGGGCTGCGCGCACAGGAAAGCCTCTGCCAGGAGCCCCATTCGCGACCGTGAATAGCCTCGGAAAAGGCAGCTGGGGGCGCTCCGCTAGTAGACGTCTGAGCAAACAAAGGGACAACGGGGGCAACAAGGAACCGGGCAAAGAGAAAGAAAATGCCGCCGACGGTCCGGCGGCGCTACGGGCGCAGAATCTTACGGGCCTATTCTAGCGTGCCTTATAGCAGGGGCATTGCGGCTCTTCTGTGGGTGGTTCAAAGAGTTAGCAGTCAACACGGCCGGATAACGGTTGGCTTTATGGCTGACTGAAATGCGAGTGTCTGACGCGCACACAGCAGCGCAAGCATGCTTCGTGTTCCTTATTCATTTTGGCTTCAGCACAGGCGACGCGCTTTACGGAAAACATCCTTTCCAATTCCATGTGAAACATGCGTTTGACACTATGCGACGCGATACTCTAGACTCGATGTGTTCTTGGTAGAGGTGCGGAGGCCATGAGTAGCCGGGCGTGCAGTTCCGATAAGCATCGGACGCTCGAGCGAAAGGGGCGCTGTTGACTCTCCGCCGAAATCGCCGCGGAAGCTGAAACCGTAGCGGTTGGGGGGCAGGCCTAAGACCTGTCCACTGTCATCCATAGAACTTGGCCGGTCTGCGGTCAAGCTCTTGGGGGATGAAGCGCTATCGAGAGGCAGCAGCCCCGAGTGGCATTCCTCGCGGTTCCTTCCTTTCTGTCGCTTCCATTCTAAACAAGGCGATTCAAGTTGCTGAAGTACAGACTGCTTTGACGGCAAATGGCCTAACGCAGTCGCTCAACCAGTCGAGAAAAGCGGGAGGAAGCTCCTGCACCCCGTAGGGCGGAATGAATCTTTTCGAGCTAACGCGCGCGCTGGTGGACATCGAGTCGGTCACCAACAACGAAAAATCGGTGGGTGACTTCCTCGCGCGCCATCTTTCTACGCTCGTGTCGCAATATTCCGGAAGGCTGGAGCGCATTCCTGCAGCGGTGGACCGCGACAATATTTTCGCGTGCTGGGGCGAGCCGATCGTCACGCTTTCCACGCACATGGACACCGTGCCGCCATTCTTTGCTTCGCGCGAAGACGCCGAATTCATTCATGGCCGCGGCGCGTGCGATGCCAAGGGCATTATCGCGGCGATGATTTCCACTGCGGAGAATCTGCTGGATCGCGGTACGCGAAATATCGGGCTGCTCTTTGTGGTCGGGGAAGAGCGCAACAGCGCCGGGGCAAAGGCGGCGGCCATGGCTCCTCGCGGCTCGCGATTCTTGATCAATGGTGAGCCCACAGAGAACCGATTGGCCCTCGGCTCCAAGGGGGCGCTGCGCTACGAGGTGATTGCGAAGGGAAAGCTCGCCCATTCTGCGTATCCCGAACTGGGGCATTCGGCGATTCACACCTTGCTGGAAGTGCTGAGCGAGATTCGGGCTATCCCATTGCCAAGCGAGCCGACGCTCGGCGCTGGCACGTTGAACGTCGGAACGGTCTCCGGAGGGCGAGCACCCAATGTGGTTGCTGACGAGGCGCGTGCGGAGATCATGTTCCGCACGGTCGGAGATCCGGCAGCCATTCGAGACGGTGTTGTAAAGGCGGTTGCCGGGCGCGCAGAAGCGCGTGAAGTCTTGTATACACCCGCGGTGCGCTTGTCGAGCTTTGATGATCTGCCATCCACGGTTGTCGCGTTCACGACGGACATCCCCACGTTCGGTGATGCGTGGGGCACACCGTATTTGATTGGCCCGGGAAGCATTCATGTAGCGCACACGGCCGAAGAGCGCATCGCGAAGAAGGAACTGTCTGAGGCGGTGGAGATTTATTCGCGGATGGTGAAACGGCTTCTGATGCGTGCCGAGGTTACGGCGGAGGCTCGTGCGTGATGCTCGGACTGGCCATCGTCGGCTACGGAAAGATGGGCCGGCTAATCGAGGAGCTCGCACCGGAATACGGGTTTTGCGTGCGCGCGAAATTTGACAGCCAGAACAATGCAGGGGGCGATGGGCTCACACGCGATTCGCTGCGCGGGGTTGATGTGGCGGTGGAATTCTCGAACCCGGATGCAGCCGCGCCGAATATTTTGCGGCTGGCGGCAGCGGGTGTGAATGCAGCGGTGGGAACAACGGGCTGGCTCGAGCATCTGGGGGCGGCGCGTGCCGCGGTGTCGAAGCACGGAACGGGAATGGTATGGGCGCCGAATTTCTCGGTAGGGATGAATCTGTTCCTCCAAGCCGTGTCGCACACTACAACGCTTTTTGCCAAACAGACGGAATACGACGCGTGGGGCTGGGAAATCCACCACGCGACGAAAAAGGATGCTCTATCAGGGACGCTACGCAAGCTGGCGGAGCAAATGCGCGCGAGCGGCTACGACCGGCCGGTTAGCCTGAGCGCGAATCGCGCCGGAGCGCATCCGGGGACACACGAGATCGGCTTCGACTCTGCTGCGGATACGATCACGCTGCGGCACACGGCTCGGGGCCGCGATGGGTTTGCGCGCGGAGCATTGCGGGCGGCGCGGTGGGTGGCGGGAAAGAAGGGTTTATTCGAGTTTCGAGAAATCCTGGGCGAGCTGAGCGGCTGAAAGCGGGCCGGGCCGTGGATAGTTTCAGCGCAGAGTCAGGATTGCAAGTTTTGATGCTAAGAGGCAAAGGAGAAGGAAATGTTTACAGGATGCGGCACGGCAATGGTGACTCCATTTCGGGGCGATGGCTCGCTGGACGAATCGACGCTTCGAAATTTGATTCAGAGACAGATCGATGCAGGGATCGACTTCTTGGTGCCCTGCGGCACGACGGGCGAAAGCCCAACGCTCACGCACAAAGAGCATTTGCGTGTGGTGGAGCTCACTGTCGAGGTGGCGAAGGGAGCCGCCCGCTCTTCGGGCGCACGTTCAAACGTGCCCGTGCTTGCCGGAGCCGGCGGTTACAACACCGCTGAAGTTATCGCGTTGGCACAGGAGCTTGCGGCCATCGGCGTAGACGGAATTCTGTCGGTGACGCCCTACTACAACAAGCCGACACAGGAGGGTCTGTATCAACACTATCGTGCCATCGCGGAACGTCTTTCGTTGCCGATCATTCTGTACAGTGTGCAGGGGCGTACCGGCGTAAATATCGAGCCCGCTACGGTGAAGCGTCTAACGGAAATCGAGAACATTGTTGGGATCAAGGAGGCTTCCGGCAGCATTGCGCAGATGGCGGCGATCCTGAATACGGTGCCGGACAATTTCATCGTGCTTTCTGGCGATGACGCCATCACACTGCCACTCATCGCTCTTGGTGGCCGGGGTGTGATCTCGGTGGTGTCAAATGAGATTCCAGCGGAGATGACGCGTCTGGCGGGGTTTGCAGTCAATGGCGATTTCGCGAGAGCACGCGAGCTGCACCGGCGCTACCATGCATTGATGGAAGTAAATTTTGTGGAGTCGAATCCCATACCGGTGAAGGCAGCGATGGCGGAAATGGCTTTGCTCGAGCGGGTGTGGCGCCTGCCGCTTGTTGCACCGAAAGCCGAGAATCAAGCGCGAATTCGTAGCGTGCTGGCCTCGGTTGGTCTGGTCGACAGAGTTCATGCAGCCGTCGCAAATTGAGCGGCTTTTCGACGAGCCGCCGGCGCACTACACCGAGGAACACTTCCAGCTTTTCCGCGAATTCAAGGATGGATTGAATCGCGGAAGCATTCGCGCCGCGGAGCCTGATGCGGGGGCGAAGACTGGCTGGCGCGTAAATGCGTGGGTGAAGAAAGGAATCTTGCTGGGCTTTCGCATGGGCACGATCGTGGACATGTCCATCGATCGGGCGCGCCAGCCGTATATCGATAAATCGACGTATCCCGTACGCGCGGTAGCCGCGAGCGAAGGAGTTCGCATCGTGCCGGGCGGCTCCAGCATACGAGACGGAAGTTACGTTGGCCGTGGCGTGGTCTGTATGCCGCCGATGTTTGTCAACGTTGGCGCATATGTGGGCGAAGGCACAATGATCGATTCACACGCGCTGGTGGGAAGTTGCGCGCAGGTCGGCTGCAACTGCCATATTTCGGCCGGTTCGCAAATTGGCGGAGTACTCGAACCTGTGGGCGCGTTGCCGGTGATTATCGAGGATGAAGTGCTGGTAGGGGGGAATTCCGGCGTTTATGAGGGAACGGTAGTGAAACACCGCGCCGTGCTGGGTACTGGCACAATTTTGAACCGGTCCATTCCCGTTTATGATTTGGTTCGAGAGGCGGTCTACATGGCGACGGAAACAGAGCCGCTGGTGATCCCCGAAGAAGCGATTGTCGTCCCGGGCTCGCGCGCGGTTTCTCACCCGCTCGGTAAGAAATGGAATTTGTCGCTGCAGGCGGCAGTCATCGTAAAGTATCGAGACGCGAAGACGGAAGCACGCGTCCAGCTCGAAGATCTTCTGCGGTAGCCTGTATAAGCGAGCTTGCGTTGTTCCGGCGTCATGTTCTTTCTAAACTCGCCTCACACTCGGCATGACCCATTCCATTGTCGGCGTCGAGATAACGCCGATTTGCGTCAACTCTGAGTTTTACTGCGTTAGGACCTTCTCGAAAAATGCCAAAGCGCGCGGATCATTCGATTGACCGAGCCAGAACATAGCCTGCTTGCGTACTGCGGTATTTCGGTTCGTTTGAGCGACCTCGATCAGCTTGGGTACTGCGTCGTCCTTTGGCAATTGACTTAAGGCAAAGACCGCTTTCTTTTTCACCTCAGTGTCGGGATCATTCTCAATCGCTGCGGTGATGGTGCCCACGGCCTTTTGACCGGCCTTCTGCGCGAGCCAGAAAAGCGCTTGCCCACGTACGCGCGTGCTGTTGTCATTCTTGGCCATGCGGATCATTTCGTCGATGGCCGTAGGCTCGTGGCTCACGAAAAACGCAAAGGTGACTTGAGAGCGGACGTCGGAGCTTGGGTCAGCATTGGCCATTTTCTGCAACGTGATAAATCCGGGTTGGCCGCGCGCCGCGCCGAGCCAGAATGCGGTTTGCTTTCGTAGCGATTCGCGCTGGTCCGGCGCGACAAAAGTTTCCAAAGCTCGATCGGCCGCTGCATCAGCGTGCAGGGCGATCGCCGCGAGAGCAGAATGGCCCAGGCCATTGCCATCGTGCTCTGCAAATTCGGCGCCACGCACGTATCCAGAGAGCACCTCGACACTCTCGGCTGGTTTCACGCCTGTCAACCACACGAAGGGCAGTCCGCCCGCGTCCAGTGTGCACTCTTCCGAGAGAGCTCGAATTTTCATGATGTGATTGTTCTCGGCGCGAAAGAGCACCGCAATGTTGCGAGGGCCCTCCAGCTTGACGGGGCTGTTCGACGAGCTCACGTTGGCGCCATGGTCGCCGGATTCCAAACGACAGGTGCCACAGCCCCACTTTTTGCCGGAAGCGCCATAATTTTCGCAGCAAGCTTCCCGGTTGCCAGGGATCTCGGCCATGCGGTAGCCAACCCACTCAGGCTGAGCGGATTGTTCTGCCCACTTCTTCAATTCAGCGGACAACGGCCCGCTGAGCGGTCGCCTCTCGACGTGGCCGTTCTCTATCCGCGGCGGGGCGCTCGAATTGTCTTGGGCTCCCAAAACCAGAATCGCAGAGAAAATCCCCAAACACGCCGCACAGCCTAATGTGATCCTACGCATCGCAAACCTCCACTTATTTCTGCAAAATCTCCATCAAATAGTCCGTCGCTTCTTTGTTGTGCATCAGCGCAAGCTTTGATACTGCGGCCTTCTTGAGGCCAGAATCTTTCTCGCTGCGCGCGATGGCGATGAGCGCGGCGGCATTTCCTTGCAGGAAATATGCATTCAGCACTTCGGCTCTCACTTGATGATCCGGCTCTTTGGCGTAGATGGTCTGCAAAGCGTTCGCGGAGTCGGCGGAGTGGATCAGTCCTAGATTGCGCACTGCTGTGCGCCGCAGCTCTGGATCCTTCTCGCCCAGTGCTGCCTCGACTAATTTTTGAGCGCCGCCTGCCAAGAAAAATGCCTGCAACAGTTCGCGGCGAACTGCTGTCGAACTCTCTCGTTGATAGAGCTGCTGCAACTCGGAGATCCCATGCACGATTCCAAGCTGCCGGATGGCTTCGCGCCGCAGATCTTCACTCTTTTCGTCTTTGGCGGCGGCAAACAAACGCTCTTTGTCCCCTGAAATCATGTAGCTTCGTAGAATGGCGCGCTTAACCGCGTCGTCGTTGGTTTTCGCATAGACGTCCGCAAGAGTCTTTCGCGACTCGGCGCCGCCGAATATTCCGAGGTACTCGACCGCTTTGCGCTGCAGGTCGGGATTGCTCTCGCCGGCAGCGATGCGGCCGAGAATTTGTCTAGCCTGCGGCGATCCGCTTTGCGCGATTACAAAAAGGGCTTTCGATTTCTCTTTGGGTGTCGCGGAGCCACTCAGTACTTTTTCCAGCAATGGCAGAGCCCGCTCCGGGTCGCTATTCATCAGCCCCTGAATGGCCAGCATCTTCAACTCCTCGTCACTTTGAGCCTCCGGGCGGAGGGGTTGGCCGGTTCGCTGTTGCACCTCGATCTGCAGTGCGCTGGCATCTTTCTGCCATCGGCTTTGCGGGAAGCGTTGTTTCAAATCGGCAATGGTCGCTAGCGCCGCATCGCGCTTGCCCTGTCGGTTCTGGGCATAGGCTTTCCAATACAGCGCAGCGTCGGTTTGTGGGCCGCTCAGTTGGGCGAGTTGCGCAAACTTCGCTTCGGCTTTGTCGTAGCGGTCTTCATCGAGTGCCTCGCGTCCGTCTTCGTAGAGCTCTGCGAACCGATCCTTTTTCTCCTGTTCACGATCGCGGGCTTCTTGTTCCCGATCGCGCTTTTCCTGTTCGCGGTCTCGTCTCTCCTGGTCACGATCACGTTGGTCTTGCGCGCCGTCTTGTGGACCTTGTACTGCCGGCGAGGCATTAGCGGTCGTCACAATCGTGTGTGCTACTCCCGGCATAGCGAATGGCGAAAACAATAGGGTGGCGAGCACAACGCGCCTGATCGATCGGCCGAACGTGGCGCTGTGCGACATGGCACCCGCGACGCCGAGATCCTCCGAGCATCCATTCGCAGCGTCGTTAGGATTACAACCTTGTTTCCGCCTCATGCTTTGTTCCTTTCCTTCTTCTCCGAGCCGACACGCGCAGGAGGCAATTGTGGTGACTCCTGGCGCTCCTGTAGCTCTTTGCCGACCACCCGAACTTTGAACAAGATGCCCTGGGTCTCGATCCTCTGACGGATCTTCTGCAGTTGCGCCGCACTAATCTCTTCGGGACTATGCGCTACATCCAAGAGCACGCGCTCGAGCTCATCGAGGAGAGCAGCAAGAGCGGCGTCACCTTGTTCAAGCGCTGTTTGCCGGTACAGCCGGTTTTCTTCCAGGAGGCTTTCCGCGCGCCGCTGTTCAGCCGAAATGTTGATTTGCTTCAGCTCTGGATTTCCCGGCGCCGCATTGGCTAACTCCACCAACACCATCTCGGATCGTCCGAGGTGCTCGCCGACGGCCAGAGTCAGCACTCGTTCGCGCACTTTACTTGCATCCGCGACCGCCGGCTCCGTACCGGGATGTCTGGTTAGGCGTCCGGCTAAGAACGCCGCGATCACCAGCGCTGCCATTGCGCCGACCGCCGCTAAGCGGCGCGGCTCGATCCATCGCACAGGTCTTGGTTCACTCAACAGCAGCTTCCACCAGCCGCGGCGCTTGGCAGGAAGCCGCGGCGCAATCTGCTGCCACACGTGCTGCCCGTAGTCATTGCCGGGATCCGGCACTGGAATGGAATGGATCGCGGCAAGAACCGCGTCGATGCGTTCCAACTCCGCGCGGCATTCAGGGCACTCCGCCACATGAGCGGCAATCGTCTCCCGCTCTGAAATCTCGCCGTCGTGATAGGCAATCAATTCTTCCTCGTTCGGATGTTTCATGATTCCGTTCCCATCGTTTTAGCTTCTCCGCGGCTTTCCACAAAGGGTTCCAGAGCCCGGCGTAGCTTTTGCACCGATCGGAAAACCGTGTTCTTTGCGGCGCTGGTGCTCGATTTCAGCGCTTCGGCGATTTCTTCGATCCCTGATCCGCCCCAATGGCGCATCACGAAGGCAGTGCGTTCCGCAGGCGTCAACTCATTCAATGCGCGGCGCATGTGCTGCGCCAATTGCCGGCTTTGGGCAAGGCGTTCGGGAGACGGAGCGGAATCGGGAAAAATGCTGATGGGATCCGTTTCCAGCCTATCATCGGTGGCTCGGCCCGGCACCTCGCGTTTCGCTTCTTCACTTCGCCGCTGCCGCATACGGTCAATGGCGTAATTCGCGGCAATGCGGTAGACCCAGGTCCCAAAGTTCGCCCGCGCGGCAAACTGGCTGAGTTTTTGATACGCGCGCAAGAATGCCTCCTGAACCACTTCCTCGGCATCGTGCCGGCTTCCGGTCATGCGATAGGCCAAACGAAACACATTGGCGCTGTGGCGCTCGACGAGAATACGGAAAGCGTCGCGATCACCCGCCAGGGTCCGCTCCACGGCGGCGGCGTCACTGTCTCCAGTGGTCTCAACGCTCTGGCTCATCCGGTTCATTAGACAGGTTTTCAGGCCGGCGGTTAGGTTTTGCAC
>Ga0070698_100004912_pt1 | contig 14663 bp, 13 predicted proteins | sample KBSK1502metaG_FD_65477 | JGI IMG/M metagenome (GOLD analysis project Ga0070698, IMG submission 65477) | Corn, switchgrass and miscanthus rhizosphere microbial communities from Kellogg Biological Station, Michigan, USA - KBS K1-50-2 metaG | ecosystem: Host-associated > Plants > Roots >...
CGAGGTCGTCCCCGAACGGCTGGGGCGGCTTGGAGCTCATGAATCGGGCGCTCTATAGACGTGTCCGACGCCCGGAACCAGCAAAGTCTTTGCGCCTCCCCATCAGGCGGAATGAACGCTCTGGCCAGCTTCCGCGCAGTTATGGTCAGCGAGCGCCGCACGGGATCGGCGACGGCTGTCCCTCCCGCGTGACGCGCCGCACGCGGTGCGAAGAACCCTGTGCCTTGGTAGGGTCGCCCCGTGCGGATCGCGACCTGGAACGTGAACTCGCTCAACGCCCGGATGGAGAAGGTCTGGTGGTGGCTGGACCGCGCCCGGCCGGACGTCCTCCTCATGCAGGAGACCAAGCTCAGCGACGCCGATGCCCCGGTGGCCGCCTTCGCCGAGCGCGGCTATGAGCTCGCCCACCACGGCGAGGGGCGCTGGAACGGAGTCGCCATCGCGAGCCGCTGCGGCATCGCCGACGTGGTGAAGAACTTCGGCGAGCCCCTGCGCCCGGCCGCCACCGCCGACAGCGGCGACGACGAGCCGCTCGCCGAGGCGCGGATGATCTCCGCCGTGTGTGGCGGCATCCGCGTGGTCAGCCTGTACGCGCCGAACGGCCGCACGGTCGGCTCGGTCTTCTACCAGGCCAAGCTGGTCTGGTTCGAGCGCCTGCACGCCTGGCTGCTCGGCGCGTGCGCGGTCGATGAGCCGCTCCTCCTCGGCGGCGACTTCAACGTGGCGCCGGGCGACGCCGACGTCTGGGACGCCACCGCCTGCCACGGCGGCACCCACGTCTCGCCGCCCGAGCGGGACGCCTTCGCGCGCCTCATCGGCTGGGGGCTGGTCGACAGCTACCGACTGCACTGCCAGGAGCCGGATCGCTTCACCTGGTGGGACTACCGCGCCGGCATGTTCCACAAGAACTACGGCATGCGCATCGACCACCTGCTGGCGACCCGCCCGCTCGCCGAGCGCATCCGCTGGGCCGAGATCGATCGCGAGGCGCGCAAGGGCAAGCCGATCCCGTCCGACCACGCGCCGCTGCTCATCGACGTCGACCAGCCGGGCTCGGCGCTGGACGCCGGCTGGACCGACGCCGAGGCGCGCATCGCGGCGCGCCGCCGCTAGTACGCGCGGTAGTCCTCGAGCGAGGTCGGGTAGGGCAGCGGCCGGTAGCGCGGCGCGCGCGGCGCACTCGCCGGCGCCGGACGGCGCAGCGCGCTGGCGTCATCGGTCAGGATCCCGCTCGCCGCCAGGTCGCGCACGTGGAACATGCGGAAGCAGTTGGCGTGGTGATCGTCGTAGAGGTCGGCGCCGTAAGGAGGCGTGCCGGACCCGAGGATGTCGTCGCACTCCGATCGCGCCGCCTCGGGCTCGAGCAGCGCGAGCCCGGGGGCGATGCCGTCCGGCGCCCGGCCCATTGCCTGCAGGATCGGAAGCGTCGCGTCGTCGGCCTCCTCCTCGGAGGTGTAGTGACGTACGCGGCTCCACGGCTGTCCGGTCGCGGTCGCGAAGTCCGCCTCGATCGCGCGCATCTTGATCCGGCGGTCGTTGATGAGCGTGGCGATCGCCGCGACGAAGTGCTTGCCCTCGACCAGCGCCTCGTCTTCGTCCGGCAGCATGGCGCGCATCTCCTCCTCGGTCTTGCCGTTCAGGTCCGCGAGGATCGTGATGTAGCTGTCGGTCAGGCCGGCCATGCACTGGTCGCGCACCGCCACCAGCACGTTGTTCTGCGCGTTCATCAAGTTTTCCTCGAGGCCGTCGATGTGCAGCGTCTGATCGATGCTCGAGTAGTAGGTCATGATGTCCGCCGACAGCTGGTCGACCTGACCCAGCGGCCCGGCGCAGATGTCGGCGTGCGCCTGGCCCCACAGCTTGGCGGCGGTGACGAAGGTGCGATAGAGGGTGCCGTTGCCGCTCGCCAGCGGGAAGCCGACCAGCGGCGCCGCGTCGAGCGGGCCGACATCCTTCGCCAGCGCGCGCCAGTCGCCGAGCGCGCTGTGCACCTGGGCGTCGTCGGTCTGCTGGAAGCCGAACGGCTCGCTGTCCGCCGGCGCCAGGTAGTGGATGCGCACGGCCTCCTTGCGCTCCGGGATGACGTGCAGGCGAACGGCGTGGGTGAGCTCGTGCATGACGATGGCGACCAGCTGCTCGTCGCTCGCGACGTCCATGAGGCCGGTGTAGACCATGACCGACCAGGCGGCCTTCTGGCCGTCACCCTGCACGAACGCGTTCACGCTCGGATCCTCGATGACGACCAGCTGCGGGGGTAGCGCGCCCAGCTCGCCGACTGCCTTGACCTCGCGGTAGGCCGCCCAGCCCTCGTCGAGCAGGGCGCGCATGCGGACGTAGTGCGCGTCGCTGGTGGGAAGCAGCGTGCGCGGCTCGCGCAGCTCCGAGGCGGCGATCTGTTCCTCGATGGCCATGTACCAGGCGCGCGCCTCCGGCTCGCCGTCGAACAGGACATAGCAGTCGATGTCCGGCACCTCGCAGGTGAGGTCGAGGTCGCAGGTGCCGTCGCCGTAGGCCGGGTCGTCGCAGGTCTGATCTGGCCCGTCGTCGCCGTCCCCCTCCATCCCGTCGATGTCCCCCGCACATCCAGCAGCAAGGAGAAAGACGGCGCTCGCGATCGAACCAACTCGCATCCGGTACCTCCCGCAGGCTGCAGACAGCAACTGTCGTACCGTCCCCATGTGTGTGGAATTGCGGCATCATGAGGACGGGCGTCCGCCCACTTCTGGTTGCACACCGGGATTCGCAGCCCCCAGAGCGGGTACAACTTCTCTATGGGGATCGATACGAGCGTGCTGGCCCGGCTGGCCATCTTCCCGTTGCCGGACGCGACCCTGTTCCCCGGCACGGTGCTGCCGCTCCACGTCTTCGAGCCGCGTTACGTCGCGATGACGCGCGACGTGGTGGCCGGGACGCGCCACATGGCGATCGCACGCCTGCGCCCCGGCTACCAGACCGACTACCACGGGCGGCCGCCGGTCTATCCGATCGCCGGCGCCGGTGAGGTCATCGCCTGCCAGGAGCTGCCGGGCGACCGCTTCGCCATCGCGGTGCGCGGCGTCGAGCGCATCAACATCGAGCGCGAGCTGCCGGCAGAGCGCTCCTACCGCGAGGTGGTCGCCGTCTCGATGCCGGATCGCGAGGTGGACGAGGCGGCGCTCGCGGTCGACCGCGGTCAGCTGGTCGCCGTCTGCGAGCGGATCGCCGCGGCGCTCGGCAGCGAGGGAGAGGCACTGCGCGCGCTGTTGCGAGAGCACGGCGAGACCGGCGCGCTGACCCACGCGCTGGCGGCAGCCCTGGTGCGCGACCCGGACGAGCGCCAGGCGCTGCTCGAGTCGCGCGACCCGGCGCGCCGGCTCATGCGGCTCAACGAGCACGCCTCCAATCTGGTGGTGAAACTCGGCGACGCACCCGGCGCGCCGAACTGAGGCGGCATTTCTGCAGGGTGCCGGCAGGATCAGTCGTCACCCGCGACCCGCGCGGCGGAGGCAGGCGGTCTTACCGCGGGCACTGCGGTTGCACTGCCGGCATGCATGTCGTTCCGTCCGCTGCTGGTCGCTGGCTGCCTCCTCTCGCTCGCGGCGCCGGCGTCAGGCTCGGGCGGCGCCCGACCGGCGCGCGGCAAGGCGAAGATGAAGGTCACCACCGTGGTCGACAAGACGGTCGACGGCGTGGTGGTCGAGCGAAAGATCTTCCTGCGCAAGGGCGGCGGCAAGCGCAAGGGTCGCGCGGTCACGCTCGAGAAGAAGGCCAAGGCGCTGGGGAGCGGCACCCTCGTGACCGACGTGCCGGCCGAGATGCCGTCGAGCATGACGCTCAAGGGGCGCCTCATCGAGAAGGAGGGCTCCTACCGGGAGAGAAACGGCAGCGCCGTCATCACGCTGGTGCGGCCCGGCGCGCATCACGTCTCCGGCGAGCAGGGCAAGCGGGTCTACTCGGGTGGCCGCATGCGCAAGGTGACCCGCGCCGCGCGATCGCGGAAGGCGATCGCCGGTCACGCCGAGGAAGGGCGCGTCCCGGGTGAGGACCGGCGGCCGGGCATGAGCCTGGCGATCTGGGACCACGCGAACGGCAGGTGGGTGCTGCCGCAGCACACGGCGTCGCTCGCGGCGGTGCCGGGGTCGGGCACGATCCGCATCGAGGCGGAGCGCGATGGAGTCCCGATCCGGTGGGAGGTCAGCCGGCTGATGTTGCTCGACGCGCTCGAGTTCGGCCGCTGGGAGAACGACCAGTTCTCCATCGAGGTCGACCACGGCGGCTGGGTGAAGGTGGCGCCGACCGCGCGGCCGGACCTGTCCATCGCGCTGGTTCGCCAGGAGGTGGACGACTTCCTCGGCGACACCCTGTGATCCTGCAACCGGCCGTGCGCAGGTGGAGGCCGCCGCCCTGGCGAGCGCGCGCGATCACGCGGTGATGCGCGTGGCACGGGAGCTGCTCGACGCGCGTGCGTGATCCGATCATGCGCGCTCCTGGCCGTGGCGCTCTGCGCGTGCGGCGGCACCGTGAGCGGCGGCGACGCCGGCGCGGATGATGTGACGGGAGACGGCGGCATCGGCGAACCGGACGGCGGCGCCCCGCTGTCGACGCCGGTCCGCCCGCTGGTCGAGGGGGATGCCTTCTATCCGCGCGCCATCGAGGTGGATGGCGCGGTGCTCGCGTCGGTGGTGGCGCCGCAGCAGAGCGGACGGCTCGGCGGCACCATCCTCGAGAGCAGCGACGACGCCGTCAGCTTCGATGTGATCGGCCACGTCGGCGACGACCGGGCCGGCGGAGGCCTCTGCTGCGCCACCCTGTACCGGCTGCCGCGCGCGCTCGGCGATCTGCCGGCCGGCAGCCTGCTCTGGGCCGCCTCGGTCGGCGGCGACGCGCCGGACGCGCCGATGTCGATCCCGCTCTACGCCAGCCGCGACGGCGGGCAGAGCTGGACCTACCGCTCCGACGTGGTGGTCGCCGGCGTGCCGCGCGGGCAGGGCGGCCTGTGGGAGCCGGAGTTCGAGCAGCTCGACGACGGCTCGCTGGTCTGCCACTACTCCGACGAGACCGATCCGGCGCACAGCCAGAAGCTGGTCGCGCGCCGCTCGAGCGACGGCGTGACCTGGTCGGAGGCGCGCGCCATCGTCGCGCTGGCGCCGACCGGTGCGCGTCCCGGCATGCCGATCGTCCGCCGCGCGCCGGACGGCCGCCACGCGATGTCGTACGAGATCTGCGGCACCGACGGATGCGCCGCGCACCTCCGGTTCTCCGCCGACGGCTGGGACTGGGGCGATGCCGGCGATCCCGGGCTGCGGCCGGCCTCGCTCGGCGGCCTGGTCTTTCGCCACGCGCCGACCCTGGCGGTGAGCGATCGCCCGGGCCAGAACGGCCGCCTCTATCTGATCGGGCAGATGCGGACCGACGGCGGCGGCGCGATCGCGTCCGACAACGGCCAGGTGCTTCTGGCGTCGAGCGAAGGAGGCGGAGGCAACTGGTATCCGATTGCCGCGCCGGTGCCGGTGCCCGACGCCTACGACAACTTCTGCCCCAACTACAGCTCGCCCCTGCTTCCGCTCGACCGCGGGCGGGCCGTCCTCGAGATCGCGTCGCGCTGGGAGAATGACCACTGCCGCTCCTTCTTCGCGCGCGGTCCGCTCGGCGGAAGCGGCGATGACGGCGATCTCGACGACGGCACCGGCTACGTCTTCACCAGCCTGCAGAGCGGCTTCTGTCTCGACGTGGTGGACGGCTCGCTCGAGCCCGGGGCCAACATCCGCCAGTGGGACTGCAACGGGTCGGGGGCGCAGCACTTCGCCATCGAGCGGCTGCCGGACGGGACGGCGCACATCATCAATGTGGGGAGCGGCCTTTGCGTCGGGGCGCAGGCGGACGCCGGCGAGGCTGGCGCCAATGTCGAGCAGGTCGCGTGCGGGACGGCCACCCGCTGGCGGATCGAGAACGTCGGAGTCGGGCACTTCCGGCTGGTTCACGCCGGCGGCGATGTCTGCCTCGACGTCGCCGGCGGCTCGGTCGACATGGGCGCCAACGTGCAGCAGTGGACCTGCAACGACCTGGCTCCGCAGATCTGGCGCCTGGATCCGTGATTTTTTTCACGTCCGGGGGCGGCGAGAAACGCGTGCCGGTATGCCGGCTTGCATTTCTGTCGTTGCTTTTGTGTGCGACTTCCGGCTACGGAGGCTGTCCTCAGTACGGGCATGTCGTCAGGGAGTGATCCGATGGACAGCGATCCGGATACCGTGCGATTTCCGCGCGAAGCGGTCGAGGATATCCAGCTCCCGCCGCCAGCCGAGCAGAGCGGTCGGACCTTCATCGGCCCGGCTCCGGCGCCGCGGCCGGGGCGCCGCAAGCCGACCGGCACCCAGACGCCGCCGCCCGAGCCCGTGGTGGTGCAGACCGACCCGTTCGCGCCGGTCGAGACCGAGGTGATCTCTCCCGAGCTGGTAGCGGCCGCGGTCGCGGCCGTGAACCGCCTGGTCGAGTCGGAATCGCCCCACGCTTTCGGCCTGCCGGCCGAGGCGTTCGAGCTCGAGGCGGTCGCGCTCGATCCCGGCACCACCGTCGCGATGGCGCCGACCGAGCCGTTCGTGCCGGAGGCAGCCCCGATCGCCGAGGAAGCGCGAGTGGTCTTCCACCCGGAGCGCCTGCAGGCGACGGACATCGATCTCCCGCCCCCGGTCGAGATGACCCCGGAGCTGGCGGCGGCCGCCGTGCAGCCGACCCCGGTACCGGTCGCCATGCCGGAGCCGGAGCCGCTTCCGCCGCCGCCGACGGACTTCCTGCAGCCCGGCACGCTGGTCGACGACTACGAGGTGGTGTCGTGGGTGTCGAGCGACGCGCTCGGCAGCCTGTACGCCGCGCACGACGGAGTCGCGCAGTCGGTGTCGATCAAGGTGATCGCGCGCGGGGTGTGCCGCGACGAGCCGTCGCACGGGCGCCTGGTTGCCAGCGCGGAGGCCGCTCGCCACATCGACAGCGTTCACATGGTGGAGATCCAGGGCGCCGGGCGGCTGCTCGACGGCCGGGTCTACCTGGTGACCGAGCCACTCTACGGCGAGACGCTGGCGGCGCGGATGGCGCGCGGCCGCTTGCCGATCGACGAGGCGATGGAGGTGCTGAGCCAGGTGGCGGCCGCCGTGGCCGACGCCCACAAGACCGACGTCGTCCGCTGCGATCTGGCGCCCGAGAGCGTGATCGTGCGGCAGAGCGAGGAGGGCCTGCGCGTCAAGCTGCTGCAGGTCGGGATCGCCAAGCTGTCGCGCGGCAGCTCGCCGGAACGGGCGCGCGGCGAGACGCTCGGGCCGCCCTGCGACATCCACGCGCTCGGCCTCCTCGCCCAGCACATGCTGATCGGCACGCCGGTCGATCAGTCGCTCATCGTGAGCGAGGCGCGCCCCGACGTGCCGGCGGCGGTCGACCAGCTGGTCGACTCGATGCTGGCCGACGATCCGAAACGGCGGCCGACCGCGCTCGAGGTTCAGACGGCCGCGCGCAAGCTGGCGCACGCCCTCTACCGCGGTGGCAACGCCGAGCTGCCGTTCAGGATGCAGGCGCGGCTCTGGCTGCGCAAGCCGTCCAACCGGGTCCTCCTGGCGGTGCAGATCTGCCTGGCGGTGGCCGGCCTCGCCTCCTATCTGTTCCTGCGCGACAGCGGATCGAGCGACGCCGCTGCCGCGCCCGACAAGACACCGGCGGCGACCCAGCCGGCTGCCCCCGCGCCGGCGCCGGACAAGAAGCCGGCTGCGGTGCCGGACAAGAAGCCGGCGGCTGCGCCGGCCAAGAAGGCCGCCCCCGCGCCGGCACCTGCTCCGGTGAAGAAGAGCGAGCCGGCCAGGCCGGCGCCGCACGCGCACACGTCCTCGCCGGCCGCCACACCGAAACCGGCGAGCAAGCCGGTGGTCGCGCCGCCCAAGCCGGTCGCGCCGCCCAAGCCGATCGCGCCGCCCAAGCCGGCGGCGCCGACTGCGGCGCCCAAGCCGGCGACTCCGCCCGCCGCGGCCGGCGACCGCGACGCCCCCATCAAGGATCCGTTCGGGAATATGTGACCATGTTGCTGTCTCGACTCACTTCTCTCGTCATCGCCGCCTCGCTGATTCTGGTCGCCGGCCGCGCTGCTGCCGAACCCAGCGCGAGCGACAAGGAGAAGGCCAAGCTTCTCCATGAGGCGGGACTGGCCGAGTACCAGGCCGGCCGCTATGGCGCTGCGGTCGACGCCTTCCGCCACGCCTACAAGCTGGTCCCGGCGCCCGGCATCCTGTTCAACCTGGCGCAGGCCTACCGCCTGAAGGGCGACTGCAAGTCGGCTCGCCGGTCGTACAAGAAGTTCCTCAAGGTGTCGTCCGACGCCGCGCAGATCGCGCTGGCCAAGGAGCACCTCGCGACCCTCACGCGCTGCGCGGAAGACGTGCCGCCGCCGGCCACCGCGCCGCCGGTCACCGCCCCGGCTCCGCAGCCAGCGCCGCCCGCGCCGGCGCCGACCGCGACGCCGACCCCGGCGCCTGCGCCCACGCCGGCGCCCGTGCCGCCTCCCGCGCCGGCTCCGGCTCCGCGCGCATCGACTCCGCCGCCGGCGCCCACCGCGGTCGCTGCGCCTGCCGCACCAGCCGCTACCGGCGCCGACCTCTCGGCCCGCGGCGCCATCGATCACCACCCGGGCCGCGCCAAGCGGCTGGCCGGCATCGGCCTCGGCTCCGCCGGCGCCGCCTTCCTCATCATCAGCGTCTATCACGGCCTCAAGGCGCGCAGCGACGCCGGCGAGCTCGACGACTTCTACGAGAAGGGCGGGTCATGGAGCCCCGACCTCGCCGACCGCGAGGACTCCCTCGACCGCAACCGCACCCGCGCGATCGGCTTCGGCCTGGTCGGCGCCATCGCCCTGACCGGCGGCGGCATCTTCTACTGGATGGGCAACCAGGACGAAAAGCAGGCGGCGCAGCTCGGCGTGGCGCCGGCCCAGACCGGCGGCGCAGTGGTGTCATGGTCCGGCCAGTTCTGATCGCCGGCGTCCTCGCGCTCGGCGCATGCCAGGTGCACCCGCCGGATCCCTGCGCGGTGACCTGCACCGCCGCCAGCGGATGCCCGGACGGCATGACCTGCGGCGCCGACAACTTCTGCTACGGCTCCGGCCAGGCGATGGGCAGCTGCAGCGGCAGCGAGGCCGACGGCGGCGAGCAGTCCACCTGCGGCGAGGGGGATCCCTGCGATCCAGTCGCCCAGTGCGGCTGCGACGACGGCCAGGGCTGCTACCTGTCCGGCGGCGGCGAGTCCGACTGCCTGTCGGCCGGCGAGCGCACGCAGGACCAGACCTGCGGCGCCGACGAGGACTGCTCGGCCGGCTTCGACTGCGTGTCGGCCGGCGCCGGCGGCCGCCACTGCCAGAAGTACTGCGCCGACGACGTCGACTGCGACGGCGCGCTCAGCCTGTGCAACCGCGAGGTCGGCGGCGGCGCCGCGCGCATCTGCACCTCCGACTGCGATCCGATGGTCGGCGGCTGCCGCTCGGGCGAGGACTGCGTGCTCGGCATCGGCGAGGACAACCGGTTCGACGCCAACTGCCGGGTGCCGGGCGGCGGCGGCTACCTCGCCACCTGCGTCAGCCAGACCGACTGCGGTGCCGGCCTCCTGTGCGTCAGCTCGACCTCCGGCAGCACCTGCCAGTACCTGTGCGAGGTCGGCACCACCGACTGCGGCGACACCGTCCCGTGCGGCCGGCTGGACCCGCCCGCGCTCTTCAACGACACCGAATACGGCGTCTGTAACTTCTAGTTCTCGTCGTCGTCGCCGCCGCCCGGCGGCTCCCCCATGTACTCGCGCAGGCGGTACTGGATGGTGCGGGCCGAGATGCCGAGCAGCTCGGCCGCCTTCGAGGTCGAGCCGCCGACGTGCTCGAGGGTCTTGCGGATCGCGTAGCGCTCGATATCGGCCATCGAGGCGCCCGGAACGGTCGGAAACTGATCGCCCGAGGGCTCGCCGCCGGACAGGGTCGGGATGAGGTCCTGGGGGCGGATCTGCTCGCTGCGGCAGACGACCACCGCGCGCTCGACCGCGTTCTCCAGCTCGCGCACGTTGCCCGGCCAGCGGTGGCGCACCAGGCCGGCCAGGGCGTCGTCGGTGAACCGGGAGATCTGCACCCCGTTCTCAGCACAATACTTGCGGAGGAAGTGCATGGCGAGCAGCGGGATGTCGCCCGGTCGCGCGCGCAGCGGCGGCATCTCGATGGAGACCACATTGAGGCGGTAGTAGAGGTCTTCGCGGAACTTGCCGTCGGCGACCAGCTGCTTGAGGTTGCGGTTGGTCGCCGCGACGATGCGGACATCCACCTTGACGGTCTGGTTGCCGCCGACCCGCTCGAACTCGCGCTCCTGCAGGAAGCGGAGCAGCTTGACCTGGATGCCGGGCGCGATCTCGCCGATCTCGTCGAGGAACAGGGTGCCGGCGTCGGCCTGCTGGAAGCGGCCATCCCGCCGCGCCATCGCGCCGGTGAAGGCGCCCTTCTCATGGCCGAAAAGCTCGCTCTCGAGCAGCGTCTCGGCCAGCGCCGCGCAGTGCAGCTTGACGAACGGATGCGACGAGCGCGGCGAGTGCTCGTGGATGGCGGCGGCGATGAGCTCCTTGCCGGTGCCGCTCTCTCCCTCGATGAGGACGGTGGCACGCGACGGCGCGATCTGCAGGACGGTGTCGAACACCTTCTGCATGACGGGACTCGAGCCGACCGCGGCGTCCAGCCGGTGCTTGCGCGACAGCCGCTCGCGCAGCTGGCCGGCCTCGCGGCGCAGCCGGCGCCGCTCGAGCGCGCGGTCGATGATGATCTTGAGCTCGTCGAACACCAGCGGCTTGGTCAGGTAATCGGCGGCTCCTTGCCGCATGGCGGCCACCGCGGTCTCCACCTCGCCGTGCGCGGTCATCACCACGGTCGCGATCTCGGGGTCCAGCTCGCGCGCCTTGCCCATGAGCTCGATCCCGCTCAGCCCCGGCATCCTGAGGTCGGTGAGCAGGAGATCGGGCGCGAACTCGGCCAGCTTGGGCAGGGCTTTGAAGCCGTCGGCCGCCATCTCGACCGCATAGCCCTCGTCGCGCAGCAGCTCGGCCAGCGCCGTGCGCGCGTTCGGTTCGTCGTCGACCACCAGGATCCGTTCGGCCATGCGCTCCTCGCTCAGCAAGCGGGCAGCGACACCTGGAACAGGGTCCGGCCCGGGCAGCTCTCGACCGCAATCGAGCCACCATGATCGCACACGATCCGGTGCGCGATGGCCAGTCCGAGACCGGTCCCTTGCGCCTTCGTGGTGTAGAAGGGCTCGAACACCGGCGCCCCGGCCGGCAGGCCACGACCGCTGTCCTCGACCACGATGTGAGCCTCGTCGCCTGCGTTCGCGAGGGCGACGCGCACCCTGCCGCCGGCGTCGTTCGCCTCGATGGCGTTGCGCAGGAGGTGCTGGAGGACCTGGCTCATCCGCACGTCGTCGAACTCGGCGCACACCGGCTCGCCCGGCTCGAGCTCGAGATCCACCGAGCGCTCGCTGGCCTCGCGGCGCAGCGCCTCGATGCCGGCGGCGGCGACCACGCGCAGATCACCGCGCGCGAGGCGCAGCGCGTCCGGCCGGGCGAACAGGAGAAACTCGTCCACCAGACGGGCCAGGCGCGAGACCTCGGCGTTGGCGATCTCGAGCGCCTGCAGAGTGGCTGCCTGGTCGCCGTCGCGCGCCAGACGCCGGCGCGCCAGGTCGAGCTGCAGGTGGGCGGCGTTGAGCGGGTTCCTCAGCTCGTGGGCCAGCCCGGCCGTCATGGTGCCGAGCGCCGCGATCCTCTCCGTGCGGCGCGAGCGAGTCGCCAGCTCCTGATCGTCGGTGACGTCGACGCCGGTCGCGCACACCAGGTCATCTCCGAGCGGCGTGAGGTGCCAGCGGATCCAGCGCGACTTGCCGTTGCTGGTAACGGCGACGGCGACCGTGAACGGCGCGACCGACTGACCCCGGCGCGCCGCCTCGAGGCGGCCGGCCACCTCGGCGCGCTCCTCGGGACGGATGAACAGGTCGAGCCAGGAGCGCCCGCCGGCGGCCGCCCGGTCGAGCCCGGACACCTGCTCTGACCGGGAATTGAACTGGACGATCCGGCCGCCGCCGTCGAGCGTCGTGATGAGCGCGGCGCTCGCCTCCACCAGCCGAGCCTGATCCATGGGGGTTACCGACTGCAGTCCCCGTGCCGCCCCGGGAGGGGGCCGCCGGCTTCCGGCGCGCGCAAAACCTGCCAGCGGCAGGGCAGCAGGCGCGGGAAATGCGCCATTCAGCGGGCGACCAGGACCAGGGCGTCGTCGTCCCGCCGGCCGAACCGGTCGAGGAGGCGCTGGGCAATCGCGATCGGGGGCTGCCGCAGGGTGTCGGGCTCATCCGACAGGTCGGCGCGCGCCGAGATGCCATCGGTGAACAGGATGAAGGTTCCGTGGCTGTCGAGCGGGACTCGCTGATCCTCGAAGCGCGGCGCCCGCTGCGGCGAGCCGAGGATGTAGGCATTGCCCAGGATGCGCTGCGCGCTCTGCGGCGCGTAGACCACGCCGGTCACGTTGCCGGCCCCGGCGATGCGGATCTCGTCGCCGGCGAGCAGTGCGATGGCGGCCACGGCGCCGCGGGTGTCGCGCAGGGCCGGACCGGAGGCGGCGAGCAGCGCCGCCGGGCCGAGCCCGGGCGATCCGGCGATGAATTCCATCGCCGCCCAGGATGCGTCCCGCGCCGGCTCTCCGTGGCCGAGCCCGTCGGCGACGGCGACCAGGAGGCCATCGCCGGTGCGAATCGCGATCGCGTCGTCGCCGCACACCGTCTCTCCCTCACACCGCCGGGACAGGATGGCGACCTCGCTGCGCGGAAGCGGGGTCGCGAAGCGGCGCACGCGCACGCAGGTTCCCTCGCCGCGGCGGATGTCGACGTCCATCTCGTCGGTCAGCCGGTGCGCGGCCGATAGCCCGACGCCGAGCGAGCCGCTGGTCCGCGGCTGGCCGCGCAGCGCGGCGGCCGGATCGGCGATGCCGGGTCCGGCGTCGGCGGCGATCACCTCGAGCCCGGGCACGCCGCCGCGATCGACCGCGCGCAGCGCGATGTGGCCGCGCATCGCGTGGGCCAGCTGGTTGTGCGCGAGCTCGCTGGCGGCGGCCGCCAGGCTCTCGACTGCCTCGCTCGCCAGACCGGCGATCGGGCCGCGCCGCCGGATCTCCTGGCGCACCAGCGACACCGCTGCTTCGTCGACCACCGGCACCGGCTCGAGGCCGGTCAGCCAGCGATCTAGTAGCGTGCCCACTTGGTCACTTGCACGAGGGTTCCCTGTCCGGGGGAGGTCTCGATGTGGAACTCGTCGACCAGCCGCTTGCTGCCCGACAGGCCGAGGCCGAGGGACCGCGCCGTCGAGAAGCCGCCCGCCATGACGCGCGGCAGGTCCGCGATGCCCGGCCCCTGGTCGCGGAACTCGAGCCTGACGCCCCTGCGGCGGCCGTCGAGCACGCGCGCGATGGTGCTCTGGCCGCCGTGCGCGTGGGTCCACACGTTGCGCGCCAGCTCGGAGGCCGCCGTGGTGATGGCGGCGGTGGCGAAGGCGTCGAAGCCGAGCTCCTGCGCCACCTCGCGCACGCGGCGGCGAACCAGGGCGATGTCGGCCTCGCTCTGGATCCCGAAGCGCTCGCTGCCGTCGACCGTCGCGTCCATGTCAGCGGCCGGGGCGCGGAGCGTTCAGGAGCGCGAGGCCGTCGTCGACGCCGAGCGCGGTCTGCACACCCTCCATCGGGTAGCCCATGCGCACCAGGGTGGCCGCCACCTCCGGCCGCATGCCGACCAGCACCGAGCGGGTTCCCATGAGGCGCGCCATCCGGCCGGTGTCTGCCAGCACCCGCGCCACGTAGCTGTCGACCATGTCGAGGCCGCTGATGTCGATGATGAGGCCGGAGGCGCCGGTCTTCTCGATGGCGGCCAGCACGTCCTCCTGGAACGCCTCTGCCACCGTGTCGTGCAGATCGGTGTGCACCGTGATGAGCAGCGTGTCGCCGACCCGGAGGATCGGAATGGGCCCGCGGCTCACGGGGTGGCTCCTCTGGCGCGGATCTCGCGGCCGATGAGGCCGAGCGCCAGCTCGATGCCGTCGGCCAGGCGGGTCAGCGTGTGCATGGCGGAGATGTCGACCCCGAGCTGGATGATGGTGCGCGCCACGTGGGCGCTGATGCCGGTCAGGATGGTCTCGGCGCCCAGCAGGCGGACCGCGGCGGTGGTCTTGATGAGGTGGTCCGCCACCCGGGTGTCCACCACCGGCACTCCGGCGATGTCGACGATGACAGCGCGCGCCTGCTCCTCGACCACGCGGACCAGGAGCTGCTCCATGATCTGCTCGGCGCGGTGGCTGTCGACCGTGCCGACCACCGGCAGCAGGAGGACGCGCTCGTAGACCCGGATGACCGGGGTGGACAGTTCGCGGATGGCGGCCTGCTGGCGCGCCATGGTGTCGAGGTAGGCCGCGTTGTAGGTATCGATGGCCAGCGCCATGTCGAAGGCGACCAGCTTGGAGACGCTGCGGTACGAGGCCTGTGCGTCGACCGGTGTGAAGTCGGCGAACATGCGATCGAGGAGGAGCCGCAGGTAGCGGCTGTACGCCCCGATGTACCACTTGGGGGCCAGGCCGATGCGCTCGTGGGCGGCGCCGACCCG
>Ga0070698_100004913_pt1 | contig 14663 bp, 13 predicted proteins | sample KBSK1502metaG_FD_65477 | JGI IMG/M metagenome (GOLD analysis project Ga0070698, IMG submission 65477) | Corn, switchgrass and miscanthus rhizosphere microbial communities from Kellogg Biological Station, Michigan, USA - KBS K1-50-2 metaG | ecosystem: Host-associated > Plants > Roots >...
TTGCGCGAGCGCAGATGATGTAAGCAGTGCGGCGAGCGCCGCTACGTAGACGGATACATGGGTGAGAGTTTTCCTTGACTGATTTTGCATGATTGACTCCGTTATTTGTAGGACATTCAGCCTTCGTCGATTTGATCGATGAAGTCATTTACAGCGTGCAACGGGTTCTTCGGAAACTTGAAGGCCAGCCGATAAAGGTCCTCTGGTAGCACCGGCAGCGCCGCTGCTTGAAGTTGCCCTGATTGCTATCTCTGCCACAAAGCCCGACCCGGGAAGGATGTTGAAGCGGAAACCGTGCAGCTTGACGATTGCCGCAACCAGGCTGAGACCCAGCCCCAAGCCCTTGATATGGCGACTTCGATCTGATCGGTAGAATCGCTGCACGACCAGATCGCGCTCGTCCTCGCGCACGCCCGGTCCAGTGTCGGCCACTCGCACGCAGCCGTCTCCGCCGCGGCTCGTCAGACAAAGGTCAACACGCCCCCTTGCCGGTGTAAACTTGATGGCATTGTCGACGAGATTGGCAATCGCCTCGAAAAGAAGGTCGCGATCACCGCGCACAATCAGTTCCGATTCCTTTCTCACCCTGAATGCGAGCTGCTTCTCCTCGGCGAGCGGCTCGTAAAGTTCGCCGATCTCGTCCACCAGGTCGGCCAGCCCAATGTCGCGGAATCCATCCGTGCGTCGAGTCCGCTCGATCTCGCGAATGCGCAAAAGCGCGGTAACGATCGAGATCGCGTGGTCGATGCGCGCGATTGCTTTGTCAGCGGCCATCCGCCAGTCCGCGACCGACTTGGCGCTGGCGCGCGCACGGTCGAGGCCGATCCGGACGGCCGTAAGCGGCGACCGCAGGTCGTGCGCGATGTCGTCGCCGACGCTGGCCAGGCCACGGACCATCATCTCGATTTCGTCCAGCATCCCATTGACCAAAGCAGCGAGCCTGTCCAGGGGCTCGTCCGTGCCGTGTGCCGGTAGCCGTTGCTGTAGCTCGCCTGACACGATGCGCTGGACGCGTGTACTCATTTCGGAAACGCGCCTTTGTTCGTAGGTTCCCAGGACCAGCGTTCCAATAAGTGCGAGTCCGAACCCAGGGAGCAGTCCGAAGATCAGGCCACGCTTCACGACTTCAGCGGTTTGCTCATTGTAATTGGTGCTCCACGCTACAACCAGCGTCTCGCCGTTCAGCAGGCGGCGTGCGGTGGCACGGACGGATTGTTCCCCGCGCCCGAAAAGGCTGTTGCGAACAACCGACGCTTTCTGGGGAGCGCCATCGACATGCAATCCGCTTGGAAAGCTCTCGATATTGCCCGCGAGCCGATTTCCCTCGGCGTCGAACAACCCTGTTGGTTTGACGCGGCGCGGGTCCTGTCGCAACCGCTCTTGGAAGGCAGCCATGCGGCCTTGCCGCGCCTCGCCGGCAATGAAATTGGCTTCCTCCGTGACCAAGGAATCCAGCTGCGCGACCATATAGCTGGTCGCCTGATGATAGACGAACCCGAAGCTAAGGAGGATCGTAAGGGCAACCACACCAAATGTTTGAAAGGTCCGTTTGACAATCGTCCTCCGCATAAAAGCGGCACAGCGCACGGAACGGCCTCCTGGCCGCGCAGGTCGATCGTCAGCGGCCCAGGGCCATCGGGCTCTGCTGCGCGGCAATCCATGTGTTTGTGGACTGGTCCCTCTCAAGTGACCTTCCTGCCTCTGCTCAGTTGTGGCTTCAAGATCCTTTGGACATATTTCTGAGCCGGGGAAGGGTTTGGCCAACTCGCTGCGTGATGTGAAGCTAAAACGAGCGCTGAGGCAGCTCAAACGGCGGTTAGATGCGGAGAGTTGAAGAACATAGTCGGTGCCTGCCCTCCTCACTGTCGCCCGCCGTAAACGAGGAATGGCGCTGGACTTTTGGTGATCCCGGCCTCGTCGTAACGGCCGTCGACAATCTGGTGGCATGGTATTTATCCATTTCAAACATCCTCGATGCGGTGGCTCGCGAGCCGGGAAGGCTCCTACTCGCCGCCGACACAAATCGCGGCAAAACCGACATCGACGATATCCGGCGACGATGTTGCGACGACAACCATGACGACGGCTACCAAGGCTTGACCAAAGCCATCGCTGCTTCGACCCCGCTCCTCGATAAAGCTAAGTCCCAGGTCGCCATAAATGAAATCGTATGTTTCTATTGGTCGAATAGATACGATTTATCAACCGACCAATTTAGAGCGGTCGGCGACAACTGCCCGGAGCTCAGCCTTCACTTTGTTGCAAGCACCTAGGACTCCTGCGGGGTCATATGAAAATCGAGGCGCGTCCTGAGGGAGAGTGACTGCCTCTGGGATTGGCGAAACACGCTTCGTCCTAACCTCCTTCCGGCTTGGCTACTATCGAAGCGGAGCGCGTGGGCCGCCGCGCCTCAATTACAGCCCTCGTGCAATTGCTGGTCTCCGCGACCGCCGCGAAGTGGCGTATCTAACAGAGATTCGAACTATAACTCCTGTCTATCGTATTTATCGAAACAACATATTTCCGTTATGGCCAGTCGATTACTATTTTGAGCCATGACGACGAAGTCCGAACAATGGAGAACGGAATTGATCAGAGTGCGGTGGCGGCAGAACGCAGTGCAGCTGTCAGATCGCAGATGACGCTCGCGAAGGTCGCTCGGGCGGCGGCCCCACCGCTACTGTTCGGTTTCAGGCTGTCGGCCTCCGTTTGCGTTGCCCTCTTCGTTGCGTACTCGTTAGAGCTCGACAACCCCTATTGGGCGGGCGCCTCCGCGGCGATCGTGTGTCAGCCATATCTGGGAGCCTCGCTGCGAAAGTCACGCTACCGCCTCATCGGAACTCTCGTCGGAGCTACGATGATCGTCGCGCTGACGGCTTGGTTTCCCCAGAATCGCGTCGCCTTTCTCGTCAGCCTCGCGCTGTGGGGTGGAGTTTGCGCATTTGCAGCCACACTGTTCCGCAATTTCGCCTCCTACGCGGCGGCGCTTGCCGGCTACACTGCAGCAATAATAGGGACGGACACACTCGGTGCAACAGGTGGCGCAAGTAGCGAGGTGTTCATGCTGGCCGTCACACGCACCAGTGAAGTCTGGATCGGCATCTTGTGTGCCGGCGTCATCCTCGCCCTAACTGATTTCGGCGGCGCTGCAGAAAGGCTTGCTGAGATGCTTGCGGCGGTATCAAGCGATATCGCCGCTAGATTCGGGACCAGCTTGAAACTTGCCGGATCGGATGCCGGGGATGCACAGCAACCAGACCGGCGAGAGCTCATTCGACGGGTTGCCGTGCTCGACAGGATGATCGACGAGACGATCGGCGAATCCGCAACAGTTCGCAATTACTTGCCCGTTTTGCAGGGCGCTATTGACGCGCTGTTTGCGTCGCTCGCTTCCTGGCGCAGTGTTGCTGCGCGGCTTACTAAAATTCCGCCTGAGGTCGCCGGCGAGAGAGCCAATGCCGTTCTGGGTAGCGTTCCAGAAGAAATACGCACCGCGTTATCAGCAAGTCAAACGACCCTCTGGATAGCCGACCCCGTCGCCTTACGCCGCCATTGTGAGGTGGCGGTTCGGACGCTCATTACCATGACGGCCAGCACGCCCTCGAATCGCCTACTTGCTGATCAGACCGCAACGGTTCTTGCAGGGTTTGCCGCGGCGCTCGAAGCAACGGCTTTGCTGGTTGCCGACGCTGCGCGCCCGCGTCCTCCTCGCAGCTTCAAAATCTACGTTCCCGATTGGCTACCATCCTTCGTCAGTGCTGGACGCGCGTTCGTGGCAATCGGAGCGGCCGAACTGTTCTGGGTCCTCACCGCCTGGCCAGACGGCGGCTCGGCAATCACCTTCGTTGCGATCGTGGTTCTGTTGCTTTCGCCCCGAGCCGAACTGGCCTACTTTGACGCCATCGCGTTCATGCTGGGTACAGCGGTCCTTATTCCTATTGCGGCGGCAATAAAGTTTGCCCTGTTGCCAGGGCTCGAGTCATTTTCCGCCTTTTGCATGGCGTTGGGTGCCTTTTTGATACCGGTCGGTACTGCGATAGCCGCAACTCGGCAGCACCCCTCCCTCGTCATATGCACTCTTATCTTTGTGCCAGTGCTCCAGCCTACGAACGAAATGAGCTATGACACCGCGCAATTCTATAACTCTGCATTAGGACTTTTCGCAGGCTTCGCGGCGGCGCCTATCTCCTTTCTGCTGGTGCCGCCGTTATCTCCATCCTTCCGAAGCAAGCGGCTCCTCAACTTGACGCTGCGCGACCTGCGCCGACTCGCGACAGAGCCTCTTTCTGTTAGCGCTAACGACTGGGGCGGCCAGGTGTGTAGCCGACTGGCGGCATTGCCGGATCAGGCCGAATCTATAGAGCGGGCACAGCTTTTGACGGCGCTGGCGGTGGGGACGGAGATTATCCATCTTGCTCGTGATACAACAGAGCTCGGCCTGCAAACGGAGTTCGACGCCGCATTGCGGCCGTTTGCGGAAGGAAATAGCGAGGCCGCAATTGCTCAGCTCGCCTTGCTGGATCAGCTCCTGTCTTCAGTTGAACAGGTTGCCGCCGCACGTTCACGCGGCCGTATCCTTGCCATCTGCGACGCTCTCGCCGATCACCTCGCGTACTTCGATACAGGAGTGTCCTCTTGAAGTTTGTCGAGATAAACCTGCTCGGCGTCTATGTTGCGCCCATGTCGATACTTATGCTGGCAGCTTGGCTGGTGACGATCGCTTTCTTGAGAGTTGCCGGGCGATTCGGGTTGCTGCGCCTTGTCTGGCACCCGGCACTGTTCGTCACTGCCGCGTACATGATCACGCTCTCATCAATAGTACTTGTCCTAGCACGCTGAGGTCGGATGTTACACGTTGCACAAGAAGCAGGGGCAAGCAATAACGTCATTGTTCACGGCAAAACGCGACGGCGCCGCGTCAAGATCGTTCCGGTATTCATTACGCTCGCCACAGTTGGCATTGCTATCGTGCTGAGCCGCGCGATGTGGGACGCATATATGGCTGCACCTTGGACGCGTGACAGCGTGGTCCGTGCCTATGTCGTCACGATGGCACCGGAGGTATCAGGTCGAATCGTGGAGATGCCAGTGCGCGACAACCAGTTCGTGCGCAAGGGCGATGTGTTGATGGTCATCGATCCGACCGACTACCGGATAGCTTTTGACATTGCAGAAGCGAGCGTACTGCAGGCCAAGGCTACCGCCGAAAACGCGCAAGCCGAGGCGGAACGCCGGCGCAAGCTGAGCGATCTAGCCGAAACGATCGAAGATAGGCAGAGCCACGAAGCGGTCGCATTGGCAACCCATGCGCAACATCGGCAGGCTATTGCCCAGTTGGATCGGGCGAAAGTTAATCTTGAGCGCACGGAGATTCGCTCGCCGGTGAGCGGATGGATAACCAATCTCCTCGCGCAACAAGGGGATTACGCCAACGTTGGACAGAACGTAATCTCTATCATTGATGCAGATTCTTATTGGGTCGATGCCTATTTCGAGGAAACGCAACTTGCGTCCATCCGTGACGGCGATCTTGCGAAGATCAAGTTGATGGGAAATAGCGAAATTGTTAGCGGCGAGGTCGTTGGCATCGCCCGCGGTATTAACGTCCCAAACGCGCAACCCAACCAGCTCGGTCTTGCCGAGGTCAACCCGATCTTCACGTGGGTGCGCTTGGCCCAGCGGGTGCCCGTTCGAATAGAGATTAAGAACGTACCCAACGGCGTACGCCTGGTCGCTGGCTTGACCGCGACGGTGCAGGTTGAGCCGCGTACTCGGCCTTCTAGACGGTGACAGAGATGGCGACCAAACCGCGTTTGGCTTGGCCATCTTCCTAAGGCTGATCCTTGACTTGACATAAATGAATTCCTAGCTTTTTGCGAGTTTCATAAATTTGGTCTATTCCCATGGAACTCTATCAGATCCGCCACTTCGCCGCGGTCGCAGAGACCGGCAGCTTCACAAAAGCAGCAATTAGGGCAGCCGTATCGCAGCCTGCGCTCTCCGCTTCGATAGCGAAGCTCGAAGAAGAGGTTCGGTCGAAGCTGTTCCACCGATCGCCGAAGGCAGTCACTCTGACCCCAGCTGGTCGTCGGTTTCATGTAACAGCTCAGGAGGTTCTAAGTGCTTGCAACAAAGTGAAGGCTGAGCTTCGCGCAAGTGTAGCCGACCGGCCTCTCCGAATCGGAGTGCTGCGCACGTTGCCGTCCACGCAACTCGCGCGTCTCATAGAGACCTTGCAACGCGAGCTATCAGAAACGCGGATTGAGCTTGTCGATGGAACGCAAGAACAATTGCATGCTCAACTCGCGGGCCGCAAGTTGTTGACATGCATCTCCACAAAAGTGGCGAGCGAACCCGGGCAGCGCTCTGTCGAGCTACTAAGGGAAGATTATGGACTGGTCGTTAGCCTCAACCATCGCTTTGCTTCTTACGAAAGCGTCCAATTATCCGATCTGAGTGGCGAGCCGTTCATCGTTCGATCTCATTGTGAAACCTTTCAAAGTACAACGAAGCTCTTGGCGGAGCGCGGAATACGTTCGCGGGTAGTCTATAAGACAGATCAGGACGATCGCGCCCTCGCATTGGTGGGAGCCGGCATGGGCGTCGCGCTGATGCCATCGATTTTCGATGCGCCCAACGTGAAGAAAGTCCCAGTTCGTGATTTCGAAGCATTTCGCGTAATCTCCTTGCATTGGAACGAGGATGTTGCGGACGATCGACTAGATCGGGTCGTTGCCTTTGCCACCACGCACAACTGGGCATCATCCGATCGGGAAGTTCGAACCCCCTCGTCGATTGTCCGGCCTACCAGATCTCGCTTGGGCCCAAAACGCATACCCGTCACGCGGTAAGCGGCCGCGGGAAGTGTCGGTCCCAGCGAACCCGCCAAACATGGCTGACCCTCGTTAGCCGCAGCGTTCGCGCGACTGCGCAGGAAGTCTTGCCGTTTTTGCACTTGCTTCCGCCAGACGGGTCCGTAACGACGATTGATTGCCGCTCATACATTCCTCCGACGTCACGCTTCGCAACGCTGAAGAGCGGATTTTATTTCGCTGATGTTCGGCAATGCCGAACGTCGGTGAGACCGACCCCGTTGGTAGATCGTAGAAAGGTTGTCGAGCCTAACCTATCGCCTCTGCGCGAAAGGCTATGCCCGGCGCGTCCCAAGCTCCAAGCGGCAGATGCTTCGCGCTTCGCCAACGCAAAATGACTCGGAGAGTGTATGACTGATCTTCGAATGAGCGCAATGAACGTTGGACCGCTTAGCGTGGACGCCAACCTTCTTGTCGCATTTGCACCAGGCCGCCTTGAAATTCCAACAACCGCGGCTGTGATCGTCCATCCGAACCATGGCGTTGTGCTATGGGATACTGGCATCAACGGTATGGTTGCGGATCCGGACCAACGAGACGCTTATTGGGGAGCAAATGTAGCCACCGCGTTTGGTCCGCATGCCTTCAAACGTGAGCACGCTATTGACGCCCAACTGGAGATGTTGGGAATCAAGCCAAACGACGTGCGTTACGTTCTGTATTCCCATCTGCATCTCGATCATGCCGGTGGCATGTCCTATTTTCCTGGAGCCGTCCACGTCGTTCAACGCGATGAGATCCGCTACGCTATGTGGCCCGACGCCTGGACTAGCCCGGTCTATTGCCAGAACGACTTTCGAGACATCCGGAAGCTAAACATTCTCGAAATCGATGGTGACTTCGACCTGTTTGGGGACGGCACGCTGCGGGTGCTGAAGACCCCCGGTCACGCTCCCGGACATCAGGTTCTGCTTATCAATCTGTCGCACCGCGGTCGGATCTGTATGGCTGCGGATACGGGTCACCAGCGCAGCGGGTTCGACAACATGGTTCCCATGCCTTGGGATTGGAGCACGAGCGCTATGTCTATGACGCGGATGCGTATGAAACAGTTTGAGCGGAGCGGCGTGCCGATATTTCTCTGCCACGACGCCGGTGATTTCGCGAAGCTACCGCAGAACGGCGAGTTCTGGGACTGAAAACCCTGTTCGGAGCAGTTGAGCGTTTGAGGGATGCATTTGCAAACCGAGCAGCGGCCCTCCCCGAAGACGAGGCGCTCCGTTCCGCCTCTTAATATGAAGATGAGTATCGAGATGACACCGACTGCAAAGCACCACACCATCGCCGTTAATGGGATCCGAATGCATGTCGCAGAAGTCGGAGCGGGCGCGCCGGTCGTCCTGCTTCATGGCTACCCTGAGACCTGGTACGCGTGGCGCAAGCAATGGCCTGAACTGGCCCACCACTATCACGTAATCATGCCCGATTTGCGCGGGTACGGCGACACCGACAAACCCGATATCGGCTACGACAAGCGAACCATGGCGGACGACGTTCGGCAGGTTGCCGCTCATTTCGGCTACGAGCGTATTGCACTCGTCGGCCACGATCGCGGCGCTCGGGTCGCGACACGCTTCGCAAAAGATCACCGGGACATGGTCGATCGTCTTGCAGTGCTGGACAACATCCCGACCCGCGTCGTCTTCAACGCGACGGATGCGAAGCTCGCGAAGCTCTATTGGTTCTTCTACTTCCAACAGGTCCCGCATCTGCCCGAAGCGCTGGTCCGGGGACGGGAGGAGATCTTCCTCCGTCATTTCTATAGCACCTGGTGCTACAACCCCAGCGCGATCGAAGAGGCCGCCGTCGCCGAATACGTCCGTGCTTATTCCCAGCCTGGTGCCTTACGAGGAGCGTTCAACGACTATCGCGCGGGGCCGATCGATCTGAAACAGGACATCGAGGATGAGGACAATCTAATCGACTGTCCGGTACTCGCAATCTGGGGCTCCGACTTCGAACTTGTCGGCAAGGAATTTGACGTACTGGAGGTTTGGAAGGGGTTGGCGCGCAACGTACGTGGAGTCGCCATCCCCGAGTGCGGACACCTCCCCCAGGAAGAACAGCCGGAACGTGTGAATCAGGAGCTGCGAGAATTCCTTCGTGGATGGGGTGGGTGAAACCATGAAACTCGTCAATTTTTACGGTTCGGAAGGCGTCCAAGCTGGTCTCGTTCGTGACGGCGGTATTGAAGATCTAGCAGCTTCGAACCTTTGGCAGGGGCCGGCCCCCGTCGCCCTGAGCGATATCTCGGCGCTGGCGGGGAAATTGCGAGCGCCAGCCAGTTCGCTCGTCCCCATCAAGAGCTTGCGCCTTGCTCCGGTCGTCGTGACGCCCGAGAAGATCATCTGCGTCGGGCTCAACTATCGCCGTCATGCGATCGAGGCGAACATGCCGATCCCCACGACGCCGGTGATCTTCGGGAAGTTTGCGAATAGCCTGAGCGCCTCCGGCCAACGCATCGCGCTCCCCACCGTTGACGTCGAGTACGACTATGAAGCCGAACTTGGGGTGGTAATCGGGCGCGAGGCGCGCGACGTGTCGGTCGATCGGGCGTTGGACTTCGTTGCGGGGTATTGCTGCGCGAATGATCTTTCGGCCCGCAGCGCCCAACTTGCCACCAGTCAATGGATGATCGGCAAGATGCTCGACGGATTTCTGCCGCTAGGCCCATATCTCGTCACGACCGACGACATCCCGGACCCGCAGGCTCTCAGAGTCCTCTGCCAGGTCAATGGCGAGGTCCGCCAGCTCTCGTGGACGAGTGACATGATTTTCAGTGTCGCCGAGATCGTCGCTTTCCTCAGTCGGTACGCCACGCTGAAGCCGGGCGATGTCATCATCACCGGCACACCGGAAGGCGTTCAGATGGGCCAAAAGACACCGATTTGGCTGAAGCCTGGCGACGAGGTCGCGGTCGACATTACCGGGCTTGGCGTCCTGACCAACACTCTCACCGCAGAGGAAGCTCGTTCATGAAGACGGTTCTGGTTACTGACCATGTTTTTCCAAATCTCGATCCCGAAAATGCGGTTCTCAAGGACATCGGTACGCTGCGAGAGGTTGGTTCGATCAATGATGCCGAGCTGTTGGAGCTCGCTCGCGATGCCGACGCGGTACTGAATTGCTACCGTCCCCTCTCTGTCGACATCGTCGAAGCCATGAAAAACTGCCGGATCATAGCACGCTATGGCATCGGGGTTGACACGATCCCCTTGGAAGTGGCCACCTCGCGCGGCATCCAGATCACAAACGTCCCAGATTATTGTATCGAAGAGGTTGCCGATCACGGCCTAGCGCTGATCCTAGCGTTCACGCGCGGCATCATTCGCGGTCTGGATCAGACGCGCGGCCGTGGCTGGAACGTCAAGTCGCTTCGGCCGCTTCACCGCCAGCGTGGGCAGACACTGGGCTTGGTTGGTTTCGGCCGCATCGCCCGAGCGCTTGCCCATCGTGCAAGGGCGCTTGGCTACGAAATTATCGTTTCCGATCCGTTTGTATCAGACAAAGCCATTCATGACGGAGGCGCCCGCGCCGTTGACCTCGATATTCTATTCAAAGAATCGGACGTGGTCTCGCTCCATGCCCCGCTAACCCCGAAGACTCGGCACATGGTCAATGCCGAACGCCTAGCAACCATGCGGCCCGGCGCTGTGTTGGTGAACACGTCGCGCGGCGGCCTTGTCGATTATGAGGCGGTCGTCGCAGCACTCCGCGACGGCACTCTCGGTGGTGCGGGCCTCGACGTGCTCGAAACTGAACCACCTGGGGCGGATTCCACCGCTATAAGCAAAGTACCAAACCTTGTTGTCACACCTCATGTGGGGTTCTACTCGGAACAAGCGCTCGTCGAACTCCAGCGAAAGGCCGCCGAACAGGTCCGCGCGGTTTTGGAAGGCCGGACCCCGGATTATCCTGTCAACACAGTCTAGCTCAGCTGCCGGCGAGGTTCAGGCGGTCTGACGAGGCCGCCAGCCCTGCTCACGCGAGGCAAGTTGAGCGGCGCGCATGACTTCGCGAATCATTTTCTCCCTATTCATCTCGAAGTCGGCCGCCGTTGCGCCGATGCCAATTGCTGCGACAACGTCGGCATCGCAATTATGGATTGGCGCAGCCATACAGTAGAGCTCGGGGACATATTCGCCGTTGCTCAACGCGTATCCCTGCTGCCGCACCACCTTCAGTTCGGCGACTAGAGCCGCCTCGCTTGTAATGGTCCTTCGGGTCAAGCGATCCAGTCTGCGGGCATCCAGAATCCGCCTCATCTGAACCTCTGGAACGTGTGCAAGGAGGATCTTTCCGGCGGCACTGGCATGCATCGGCAGTGTCGGCCCGGCGCTCTCTAGAGACGCCGGCACGGAACTCGGACCCTGCATGCGATTGATGTAGACCACATGATGACCGTCTCGAACCGCCAAATAGACCGAACGGCCGAGCCGTTGCATCAGTTCGTTCAGCATGTCTCGCGTGGCGCTGAAGACTTCGCTCCCTGCCAGCACGGCCTCACCGAACCCGAGGAGCTTGTGTCCAAGACGGAAGCGGCGATCTGTCGTCCGTTCCAGCAAACCGATCTCGGCGAGAGAAGCTAAGAGCGCGTACGCGGAGGACTTAGGAAGCGCCAAGGCCTCGGCAATTTCTGTCGTGCCCCATTCATGCTGTTCCGTCGCGAATAGATCCAATGCCTGCCCGGCATGCAACACTGAACCGAGAAGCCGCCGTCTCATTGTGACCTCCACCAACCAACTTGTTAAGAAGCTCGGACGACAATTCGGAATAGCTTGAGGCTCGAGTCGTCTACGACTGGATAGGTCGTTCACATGTTAGCGAATTTCGCCTTCCACGACACTTCGTCGCCCGGCGCCGGCAATCGCAGGCCCGACTCCATGACATTCTCGTAAGACGTTTCGACAATGCCGATCATGATGTCGACGATCGGAACGCCCGTGACCCTGCTCAGAAGGTTCGTGTAGTCTGTCAACATCTGATGTCGTACTTCAGCCGGCCGACTTGCACGCATCCGCACATGAAGCCGGATTGCGGAGGACAACTTCCTGTCCTGGAAGACGTTCTCAGGGTTCACTTCGTCGAATTGAATCTGCACGAAGCGCGGAAGGCCCCCGGTCGCCTCGCAGTGAATCCGCGTGATCTCGTCGACAATCTCCTGCTTCATGTCGGTAGTGATCACGCCAATTGGCGCCATGCACTGATAAAACGGCATGCCCCATCTCTCTGCTTCGAGTTTAGGTCGCTGAAAGCGGCGCGCGCTCGTCCGGCGTCCAATCAGCTACCCACTTTCCATCTCGGTAGATTTCTTCGCCTTTATGTGGAGTGAACTCGATCAGTACCCATCGTCGAGGTACTCCCAGAATTTCTACGCATGCATCTACAATGCCATCCGCGAGCTTTAGCCTGTACTCGCTGGGACGTCCCGCGCGGAATTCGACGAGCACCATCACGATGGGCTCCAGGCCATCGGGACCGAGGTGACACAGGTTATCTTCCCCAAGTTCGGCGATGCCGATATTGGGGCGCCATGTTTGTGTCTGCATGACATCGGCGTAGAGGCGGCAAAGACGAACCGCCAATTCTCGCTTTTGGGCAACCGGGAAGCGGCGAGGTAAATTGAGGTGTAGATACGGCATGACATTCTCCAAGCTGTGAGATCAGACTAAAGCCTGCCACTTGCGTAACGGGACCAACTATTAGCCAAGGCATCGCGCTTTCCGTCACCGGTCGCACGCGGCGCATACGAGGACCGTTGTTTAATGCGAGCGAACGTCGGGCTCCGAGCTCGGCTCCTCCCAAGAAAATCACGCGCTGGGTTAGCCCTCGGCCAGCCTCCCGATAATCTGGTTGGTGCCGGGATAACCATGACATTGCCTTTCTGCGGAACACGACAATAACAAGAGCGCCATCACTGGCTTCGATGTTCCGCGTGATGAGCGAGGAGCAGCGCGCCCGCCACGGCGGTCGTGGCTTCCTTAACTTATTGATCAGTTGCCCACTCATCACTCATAACTCAAATATTATGTTTTGATAGGACCGATAAACTGCGTGGATGGAACACCGTACACTATTTTGAGGGTGGCAAGACCGGCGGCTTCAAAGAGGCTGCAAATTGGTCTGAGAGGCGTTGCGCGCAGGTCAACCCTGCTCCTCATCGCTCTCTCGTCGCGCGACTTGACGCCGATTATTAGCATATGCATATGAACATTAGCATATGCATATATTGTTACTAAAGCCAAGCCCTGCAATCTAAAGGCACAGACACATCCGATGGATCAAATCGCATCGCCACCCCGAAGCGTGCACGTAGCCGATCGCCATGCGTTGTACGTGTTGATCTGCACTTCAGCGCCTTCTTTCATGATACAGCTCGACGCGAACATCGTCTCGGTGTCGCTGCCGGCAATAGCCCGTTCTCTGGGCGCTAGTTTTGCTGGAATCGAATGGGTGATCACAGCCTATGTGCTAAGCTTCGCGTCGCTTTTATTGCCGGCGGGCGCATTAGCTGATCGCTTCGGTCGCAAAAGGCTGCTGATCCTTGGCCTGTCAGTATTTACGTTTGCTTCATTTTTCTGCGGATCTGCACCAACTCTCACAGTCCTCATCATGGCGCGCGCATTGCAGGGCGCGGGCGCTGCCATGCAACTCAGCGCCGCACTGGCGACTCTCTCCCATGAGTTCCAGGGCGAAGCCCGAGCCCGAGCTTTTTCCTTTTGGGGATCGGTAGTCGGAATCGGGGCCGCTTTGGGTCCTGTCGTGGGAGGACTGATCACGCAGAGTTTCGGATGGGAGTGGGCCTTCTATATCAACCTTCCCGTCGGCACGATTTTGATCGCGCTAATCATCCGTGTCGTCGTGTCCTCCAGAGATCCCGACGCCATGCAGCTCGATCTGCCCGGCGTAGCCTGCTTCAGTGGCGGGCTTTTCTTGACGACCCTCGCGCTTATCGAGGGCAACCATCGTGGCTGGACCGATCCGTGGATCCTTGGCGAAGGCGTAGGCGCGGTGTTTCTCTTCGCCCTCTTTATCCTCGTCGAGGGCAAAGAGGCCCGGCCGATGCTTGACCTTTCCTACTTCCGCAAACCGACCTATATCGGCGCCAACCTTGCGCAGTTCTCCTTCTCGGCCGGCATGCTGACAATGCTGACCTTCATTCCGATCTTTCTTCAAAGCGGCCTTGGTCACGCTTCTGCGAGCGCAGGACTAATGATGCTCCCAACGGTTATTCCAATGTTTGTCGTGCCACGCATCGTTACGCATTATCTCGCGCACCGCTTTTCGGGTCGAGATCTCCTCACAGCTGGCTTGTTGCTGGTCTGCCTCGGCCTATTCACGCTTGCGCTGGCGGTACAGCAACTTGGGTACGGTCCAATGATCGGTGGAATGACCATTGCTGGGATCGGCGCGGGCCTGCTTAACGGTGAAACTACCAAGGTCGGAATGACGGTTATTCCACGAGAGCGCTCGGGGATGGCCTCCGGCGTTTCGGGCACGGTGCGCTTCACCGGTCTTGTGGTTGGCATAGCCGCATTGGGAGCGATACTTTACACTTGTATTGCCGCAGTCGTGGCTGATGCTCTGCCCATGGTTTCCACTGCCGATCGAGCGGCTTTGGTTCGCGATATAACAGCGGGAAAGCTTTCCGGTGCGACTCTCGTCGGTTATGACGCATCGACGCTCAAGTCACTTGCAGTGTCGAGCTTTGCGAGCGGCTATCGTGCCCTCTTTCTGGCCGGCGCACTGTTCATGTTGGTTTCGGCAGTCCTGGTCTGGCGATTGGTCGAC
>Ga0070698_100004915_pt1 | contig 14660 bp, 10 predicted proteins | sample KBSK1502metaG_FD_65477 | JGI IMG/M metagenome (GOLD analysis project Ga0070698, IMG submission 65477) | Corn, switchgrass and miscanthus rhizosphere microbial communities from Kellogg Biological Station, Michigan, USA - KBS K1-50-2 metaG | ecosystem: Host-associated > Plants > Roots >...
CCAGGTGTGGCCTCGAGCTGTGGACGATGGCCGCGGACGTCCTGCCGGCTTCGCCTGCCGAACTTGTGATCCTGGCCCGACTGTGGGAGCGGGAGTCATGGCTGGATCGGCGGAGCCTGCTCATCGAGTGCGTCGACGTCAGCGCCGCCGACGCCGCGTGGCCAACCGTCTGCAGGCTTGCGGAACGAATCCGCTCGCCCCTGATCCTGAGCGGCCGCGAGCTGCCATTCCTCGCCGGAAGGCCATGCCGGACGTTTTCTGTCGCCCCGCCGACAGCCGCTGAGCAGCGAGCAGCTTGGGGCTCCGCGCTGGTTGGATACACCGCGTCCCCCGGACTTGCCGACCGCCTTGCCTCGCAGTTCAACCTCGACGCGGGTGGGATCGCCGAAGCGGTGCGCGAGGCCGGCGTGGTCGACTTCGATCGCGACGTCTGGGAGGCGTGCGTGCGCAGAGTCCGTCCGCGCCTCACCGACCTGGCCGATCGAATCGAGCCGCGGGCGCGATGGGAGGACCTGGTGCTTCCCGAGGTCGACCTGGTGACCCTCCGCCAGATCGCCGCGCACGGCAGGCGCCGTGCTCTGGTCCAGGAGGAGTGGGGTTTTGCCGACGGAACGAAGCACGGTCTGGGTGTCAGCGTCCTGTTCGAGGGTGACAGCGGGACCGGCAAGACGCTCGCGGCCGAGGTCGTCGCCGCGGACCTCGACCTGGATCTATATCGCGTCGACCTGAGCCAGGTCGTCAGCAAGTACATCGGCGAAACCGAGAAGAACCTCCGGCGCGTGTTCGACGCCGCCGACGCCGGCGGCGCCGTATTGCTGTTCGACGAGGCTGACGCCATCTTCGGGCGCCGCAGTGAGGTGAGGGACAGCCACGACCGCTACGCGAACATCGAGGTTGGCTACCTGTTGCAGCGGATGGAGGCCTTCCGTGGCATCGCGATCCTGACAACGAACATGCGCAGCGCGCTCGACCCGGCGTTTCTGCGCCGCATGCGGTTCGTGGTGACCTTTCCCTTTCCAGACGAGCGGCTGCGGGAAAGGATCTGGAACCAGGTCTTTCCACCCTCCGCACCGGTCTCCGCCCTGGACACCGCCGCGCTGGCAAGGCTTCCCGTCACCGGCGGCAGCATCCGCAACATCGCGCTGCTCGCCGCCTTCCTGGCGGCGGACGACGGCGGGTCGGTGACCATGAGCCACCTCGTTGCCGCGGCGCGTACCGAATTCCAGAAGCTCGGCAAGAACCTCGTCACCGCCGGTGCGATGGAGCTCCAGTGAGCGGGCGCGTCACCGTTCGAATCGACCGTCTCATCCTGTCGCGGGTGCGCCCCTCAGACCGGCGGGCTGTCGCCGAGGCGTTGACGCTCGAGCTGTCGCGCCTTCTGACGGAGCGCGGTCTGCCGGTGCGGCTGACGCGCCCGGCGTCGCTCGACCGACTGGCCGCGCGTCCCGTGTTGGCGGGCGGCGGCTCGTCGGCGCGCCGCTTCGGTCAGCGGGTCGCGACCGCTGTGTACGGCGCGCTGGAGCGTTCGAGATGAAAGCGGCGGCGCGCCTGAGGCGCGGACGCCAGCCGGTCTCTGTCGCTGCAAGGCGCGCCTTCGAGCGCAAGGTGGCGTCGGACATCGAACGGTCCCGCGGCGTGACGATGAACGCCGAGCTGCGTTCGTCCCTCGAGCCGGCGTTCGGTCACGACTTCGCCCGGATCCGCATCCACAGCGACGACGCCGCGGGGAGGGCTGCCGCCCGACTGGGGGCGAGGGCTTTCGCCAGCGGCAGTCACCTTTTCTTCGCGCCGGGTGCGTTGCAGTCCAACACCTCGATTGGACGCCGGCTTCTCCTCCACGAGCTGGCGCACTCCGTCCAGCAGGGCGAGGGGCCGGCCTTTGCGGGCCTGGCGCCTCTTGCGCTGACGACTCCCGGTGACGCGCTCGAGCGCGAGGCGGAAGCTGCAGCCGGCCGCGTGGCCACGGGGCGCCCACTGGTGACGGGTGCCCTGACGCCGGACCAGCCGAAGGCGCGCGGCACGGTCGGCCGCTTCGCCATCTTCGCGCTCGCGTTCGAGCACCTGCTGGAGGCGGTGGACCCTGCGCTCACCGTGGAGCGGATCGCAACGGAAACGCTCCAGATCTATCAGTCGGATCCCAGCGATCGCTCCGGTCGCGTCCACAACCAGCTCGTCCGAATCGACGAGCCCACGCGGCGGAGGGTCATGGAGAAAATCCAGGCCAGGGCGACCGCCGAGCAGTGGCAGGGCCTGTCCCGGCTGCTCGAGGAAAAGCCGGCGCCCGGTTCGCAGGCAGCCGATACACGGGCGGACAACATCATCCAGTTCCCGACCCGCCCCACCGCCGGCGCGCCGACCGCCACTGTTACGGCCGAGCCCGCGCCCGAGGCTCCGGCACCGACCACGGCCGCCAAGCCGGGCGCGCCGGCGGAAGAAAAGCTTGCCGCGGAAGGCGCCGTTCCGACCGCAGCGGAAGGCGAGCCCTCGCCCCGGGTTCCGAAAGCTGAAGGCGTGCCGGAGGCTGAGGCTCCAGGGGGTGTGGCTGCCGGCCCGGCGCCGAGGGCTGAGGATGCGGCGGCCAGGGGCGTCGCCGGTCCGCCGGGTGGCCCCGCGCCGGCGGGCGCGGGTGGAGCGGAGCAGCCGGACCTATCGGCCGCCGAGCGCGCCGGCCTTCCCAGTGCAGCTGACGCTGAACGCGAACCGCCGCCTGGCGCCGTAACCGGTCCGGCAGAGGCGGCCGCGAAGCCGGCGCCGACACCCCCGCCGCCTCCGTCGGCGCCTGCCCCACCGGCCGACGCCGGCCCTGCACTGCCGTCATCTGACAGCGCGGCCGCAGCCGAGCTCGAGTCGGCCGCCGGCAGCGAGGAAGCCTCGGGCGAGGGGCCGGAGCCCGCTGTCCCAGCCCGCGGCGTCGCAATCCCCGAGCAATCGTCGCGGCCGGTCGGGGAGTTGCCCGCGGGCGCGGCTCCGGCCGCCGAAACTTCGCGAGAACCCGCCGCCGCGACGCCGGCGCCCGTCCCCGACGCGCCGCTGCCCACGGAAGGCGGTCCAGCGGTTGCGGCGGCGACAGCTGAAGTCGCCCAAGAGACTGCGCCTCCAGTGGCGGCAGCGTCTCCCGCGGCCGAGCCCCAGGCGCCGGAGACCATGGCGCCCGGGGTCCCGGAAGTCGCTGAACCTGGACCCGAGCCCACGGGCGAGAGCCCGGCGGCAGGAATCGAACCCCTCGCCGCGGCCCCTGCTACGCCGGCCGTGGAAGCCGCGCCCGCCGCCGCCTCCGAGGCGGCACCCGCCATGGCGGAAGCAGGTGCCGCCCCTCCCGTAACGGAGCCGGTGGCGGCCGCAGCCCCCGCCCCCGAGTCGGCGCCCGAGGCTCCGACTGGCGAGGTCGCCGCGCCTGTCGCGGCCCCCGCCCCCGTGCAGGTGCCCGAGGCTCCGACTGGCGAGGTCGCCGCGCCTGTCGCGGCCCCCGCCCCCGAGCAGGCTACCCCCGCACCTCCGCCCGCAACCGGCGTCTGTGCCATGGTCGCCTCGGCCCTGAGCCCCGATGCCGGAGGCGGCGACGGCGGAGGGGGCGGTGCATGCGGCGGGGGCGCAGCCGCGGCAAGCGAGCCCGCGCCACCGGAGCCGGCTCCCGCTCCAGCGGCCGATCCCGTGCAGGCGGTCGATCAGGCCCAGGGTCAGTCGCCCGCCCAGGTGCAGCAGGTGATGTGCGGCGCCACCGACGCGGCCAACAAGAGCGTCGATGAGAAGCAGCAGGAGCTCGCCGCCAATCCGCCGACCATGGAGCGGCCGTCGGGCTCACCCGCCGACAAAGACGGCGCGCCGGCGCCGGGGCCGCCGCCCGAACCTACGGATAAGGGACCAGAGCAGGTTGAGAAGGTGCCGGCAGGCCAGGCCGTCGCCCCTTCGCCTCCCGAGCCTCTGCCCGCGCCTCCGCCAGTGCCGGTCGATGCCGCTCGACCGCCGGCGATTCCTGGCGAGAGCCAGATCGACGAGCATGCCGCCGCCCAGGTCCAGAATGCCGTCCGGTCGATCCCGACCACCGATCCCGGCTTGAACGTGACGCCCGGGGTCGCGCCGACGGTGCAGCTTGCCGGCGATGCCGATCCGGAACAGGGCAAACGTCAACGGGAGAAGCTCGACGAGTCGGCCAGGCAGGCGACGGACCAGGGTAAGCAGGACGCCGCCCAACCGATGGGCGAGAAAGACGTCTACCCACAGGTACCAAAGGAGACTCTGCGCGCCAACCCGGGCGCCGCGCCTTCCGACCCCGCCATCCCCGCGTGCACGATCGGCGCGGGCGGCGGGGAGTGCGGCGAGGTTGACGAAACAACTTCGATCGTCGCCAAAGAAAAGCAGGGAGACCAGATCAACGCGTCTGTGGCCAAGGCGCGTGGCGACATGGTGGCGGGCCAGCAGAAGAACGCCGAGCAGGTCAACCAGGCCCAGGCCGAGAACCAGCGCCAGGTGGACGACGAAGTCAAGCAGAAGGCTGGTGAGCAGACTGACGCGCGCAACGGTCTTCAGGAAAAGGTCGGCGCGCAGCGCGAGAAGTGGGCCGGTGAGCAGCGCGACCTTTCAGACAAGGCGCAGACGGATGCCGACCGAGAAGGCGGGAGCGCCGACAAGGAGATCACCAAGCAGCAGCAGGACGCGAATTCCGAGGCGGCCGGTCACTACAAAGACGCCGACCAAAAGATCGCGACCGAGCGGCAGAACGCGGAGCAAAGAGCCGCCGACAAGAAGAAGGAAGGCGAAAAGGAGTCGTCTGGTGGGCTGCTGAGCAAGATCGGCTCCGCCGTCACCTCCTTCTTCGACGAGCTGAAGAAGGCGATCTCGGACGTCTTCGACGCCGCCCGCAAACTCGTGAAGGGCTTTATCGAAGCCGCCCAGAAGCTGGCGGCGGCGGTCATCGACAAGGCGCGGGGCCTGATCGTGAGCGCGATCCACAAGCTGGGCGATGCCCTGATCGCGATCGGCGACAAGCTGCTCGCGGGATTTCCCGGGCTGCGGGACAAGTTCCGCGGCGCGATCAAGAACCTGGTTCAGGTCGCCGAGAAGGTCGTCAACGAGATCGCCGACCGCCTGAAGAAAGGGATCCAGAAGCTCCTCGACCTGCTCGGCAAAGTGCTCGACGCCTACCTCTGCCTGCTGCGCGCTGCCTACATGGCGGCGATCAGCTACGTGCAGAGCGTGGTCAAGAGCGCCATCGACTTCGCGAAGTCTGTCGTGCAGGCATTCGCCGCCTTCGCGGCGCTGATCAAGGACATCGCGAAGGGACCTGGGGACTGGTTGAGCAAGCTGGGGAGCGCGGTCGTCAGCGGCATCAAGAACTGCCTGTGGAGCGCATTCAAGCGCGCGGTGAAGCAGTGGTTCAACTCCAAGCTCGAGGAGGTCCTGGGTCTTGGTCTCCTGATAATCCGCGTCCTCTGCCAGGGGGGCATCAGCTTCGCCGAGATCGGAAAGATGGCGTGGGAAGGCCTCAAGGCGGCGATCCCGGGGATCCTCATCCAGCTCCTGATCGAGAAGCTGGTCGCGATGATCGTGCCCGCCGCCGGGGCGATCCTCACCATCATCGAGGGCCTGCGGGCGGCGTGGGGGACGGTGAGCCGGATCATTCAGGCCTTCGAGCTCTTCTTCAAGTTCCTGCAAGCCGTCAAGACCGGCAACGCCGCTGGACCGTTCGCGGAGGCGGTCGCCGCCGCGGCGATCGTGGTCATCGACTTTGTCGCGAATTGGCTCCTCCAGCGGCTGATGAAGCCCGCGGGCGCGATCTCGGGACGGCTGAAGGGGATGGCGCAGAAGTTCCAGAAGATGTTCAGCGGCGTTGCCCGAGTCGCGGGCCGGGCTGTGCGAGCTGTCGGGCGCGGACTTCGAGCCGCGGGCCGGGCCATCGTCAGCGTCGGGCGTCGCGTGGTGCGAGCGGTCGGGCGTGCAGCTCGCGCGGTCGGACGCGGCATCGCCCGCGGTGCCCGTGCGGTAGTTCGCGCCATCGGAAAGACCAGGATCGGCAAGGCACTGGCCCGCGGCGCCCGGCGCGCCTGGCACGCGGTGGCCCACAGCAGGCTGGGAAAGGCGGTCCGGAAGCTTTGGGTGATGGGCCGGCGCAAGGTGCGCAACCTCCGCAACCGCGTGCGCCGCAAGTGGAACGAGCTGAAGGAAAAGCGGAAGCAAAATGCTGACGAACGTCTCGATCGAGCCGAAGCTGGAATCAGTCCAATCCTGTCACGGCTCCTTCAGGGTGGCGTTAGTCGGGCCTATCTCGGATTGAGATTGTTTGGGTGGCAGTTGCGCTATCTGCTTTCGGGCCTTAGCGTGCAGGCGAACGGCGATATCGTGGCGCGCATCAATCCACGGCGACGTGTCGGGACGAGTGCCCGCCTCTCGCGTGAAGAGATTGGCGCCCATCTCGAGCCGATATTGCGGCGGGCGGAAGAACAGTTCTTCGCAAACCTTGCGGCTAACCGAACCGCATCCGAACAGATCCGAGTTGCGGAGGCTGAAAAGATGATCGGAAAGGGGCGTGGCGAGAACCTGCCGCCCCTTCCCCGGTCAGAGCAAATCGCCTTGCTGCGACGAATTCGCGAGGGTCAGGTGCCGTTAGCAAAGAGTGGACAGTGGATCAATTTCTCTCCGACCGAGAGGATCCAGATCAGAGATCCGAATAGCTTCAGCGGATTCTTCGTGCAGGGGTTTCCTCGGGAGATCGGCAGTAGCTATCCAGATGTAAGTCGCTCGCTGACTCGTATCGCGCGGGTGAACGGTATCCCCGAGCGGGAGGTGCTCGATGCACTCAGGGCACCGACTGGCATCGAATCTCAGGCACGCATCGCGGCAATGGCTGGCAGGATAGGCGATGCAGATCAGCGCTCTGTGTTCCAGAGGCTCGCGCCTGCGACTGCGTTTCTTCACCAATCAGTCGAAGCGGCGCGTGGCCCGGGCCTCGCGGCCGTGCAGCCTCTCTCCTTGATCGCCGCAGAACGCGTCCAACCGGCGGTTGGCCGCAGCGGCGAGCTTGCGCCCGTCTCTCCCGTCGGAGCCACGCGCCAACTCGAGCGAGAGAGGTTCTATGGCCCGCATCCAGAGGAGGGCGCTCGTCTCCAGACGGTGCGGCGACAGCGGATAGCGCGGATTTTTGTGCGTATTCGCCAGATTGCGACCCATCGAGACCTCAGGGTCGGACCCGGCGGTCAAGGGTATGCCTTGAGTCGCTTGGGGACCGCGTTTCAAAGATGGCTCAACAGCCACGAGAGCCGGATCGCGGACGACGCCGAGAAGGAGGCGTCCGCGGCTCTTCTGGAGGCAGAAGTTTTGGCGTTCATGGAAGCCTTTCACGGAGAGAGTGGATGAGTCGCCGCTACGCGGTCGTCGCCCCGACCGTTGATCAGAAGCAGGTTATTCACTCCATCGAAGACGCCTTCGATGCGATAGAGCGCTCAATGCTGTTCGTCTATTCGGTGAGCGAGGAGAGCCGCAACGTGCGCTCTCACACCTGGCGACGGCAAGGCGGTGAGCCAGTTCTTGTTCGGCTAGTGGAAGACCACCTCATCCCTGCCACTTACGTCGCCGTCGAAGCTGTTGCCGACACCGATCTTGATCGTGTCTGGAACACTTTGGCGCCTCGTTTGCCAACGGTTCCGCTTGGAGATCTCCAGGCCTCGGCCGACCGCTCGATGGAGCGCGATCCGTCGGCCTTGCAGAGGCTAGCGCTTGGTGCCGCAGAGATCGCTGATCCGCGCACGGTTGAGCTCCTGAATCGAGGACTGTTTAACCCGAGTCAGAAGGTGCGGACTGAAGCTGCAATGGCGGCGGGCATCACGCAGTGGCCGGAGTTCGCCGAGGCGCTTCGATGGGCGCTTAAAACTGAAACGGATCCGGAGGCACGCCGTGTCATGGAAGCTGCCCTCGCTGCTTCCGAACGCAAACAAGACGAAGGGCACCACTCGTGAGCGCTTTTCCTGGCTCTCCCCGCGTGCTCATGGGCGGCATCGTCCTCCTCGACCCCGAGTCAACCGCTGTGCAACGGGTCGTCGTCTTGCAGTACAACCCCGAGACCCTCACGCGCTCGCTCCAACCGCAGGCCGTCGGCGCCGAGTCGGGCGACAGGCTCGAGGTCTTACGATTGAAGGGCGCTCCGATCGAGACCATCAAGCTCGAAGCGGAGCTCGACGCCGGCGACCAGCTCGAGCATCCCGACCAGAACCCGACCACCGTCCAGCTCGGATTGCATCCGCAGCTGGCGGCCCTCGAGACCATCGTCTACCCGCTCAGCCGCGACGTGCAGACCAACCTCGACCTGGCGATGGTCGGCACGATCGAGATCGCTCCGACGGAGGCTTCACTCGTCGTTTTCGTCTTCAGCCGCAACCGGGTGGTGCCCGTGCGCCTGACCGAGTTCTCGATCACGGAGGAGATGTTTGACACGAACCTGAATCCGATTCGGGCCAAGGTCAGCCTGGGCATGCGCGTGCTCAACGTCAACGATTTCGGTATCGGCGACCCGGGCACGAGCCTTTTCATGGCCTACCACCGTCAGCGCGAGCAGCTGGCGTCACTTGTGCAGACGAGCTCACTTTCGCCGCTCGGCGTCACGAAGGTGGTCTAGGCCATGGCGATCGCACCCGCCTCTTTGCTTCGCAACAGCCGGTTCCCACCCAACAGCCGCTATTTCGGGATACCGACGTTGACGCTCAAAACCGCCGATGGGAGGCAGCTGACCTACGTCAGACGCCGGTTCATCCCGGACCCGTCGAAGCTGCACCTGCTGCTCGAGCACCTCGTCGAAGACGACAGCGAGCGCATCGACAACCTGGCGGCCCAGGTGCTCGGTGACCCGCTGCAGTTCTGGCGAATCTGCGACGCGAACGGCGTCCTGAGGCCCGGCGATCTGCTGCGGGCCGGCGCCACCATCCGGATCACGTTGCCCGAGGGCGTGACGGGGTTCAACGGTGCTTGAAGGCCTCTACCTCACCCTGCTGATCGGGCCGACCATCCCGCTGCCCGCGCCTCCACCAGTGGTGCAGGCCTTGAAGTCCGTCCAGGTCACGATCGGATCAGGCCAACGCAGCGGCTTCCAGCTGGCGTTTGCGCTCAGCAAACGCTCACCTCTGACGAACGAGCTCATCCCGCTCGGCTACTTCGATCCGGGAGTGCGGGTGATCATCGTCGCCACAGTCGGCGCGATCCCCAACGTCCTCATCGACGGCGTGATCACACGCCAGGAGGTGTCGGCCAGCAACGACCTGGGGCAGTCGCAGGTCGCGGTCACCGGCGAGGACGTCAGCGTGATGATGGATCTCAACGACACGGTGCCGAAGCCGTTCCCCGGGATTCCGGAAGCCGGAATCGTGACCATCCTCGTCGGCATCTACGCGCAGTACGGAATCCTGCCGTTCGTCATCCCTCCGATCTTCAGCAGCGTCAAGCCTCCAACCGAAGCGATGAAGTTCGAGAAGGGCAGCGACCTGGCCTACATCAACTTCCTTGCCAAGAAGACGGGCTACGTCTTCTTCATCGAATCCGGCCCGCTGCCGGGGATGAACATCGCCTACTTCGGACCGGAGATACGAAACGGGATACCGCAGCCGGCCCTGAACGTGAACATGGACGCTCTCACCAACGTCAACTCTCTCAGCTTCAGCTTCGACGGGCTCGCGCGCAAGCAGTACGCGATCACGATCCAGGAGCCGAACACCAAGATCGGCATCCCGATCCCGCTGCCGAACCTAGACCTGTTGAGCCCGCCGCTTGCGATCAAGCAGGCGCCGTCCCTCCGCCAGGAAGCGCTGCCCGACTCCGCCAAGCTCAACCCCGCCGAGGCTCTGATGCAGGGGCTCGCCAAGGCCGTGGAGTCGTCGGATGCCGTCTCCGGATCCGGCGAGCTCGACGTCCTCCGCTACGGCCAGCCGCTCAAGGCGCGGAGCCTGGTCGGAGTGCGCGGGGCGGGCGTCGCGTATGACGGCCTCTACTACGTCAAGAGCGTCACCCACAACATCAAGGCGGGCGAGTACAAGCAGAGCTTCACGCTCGCGCGCAACGGCCTCATTCCCCTCGTCCCGGTGGTTGTGCCATGAGCGAGGCAAAGTACCTCGGCAAGTACCGCGGCTCCGTCTTGAGCAACATCGACCCCATGCAGATGGGGCGCCTGATGCTCCAGGTCCCAGATGTGTACGGCTCTATGCCGTCCACATGGGCGATGCCCTGCGTACCCGCGGCCGGGATGCAGATGGGGATGTGGTTCGTGCCTCCCATCGGTGCGGGGGTCTGGGTCGAGTTCGAGCAGGGCGACGCCGACTATCCAATCTGGACAGGCTGCTGGTGGAGCGAAGGCCAGGCTCCACCGCTGGCGCTGGCCGTGCCACCGCCGATCTCGCACCTGGTGCTGCAAACGCAGCTGCAGAACACCCTCGTGATCAGCGATGCGCCCGGACCGACCGGCGGGATCCTCATCAAGAGCATGACCGGGGCAATGATCGCGATCAATGAGACCGGCATCACGATTTCGAACGGGCAGGGCGCGACCATCCTGATGTCCGGACCGACGGTCACCGTCAACCAGGGCGCGCTGGTGGTGACCTGATGCCCGGCCCGGTCTACCAGGTCGGCGCGGTTGCCATGTGCCCGCACGGGGGGCAGGTCACCGTCGCTTCCAGCAACGGCCGTGTGCTGGTGGGAGGCGCGCCCGCCGTCCTGATCTCGGACATTGGAGTGGTCGCCGGCTGCGTTTTCACCGTCCCTCCCGCCAAGCCCCAACCGTGCGTGACCGTGCAGTTCCTGGTCCCCGCGACCCGAGTCATGGTCATGGGCCAGCCGGTCGTGCTGCAGACAAGCACCGGCCTGTGCTCGAGCGCGGACGGGATCCCCGCCGGCCCGCCGATCATCGCTTCGACCCAGCCGCGAGTGGTGGCGCAGTGACCCAGGTCCGCTTCCCGCTCCAGTTCGACACGCGTGGCCTGACGGCGACTGACGACGACGCGGGCCACATCCGCGACATGATCGAACAGGTCCTCTTCACGTCACCGGGCGAGCGCGTCAACAGGCCGACTTTTGGCAGCGGTCTCCAGCAGATGGTGTTCGAACCAACGAGCGACGCCATCGCGGGCACCCTCCAGTACGTGGTCCAGGGCGCCCTGCAGCAATGGCTCGGCGACCTGATCGACGTCCAGTCGCTGGACGTCACGTCTGAAGAATCGACTCTCACGGTGCGCCTCGCCTACGTCATCAGGCGCTCCCAGCAGAGAGTCGTCGACGTCTTCACCCGGCAGGGGGCGGCGCAGTGATCTACGAGTGCTGCTCCGACCTCCGCCGCGGCCTGATCGAGGGCAACCCCAACTTCAACGGCATCGATTTCCTCGAGGTTCTCGACGATCCGTCAACCCCGCCCGACCAGGCGCAGCGCACGCTGTTCGTGCATTTCGTCAACGACCTGAGCGTTCCGGTTTCGAGCATCCACCTGCGCGTGGAAGGCGGCGAACGCATTCGCGGCATAAACGTCACGGGCGTGAACGCGACCGACGACTCCAACGTCCTGGAGGTTCGCGTCGACCGCGCCGGCGACTTCTCAACCTACACGCTCGCTATCGTCGCCGACCCGAACAAGCCCGACGACATCCCCCCTGCCTGGATGGATCCAATGCTCGCCGGCGTCGACTTCTCGTTCAAGGCGGGCTGCGACATACATGTCGATTGCCTGGGCGCCGGCGCCTGTACGCCGGAGGTGCTCGACGAGCCGGTGATCGACTACATGGCCAAGGACTACGCCACGTTCAGGCAGGTCATCCGGGACCGAATGTCCTTGGTCGTGCCGGCCTGGACCGAGCAGAACCCCGCCGATGTCGGCGTGATGCTGACGGAAGTCCTGGCTCACATCGGCGATCAGCTCAGCTACGAACAGGATGCGGTCGCGACCGAGGCCTATCTCGGCACGGCGGTGAGGCGGACGTCGGTCCGCCGTCACGCTCGCCTGGTGGACTACTTCATGCACGACGGCAGCAACTCACGCGTCTGGGTGCAGGTGGTCGTGAACAGCGATCTGACCTCAGTAGCGCTCCCGGCCGGGACTCGGCTGCTCACTCAGGTCCCGGGCCTGGGTCCGCTCGTGGCGCCCGACTCGCTCGATCTGCGGCGTGCCCTGAACACCAAGCCGACGGTCTTCGAGGTGATGGCGGACGTCGACCACCTGCTCACCGACCTCAACCGGCTTGGTTTCTACACGTGGGGCTCCCAGGACTGCTGCCTGCCGGCCGGCGCCACGTCCGCCACTCTCTCCGGCGCGCACGCGGGTCTCGAGGTGGGCGACGCGCTCATCCTCCAGGAAGTTCTGGGTCCCGAGACCTTGAAGGCTGAGGATGCCGATCCGTCGCGGCGCGCGGCGGTGCGCCTCACTTCGGTCGAGGTCGACAAGGATCCGGTCACGGGCGACGACATCACGAAGATCGCGTGGGGCAAGGAGGATGCGCTGCCCTTCGCTCTGACCGTGCAGCACACCCGTCTCAATGAGTCTTACGAGGTCGCGGTCGCGCTGGGCAACATCGTGCTTGCGGATCGGGGGATGACCATCGAGTCCCGCGAGGACATCGGCTCGCCCGCCGCACCGAGCCTGTTCCTCGCTGGGGGACCGGGACCCGATCCCTGCCAGCCCAACGTACCGAGGCCCATCCCTGCGCGATTCAACCCGACCCTGCGGGAGCGGCCGCTGACCCAGGTCGCCCCAGAGTGGAAAGCCGGAGCGTCCGCCTCGGGCGCGTTTCGCTGGAAGCCGGCCGAGGTTCTGCCTGCGGTGACGGTGTACGGGCCGGAGCCGAAGCCCTGGACTCCGCGGCGTGACCTCATCAAGAGCGGCCCCACCGCGCAGGATTTCGTCGCCGAGATCCAAGATGACGGCTACGCAACCCTGAGGTTCGGCGACGGCATCCGTTTCGGCGCCAGGCCCCGCGAGGGCCAGCGATACGAGGCGAGCTACCGGGTCGGCAACGGTAGCGACGGCAACGTCGGCTGGAATTCGATCGGCCATGTGGTCACCACGAATCCTGCCATCGACAAGGTGTGGAATCCGCTTCCGGCGAGAGGCGGTGTCGATCCCGAGACGCTCGAAGAAGTGAGACAGAAGGCTCCGGAGGATTTCCACCTGAACCAGCTTCGCGCGGTCACCCCGGACGATTACGCGCGATTCGCGCAGGACTATCCGGATCCAAACGCGCCGGACGTGCTTCAGGCAGAGGGCCGCTTCCGGTGGACTGGCAGCTGGTACACGGTCTTCGTCACCACCGACCGACAGGGCGGCCAGACGGTCGATGAGCCCTTCAGGCAGGGCCTGCGCCAGTTCCTCGAGCCGTTCCGCCTGGCCGGTCACGACCTCGAGGTCGAGGATCCCGTCTACGTTCCGCTCGAGCTGGACATGACGGTATGCGTCGACCAGGATCATTTCCGGGCCGACGTCCAGAAGGCCCTGGACCAGCAGTTCAATGACCGTGTCCTGCCGGACGGCAGGCTGGGGCTGTTCCACCCCGACCGGTTCACGTTCGGACATACCGTCTATCTCAGTCCGTTCCTCGCCGCGGCGCAGGCGGTCGACGGGGTCCAGTCCGTGCGGGTCACCCGATTCCAGCGCTGGGGCCAGGACGCGACCGACGTCCATGACACGGGCAAGCTTGTCCTTCATCCGCTCGAGATCGCGCGCCTCGTCGCGGATCCGAACTACCCCGACCGAGGCGTTTTCCTGCTGAACGTGGAGGGAGGCAAATGAGCACCGCCCCCAACACGTGCGGCTGCTTCACGGGCATCGGGCTGCGCACACCGCAAGTGATCTACAACCTGCCAGGGCTGTCCGCGATCACCTATCGGCCCGGCACCCACGCGACCTTCAAGAAGAGCATGCTTGCCAACCTTTCGATCCTTTCCCGGCTCCCGTCGCAGGCCCGTCCCGGCGCTCTCGCAGAGCTGCTGACGCGAGCGGACGGGGACTTCGCGATCGGCCTGCTCGATGCCTGGGCGACCGTCGCGGACATCCTGACCTTCTACCAGGAGCGGATCGCGAACGAGAACTACCTCCGGACCGCGACCGAGCTGCGTTCAGTGCTGCAGCTCGCGCGCGAGATCGGCTACGAGCTGAGCCCCGGTGTCGCGGCCGGGACAGTCCTCGCCTTCACCATGGACAAGCCACAGGCTGTCCCTCCCGGTACGACGCCGCAGCCCGGCACGACCGCGCCGGCGAGCTCGACCGTCGTCCCCGCCGGAACCAAAGTCCAGAGCGTTCCCGATCCCGGCCAGCTCCCTGTGACATTCGAGACGACAGCGCCAATCGCGGCCCGGCCAGATTGGAACGCCCTTCGCCCCGCCCAAACATTGCCCCAGACCTTCGTCAGCACGCCAGCTTCAGTTGTGTTCATGGGGATGGCAACCAATCTCAAGGTTGGCGACGGGGTCGTGACGCCGGCCGCTGGAGGCGCCGCGTTCGGAATCGTGACGAAGGTCACAGTTGTCCCTGACCAGCAGGATCCCGCCCAGCCGGGAACCACGGTCGTGGCGTTGACCGGGTTGCCCGACGCCACGCATCGGAAGAATTCTGAAGCCTGGCCGCCGCCCAGCCCGCCGCTGCCGAGCCCGTTTCCGCCCGACGTTTTTGGTCAGACGCTGCCCGAGGAGGCTCTACAAGCCAAGGC
>Ga0070698_100004916_pt1 | contig 14659 bp, 10 predicted proteins | sample KBSK1502metaG_FD_65477 | JGI IMG/M metagenome (GOLD analysis project Ga0070698, IMG submission 65477) | Corn, switchgrass and miscanthus rhizosphere microbial communities from Kellogg Biological Station, Michigan, USA - KBS K1-50-2 metaG | ecosystem: Host-associated > Plants > Roots >...
ATCCAGCAGTACCGGCTTCGGCCCGGCGACGAGATCGACGGGGAGGTGGCCCCGCCCGGCCGCCAGGAACGCGGACGGACCCGGGGCCCTGAGCTCAAGTCGGTCACCACCATCAACGGGCGGGCCGCGGCGGAGTTGGCGAACCGGCCCGACTTCAACCGGCTCGCCGCGATTCATCCCCGGGAACAGCTGACCCTGGACGCCGGTCTCAAGCGGTTCGGGCAGCGGGATTTCACCAATCGGGTCATCGACCTGCTCTGCCCTTTCGGCAAAGGCCAGCGGGCCCTGATCGTGGCGCCGGCCAAGGCGGGAAAGACGATGGTGCTCCAGGCCATCGCGGAAGGATTGGTGAAGAATCACCCGGAAGCGGCGCTGTTCATTCTCCTGGTGGATGAGCGACCGGAAGAGGTCACCGAAATGGAGTCGTGCGGTTTCGGTGAAGTCATCGCCTCGAGCTTCGATCACAGCGCGGACCGCCACATCGCGGTCGCGGAGATTCTGCTGGAGCGGGCCCGGCGGAGAGTGGAGCAGGGCGAGGACGTCATCCTGATCCTGGACTCGATCACCCGGCTGGCCCGGGCCTACAACAGCACCGAACGGGGCACCGGGCGAACCCTCTCCGGCGGGCTCGACGCCACCAGCCTGGAAAAGCCCAAGCGTTTCCTGGGCAGTGCCCGCGCGGTGGACCCGAGCCAGGGCGGCGGGTCATTGACGATCATCGGGACCGCACTGATCGATACCGGATCCAAGATGGACCAGGTGATCTTCGAGGAATTCAAGGGGACCGGGAACAGCGAGCTGACTCTGTCCCGGGAACTGGCCGAGCGGCGGATTTACCCCGCGATCGACCTGAACGCCAGCGGGACTCGCAAGGAAGAGCTGCTGCTCCCGCCGGCCGTGCTCGAGGTCTCCCACCTGCTCCGCAGCCGGCTGACCGGTGAAGGGCCGGTGGACGCGATGTCCCGGCTGCTGACCCTGATGAAACGGACCGAGTCGAACGCCGAGATTGCCAAACAACTCGCATGAGATCTTAATTAGCGAGGTTATGCCCAAGGACAACCAGGAGCACGTTGAATCGGCCGAGGCCGCCGGCCTCCGCTATGTCTCCGACACCATGCCCGGCATTCGCCGCAAGCGAACCGGGAAGTCGTTTACCTACCTGGATTCCAGCGGCGCGCCAATCCGGAGCGGCGCCGAGCTGGCCCGGATCAAGTCGCTGGTGATTCCGCCGGCCTGGACCGATGTCTGGATCTGCCCGTCGCCCCAGGGCCACATCCAGGTAACCGCGCGCGATGCCCGGGGCCGCAAGCAATACCGCTATCACCCCAAGTATCGCGAGGTGCGCGATGCGACCAAGTTCGACCGCATGCTGGAGTTCAGTAACCTGTTGCCCAAGCTGCGGGACCGGGTCGAGCGGGATCTGCTCACCGAAGGGCTGCCCCGCGACAAAGTTCTCGCCAGTATCGTCCGCTTGCTGGAAAAGAGCCTAATCCGGATCGGCAATGACGAGTACGCCCGGGACAACAAGTCGTACGGCCTGACCACGATGAAACGGCGGCATGTCGAGGTGACCGGCCACACGCTCCGGTTCGATTTCCGGGGCAAGAGTGGCTTGATGCATTCCGTGGCGGTCACCGACCGGCGGGTCGCCCGGATCGTCCAGCACTGCCAGGAATTGCCGGGACAGGAATTGTTCCAGTATCTGGACGATGACGGTAAGCGGCAGACGGTGGATGCCGGCGACATCAACGACTACCTCCGTCGCGCCACCGGCAGCGAAGTCACCGCCAAGGACTTCCGTACCTGGTCCGGCACCATGCTCGCCGCCTTCGAGCTCCGGACCCTGGGCCCGGGAGCCACCGAGAAGGAAGCGAAGGCGAACGTGGTCCAGGCCATCGACCGGGTGGCGAAGCGGCTGGGTAATACCCGTGCAGTGTGCCGGAAGTACTACATCCATCCGATGGTGCTGGAGTCCTACCTCGCAGGGTCGGTTCTGCCAGTGCCGCCGCAGCCCAACGAGGGGAAGCGAGACCGGCCATCAGCCGAGCTGCGCCGCGACGAGCTCGCAGTCCTGGAATACATCCAAGACCGGCTGGGTGAAAGGTCGTGAGCGGAAGGTGAGTTGGTGTGTAGTTGAACCTGGCACAACTGGAACACGAAGAACTCGGAGTATCCGAAAATCACGAAGATTTCTTTGTCTTAACAGAGGTGTTTTGTTCAAGCTGTTCTTCGTGAACCTTGTTTTCTTCGCGTTCTTCGTGTTCCGGTTTGTGCCGGGCTGAGACTAAATACCATCTCGACGAAACGCAGTTACATCACCGGTCGAGCTTCATCCGCTTAAGCATCTCTTTAAACCTCGGGTCGTCCCGCAGGTTGTCCAGCGTCGGCTCCACGTTGAGGTACACCAGCCAGCCCCGCCGCTGTTCCCACACCCGCTCCATCCAGGTAAACACTTCGTCGGTGTCGCCCAGCTGATTGTGCAGCTTCACGAAGTCCACCGGGGACACGTACCGCAGCTTGGCGCGCTGGTAGAGCTCATCGAGAATCGAGCGCGCCTCTTCCAGCTTTCCTTCCAGCGCTGCGACCCGCCCGATGCCGGAGAGCGCGTTGGTGTTGCGGAGATCGGGGCCCGCGGCTTCGCGGAACGCCGCACGGGCCTGGGGGTAGTTGCCTTTCATCATCAGCACCTGGCCCAGGATATAGTGACTCTCATCCTGGGTCGGATTGGCGAGGATCGCCTTGCGGATGTGATCGATCGCGGCGTCCGCGTCCCGGGCGTAGTAGTTGATCCAGCCCAGGCTCCGGCGAATCGAAATCGAAGCGGGATCCAGGATCACCGCCTGGCGGCCCTCGGCCAGGGATTCCGCCCTGCGGCCCATGGCCATCAGGTACCAGGCATGCCACTGCCGGGCCGACGGGTATCGGGGATCCAGCTCGATGGCCCGGCGGTACTCCCGGTCCGCGGTCTCCCAGTCCCATTCATGGATGAACGCGACCCAGGCCAGGGACGCATGCGCCTCGGCCAGGGTGTCGTCCAGCGCCAGCGCCTTCAACGCTTCTTCCTTGGCGCGGCGCAGGCCCTCGAACACCGGCGCGGCGCGGTAGTCCACGCCCAGCGCATAGGAATCCGACAAGCCGGTGTAGGCCAGGGCGAACTTGGGATCTTCCTTGATGGCCGCCTCGAACTGGGAGATCGCCTGCTGCACGCCTTCAAACGTTCGCATGTTCCAGAAGAAGCGACCCTTCTGGTAGAAGTTCCACGCTGCAAGGCTCGGGGTATAGTGGCGGGGCTCCGGGGCGCCCAGGTCGCGGAAGTAATTGGTCCGGAGCGTCGCGACGATGGTTTCGGCGATCTCGTCCTGGATCGCGAAGAGATCCTCCGCCTGCCGGTCATAGCGCTCCGACCAGAGCAGGTTGCCGTCGGTCACGTTGATGAGTTGCGCGGTAATCCGGAGCCGTTCGCCGAACCGGCGCACGGTGCCTTCGAGCACGGTGGTCGCTCCCAGCTGGTTGCCGATGGATCGGATGTCGAGGGCCTTGCCCTTGTAGGAGAAGGAGGACGTGCGGGACACCACGGTCAGGCCCTCAACCCTGGAAAGCGCGTTGATCAGCTCGTCGGCGATACCGTCGCTGAAGTATTCATTGTCCGGGTTGTCGCTGGCGTTGACGAACGGGAGCACCGCGATCGTGGTGGTTTCCCGTTCGGCCGGAAGCTCGGTGACCAGGGTGCTTGCGGTCGGGCTGACCAGCGCCTTGACGAATTCGCCAACGGTGGCGAACCGGTGGCCCGGCTCCTTCGCCATCGCCCGCAGCAGCGCGTGCTCCACCGGCAGCGGCACGTCGGGGACCTCGGCCCGGATCCGCGGCGCCGGCGAAGTGGCATGGCGAGCCAGCGTGGCCAGCACGTTGGGTCCCTGGAACGGCGGGTGACCGGCCAGCATCTCGTACGTCACGCAGGCCAGGCTGTACTGGTCGGTGCGGCCGTCCAGCTGGGCTCCGCTGCCGGCCTGCTCGGGGCTCATGTACACCGGGGTGCCCAGGGCAAACCCGGCCCCGGTGATGTTTTCGCCCGTGGTGTTGGCGGCCGAGAGCGCCCGGGCAATCCCGAAGTCGGCGACCACCGGCTGACCTTCGAGGAGCATGATGTTTTCCGGCTTGATGTCGCGATGGATGACGCCCTGCCGATGGGCGTAGTCCAGGCTCTCGCCGACCAGGCGAGTGATGCGAAGCGCCTCGTCCACCGGGAGCCGGCGGTCGCGATCGAGCCGGGCCCGGAGATTCTCGCAGCCCATGTAGGGCATCACGTAGAAAAACAGGCCGCCTTGCTGGCCAGAGTCGTAGAGCGGGAGGATATTGGGATGGGTGAGCCGGGCGGCGAAGCGGATCTCGCGCTGAAATCGCTCCGGCTCCGACCGGGCGGAAAGCTCGGAGCGAAGAACCTTGATCGCGACCTGGCGGTCGTGCTTGAGGTCGGTGGCGAGGTAGACCGTGGCCATGCCGCCCCGGCCGATTTCGCTGTCGATCCGGTACCGGTCGGCGAGGCCCTGGCGCAGTTGCTCGATGGCGTCCATGCCCCTGCTACCCGGCCGGGTAGAACTTTCGCCCCTCTGCCCCCATGGCGACCAGGGTCGGGCACGGCGTAAACCGCTCGCCGTACGCGCTCGCCAGCTCGTTCAGCGTGCGCACCACGCTGGCGGGACCCAGATCGTCAATCAGCCGGAGGGGGCCGCCCCGGAATGGCGGGTAGCCGATGCCGAAGATGGCACCGATGTCTCCGTCGCGCGAACTCCGCACCACGCCTTCGCCGGCCGCCATCGCCGCTTCGTTCAACATGATGTACACCAGGCGCTGCTCGATGCTGGCGGGCGAATGCTTCTCCTGGGGCCGCACCCCAATCAGGTCGTAAACTTTCTCGTCCACCCCGGTCTTGTGACCCTGGTGGTAGTGATAGAACCCCCGGCCGTTCTTCCGGCCCAGCCGCTGGTCGGCGATCATCTTCGCCACGACCTCGTTGGGCTTGAGCCGTTCTCCGAACGCCGAGTGCATCACGGCTCCGGCCTTGGCCGCCACGTCGAGCCCGACTTCATCCAGCAGGGCGATCGGCCCCACCGGGAATCCCCAGCGCGTCATGGTGCGATCGAGCGCTTCGATCGGGGTGCCTTCCGCCAGCAGGTGCCCCGCTTCATTGAGATAGGGCGACAGAATGCGGTTGACCCAGAAGCCGGGATGATCCCGCACCACGATCACCGTCTTTCCCAGCTTGCGACCGAAATCCACCGCGGTGACGATGGTGTCCGGGCTGGTCCGGTCGGTCGGGATCACCTCGAGCAGCGGCATTTTCTCCACCGGCGAGAAGAAGTGCATGCCCAGCACCCGGTCCGGCCGCCGGGCGGCCTCCGCGATCTGCTCGATCGGAATCGTTGAAGTGTTGGTAGCGACGATGGTCTCCGAAGAAACGACCGCTTCGAGATCGGCCACCACAGCCTGTTTCACCGCCAGGTCCTCGAACACCGCTTCGATCACCAGGTCCGCCTTCCGAATGACGTACCACTGGTCCGACCCGGAGATCAGCGCCTTCAACCGGGTGAACTCCGGCTTGGTTATCCGCCGCCGCTGCAGCCGGCCGGCCAGGATGTCGGTTGCCGCTTTCAATCCCTTGCCGACCCGGGGAAGGTCGGTGTCTTTGAGTCCCACCTGCACCCTCGCGGTCGTCGCCGCGGTTCCAGCGATCCCGGCGCCCATGAACCCGGCTCCCACGATGCCGAGGAAATTGATAGTGCGCGAGCTGGCACTGCCCGGCGGTACTCCGTCGTCCTTCTTGAGCGCGGTGGTGGCGAAGAAGAGCTGGACCAGCTTGCGGGAGACGTCCGTCATGGCGAGCTCGCCGAACTTGCGATGCTCGAACTCCAGGCCCCGCCGGAATCCGTGCTGCATGCCTACCTTCACCGTCTCCAGGGCGGCAAGCGGCGCGGGATAGTGACCTCCGGTCTTCTTGAGCACCTGTTTTCTCGCCATGCTGTACACCAGCAGCCGTCCTAGCGGATTGCCGTCCAGCAGGAATCCCAGGAATCTGCCCCGCTGCTTGCGGTAGGGAAGGCCCCGCGTCGCGGCCCGTTCCGCCGCCTGCAGCGCGATCTTCCGGAGAATGCTCGGTGGCACCAGCTCGTCCACCATGCCCAGCCGGTAGGCCTTGGCCGCCGGCTCGCTCTTGCCGGCGAGGATGATGTCCAGGGCCGCCCGCACTCCGATCAGCCGAGGCAGCCGCTGGCACCCGCCCGCGCCGGGCAGCAGACCCAGCTGAATTTCCGGCAGCCCCAGCATGGTCTTGGGATGATCCGTCGCGATGCGGTAGTCGCAGGCCAGCGCCAGCTCCAGCCCGCCACCCAGGCAAGCGCCGTGAATGGCCGCGATGATGGGCTTGGAGAACTGGTCCACCCGGTCGATCAACGCCTGCCCGTCCCGGGAGAGCGCCTCGGCTTCCGCCTGAGTGGTGAGCTCGGTGAACTCCTCGATGTCGGCGCCGGCGATGAAGGTGTCAGGTTTCCCGGAGACCAGGATGACCGCGCGCACCGCGCCGTCATTGCGGAGCTGCTCCAGCACGGCGTCAAACTCGGCGCGAACCGCCGCGGTGATCTTGTTGACCGGCTCGCCCCCCAGGTCCAGAGTGAGCAACGCAATTCCGTTCTCATTGACTACCGAGAAGGCGGTCATATCTCAAATAGTGACAAGTGACAAGTGACAAGTGACAAGTCCGCTCCCCCACCATAAGCGGAGCCCATCGTCAGTTTGCCACCCATCGGACCCGGCTCACCGGTCATACTCATATCTCACCTCACTCACTTGTCACTTGTCACTTGTCACTTGTCACTTGTCACTTGTCACTTGTCACTTGTCACTTGTCACGCTCCAGGACAATCGCCATGCCCATCCCGCCCTGGGCGCAGATCGAAATCAAGCCGAACTGCACGTCGCGCCGGACCATCTCGTTGGCCAGGGTCGTCACGATCCGCCCGCCGGTGGCGCCGAAGGGGTGCCCGATAGCAATGGAACCGCCCATCACGTTGGTCCGTTCCCAGTCCACCTCGCCGACCGGCTCCTTGCGCCCCAGCTTGGCGGCCCACTGCTTCGAAGCCCAGGCCTGGGCGTTGGAGAGCACCTGGGCCGCAAAGGCCTCATGGATCTCGACCAGCCCCAGGTCCTGCCAGGTGATACCGGCGCGATCGAGCGCCCTGGGCACCGCGTAGGCCGGGCCCATCAGCAGCTGCCACCCCGGATCCACGGCCGCCGCGGCATAACTCCGGATATAGGCGAGCGGCGCATAGCCCAGGGCCCTGGCTTTTTCCTCGGCCATGATCAGCACCGCTGAGGCGCCGTCGGTGAGCGGCGACGAATTGCCGGCGGTGACACTGCCGTACCTGCGGTCAAACACCGGCTTCAGCTGGGCCAGGGCTTCGAGCGATGTATCGGTGCGGATGCCGTTATCGCTGGTGCTGACCTGGGTCATCTCGGGTCCCCCGAGCCACGGCGTGATCTCCGCCGGAAGCCGTCCATCCGCGGTCGCGGCGGCCGCGCGCTGATGGCTCATCAGGGCGAGGCGGTCCTGGTCTTCCCGGGAGATGTTGTTCTCCTTCGCCATCTTCTCGGCCGACTGCCCCATGGATTCGCCGGTGGAGGGCTCGGCGATGGCGGGTGAGACCGGGATCAGGTCGCGGGGGCGAATCCGGGCGAACGTCGCCAGGCGTGCACCAAGGCTCTTGGCCTTGCTGGCATCGACCAGAATCCGGCTCATCCGGCGGGAATGCAGGATCGGGACATCCGAAAGAGATTCTACTCCTCCTGCCAGCACTACATCAGCATTACCCAGGACGATCTGGTCGTGGGCGTTGGTGACGGTCTGCCCGCTGGAGGCGCAGGCGCGATTCAGGGTGTAGGCGGGGACGGAACGGGGCAGCTGGGGAAGCAGGCTCACTTCGCGGGCCACGTTGGGCGCCAGCAGCGACGGCACCACCTGGCCCCAGATGACCTCGTCGATCTCGGCTCCGTCGAGGCCGGTGCGGAGCAGCAGGTCACGTGCGGCATGGCGGGCCAGGTCCACGGCCAGCACGTCGCGCAGGGCGGTTCCGCTCCGCGCGAAGGGGGTGCGAACGCCGGCAATGATGGCCGCCCGGCGGCCGGGAGGAGGTGTCACCATGGGGAACCGCGTGAGGCGGGGGAAGGGATCGCTTATCTTTTCCGCTCAGCGACCACTCCGGCCACCGCGCGCCAGCGTTCGGTGTCTACCGGTTCGATCACCTCGCGGCCGTGGACGACTTCCAGCGGCTGGGCCAGGGTACGGATCTCGCCCATGCGGAGCAGGTGGTCATCGCTGGAGGGCCCCCACCCGAAAGCCCGCTGGGTGGTGAGAAACGTTTCCATCATCAGGACCCCGCCGGGAGCGACCAGCTCCACGATGCGGGACATCGTCTTGCGGTCAAGATAATTGAACATCAGGACGGCATCAAAAACGCCGAGCTCGGGCCAGTCGGATTCGAGGTCCACTGCGCGCCAGTCGATCTCCAGCCCTTCGGTGCGGGCGAAGTCGCGGCCGGTTTCGAGCTTGGCTTCATCCTTGTCGAGCGCCACGACCTGGGCACCGAGCATCGCGGCGGCCACGCTGTGGCGGCCTTCACCGCAGGCAACGTCGAGCACCCGCGCCCCTTTGCGAACGAGGTAATCGTGCCAGGTGAACCAGGTGCTGGGGAGCGGGAGACGGGGGACGGGAGAAGGGGGCACGGATCGATGACCTCACGCCGCGCCGGATTTGCGGAGCTGACGGCGAAGCCGGCAGATCTGCTGGTGATCGGCGGCGGCATCACTGGAACCGCCATTGCCCGGGACGCGGCCATGCGCGGCCTGCGCACCATCCTGGTCGAACAGCATGACCTGGGATGGGGCACCAGCTCGCGCTCCAGCCGGTTGATTCATGGCGGACTCAGGTACCTGGAGCAGGGGAACCTCCGTCTGGTGTTCGAGGGGAGCCGCGAGCGGCGGACGCTGCTCGCGATCGCACCGCACCTGGTGCGGCCGCTCCCGTTCCTCTTTCCGGTTCACCGCCGGGGCCGCCTGTTTTTCTGGCGGCTCGCCATTGGTATGTGGCTCTACGACTTGCTGGCGCTCTTCCGGAATGTGCGGTGGCACCGGATGTTGGGCAAGCGGGGGGTGCTCCGCAGCGAGCCGCTGCTCCGCTCCATGGACCTGGTTGGTGGCGCGAGATATTACGATGCCCAGTGCGATGACGCCAGACTGGTCGTTGCAACCGCTCGCGGGGCGATCGCCGCCGGGGCCCTGGTAGCCAATTATACGCGGGTCGAGCGATTGGAGGTGGTAGACGCCCGGGTTCGCGGTGTCCGGGTCGAGGACCGGCTGACCGGGGAGAAAGGCCTGATCCGGGCCATGACCGTGGTCAACGCCACCGGGCCCTGGTGCGACCGGATCCGGCGAATGGAGTATCCCCACGCGCTGCCTCTGCTGCGCCCCACCAAGGGCGCCCACGTCGTCGTCCGCCGCTCCCGGCTCGGCCACAACGAAGCCATCACCATCACCAGCCCCATCGACCAGCGCGTCATGTTCATCCTGCCCTGGGGCGACCTTTCCATCATCGGCACCACCGACACCGACAGCACCGCGTCGCCCGAAGGGGTCCAGGCCGACCCGGAGGACGTGAACTACCTGCTCCGCTCGGCCAACGCCTACTTCCCCAATGCCCGGCTCACGGAGGCCGACGTGCTGTCCACCTTTGCCGGTCTACGGCCGCTGCTGGCCCCGCCCGACCAGCGGAGTGCTTCCCAGGTCTCCCGCGAACACCGCATCGTCCAGGGACCCAACGGCATGTGGACCATCGCGGGCGGCAAGCTTACTACCCATCGGCTGATGGCGGAACAGATGGTGGACGCCGTGGCGCTCGAGTTGCGGAAGACCTTCGGCCGGATACAGGCGGACCCCTGCCGCACCGCGGTAGAACCGCTGCCGGGCGGAGAAGCCCGGGATCTCGCCACCTTCCGGCGGGCCGGCATCGAGCTTGGGCTGGGCGAGCGGACGGTTGATCACCTGCTTTCCCACTATGGGACCGAGGTCGCGGCGATCTACAATCTTGCCCGGGAGGACCGGGAGCTGTTGAAGCCATTGCACGCCGAGCATCCGGCCATCAAGGCCGAAGTGGTTCATGTGTGCCGAAGGGAGTTGGCCCAGACCCTGGAGGATGTCCTGGTGCGGCGGATGCACATCTATTACGAGACGACAGACCACGGCGGGTCGATCGTGGCGGAAGTGGCGGATCTCATGGCGCGGGAGCTGGGATGGAGCGAAGCCGAAAAACAACGGCGGGCGGAGCGCTATGAAGCGTCCGCCCGCAAGGCCAACCGGGGAGTCGAGTAGCGGTCAGTAAGATTTCGCGCTGAATGCCCTTCGGGTGTAAAGCCTACTGTACCACGACAATCCCGCTCATGCCAGCATGGAGGTTGCAATCGTAGTGGTAGGTCCCCGGGGCGCCGAAGTAGGCGGGTCCGAACGTGAACGGGGCGGAGATCGAACCGTTGATTCCCTGGAACAGCGGACTGCCTTGCGGGATGATATTGTGATCGGCGGCGCCGGGCTGCCAGATCCACCGCACGCCCTGGCCCACCAGCACGGTATCGACCGAAGGCGCCGCACTCGAGTTGGCGGCACTCTCGAAGAAATTGTTCCTGATCAGGACGTCCTTGACCACGGTGACCGAGTGTGCGGTGAACAGCACGGTATCGTTGCCGGTACTAACCGCTCGCACGACCAACGTCTCCGCGGTTCCGCCGACGGTAAGCGTGGCCTGCGCCCGGCCTCCGCCGTCGGTGAGAGTGGTCGGTGACACGCTGCCGCTACCGGTAGCCAGGGACCAGGCGACCGGCGTTCCGGCGACCACGTTGCCAAACTGATCGGTGACCTGGACCTTGAGCGGGAACTGCAGAGCGGTGCTCACCAGCGCGGCCTGATTGTCTCCACTGGACACCACGAGATTCGCCGGCGGACCCGCCACGATAGTGACGGCAAAGACGGTGTTGAGGCTCCCCAGTGAAGCCTTCGCGGTCTGAGATCCCGCCAGGGTTCCCGCCGTCATCCTGGTCGCGGCCTGCCCCTGAACATCGGTGACCGAACTGGTCGGGCTCAGGCTGACCCCCTGGGTCAGGCTGCTCCAGTTCACTGTAACCCCCGCCTTGGCGCTGCCATCCTGGGTGACCACAACCCGGAATGAATCCGCCAGCGCCTGGCCTGCGGTTCCGCTCTGGCCATCGCCACTGTTGGCCGCGGCCTTGGCCAGGATCGGGTCGCCCGGCCCGGGACCCCCGCCGCCGTCGCCACCTCCACCGCAGGCGCCGAGAACCGAAAGAGTCCCGATCAGGAATGCAACGGCAGGAAGCCGGCGCTTGAACATTCTCAGTACGACTTGACGTTGAAAACGACGGGGTCGAACGTGAAGGCGCTGGCGCTCACGGTGGCCGGGCCCCTGGTGCTGCCGAAATGAAGGAAGGAGAAAGACGTGCCGCGGTTGTCCGTGGAATCGCTCATTATATCGAACGTGGCATCTCCGCTCAGAATCTGCCAGTTCACCGCTATGCCTGGCACCGGGTTGCCGTACTGGTCGGTGACGGCCACAACCAGCAGAAGGAACGTGGTCGCGGAGTCCCCGTCGCCCCGAATCTCTCGGAGCTCGTGGGGCGCGTCCGGGAGCACCTCGAGGTTGAAGTAGACCGACTTTCCATTGAGCGTCGCATGGGCGGTCTGGACAGCGGCCTTGGTCCCCGAGGAGTAGCGGGTCGTGACGATTCCATTGAGGTCGCTCTTGGCGAGTTCCGGATCAACCGAGCCGCCGGGGTAGTCCGCATGCCATTCCACGAATATCCCCGGGAGCGGTCGGCTTCCATTCATGACCCGGACCACCAGGGGCAGGGCCATCTGCCTGCCCGCGATTCCCTGCTGAAAGTTGCCACCGTTCTTTATCGCTTCCAGGTGGACGGACGTGTCGAGAACGCCTCCGACCGTGTCCGGCGGCGGCGGGCGGTTGCCAGTGGCGTGCTCCTCCGCCCCGCAGGCCCAGAGCAGCACGCCAAGCAAGACAGCGCGTTTCACCTTGCCTTCTCCTCGCAGGTTACTGCACCACGATGGTTCCGGTCATCAGGTTACCGTGGACCAGGCAATCGTAATTGTACGTGCCCGGGGTGTTGAACACGACCGTGTAGGTGAGACCAACGCCGATGGCGCTGTTGGCGAAGTTTTGCGGGCCCAGAGATTCGACACCATGCGATCCGCTGACCCAGGTCCACCGGACCGCTCCACCGGCAGCCACCGTATCGATGGCGGGATTCGAGGTCCCGTTACTCCCGCTGGTGAAGAAATTACTGCCGACCGAAACCGGGATCGGCGGCGGGCTTGCCGTCAGATTGAATGTCTGGGGCGAGCCGTTCAGGCTGGCCGACGTGGCAGTGATGACGATGGCTCCGGCCGTACCCCCGATCGTCACCGTGCTGCTGGAAACTCCACTCCCGTTGGTGTTGCCGTTGACCGGCAGCAGGCTCGCGGTACCGGCAGTCACGGCCCAGTCGACGGCAACGTTCGGAACCCCGTTGCCGAACTGATCGACGGCATTGACGCTGACCGGCTCGGCCAGCACGGTGTTGATGACGCCGGTCTGGAGGTCGCCCCCGCCCTTCTGCAGATCGGTCGCAGCCCCCGCGTTGGCTGTCGCATCGAAGGTGAGCGGGGAGCCGGTGGATCCGCTGGCAGTCGCGACCGCCGTCTGGGCTCCGGACACATGGCCCAGGGTGAGCGTGCTGCAAGCGGTACCGTCGGCCGCCGTATTGGTGGTGACCGCGCTCATGCTTCCACCACTCGGGGTCGACCAGGTCACGGCGACGCCGGATTTGGCGGCCCCGTCTTCAGTCGCGAGAACGCAGAAGGGATTGGCAAGGGCTACTCCCACGGTGCCGGTCTGATTGTCTCCACTGGTCGCGGCCTTGGCAAGTACCTTCACTGGGTTATTGCCACCGCCGCCGTTGCCGCCATCACCACCACCGCACGCCGCAAAGACACCCATCAGAAAAGCCGGAGCAAGGCGTTGTAGACGCATGAGAAAGCACTCCTCTGAGAATCTCAGGTTGAGACCGAAAGGTTCAGAATTGAGAATATCACTCTTCAACCAACCTGCAAGGTGGAACGGCCGGACGGACGGATTCAGGGCGTTGCGGTGAGCTGAAAGACGACGTTGAGCGCGCTCTGGTTCCCCGGCATCCGGGCCTGGACCTGGATCGGTCCGGGGGTCGGGCCAAGGTTGATGTTTGCACTAACGAGGCCATCGGTATCCGTCGTCGTCGTGGTGGTGCCCAGGGTCGCATCGCCCGAGAGGACCAGCCACTCGACCGTAGCACCCGGGAATGCATTGTCGAACTCGTCCCCCACTCTGGCGACCAGCGGTTCGGCGAGCGCGCTGTTGACCGGGCCACTCTGGCCGTCGCCGCTGGAGATCCCCATGGTGAAGGGAAAATTGGGGACCGCGGTCGCGTTGAACGTGACGGCCGTGGCCACCTGGCCCGCTAACTGTGCCCGGGACTGGTACCCGCCGGCGCGAGTTCCCAGGGTCCATCGCGTAATCGCGATCCCGTCCGGTCCGGTGATGCTGGTGGGCGGACTGAAGCGTCCCTGCCCCGAGTCGGCCAGCCATTCAACTCCCTGCGCCCCCACCGGCACTCCGTCTCGGGTCACCAGGACCCGGAGCGGCTGGGGCAAGGTGTGGCCGGTAGTCCAGGACTGAAAATCACCGTCGGACGTCGGGGTCTTGGAAAGGGAAAGGACAGGCTCCGGCGCCGCGGATTTGTCCCCGCTGCAACCCAGGCCCAACCCCACAGTCAGCAGGACACCGAAAAACTGGACTCTCATGCAACGCTCCGGAATGCGGATGGCCCATCATTGACGTCTCATTTCAAACCATCCGCACCGATCCCGTGCAGCCCGGGGCCAAGGCGACCCCGGCTGAGCCCCTGCGACTCACCTAACCGCGCTGCTGTCATTATCTTGCTTCGGTTCGCTGTCCTTGTTTTCCGCTGGGCCGGAGCAGTGCCTTGGATCCCAACATCTTTGAGACCGCCAACGCCGGGTTCGCCCAGGCGATGTACGAAGAGTATCTCCGCGATCCCCAGGCCGTGAGCGCGGAGTGGCGCCGCCTGTTCGAGAGCGGCGTGGCGGGAACTGCCCCGGCCATCTCCGGCAACGGAAGCCATCCGGCGGTACTCCCCCAGACTCCAGCCGCAGCCCCGCCCCCTGCACCGGCGATCGAAGGCTCGAGCCCGGCCCTTCCGGCCAATGCCGTCCCGATCAAGGGTCCCGCAGCCCGGCTGGTGGCGAACATGAACGAGAGCCTGAAAGTCCCCACCGCGACGACGTTCCGTGAGTTGCCGGTGGCGATCCTGGAGTCCCGTCGCAAGGCGCTGAACGACGCGATCAAACAGGCGGGACGGGCCGAGAAGGTCTCCTTTACCCACCTGATCGGATACGCGCTCGCGCTGGCCGCAGGCAAACATCCCGTGATGGGCACCAGCTACCAGGAAGCGGACGGTCAGCCGGTCCGGATTATTCCCGACCAGGTGAATCTCGGCCT
>Ga0070698_100004918_pt1 | contig 14656 bp, 11 predicted proteins | sample KBSK1502metaG_FD_65477 | JGI IMG/M metagenome (GOLD analysis project Ga0070698, IMG submission 65477) | Corn, switchgrass and miscanthus rhizosphere microbial communities from Kellogg Biological Station, Michigan, USA - KBS K1-50-2 metaG | ecosystem: Host-associated > Plants > Roots >...
CACAACTCCGGCGTGCCGCTCAACGTCACTGCTGCGATCGCGGTGAAGCGTCTGATGGAGCGCAACAAACTTCCCGGCACGATCAAGGTTTGGCCCGGCGTCGCGGAAGAGCTCGTCGCCGGCAAGGCTTATTTCGTTCGCGCCGGTGTTTTCAAAGACGTCGACGTGGTGTTGTTTACACACGTCGGCAACAATCTCAACACATCATGGGGACAGGCGTCCGCAACCGGACTCGTCTCTGTTGAGTACACCTTTAAAGGCGAGAGCGCGCACGCCGCAGGCGCGCCGTGGCAGGGACGCAGCGCGCTCGATGCGGTTGAGCTGATGGACGTTGGCTGGAACTTCCGTCGCGAACACCTGCGGCTGCAACAGCGGTCTCATTACGTGATCACGAATGGCGGCGATCAACCCAACGTCGTGCCGCGTCTCGCAAGTGTCTGGTACTACCTCCGCGAGCTGGATTACGAACACATTAAAGAGATGCGTGAGATCGGCGACGCCATGGCACAGGGCGCAGCGATGATGACCAACACGACTGTGTCGTCGCGCGTACTCGGTTCCGCCTGGCCGCAACATTTCAACCGTCCAGTGGCAGAAGCGATGTACGAAAACATCAAGCAAGTCGGACTGCCACAATGGAGTGACGCCGATCAGACGCTCGCGAAAGCGTTGCAAAAGGAGTTGAAAGCGCGTGAGCAGGGTTTGGCCACGCAACTGATGCCGCTGGCTGGTCCAGTAACGTCAGATCAGCAGACGCGCGGTGGTTCTGACGATATTGGCGACGTCTCGTGGAACGTGCCGACCGTGTCGCTGCGGTATCCATCAAACATTCCCGGATTGCCTGGTCACAACTGGACCGATGCGATCGCGATGGCCACTCCGATCGCGCACAAAGGCGTAACCGCGGGCGCGAAGGTGATCGCGATGACCATGATCGACCTGTTGACAAAGCCGGAGCTCGTGTCAGAGGCGCGCAAGTATTTTGATGAAGTGCAGACAAAGGAGACGAAGTATCAGCCGCTGATCGGGCCGGACGACAAACCGCCGACCTATTTGAACCAGCGTACGATGGACACGTATCGCGCGTCGATGCGGAAGTTTTATTACGACCCGTCGAAGTACGACACATATCTCGAGCAATTGGGGATCAAATATCCGACTACACGTTAGGAGTTAGCGATGGCTGAACCGAAAACGAAACCGACCAACGAGAGCGTCAAGGATTTTCTGAATCGCATTCCTGAGGCGGAGCGGCGCGAGGATTGTTTTACGGTCGCGAAGATGATGGAAGAGATTACGGGCGAGAAGCCGAAGATGTGGGGACCGAGCATCGTCGGGTTTGGGAGTTATCGCTACAAGTACGCGAGCGGACACGAAGGTGATTGGCCCGTCGCCGCCTTCTCACCACGCAAGAAGGATTTGACGTTGTACTTTATGATGGGATTCGTGAAGCGTCCGGAGATGGCGAAGCTCGGCAAGCACAGCGTCGGAAAGTCGTGTCTTTACATCAAGAAACTTTCAGATATTCATCTACCGACGCTGAAGAAGTTGATTAAGATTTCGGTGAAGGATTTGAAGGCTTACACCAAAGCTCAGCGCGCCAAAGCTAAGGGTAGTAGTTGACAGGATTTCAGGATTTTCATGATTTACAAGATATCTTGTTAATCCTGCCAATCTTGTTAATCCTGTCTAACCTGCCCGTTCGCCTTACTGACTTCTATCGTCTTGATGATGATCATCTCACCCTGAATCGCCGGCGCGCCTAAATCAATCCCATCAACCTCTACAAGCCAGCGCGCCTTTCGCTTCGCCTGCTCCATGCGCACGAGATACGCCCAGCTCGACGTCGCGTCATGCACCTCATACATCAAGAACAAGTCGTGTTGGTGCTCGAGAAAGTAAACACGATCGATGCGTGCCTTCGCGCCAACCTTCAACATGAAAACGCGTCGCAGCCCTGCCGGCGAGGTGAACTCACCCATGCCATCGTGCCTGACGATGTAGTTCCCGGCCGACGTCGATAACACAAAGAAACTGCGTTCGTTCCCTTCCCCAACACGCTCAGCCAACGCAAAAGCCTCGGACGAAGCCGAGGCCCCTAAAGCCAGAGACCACAGCACCGCAACGCCCAGACATACCACGACAATCTTTCTCATGAAATTTCTCCTTTGGCGGGGCGATGAGGTGTAGCCAGTTTACTACAATTGGGAGCATAATCATCCCCCAAAAGCGCCCGAAGCTCGTTCTGAGTAGTCCTGGAAGTATGAAAGTCTTGACCCCCATCCTGCTTCTAATAGCTCTCTCTTTATCTGCCACGGCCCAGGCGCCGGTTGGCGATCACAATTCACTCTCCGAGGTGCGCGACAAACACAGCGCCTTGCTGGTCGTGTTTAAGTCGCGCGTTCTCGACGCCGCTGACCGTGAGCGGGCCATTATCGACGACGTTCTCAAAGCCGATCCGAATCCAAAGGGTCGGTATCGCTGGGTCTACTCGCAGCTTGCGAAGAAGCTCAATAAGTACATCCACAAATATAAAAGTCTGACTGCTGCCAATGAGTTGTCAGACGCGGACTACGTGATCTTTTTCAACGTAGTCGAGATTCGCAGTATTCTGAATACGCCTTATCCCTACGGCGAACTCTTCGTGATTATGAAGGGCTCACCTGAGTCTCTGAAACCGCCGCGCGTCGTCTGGAAGGCGCGCAAAGTTTTATTTGCCGAAGACGCGATCAGCGATCTGATAAAAGACCTCAAAGCCATTCGCGGCGAAGGTTAGCCGCAAACTTTGCAACTCTTGATCGACCTTAACGTTTAACTACGTGCAACTTTTTGGTTGTTTCGTTCACTAACGTGGATGAATTGAATATTTGCCACGGATTTTCACGGATGATCACAGGGTCAGACTTAAATTCATATCCGTGTTATCCGTGACAATCCGTGGCTTAAAAGCTTTCCCACCAATTAAGACAAGGGGATCGTCCCGATGCTCGTCAGGTTTCTGTTTGGAGCAGTCCTGGTTTTCAGCATTTCGTTGTGCGTACTCGGCCAGCAAGCCACGGGTGCGTTGAAGGGTACGGTTACCGATCAGCTTGGCAGTCTCGTCGTCGGAGCCAAGGTAACGTTGCGCAACGCGCGTGGCGTCAGTACCACTGCCAACACGAATTCATCCGGCGTTTATGAGTTTCGACGGCTGGACCCCGGAACTTACGAGCTCCGCATCGACTCACCGGGATTCAGCGTGTTTCAAGACAAGTCCGTCGAGATTCGAGCTCACGATCTCAAAACGTTCAACGCACAACTCGAAGTCGCGCTCGAAGATCAACAGGTGACCGTTGACGATCGCAACATGAGCACTGACTCTGATAACAACGCCAATGCGATCGTGCTGCGTGGAAAAGAACTTGAGGCACTCCCCAACGATCCGCAGGCGCTCGCATCGGCGTTACAGGCCATGGCTGGACCAACCGATCCCGAGTCGGGCGGACAGGCTCAGATTAAGGTCGATGGTTTCTCAAACGGACAGATTCCTCCCAAAGAAGCAATTCGCGAAGTTCGCATCAACAACAATCCGTTTTCAGCCGAGAATGAGTTTCCGGGTTGGAACGGCATCGAGATCTTCACACAACCGGGCGCTGACAAGTGGCATGGCGGATTCTCGTTCGACTTCAACGATGAGAGTTTGAACTCGCGCAACCCGTTCACGACTCGGCGCGCTCCGTATCAGCAGCGTGCCTACAACTTCAATCTCAGCGGTCCGGTAATTCCGAAGCGCGCGTCGTTTTCATTTTACTTTGGACGTTACCTGAGCGACGCGAATTCAGTCGTCAACGCGACGATCCTCGATCCGGTGACGCTGAAACCGGTGACAGTGAACGAATCGTTCGTCACTCCCGACGTCAACAACTACGGCAACGCTCGCTTTGATTTCAAGATTAATAAGATCCATACCATCGTCGGCCGGTTTAACTACAATCAATCTCATCAGGATCTACAGGGCGTCGGCGGTTTCTCGCTTCCTTCGCGTGCTTACAAAGGGAAACGCAGCTACTTCATCATGCAGCTCACCGAGACGGCGCTGCTGAATGAAAAGACTGTCAACGAAACGCGCTTTCAGTGGAGCCGGCAGCGTTTTTATCAGTCGAGTGTTTCGAATGAGTTTGCTTTGAGCGTGCTCGACTCGTTTCTCGGCGGCGGAGCGCAGGTTGGGTCGTCGTCAAACTCGCAGGATCGAATCGAACTTCAGAACTTCACTTCCTGGACTTCCGGTAATCATTTTCTGAAGGTAGGCGGGCGCTTGCGTCACGTGAAGATCGACAGTGTTTCACCGGGAAACTTCGGCGGCAGTTACACGTTCGCCGGTGGTCCTGGGCCACAACTCGACGCTAACGATCAGGTAGTGCTGGTGAACAATCAACCGGTGATCGTCGAGCTGAGCAGTCTCGAACGTTATCGACGAACACTTGCGTTTGCGCGTGCGGGCCTGACGCCTGCAGCGATTCGGCTGCTGGGTGGCGGCGCCACGCAGTTTTCCATCGCCGGCGGCAATCCCGAAGCGATTGTGAAGCAGACTGACATTGCGGTTTACATGCAGGACGAATGGAAGGTGCGTCCCAACTTCACATTGTCGCCGGGGTTCCGCTACGAGAACCAGAACAACATCGACAGTAATTTCAACTTCGCGCCACGCCTCGCATTCGCATGGTCGCCCGTTTTCAAACACAAGAAGCCCGCGACCGCCACGCCGCCGCCCAAACCGGCGCCAACACCAGCCGCCGGAACAACTGCGTCGACACCTGCTCCGGCACCCGCTCCTGCTGCCGGCGCGGCTCCTTCCGGTCCACCGAAGACTGTCTTTCGCGGTGGACTCGGGTACTTCTACAACCGCGCTTCAGAAGACATCACGCTGCAGGCGACGCGTTTCAATGGCACAAACCAGCAGCAGTTTCTCGTCACCAATCCTGCCGTGTTGGATCTGTTTCCGATTGTGCCGGCAGTATCAGCACTCGCTGCTTTTGCTCAACCGCAAATACGTCGCGTGGTCTCGGATGATTTCGAGACCTGGCGTTCACTGCGTTTCATGTTCACGGCTGAGCGATCGCTGCCTGCGAACGTCAAGCTGTCGATCACATACATGCATGCACGCACTGGTCGCACACAGCGTCTGGTCAACATCAACGCGCCACTCGGCGGCACATTTGTTCCCGGCGTGCCCAACAGCGGCGTGCGTCCACTCGGCGCCGATGCAGGGAACGTCTTCCAATATCAGTCAACCGGACATTCAGTCTCCAACACTCTGAGCGTCAACATAAACGGAACCATCAAGAAGGCGCAGTTCTGGGGTGGGTACAACCTCAACAAGAGCCGAAGCACTGACAGTGGACAAAGCGGCTCGCCGTTCGACGCTTACGATTTCAGCAACGAGTTCGCGCGTGGTCCATTCAACAGCTTGAGTTTCATGTATGGCGGTGGCAGTTATACGGCGCCGGGTGGAATTAACTTGAACATGTTTATGATTGCCAACTCCGGTTATCCCTTCAACATCACCACCGGACGCGACACCAACGGCGACACGTTCTTCAGCGAGCGACCTGCATTCGCTACCGACCTGAACGAGCCCGGCGTGATCGTCACGCCGCTCGGAGCATTTGATCCGACGCCTTCACCGGGACAAACAATCATCCCGCGAAACTTTGGACGCGGACCAGGTTTCGTTTCGGTGAACATGAACGTTGGCAAGACGTTCAAGTTTGGTAAAGCGATCGAACCCAAAACGCCGCCTCCGGGTGCGCCAAAGACGACTGACGCGAGTAAAGATCAAAAGCCACCGGCAAAGCAGCCAGTCCAGCGACCTTACTCGCTGACCTTCTCGATTAATGCCACCAACGTTCTCAACCGCACGAACAAAGGTAACCCGGTGGGAAACATGACCTCGCCGTTCTTCTTGAAATCTCCCTCGGGTTCAAATACCTTCTTCTTCGGTCCGGGCGGTGGATCAGGCGGCAATCGCGTGATCAGCCTAAGGGTTCGATTTAGCTTCTAAACTGAAGAACAATCTTTTGTGCTTTTTGTGCCTCTTTGTGGCAAAAAAAATGCTTACACACATTGTGATCTGGAAGTATCGTGACGACGTGGAACAATTCGCGCGCGAGGAGCACGTGAATCTGTTACGCAACCTCAAGAACCTGATTCCCGAAATCATGAGTTTAGCGGTCGGCTCTGACACGCTGTTTTTGCCGCGCTCATACGACACGGGTCTCGTCGCCATCTTCGCGGATCAAGCTGCGCTCGACACATACACCGTTCATCCGGATCACGTAAAGGTCGCTGAATTCGGCAGGAGCATCACGCAACACATCGCGTCCGTGGACTTCGTCGACTAATGCGCTCGAAGAAGTTCATTCTTCTGATCGTTCTCGTCCTGCTGATTCTTTCGCAGATACCGTTCGCATATCGCCGGTTCAAACTCCGCCGGCTGAGCAGCGCCATTCAACAACTCAACTCGCAACGCGTTCCAGTACCGGCTAACGGCTTCAACGAATACAAAGGCGTGGTCCATGTCCACTCGTTTCTTGGTGGTCACAGTGCTGGAACATTCAGCGAGATCATTTCTGCGGCGCAAGCGAACCAGTTGCAGTTTGTGATCATGACCGAGCACACGGAAAAGGATTTTGACACTGCCGCTATGACGTTACAGGGCACACACGGCGGCGTGCTCTTCATCAACGGAAATGAAACGAGTGCTGAGAATGGCGATCGGTTACTCGTGTTGCCGGGCGATGTGTCGATCGTTGCTTATCCGGAACAGTTCAAGAACTGGGACGCTGCTCGCATCAACGGCGTTGAGGTCTACAACGTCTATACGAACGCGAAACAGGCCAATCCGGTAATCGCATTCTTCGACACACTTTGGTCGCAGCGCAGTTATCCCGATTTGATCTTTGCGCTGTATTTCAAGAGACCGGATGAGAGTTTGAAAAAGTGGGACCAGGCTTTAACCCGCGCACGGCTGACAGCGACAGGCGGCAACGACGCTCACGCAAACATCGGCGTCAGTTTGCGAGACAGCGCGGGTAAGAAGCTGCTCGGCATCCAGCTCGATCCCTACGAAGTAAGCTTCCGGCTCGTGCGGCTACACGTTTTGATCGAAGAGAACAAGGCGCTCGATCAGACGACATTAATCGAGGCAATACGAGCGGGTCACTGCTTTGTTGGTTTTGACTTTCTCGGTGATCCGTCAGGATTTGCCTTCGAAGCCGTAGGGAAAATTCAGGGCGATGAGGTTACTTTGCAGGCAGATACAAAGCTGTTGGTGCGGAGCCCGGTGCCTGCCCGGATAGTGATCTTGAAGGATGGCATGGTTTTTTGGGACGAAACAGGGATTACCGCAAAAGAAATCCCAATTACCGAGCGTGGCGTTTACCGTGCTGAGGTTTACCTGCCACAGGTTGGTAACCTACCGTGGATAATCTCGAATCCGATTTATATAAGGTGATGGAGCGCCCTTTTGGAGTGCGGCGGCCTGGCGCCGCTTTGGTCTTCGATTACGCTTTATCGATAACAAAGCGGCGCCAGGCCGCCGCACTCCAAAAAGGATCCGTAGATACGGTTTCGCCCCACCGGGTGCCCTGCTAGCTACCCTGTGGGGCGACGAACCTTCGCCGGAAAGCTCCGGCTTTACTTGTCTTCGGAAGCGGTGCGTACGACACCGGAGTACTGCTGAAGGTCTAGTAATTGACCTCGCTCTCCTCATAGGTCCCAAGTGTTAGGAACCGAGGAGTACAGCCTTCCACACACTGTTTTTTCAAGTCCGCTCAGTCTATGCCTTGAGCGTCGTTGTGTCAAGGTTCAGCTTGACCGAACGTGAACCATACAAGCTCGCAAATTGCTAGAATGCCACACCAATGGACCTGAAAATACCAACCCCTCAGAACTTCAGCTTTCGCCGAACCGTCGCCAGCCACGGCTGGTATCAACTGCCGCCTTTTGGACTCGAAAAGTGGGAACTGTCGCGCGTCATCGACGTCGGTAAAAAGCCGCCAGTTACCATTTTTCTGACCGAGCGCAAGAATCACGTCCGGGTGCGGACGGCACGACCTTTAACAAAGTCCGAAACGGCAATCGTTCTGCGTGACGCTCGTCACGTCCTACGGCTCGATGACGACCTGGAACAGTTCTATCTCGCCACGGCAGACGATCCGGAGTTTGCCTGGGTCGGCCAGCAGGGCGCCGGCCGGCTGCTACGCTCGCCGACCGTATTCGAAGACCTGGTCAAGATGATCTGCACTACCAACTGCTCCTGGGCGCTCACGCTAAAAATGGTGCATGGCATGGTTAACAACCTCGGACGCGAGACTGGCGATGGCCGCCGAACATTTCCGACGGCTCAGGTCATGGCGTCGATGCCGCTCAAGTTCTTCGTGGACGAAGTGCGATCGGGCTATCGTGCTCCGTATTTAAAGGAACTGGCCGACCGCGTAGCTTCTGGTGAGCTGAACGTCGAGGCGTGGCTCTCGAGCGACTTGCTCACGCGCGATCTACTGAAGCAAATGAAAGGCGTGAAAGGCGTCGGGGATTATGCTGCGGAGAACTTGTTGAAGCTGTTGGGACGTTACGACGGACTCGCGCTCGACTCCTGGACGCGCGCGCGATTTTTTGAACTTAGAAATAAAGGACGGAAGGCAAACGACATGAAGATCGCGCGCTACTATGCGAGGTTCAACGAGTGGCGCGGCCTCGCGCTCTGGTGCGACGTCACGCGAGATTGGTTGTAGCCACAAAGAAGCACAAATTCAAAAAAGTTTTGTGCCTCTTTGTGGCTGATTATTTACTTCGTGAAGACGAGCGTCGAATCCTGCGGGCCACGCGGGCTTTCGCTGTGGCGAATAACCGTCAACACTTTGCCATCCGCTGAAAGCGAGAGCTTGTCGCTCGAGTTCAACGTCGTAACGTTCCCATCTCGTTCGAAAGTCGTCTTGCTGGTCAATTCGAGAGTCTTGCCGTCGCTCGACAACATCGCCTTGCGGACGAACTTGGCAGGTCCCATTTCGCCGCTTGTTTCAGAGCCGTCGAGATTGTAGGTTCGGGGACCACCCATTCCACCACCCATTCCACGACCGCCACCCATTCCGCCGCCGCCCTGAGGAGCACCAGCGCCGGGAGCACCACCCGGAGGAGGACCACCTGGGCCGCCGGGACCACCAGGTCCGCCACCACCAGTCACCTTCTCTTCAACGGTGATCTCTTTGTCAGTCTGGGTAACGTTCCAGGTGACACTGTCGGCATTTTGCCAACGCTGATTGAGACCCTGGCTCTTGCTCTTATCAAGCGTCCAGGTTCCGGCGAAGTTTGGCGCAGCCGCATGCGCAGCCAGGGCAAACACAAGTGCGCTTGTCAGGCCAAAAGCATAAATCAACTTTCTCATTCAACATCTCCTTCACATGTATGTGATTTAGTACAGGGTGGGCAGAGTCTAGCAAAACATCCACGAAAAAACTGTAATGGAATGTAAAGATTTGTATAGAGAAGGTAAAGACGGAACCTTTCCAGATTGAGCAGCGTAACATGCGCGTGGTCGAGAGACCTGCGATGAACGAAGCAAAAAAATGAAGCTGTTAATCGTTATTGTGAAGCAACGTTTATCGAGTAGAAGTTTTTGTCATAAGACAACTGCGAGTGGTGTTTAGTCGCAGAGAGAGCAATCAACTAAGAGAGAATCTAACGATACAGCAAGGAGAGTAGTGATGAAGTCAATGGTAAGCAAGATCATGGCAGTTCTAATGGTGGGCGCTCTGACAGGCGTTGTTGCGTTCGCCAAAGTGCACAAGCAGAGAGTGACCTTCGAAAACGACATCAAGGTGAATGGCACTTTGGTGAAGAAAGGCAACTACGAACTCAAGTTCGATGACGAGACAGGTCAGCTCACGATCGCGAAGAACGGCAAGACCGTTGTCCAGGCAATGGCGAAGGTTGAATCGCGTGAGAAGAAAGCAAATGACTTTCAGCTAAGATCGACCACGAATGGCGACGAAATGCAGCTCACCGGCGTTACCTTTGGTGGATCTGACAAAGACATCGTGATCACCAACAGCGGGGCATCGACAACCGGCAGCAGCAACTAAGATTCGATTCAGTTGTTTCCCCTGCGCCTCGAGACCTGAATGGGTTTCGGGGCGCGGTTGCTTTTAGATTACTATGGCGCCAGGGGGAACAACTGAAGATGAAACAGAGGCGTTTTGGACGCACTGGTTGGGAAGTCAGTGAGATCGGCTATGGCATGTGGGGCATGGCCGGTTGGACCAACTCAAACGACGACGAGTCGTTGCAATCGTTGCAAGCTTCGATCGATCGTGGCTGCAACTTCTTTGACACTGCATACGCTTACGGTAACGGGCGCAGTGAAGGCCTGCTGGGACAGACGGTGCGGTCCAATCCGGGTAAGCGTCTCTACACTGCAAGCAAGATCCCGCCAAAGAATTTACAGTGGCCCGCACTCGCCGATTCGAAGTTGATGGAATCGTATCCACCGGATCACGTCGAGGAGTATGTTCATCGCAGTCTCGAGAATTCGGGATTGGGCCAGCTCGACCTGATACAGTTCCACACCTGGAACGACGAGTGGATGCGCGACGATCGCTGGCTCTATCGCCTCGACGATATGCGCAGTCAGAAACTGATCAGCGCGATCGGGATCAGTATCAATCGTTGGGAGCCGTGGAATGGTGTGCGCGCCGTACGCAGCGGCCAGATCGATGCAGTGCAGGTGATCTACAACATCTTCGATCAGAATCCTGAAGACGAATTGTTTCCGGCGTGTCGTGAGATGAATGTTGCCGTCATCGCGCGTGTGCCTTTCGACGAAGGCACGTTAACGGGCACGCTGACAAAAGACAGTAAGTGGCCTGAAGGCGACTGGCGTAACACTTACTTTGTTCCTGAAAATCTGATCCCGAGTGTTGAGCGTGCGGATGCGGTGAAGAAGACTCTTGCGGACTGGAACCAGGAGCGCGGGACAAAAATTACAATGTCGGAACTTGCTCTACGTTTCATTCTCGGCAACGACGACGTGAGCACCATCATTCCCGGCATGAGAAAACTCTCGCACGTGGAATCAAACACCGATGCGAGCGACGCCGGCCCCTTGCCACCAGAGCTTCAGGAAAAAATGCGCCCCTTCCGTTGGGTCCGCAAACCCGCCCCGTGGTCACAATAGACCACAGAAAAGTTTAGCCACAAAAAGGCACAAAAAGCACAAAATGATTTCTTCAATTTAGCTTGTTCATTCCCTTGGACAAGTCCCTGCGTGCCGACAAGCTCAACAACTATTTTGTGCTTTTTTGTGGCTAGTTCTTTTTTGTGGCTACATGTTTAGCGTCTTGACGAGGAAGGCCCAGCGGTCGGCGCCCTCTTCGATGATCTTTGAGGTGGGCTTCCCGGCGCCGTGGCCTGCTTTGGTTTCGATCCGGATCAGGATCGGGGCGCTTCCTCCCTGCGCGGCCTGAAGTGCCGCGGCGAATTTGAAGCTGTGACCCGGCCAAACGCGATCGTCGTGATCGGCAGTAGTGACCATCGTCGGCGGATACGAAGCTCCCGGCTTGATGTTCTGCAGCGGCGAATACGCATACAACGCTTTAAAATCTTCCGCATTGTCCGATGAGCCGTAATCAGAAACCCACGCCCAACCTATCGTGAACTTCTGAAACCGCAGCATGTCCATCACGCCGACTGCCGGCAACGCGGCTCCAAACAGATCCGGCCGTTGCGTCAACGCAGCGCCGACAAGCAAACCACCGTTACTGCCACCACCAATCGCGAGCTTCGGCGTCGACGTGTACTTGTTATCGATCAACCACTGCGCCGCGGCAATGAAGTCGTCAAACACATTTTGCTTTTTGAGCTTCATGCCGCCCTGATGCCAGTCTTCACCATACTCACCGCCGCCGCGAAGATTCGGCTGCGCGTAAACTCCACCCATCTCCATCCATACGAGATTCCCGACTGAAAACGCCGGCGTCAACGAGATACCGAAACCGCCGTAGCCGTACAGGTAAGTGGGATTGTTGCCGTCGAGTTTGAGTCCCTTCTTGTGCGTGATGAACATCGGCACTTTCGTACCGTCTTTACTCGTGTAGAAAACCTGCTTCGTCTCGTAGCCGGCGGGATTGAAGTCGACTTTGGGCTGACGGAAGATCGTGCTCTTGCCCGTCGTCATGTCGTAGCGATAGATTGTGGTCGGCGTCGTGAAACCGGTGAACGAGTAAAACGTTTCTTTGTCGCCTGGCTTACCACCAAAACCTTCAGCCGAACCGATTCCCGGGAACGCGACTTCACTCAGGAGCTTGCCGCTCGTGTCGTGAATCTTGACCTGCGTGTAAGCGTCTTTCAGATAATTGAGAATGAACTTGTTGTTGACGACGGAAGTCGCCTGTAGTGTCTCTTTGCCTTCCGGCACGATCACTTTCCAGTTGCTTCGCGCTGGATTCGCAGTGTCAATCTCGATCACCTTGCCGCGTGGAGCTTGCAGATCGGTCTGAAACCAGAAACGCGTTCCATTGTTTCCGATGAAGCTGTACGCCGCATCGAAATCGTCGAGCAGCTTAACGACTTCGGAATCCTTCGACCTCAGATCCTTGTAGTAGACGCGACTCTTCACGTCAGTGCCCTGAAACACAGTGACGATCAAGTAATTGCCGTCTTCGGTAACGTAGCCGCCAAACAACCAGTCTTTCTGATCCGGACGCTCGTAAACGAGCACATCCTGAGTTTGATCCGATCCGAGTTTGTGGTAGTAAACCTTCTGAAAGTAGTTGGTGGCCTTGAGCGTGTCGCCTTTGGGTTCGTCGTAACGGCTGTAAAAGAATCCCTTGCCATCACGTGTCCAGGAGACGCCGGAAAACTTCACCCACTTCAGCATGTCCGGAAGATCTTTGCTTGTTTCAACGTCGCGAACTTTCCACTCCTGCCAGTCAGAACCTGAAGCCGACAAACTGTAAGCGAGCAGCTTTCCATCAGGACTCACCTGCATTCCCGAGACAGCGACTGTGCCGTCGGCCGAAAGCGTATTTGGATCGAGCACCATCTGCGGCTCAGCGTTGAGCCCCGTAACGGTATAAAGGACGGCCTGATTCTGGAGCCCACTGTTGCGCGTGTAGAAGTAACGATTTCCTTCTTTGAACGGAATGCCGTATTTCTCGTAGTTCCAGAGCTTCGTGAGACGCTCTTTGATCGTGTTGCGCGCCGGAATCGACGCGAGGAAAGCAAAGCTGAGCTTGTTTTCTGCTTCGACCCAATTTCGGGTCTCTTCTGAATCCAGATCTTCGAGCCAGCGGTACGGATCGGCGACCTTCGTGCCGTGGTAATCGTCAACCTGATCACTCTTTCGCGCTGGGGGATAATTATTCGGTTTGATCATCTGCTGTGTAACACCTGCCAATAAACACACTATTAGGACCAAGCGCATGGGTGGGTGATAAAACATACAAACGCTCCCTTCATTTCAGAACCTGAGGAGTATAGCTACAAAAAGGCACAAAAGGCATCTGGTGCCTTTTTACGGGTAAAAAGTGATTGACAACTGGAGGGGGCATGGGCGAATCTAAGCCAACGCTCGTCGCCCCTCGGCGAGCAATTTTTAACCCTGAAACTCTCCTGGAAAACTATGAAGTATAGTGCCCGTCTTACCCTTTTTGTTGTCGCCGTTCTTTTTGCTGCCATGGAGACGAGGGCACAGGAGAGTAGCGCAGTTCGTCCACGCGTTGTCACAACCGCCACGACCGCCAATCAGGAACGGCAACAGCCTGTTCCTGTTCCGGTGTCGAAGATCCCGCCGGCCGCCCCCGCGACCGTCGGACCGACGCTGCCTGTGATCGAGGATCCGCAGAAGAAGACTTCGGAGCCAATAACACTCCTGACTCCGTCAGTGATTCAGGCTCGCATTTCGGAAGCGCAGCGGATGTTCAAGACCCGTCCGAAGCCGACCGCTTTCGTGCCGTCGATCGAGTTTGTGACCGTCGCTGCTTTAGATCGCGAAACGGGTCGCACACACCTCATCACGCTCTCAAAGGAGACGTTTCTGACCAGGGGCGCCGAACTCAACACCGTTACTTCCGAGGGCACACAAGTCACCCTTCGTATCATTCGCGCCAACGGCGTTAACACCGCGTTGACGCTCTTCACTCCCGATGGCAAGTCGCTCGCGCCGCTTACGATCGAGTATCCGATTGAGCGCGGCGGGAAGTATCTCGAAACCGCTTATTACACGTCGGCACATCCGGCTTTGCTGTCGAAAGATCTGGTACGTTCGGGACAGTCGTATGTGCGCAACATGCTGGATCTCGCAGTCAAACGTTTGCGCGACAAGGGTGTGGCGATTTCACCGCAGCTCGTGGACGTTGCCGAGCGTTTGTGTGTGGTCGAGCACGTCGATCACGAACGTTTTCGTGCCGAGAATCGTCTCGCGCTATACGAGGAGATCTATTCGTTGTTTGCTCTCAACGAGCTCGACACCTATCGCTATTCAGTGAGCTCAGCGGGCGCCGGCGGCATGGTGCAGATGATTCCGTGGGCATACAACCTCGAACGCACGCGACATCCGGGCGTCGGTCTGATTCCTGACTTCGTGACGGCAATGCGCAATCACGGCAACGCACTCCAGGCAATG